>Ga0075114_10000021_pt1 | contig 102307 bp, 92 predicted proteins | sample AntAceMetag02UKM_FD_69784 | JGI IMG/M metagenome (GOLD analysis project Ga0075114, IMG submission 69784) | Saline lake microbial communities from Ace Lake, Antarctica - Antarctic Ace Lake Metagenome 02UKM | ecosystem: Environmental > Aquatic > Non-marine Saline and Alkaline > Saline | place... | reverse complement strand
CCTCAGTCCGGTCCGGAGCAGCGACCCCCCGGTTGCTCCGGACTTTTTCTTTGCCAACGCCGCATCCATACCATCCGACAGCGCAGGCTGGGCAAACGACGGCCGGTCAGGATGTGATCACGGTTGGAACGAAGAACCCATCATAGAACGAAGGCAGACCCTTGAGAATCTCGACCAGTCGCTCCACTTTCACCACGCCCGGATCGTGCTCGACGAAGAGTTTGCCCTCATCTTCCTCGCTGCCTCTGTAGACCCGACTGACACCTTCCATGCCAACCAGGGTAGACTCAATCTCCCGTATGCACTTTGGACAATTGAATCCGCATTCCGGGATAATGGGCGTGCAGTCGAGATCAAACGCGGTGCGGCTGTACATCGTCCTATCCTCGCTTTCTCATGCCAACAAAGATCAGGATCCGTTGCGTCATCGGTGCGGTTTACCGCCCGAGCGGCCTGCGACAATTCGACGGCCGAGGCGTAACAACCGGGCGTCATTCGAACAATTCGACGTTACCACCGGTGTGAATGAAGAGCACGCCGGCGCCCTTGTCGAAGCGGCCTTTGCGAAGGTAGTCGATCAGGGCGGCCGCGGCCTTGCCGCTGTAGACGTAGTCCAGGAATATGCCCTCGCGCCGTGCCAACAGAGCGACCGCCTCCTCGCATTCCGGCGTTCGAACGGCATACGCCGGGCCCATGTACCGCTCGTCGACCACGACGCTGGACGCCTCCACACAGGCCCCCAGTTCAGCAGCAGTCGCGCGGGCCAGGGCAAGCACCTCTTGCTCCAGTTCGGCCTGCCCCTTCGCCACGCTAATGCCGATGATATCGCCCTGCCATCCGGCGATGGCGCGCGCCACAATCAGGCCCGCCTGGGTCCCGGCCGACGAGGACGCGTGCAGGATGGCATCGAACTCCACCCCCAGGCGCGACTGATCCCTGAGGATCTCCCCAAAGGCGTCCACGTAGCCCAGAGCACCGCGCGGCGTGGAACCGCCAACAGGCATCCGATACACCCTCTTGCCCTGGCAAGTCAGTTTCCTTTCCAGCCCCTCGGCCTCCCGGGTCCAGTCATCCCAGTCGGATGAATCAACGTGGTGACAGGCCACGCCCAGTAGATGATCGAGCCGCAGGTTTCCCGTCGGATGTTCCGGTTCCCTGCCCCCGAGAACGAGATGGACCTCCAGCCCACTGGCCACGCCGTAAGAAGCCGCCATGCGACAGAAATTCGATTGGTTGGCGCCGATCGCAATCAGCGTGTCAGACCCAAGGCTCAGCGCATGCGGCAGCAGAAAATCCAGCTTGCGAGTCTTGTTGCCCCCGAACCCGAAACCCGTCAGATCGTCCCGCTTGCAGTACACGTCGGCCCCGTATTCGTCCGAGAGACCGTCCAATCGATGGATTGGCGTCGGTAGAAGTGAATTCCGCAGGCTGGCAAAAGACGAAAGTCTCTGGCGAATTGTGTCCATGAACTCCTACTCCTTGTAGGCCTGTCGAGCGGGATCGTCCCCCGCCGACACGACCCCTACCACGCTGGACCGGCGGCGCATGATTTCACAAACGTTTGGCTTGCAGGAGGTTAAAGGAAAAACTGGGGAACGAGGATTCGAACCTCGACTAACTGAGCCAGAGTCAGTCGTGCTGCCGTTACACTATTCCCCAAGTACCGCAAAAAACGGATCAGTAGTACTCTAACGCATTCGGGTGGGCTTTTCAAACCCAAAATGGCGAATTAGCTTCCATCCGGTGGGCAAAAGCGCCGCGGCCAGGAGGATTTTGAGGATATCGCCGGCCAGGAACGGGTACAGGCCGATCGCCAGGACGCTGTCGCCGAGCGATTTGCCGAACAGGCTGGTCAGGCAGGCCAGCCAGGTGAGGCCGCCGGCGTAGAGGACGAGATTGCCCAGGATCATCGCCAGGATGGTCGTGCCGGCTCGGCGGTCCCAGCCTCGTTCGGCCAGGGTCCCAACGAGGTAGGCGGCCGCGACGAAGCCGATCAGATAGCCGCCGGTGGGTCCGAAAAGAACCACCGCACCGGCCTTGCCATGGGCGAAGACGGGCAGGCCCGCCGCCCCTTCGGCCAGGTACGCCAGGACGCACAGGGCCCCGCGTCGGGAGCCCAGGAGCATGCCGGCCATCAGCACCGCGAACGTCTGGCCCGTGACTGGCACAGGGTAGCCGATCGCCACCTGTGTGCACAGGGCGATGAGGATCGAGCCGCCCAGCACGAGCGAAACGTCGTAGAGTCGGGCCAGCTTCTTTTCGCTGGGTCGAACGAGATCAGCAACAGTCAGTTCGGCAATCATGGCTCATTCAATCAACAAAGCGATTCCATTGCACTCAGGCCCCGCCAATCGGGCCAAGGTCGCGAAGACCTCGGCAGAGGGCCAACATGGGCGGGATTATACCCCGGCGTGCCGCGCGCGTCAAATGCCGTTGTGTCGTCGGCCTGCCGTTACATGACTCGGTACTTCTCGCCCAATCGGGTCAACTCTTTCTTCATCCGGGTGATGGCCTTGGCGTACTTGGCTTGACCGTACAGATTCTTCATCTCGGTCGGGTCCTTCTTGATATCGTAGAACTCCCACTCGTCGGTCTCGGGGAAATGAACGAGTTTGTAACGCCTGCCCCGTACCCCATAGTGCGTTTTGACCGCGTGGGCCCCGCGTCCGTAGTAGGTGTAGAGAATCGTCTTGCGCCAATCCTCAGGCGTGCGGCCCTCCAGGATCGGTTTGAAGCTGTCGCCTTGCACATCCGAGGGCACATCGATCCCGGCGCACTGGAGCAGCGTCGGGGCGTAGTCGATGTTCTGGATCATTGCGTTGATGCGTCTTCCCGGCTTGACGACGCCGGGCCACTTGATAATGAACGGGTTGCGGAGCGACTCTTCATAGATCCAACGTTTGTCGTACCAGCCGTGCTCGCCGTTGTAGAAGCCTTGATCGGAACTGTAGACCACAATCGTATTCTCTGCGAGCCCATTGTCTTTGAGATAGGTCAGCACGCGACCGATCTGTTCGTCGAGCGACTTGATGCAGCGAATGTAGTCCTTCATATAGGCCTGGTACTTCCAGCGTGTCAGGGCGTCGCCCGTTAGTTTCTTCGCGCGGAACTTGCGATTTCGCGGCACATAGTGAGCGTCCCACGCCTCCTTCTGGGCTTCGGTCATACGCTTGAATTCAGCGAAGGTCGCGCCGTCTCGCGAGGCGGATTTCTCCGCAGAGGCGAGGATCTCCTCGGGCGTGGCAGTCACCACAGGCGGTGTCACCTTAGTGTCGCCGGCCAGATTGATTTCATCGCGAATCGACATCTTCTGCAGTTTCAGGGCGCTGCTGCGCCCGGCGTAGTCGTCGAACAGATTGTCCGGTTCGGGCACCTCGACGTCATCCAGCAGGTCCATATACTTCGGCTCGGGCATCCAGGTCCGATGCGGCGCCTTGTGCCAACTGCACAGGAAGAAGGGTTTGTCCTTGTCCCGCCCATTCTCCAGCCAGTCGAGGGTCTTGTCCGCGATGATCTCGGTGCAGTAGCCCTGCTCGCGGATATTTTCGCCATCCTTGGTGACGAAGTCCGGATTGTAATACATGCCCTGACCAGGCAGGATTTCCGAGACGTCGAACCCCGTGGGGGTGGACGCCAAATGCCACTTTCCGAATAGCGATGTCTGGTACCCGGCCTTCTGAAAGGCTTGGGGCATGGTCCATTGCGAGCCGTCGAAGCGCTGGCCGTTCGTCCAGAACCCGTTGATCTTGCTGTGCTTGCCGGTCAGAATCGCCGCCCGGCTCGGGCCGCAGATCGAATTGCAGACGAAGCTGTTGTTGAACGTCGCCCCTTCGGCCGCGAGTTGCTCCAGATTCGGTGTGATCTGGTTCGCCCGGATGAAGTCTTGCAGTCGGGTACGATAGGCGCCGAGTGTCTGGAGCGAGTGATCGTCTGAGAACAGAAAGAGAATGTTGGGTTGCTTCTTCGGGGCGGCGCCCAGGGTCCCGGCATAGGGCAAGAGCTGACTGCCGAGACCGGCCAGGACCGTTTGTCTGAGGAAACGACGACGTGTAAGCATAGCACAACCTCATCCAACAAACTTGCGTGATTCATCTTCACTTGCCCGGCCTATCGCGGCAGAAAAGGCCGACAAGACGACAACGGATCATACCCTGACACGGGCTAGTTCGCTACTGGAAACACCGTCTCACCCCCATGTGCCCAAGCGGCTCCCTGAGGGCTGGATCTGTTTCGGTTGGCGCCGATGTGCGAAAAACTGGGGAAAATCGCAGATCGATGAAATGTATGCCGCTCCGGCCCGACTAATTACGAAAGAAGGCGTAGAGGGTCTGAACGAGGATGGCAAATGATGGCGTAGAGGATACAATGTCCGACCGAGAGCGTAACAGATGTGCGGATTAGAAAAGGGGAAGAGATGAAGGAACGACCACTCAAACGCATTTCGTTGGCCTTTCTCTTGGGCTTGATCCTGGTGGTGGGCAGTTCCTGCGTGTATGTCGGTGGCTGCGACGGCTGGGGCAACAGGGTGAAATACGAGAGGCAGGAGGAATTGGTGGCGCCGCTGGAGCCGGGCGGATCGTTCTCGGCCGAGACCCGGGACGGCTCGATCACGCTCGAGGGGACCCAGACAACAGAGTGCCGGCTGATGGCCACCATCCGTGTCCACGCCGCGACGGAGGAGAAGGCCCAGGAACTGGCCGAGCAAATCCAGGTGACGCTCGAACCGACGCCCGGCGGGCTTCGGCTGGTTGTCGAGAAGCCCTCGGGCATTCGCAACGCCAGTTACGGCGTCTCACTGACCGGGACGCTGCCAACGCAGACGAGCCTGACGCTGGTCACCAGCGACGGGTCCGTGCGTCTGGCCCATATCGAGGGCGCCGTGGATGCTCGGACGTCGGACGGGAGCATTCGCGTTGAGGATATCAAGGGCGACACTCGGCTAAAAACCTCCGATGGACGGATCGAGTGCACCCAAGTGGAGGCGGGAACGCTCGATGTGTACACCAGTGACGGCGGCATCAAGCTCGAAGCGGTTATTACGACCTCTGCGGCCGCTCGGACCTCTGATGGCGGCATCACACTGAACGATGTGCGGGCCGAGACACTGGATCTAAAGACCAGCGACGGAACGATCCGATGTCACGGGCTGGTCGTGTCACGTCTGAATTGCCGCACGTCGGACGGCTCGGTCCACATCGAGTACACGCCCGATGCGCCGAATGTCATCGACGCGGTCGTGAGCACCTCTGACGGCAGTATCACCTTTGCCGCCCCGTCCGGACTGTCGGCGGTAGTGGAAGCCTCGACCAGCGACGGCTCGATTCGCACGTCTTTGCCTCTGATGGTGGAAGGCAAGGTAGGCAAATCGCTGCGCGGAACAGCCGGCGACGGGAAGGGCAAAGTCACGCTCAAGACCCACGATGGGTCGATCACGATCAAGTAACCTTCTGACAGGAGAAACCTGTATGGCAGCGCCTCGTTTGTGGCAGCATCGTCTTCTATGTCTCTGCGTTCTGTCGGGCCTAGTCGCGGCCGGCTGTGGCGTTCAGGTCGCCCACTGGAACCAGGCGCGCCATGAGAAGGTCGTGGATCGCCAGACGACCTTGCCCCCGGCCGGGACGCTGGATGTGGATACCTCATCCGGCTCGGTCACCATCACGGGCAGTGATACGACCGAGTGCCATGTCGTCGCGACCATCATGGCCCAGGCGCCCAGCGAGGAAGAGGCCCAGGAATTGGCCGAACAGGTCGAGATTCGACTGGATCGGGGTGGCGACACGCTCAAGGTCCGCGCCGAGAAGCCCAAACTCAGCAAGAACCGTTCGATCAGCGTCAGCTACGCGATCACGGCGCCGCGGAAGACGAATGTGCAGTGTCACAGCTCGTATGGCAGTCTCAACCTGGTCAACCTCGAAGGGGTCGTCAATGGCAAGACGGGTAGCGGGTCGATCGAGGCCGAGGATATCGTGGGCGCCACGAATTTGGATACGTCCTACGGGTCAGTCACGTGCCGCCGGATCACTGGGGCCGAAGTGACGCTGCACAGTGGCAGTGGGTCCATCACCGCGACCGATATCGAAGGGTCCGCCCGTATAAACAGTTCGTATGGCACGGTCAAATGCGAACGCTTCTCCGGCGGCGACCTGTTCCTTAAGAGCGGCAGTGGAAGCGTCACGGTTTCGGAAGCGACGTTTGGCAAGTGTGAGGCGAGCAGTTCGTATGGCCCTGTCGCAGGCACTGGGCTGAAAGGGGACCTCATCAAATTCCGGTCGGGCAGCGGTTCCGTAAAGGTTATCGACGGGATCGCCCAGGCCGTGGATCTCTCCAGTTCCTATGGCTCCGTCAAGGCGACGCGGGTCACGACCGGCGATCTCAAGGCCCATTCGGGCAGTGGCAGCGTTCGTGTCGAGTGTACCGCCGATTGTCCGTCGGACTTGACGGCCGACGCCACAACATCCTATGGGAGTATCGATTTCACGGCGCCGCCAGCGTTTGCCGGTCGCGCGCATCTGGCGACCAGCTATGGCAGCGTCCGGACCGACCGCCCGATCACGATCAGCGGCAAGATCACCAAGAAGAAGATCGTCGGCACGATCGGCGCCGGCAACGGCAACCTTCGGCTCCAGACCGGCAGCGGATCGATCGAATTGCGATGAAGCCGACCTTTGAGATTCTGCCGGAAGGGTGGGGGTGCATTCTTCGGAATCGCCCCTACCCCTTCGTTTGCGCCGGGTGAGTCGATGCCCGTCGCTATGATGCCCGGTGAGTCGCCCCTTCGGACCGAGCATCCCCGAGGGAATCCAGCCAGCGACTCCAGGCGTCCTTGTACAAGTCACCAGAGACGAGGAAGCCGTCGTTGTGACCCCCGATGAGCTTGACGAACTGCTTGGGCTCGTTGGCCGTGTCAAAGAGTTGCGTACCGAACTCGAACGGCACCAGTTCATCGTCGGGGCTGTGCATGACCAGGACGGGACAATGCACGCGCGACAGATGGCTTCGCGTATTGTACCGATAGCGGGCAAACAGGCGTACGGGCATGTAGGGATAGAACTTGGCCCCGATATCGGGGTACGAGGTGAACGTGCTCTCGACGACCAGGCCTCGGGCGGTCACCCGGCCGGCCAGATGGGTTGCGATACTGCCTCCGAGCGAACGGCCAAAGATAATGATCTGCTCGGCCGGCACACCTTTTGCTTGTGTGAGCCAGTCGTAGGCGGCGCGGGCGTCGAGATAGGTCCCGGACTCCGTGGGCTTGCCTTCGCTTTGGCCGTAGCCGCGATAGTCGAAAACGAAGCAACTCAGTCCCATGCTTTGAAGGAGGTTGATCGTGTCCAGGCGGTGCATGATATTGCCACCGTTGCCATGACAGAACAGCACGGTGAACCGCGCCTTGCGGGCGGGAACGAACCAACCGGTCAGGGCCACGCCGTCATCGCTCTGAAAAACGACCTCCTCGAAGTCAAGGTCCAGATCGGCCGGCGTGAAGGATACGTCGCGCACCGGACGATAGAGGAACCTGGGCTGCATGAATAGGAGCACGAGCCCGAAGCTCACATAAGCGCCGACCAGAACGATCCCCAAAAACAATAGCAGTGTTCCCATGTTCTTCCAGAAATCCAACAACATTACAACGACGCCCTGCTCGGGCTCAATCACACGGGCGGCATTTTAGTTTGCCGCGGGCCATAAGACAAGCTACAATCCGGCCATGCTCTTGAGAAGACACACATCGATAGTCTCTGTCGGCTCGATCAAGCTCGGCTCCTCAGCCCCGGTCGTCATCCAGTCGATGACGAAGGTCCCCACGACGGATGTGGCCCGTTGCGTCCGGCAGGTTAACGAGTTGGCGGACGCCGGCTGTGAACTGGTCCGCATCGCGGTGCCCCGCCGAGCGGATACCGAGGCGTTCGCCCAGATCGTTGAACAAGTGAGTATTCCTCTGATCGCCGACGTGCATTTCAGCGCCGATCGCGCCGTCGAAGCCATCGAGGCCGGGGCGGTCAAGATCCGCCTGAACCCGGGCAATATCAAGAAACGTGAGGATATCCACCGTATCATCGACGCCGCCAAGAGCAATGGCGTCGCGATCCGTGTCGGTGTCAACGAAGCGAGCATCCGCGACCTCAAGCAGGAAGCCGTACCGCCCCAGGAGCGGATCACCCTAATGCTCGAAGAGATGCGCAGCTATGTCAGACTCTTCGAAGCGCGCGGCTTCGACCAGATCGTCCTGAGCGCCAAGAGCAGCGATCCGGCGCGGACCATCGCGGTCAATCGGGCCATCGCCAAAGCGTTCAAGTATCCGATGCATCTGGGTCTGACGCACGCGGGCCTGCCCGAGGATGCGAGCATCCCGTCGGCCGTCGCACTCGGGGCCCTGCTGTCCGAAGGGATCGGCGACACCATTCGTATCAGCGTGGCCGGTGACCCTGTTATCGAAGCGGAAATCGCCAAGAGTATTCTCATCGCCCTGGGCCTGCGCGGGCGCACACGTCCCGAATTGATCGTCTGCCCCACCTGTGGACGGACGGAGATCGACGTGATCGCGCTGGCCCGGCATGTAGAACAGGCGCTGAGTGAGTTGGACAAGCCCTGTCGCATCGCGGTGATGGGCTGCGTCGTCAATGGTCCGGGCGAGGCGGCCGATGCCGACATCGCCGTCTGCGCCGCCAAGGAAAAGGCCTACCTCTACCTCCACGGCGAGAGAATCGCCACCGTCCCCGAAGCCGATATCATCCCCCGCCTGCTCAAAGCCATCGAAGAGTTGTAGCGTCTCCCTATCGCCCCAAAGGCGGATCGTTCACCAGCAGCGAATCAAACTCGTGCGCCGGCTTGCTTTCATAAGGCTTCGGCGGCACGCCCCGAGCTTTGTCGTCATCGTCCCACGACGTGTAGATGTTGTCGTCCCACATCGCACAGAACGGACGCTGGGCAAACTCCACATGACCATCGAGAAAGAGAACAAACTGACCATTGTAGCCTTCGTACCTGCTATGGGCTCGTGCATTGCCGCTGAGTGCGGTTTTGCTCGTACCGTTGAACAATCCAATGTCCGGGATGAACAGGGCGAAATCACCTGCCTGCTGTCGAGATCCGTCAATCCAGGGGTTCCGGTCGGCCGCGACCGCCAGGCCCGGCTCGCTCGATGTCGTCAGAGCGTGCTGGCCGTAAGGGATATGATAGGCATAACTGCAATGCTTGGAAGGGTCCGGTCCGAAATCCCATATCGCTGTCAGTTCCTTGGCTGTGATTCCGTATTTCTGTGGCCAGAAACCAGAAGTCCCCTTGTCCCCCTCGCAGACAAACCGCTCAGGCAACACTCCGGCGTATCGAACCAGGAGATAGAGGCTGGAACTGATGGTCGCCTGCCCGCCGGCGCCATTGGGATCGAGGCCAAAGGCACCATCACGGCTCTCGGCCCTCCAATCGTTGAGTCCAGGTCCCCAAGCAGTTCCCCGCCCACCAGCCGTTGGCAACACGCCATCGTAGTCACTTGCATAGACCGAAATGCTCTTGCCTATGATTGCCAGATTGCGCTTGCACAGGGCCTGTGCACTCTTGACGCGTGCCAGCCGATGCAAGGGACGTACCGCCAGCAGTATCACCAGAAACACGAGTATAGTGACCAGTACTGCTACGACGTCGGCTCGGCTGAACCCGCTACGTGCATGTCGTCCGCTCATCTTCACTCTCCCGTGTCCCTCGCTTCGGATTACTGGGCTGGGCCCGCGTGGGGCCTCGCGACAATCACATCCAGTCTACTGGGACGTGTCACTTCCGTCAAGGAGGTCGGGGCGGTGCTGGCGGGTGCGTTGGAGGGCCTGGTCGCGGCGCCATTGGGCGATCTTGCCGTGATCGCCGGAGAGGAGGATGTCGGGGACCTTCATGTCGCGGAACGTCTCGGGGCGGGTGTACTGGGGATACTCCAGCAAGCCATCGCTGAAGGAATCGTCCTTGGCCGAGTCCTCATCGCCCAGGGCCTCGGGCAAGAGGCGGACGACGGCGTCGATGACCACCAGGGCGGCCAGTTCCCCTCCGTTGAGGACGTAGTCTCCGATCGAGAGTTGCTCGGCGCCCAGTCCTATGCGGATGCGCTCGTCGAATCCCTCGTACCGACCGGCGATCAGGATGAGTCGCTCTTCGTTACTCAACTCAGCGGCTTTGGCCTGGGTGAAGGGTTTTCCCTGGGGGGTGAGTAGAATGGTGCGGCCTTTGGGGGGGGACAGCGATTCGACGTGCTCGTGACAATCGAAGACGGGCCCGGGCATCATGACCATGCCCGGGCCGCCGCCGTATGGTTTGTCGTCGACCTTGCGATAGTCACCAATCGAAAAGTCGCGGATGTTCGTCAGTGCAATCTCGACGATGCCCTGCTCCTGAGCCCGCTTGACAATCGAGTAGCTCAGGGGAGATTCAAACATCTCCGGAAAGAGTGTCAGGACATCGATTCGCATCGCTAGAGCAGCGATTACTCGCCTTCTTCTTCCTTGGCTTCGCCGTCGGCGGGCGCTTCTTCGGCCGGCGCCTCTTCAGCGGCCGGGGCCGCCTCGGCTTCCGCCTTGGCCTTGGCTTCGGCTTCGGCCTTTTCCTTGGCTTCGGCTTCGGCCTTTTCCTTGGCTTCCGCCTCGGCTTCGACCTTGGCCTTAGCTTCGGCCTCGGCCTTTTCCTTCGCTTCCGCTTCAGCCTTTTCCTTGGCTTCGGCCTCTGCCTTGGCCTTCTCTTCAGCTTCCTTCGCCTTGGCTTTGACCTTTTCATCAGCCGCCTTGGCCGCTTCGACCTTGGCCTTCTCTTCGGCCTCCTTGGCTTCCGCTTCAGCCTTGGCCTTCTTCTCGACGACTATTCGCTCGGTTGAGTTAAAGAGCTTGCCCTTGCTGTGGGCGATGGCCCTGGCCTTGGCTTGACGGATGGCCTTCTCTTCGGCGTATTTGGTCTTAATCCCCTGGCGAGCCAGAATCTCTGCGACGGTATCGCTGGGCATGGCGCCCTTGCCCAACCAGAACTCAACGCGTTCCTTGTTGATTACGATCTGCTTGGCCGCATCCTTTTCGAGCGGATCGTAGTGGCCCAGCTTCTCGAGAATGCGACCATCGCGCGGGGCGCGGCCTTCGATCGCGTTAATCCTGAAGAACGGACGGTGCCGCCGACCCATGCGGGTCATTCTGATCTTGACTGCCATGGTGTTCCTTTCGCAAAAAGCGTATGATGAATTTCCGTGATCTGCCCTGTGCAAGTCACGAAACGCGTTTACAGGTCAGTATATACCCGTTAATAAAGATCGCAAAGTTCGCCGGATCGACCCGGGCGTCCTCGGCAATCCCGCCGATCTGCTCGTCCGAGAGCGTCTCGGCATTCTGCTTCTCAGTGGGCGTCATGATGGCGACCGCCTTCCGTAGCCCAGCCAATTCCTCGGCCGTCGGCGACGCCAGCATCGCCAACTCGCTCGTGCCCTTCATGTCCACGAACTGGCTACGAAACCTATTACCATACTCATTTTCGCAGAATAGAGCAACCTTTTCGAGGTACTCTTCCAGAGATATTTTTGCCTTCGAGGTCAATTTCCGTCCCTTTTCGGCCGTCGGTCGAGGCGCCCTGGCGCTCTATTGAGCCGACATGCGCAATGGTTTCGGGTTCTCTACGAAGCCGGCGGGCCGTTGGTTTTTGCCCGGTCTGCCCGTGTCGCCCAGGTCTGCGCGGGCCTTCTCGGCCAGCGCCAGGAGTCGTTTGACAACGTCGGGATGTCGGTCGGCAACGTTCGTCTGCTCGCCGATATCCGCCTTCAGGTCGAACAGTTGCAGCGGCGCGGACGGTTCGGGCTTGCCCCAGTGGCGTTTCTTGGGCTTCAGCGGCAGATGCAGCTTCCACTTGCCCGAACGCACGGCTTGCAGTTGGTCCATCTGGTAGTAGTAGAAGGCTTGGTGAGGCGATTTGGCCCCGGCTTGGCCTGACATGAGCGGCCAGATGTCCTTGCCATCGATGATGCGATCGGCCGGCGGTGTCGTACCCGCCAGGGCGGCGAAGGTCGGCAACAGGTCCATCGTGCTGGCCATCTCGTCGCAGACGCTGCCGGCGGGAATGGCGCCCGGCCAGCGGACGATGCAGGGCTCACGCATGCCGCCTTCCCACGTACTACCCTTCCAGCCGCGTAGCGGACCGTTGCCTCCACCCCATCGCTGGGCGGCGCCGTTATCCGAGGTGAAGAGGACGACCGTCTTGTCATCCAGGTCGAGTGCCTTGAGAGCGGCGAGGATCTGGCCAGCGGACCAGTCGATCTCCTCGACGGCATCGCCATAGCGCCCGTTATCGCTGCTGTCGCGAAACTCGGCGCTGGCGTTCACAGGATTGTGGGGCATCGTGTGAGGCAGGTAGACGAAGAACGGTTGGTCCTTGTTCTCACGGACGAACTTGATCACCTCGTCGGTATAGCGCCGCGTCAGCGTATCTTGCTCGGCCGGCGCCTCGATGACCTCTTCGTTGCGCAACAGAGGCAAAGGCGGACGTCCCGGGCCCTGCCGCCCGCCCATATCGTTGCTATACGGGATGCCGAAGTAATAGTCGAAACCCTGGCGCGTGGGCAGGAACGGACGCTGGTCGCCGAGGTGCCACTTGCCGATGCAGGCGGTGGCGTAGCCCTGACCTTTGAGCACATCGGCCAGGGTGATCTCATTCGGATGCAGGCCCTTCTTGTTGACGGGAAAGAGCACACAAACGCCATCCTCGTTCTGGTGCATATTGACGCGCCGGGGGTAGCAGCCTGTCATCAGACTGGACCGCGACGGGGTACAGACCCCGCTGCTGACATAGAAGCTGGTGAACCGCCTGCCCTCAGCCGCCATGCGGTCCAGATTCGGCGTGTGGTGCTTCTCGGCGCCGAAACAGCCGATATCGCCATAGCCCAGATCGTCGCAGAAGATGAGGATGATGTTCGGTTTGGCAGCGTCCGCCTTGGGGTCGCCCAGGACGCCAGAGACAGCACCGGGCAGAGCCACACCGGCTACCGCAGCGCCGGCAAACCGCAGGAATTGTCGTCGGTTGATGGATTGACGCTTCATGGTGACCTCTCTATGGCGTGCACTGAGCGTGCGAGAATCTCAGCGTCTTTTCTTGATCTTGCCCCGACGCTTGATGACGCGCTTGCGTTTGGAGCGCTGTTTGATCTTGCGGCCACCGGTCATGGCGGCACTCATGGCGTCCATGTTGAACCCGCCGGAGAAGAGAGATTTCAGACCGCCAAAGCTGCCCCCACTGACGGCCTTCATCATGTCGCGGCTGCGCTTGAAGGTCTTGACCAGACTAGAGACGTCATTGGGCTGGGTCCCACTGCCCTTGGCGATGCGTCGTCGTCGGGATGGATCGATCAGGTCGGGGTCGCGCCGCTCCTTGGTCGTCATGGAGTGGACGATGGCCTCCATCTGCTGGAGTTCCTTGCCGTCGAGGTCCATGTCCTTGAGCTGGCCGCCGACGCCGGGCATGAGCTTGAGCATGTCCTTGATGCCGCCCATCTTCTTGACGGCCTGCATTTGCTTGAGAAAATCGTCGAACCCGAAGTTGCCCTTGGCCATCTTCTTCTGGAGCTTAACGGCCTCCTCGGTGTCGAACTGCTCCTGGGCCTTCTCGACGAGGGTTACGACATCGCCCATGCCCAGGATGCGGGAGGCCATGCGATCGGGGTGGAACTCTTCGATCTTGTCGAGTTTCTCGCCCACACCGATGAACTTGATGGGCTTGCCCGTGACGGCCTTGACGCTTAGGGCGGCGCCGCCGCGGGCGTCACCGTCGAGTTTGGTGAGGATCACGCCGTCCAGTTCGAGCCGGTCGTTGAATTCCTTGGCGGAGTTGACGGCGTCCTGACCGGTCATGGAATCGCAGACGAGATAGATCTGATGGGGCATCACCGCCTTGGCGACGTTGGCCACCTCGCCCATCATCTCTTCGTCGATGTGGAGTCGGCCAGCGGTGTCGACGATCACCACGTCGTTGCCGTTGGCCTTGGCGTGCTTGATGCCGTTACGGGCGACCTTGACGGCGTCCTTGATGTCCTCGCTGTAGACGGGGATGTTGGTCTGCTCGCCCAGGATTTTGAGCTGCTCGATAGCGGCCGGTCTTTGGAGGTCGTCGGCCACCATGAGGGGATGGCGCCCCTTGGAGAGAAGGTACTGGCCCAGCTTGGCGGCTGTCGTGGTTTTGCCGCAACCTTGCAGGCCGGCCAGCAGGATGATCGTCGGACCGGGCGTGACGAAGTAAATCCGCGTGTCCACCGGGCCCATCAGTTTGGTCAACTGGTCGCTGACGATCTTGATCATGACCTGCCCCGGATGCAGGCTCTTGATGACCTCGGCTCCGAGAGCAGCCTCTTTGACGTCCTTGCAGAACTGCTTGACGACGGTGTAGTTGACATCCGCTTCCAGCAGGGCCTTGCGGACATCGCGCATGGCGTCGGAGATGTTGGCCTCGGTAATCCGTCCCCGGCCGGACAGCGACTTGAAGACTGAATTGAATTTGTCGGTTAGAGACTCAAACACGGGATTTCCCTCGCGTATCCAAAAATCGCACGAAACACGTGCCTATCGAGTTCTGAAGCATTCACGGAAACGCCAATTGTACGGGCCAGGGCCGTCTTTGGCAAGGACCAACTGGATGCACAGGCTTATCGAACTGGCGGCCGATGGCCCCCGGAATAGCGCCATCGAGCTCAGAGTACAGGCGTGTGCCGCGAAATGAGAGACTCTCAGGTATCCCACTCCTGCATGGTCTTGCTGAACCGATGCTGAAGGAAGACCCCAAAACCCATGGGAACCAGCAGCATGGCCGGCAGGAACCACTGATTGGCAAAGACAAACGCCTCCAATTGCTCGCCCTTGCCCTCCAGGATGTAGCTGTAGAGAATCGCCAGGATCCCCACTACCGTCAGCGTGCTGCCCCCGAGGCTGGTGAAGAGAATCACCGCGGCTTTGAAGACGATAAAGGACATCATCCCGCCGGCGATGAACCCGACCAGTCCCCCCGCCCAGAAGTACTGCTCGGGCAGACCGGCCCCGAGCCAGATGCCCGCGGTCAGGATGCCGCCGGAGAATGCCCCGAGCAGCGTCACGCCCCACCGCATGAAGGGAATCGATAGCACGGCGAAAAAGACCGTGCAGATCAGGGACAGCCAGATGACATTGCCGCCGATGAGCTGATCGTTGGCCCAGATGCCGAGCGTCAGACCGAGCAGGCCGAAGCAGATGGTCACGAGGATCTTGAACACGCGCCAGCCGTAGAAGAGGCAGACCGAACCAAACGAGATGAACGTCAGCGCTTCGACGATCCCCAATGAGCTGACATACTTCCACATCAACTCGAGCGGCAATATCCCCTCCTGGGAAGGCTCACTCGCGGCGGCCGTTAACAACATCGACATCCATGTACCCATATTCTACTCCCGTTCCCCGGCGGCAAGGAGCCCCTCCGAGTCTATTGTTGCTATCGTCACAAGAACCGTATTATCGCCTGTTTTATCGGTCGCGCCAAGTTCGTTTACCCCGTTCCCCCTTCCGGGCCCCAGACTTCTTCTTCGAAGGGGCCTCGGCCTCGCTCCGTTTGTCGGCGCGTCGACACAAGGTCCACTGCTCCAGCGTCCCGAAGAGCGTCATGGTCAAGAAGACCGTCCCCAATAGCGTCGGCTGGCCGGCCATTCGAGTCACCGGGGCCGACCCCTTGAACATCAGCAGCAGCACGAGGCCGCCAAAGATCATTGCCGTCCCAAGGATCGCACACGAAAGTGCGCCGCCCAGTTGGCGAAACAGCAGGCCCGTCATCAGCAGCGTGAAGGCCACCGCCGTGACAATCGCCCACCGCGCCGCCGTCAGTTGCCGGCCGGCCTGCTTGATCGTATCGCTTATGTCGAGCGTATAGGCGCGAGCCACGTCGAGACTCTCCTGAACGGTGAGCGTCCGCCCTTCCGGAGTGGGCCCGAGTTGACCAGCGAGGGCCCCCTGTGGAACCGCCAGGTACGACCACCCCACGATCAGGAAGGTTGCGAAACCACCCTGGGCGCTCAGCAGCGCCGCGGCAAAGAATCTCTGAAAAACCACCGCAATGAAAGTCCCAACGAGACCCGTCAGGACCATCGCGGCCGGATTCTGGCCCAGCAGAGCCAAGGCGATTAGAGCCCCGATGACCGCGCCGAGCACGGCCAGGAGCAGCCGCCTGAATCCCAGACCCCCAAGCCAGACGAACAGGCCCAACGCCGTAGCCGCCAGCCCGGGCAAGACCAGGACTATCGGACGAAACCACGCCGCCGCCTGCTCGAAGCTCTTGAGTATCTCAACCATACGGCCCCACCCATATCGCCAATCCACGGAGGCAGACAACGCCCGCCAGCCCATGTATTCCTCTTTATCGGCCGGACCGTGCGAATTTCGTTAGGGCATGCCGCAGGCGGGGACACTCTGCGAACAATCTATAGGCATGAAAACAAGGAAATGCGGATGAGAGGAGTCGAACCTCCACGAGCCGAAGCCCACAGGCACCTGAAGCCTGCGCGTCTGCCAATTCCGCCACATCCGCGAAGCGAAGGCGACAGTATGCCCGATCCCGGCGGACCCGTCAAGGGTTTTGGCGGGAGAAATATCAAAAACAGCGGATCGCCGGAACGGGCCTCGGCCAGCGGAAGGGCCGGCATTGGCGAGGAAATACGGTAGTCGGCGCAGGGAATCGCGGGTAGAATAGAGATGTTCAGCCACACAATGTGTGCCGACAACCAGAACAGCAGGGGTTAGCTTGTCGGAGATCGCGTTATGAGCGAGGTAAGTATTACGGAGGTCGAATCCCACCTGGTGGTCGGGACGCGCAAGCACGGCACGTACGCGGAGATCGGGGAGATGATCGCGACGGTGTGGCGCTTCGCGGCCGGAAGCGGCGCCCAGATCCAGGGCCGCCCCACGTTCATCTGCCATGAGACCCCCAGGGAAGCGATGAAGGCGAACGAGCAGAGCAACGCCGACGTGGAGGTGGTCGTCCCGGTCGCCAAGAAGGTCCCGGGCACGGACCGGGTGCGATGCTACGAGTTGCCCGGCGGGCAGATGGCCAAGATCATCCACAAGGGCCCGTACGACCAGTGCGCTGCGACATACAAGAAGTTGTTCGCCTGGATCGCCGAGAATCACAAGAAGGTCGTCGGTCCCACCCGGGAGGTCTATCTGAACGACCCGAGGAAGGTGCCGGCCGAAGAGATTCTGACGGAGATTTACGCCCCCGTCCACTGAACCGACAGGCTCGATCTCCCGATGCGGATGTCACCTGGCTCGGCGCGCCGGGGCGGCTAATCCCCTTTCAGCAACTCGACGACTTCCTGGGCATTTTCCGCATTAGCCAGAGCCTTGCAGAATGCCTTGGATTGGGCCAGTTTGGCAATCTCCGCCAAAGCTTCCACATGAGGGCCCGCCAGTTCGGGAGGGGCCACCAGAAGAAAGAACAGCTTGGACGGCACCCCGTCAAGGGAGTCGAAATCGATCCCCTGCGGAGCGATCCCAATGGCCAGTTTGAGGCGGGTGACCGCGGTCGTCTTACCATGCGGCACGGCAATGCCATCCTGGAGCCCGGTGCTTTGCTTGTCTTCGCGGTCCTGAACGGCGGTCAGAATCGCGTCGAAGTCATCAATCTCTTGGGCATCCCGAAGTATCTGGACAAGCTCGCGCAAAACATCTGGTTTGTCCTTCGACTCCAGAGGTGTCTTGACGATCTTTTCTTGGACCAATTCAATCAGCGCCATGCCACACTTCTCCAAAAATCCTGTATAACCCTACTCATCATGTGGTTTTGTATCACGTGAGAGATTCGTACATCTCCCAAACGCTGTCCTCGTCTTTGACGATGAGAACGGAACAGGGCGCGGTGCGCATCGCCCGTTCGGCCTCATCATAAAACTCATCTCTCCGGCTTCGTATCCGAGACAGTTCACCAATCACGAGAAGGTCGACCTCATCTTCCTTGATGGTGTTGACGATCTCCTTGTGGACACTGCCCCGCGTGCTCTTGGTCGTAACAGAAACGCCCTTTTTCCGGGCCAACTCATCGACATAATTCAAATATCGCTGGGCATCGGACTCCATATCATGCTCGTATTCGACCTGTTCGTCCTTCAGGAAGATCCGCGCCCGGAGAAGATCCTCCATAGCCCGCGTGTTGATGACATACAGCGCCATGAGTTCGGCGTCGTAAAAAGACGACAGACAGATACCGTACTGAGCCGCCGTGACGGATTGTTCCGTGCCATCGATGTACACCAGTATTTTCTTAGGGGTGCTCACGATACGTCTCCCGCGTTCTCTGTCTCTTTCTTCTCCAATTTCTCTTTCACCATCTTCATGAGCACGAACATGTCCCGTTCGTTCTCTTCCAATCTGCTCTCAATATAGTGTACCGTCTCTCTCAGATTGGGGATGGCGATCTTCTCTAGCGCATTGACCTTTCGGATCGTCTTCTTGACCTCGTTAGCCAATCGTAGCACGGATATCTTCAATTCGGAGAGCTTGCCCAGCAGTTTAAGCACTTCTTTGAAAAAGCACAACGAGCTATCGATCCAAAAACTGTTTCCCATGGGACTATAGTACGGCGCGTGCTCGGTGAATTCCGTTTCAATGACGGGAAGGCTGACACCCATGACCCGTCGGGAATGCACGGTGATATTCGTGGAGATGTGCACCGCGCCGGTCAGGTATTGCAGTTTGAGCTTGCCCATGTCGAAGACCGCTTCGCCCAGCGCCTCGTAGGCCTTGGCCAGCGCCGCCTCCACGCGGTTCTGGAAATCCACCGTCTGGTCCAGCAAGGCCAGAAGCTCGATGATCAAAATATTCCGCTTCTGGTCCAACAGTTCGTATCCCTGCTGGGCAAACTTCAGATCGCTTCGCAATCTGAGCAGATTCGTTTTGGTTGGTGCGTACGCCAGTTGCGCCATTATAGCCGCCCGTTAACTCCCATAGTACTTCTCGATCTCTTCCTCCGTGATCCGGTGCAGTTCCTCGACCGGGAGCGTCTTGAGGACTTCCCATCCCAGTTCGAGGGTCCGCTCGATGCTCCTGTCCTCGTCCTTGCCCTGCGAGACGAACTTCTGCTCGAACTGCTTGCCAAACTCGAGATAGTCATGGTCCAGGGGCGTCAGCTCCTCTTCGCCGATCACGGAGGCGAGATTGCGCACGTCTTTCACATAACTGTAGGCCGCAAAGAGTTGGCTGGCCAGGTGAGGATGGTCCTCGCGCGTCATGCCCTCTCCGATCCCGTCCTTCATCAGACGCGACAACGAGGGTAGCCCCGCCACCGGCGGGTAGATCCCCCTGCCATCCATCTCTCTCTCGAAGACGATCTGTCCCTCGGTGATGTAGCCGGACAGGTCGGGGACCGGATGCGAGATGTCATCGTTCGGCATCGTCAGGATGGGCAGCAAGGTAATGGAGCCTTCATGGCCCTTGAGCATGCCCGAGCGTTCATAGAGTTCGGCAAGGTCGGAGTAGAGATATCCGGGGTAGCCTTTCCGCGAGGGGATCTCGCCTCGAATCGTGGAGATCTCTCGCAGTGACTCGCAATAGTTCGTCATGTCGGTCATGATGACCAGCACATGCATGTCCTCGGTGAAAGCCAGGTGTTCGGCCAGGGTCAGCGCGGTCCTGGGGGTAATCAGTCGTTCAATAGACGGATCATCCGCCAGCGAAAGGAAAAGGGCGACGTTGTCCAGCACGCCGCTTTCCTCGAAGGAACGCACGAAGAACTGGGCGACGTCGTGTTTGACCCCCATGGCCGCAAAGACGACCGCGAACTCCGTGTCGGACCCGCGAATCTTGGCCTGCCGGGCGATCTGGGCCGCCAGTTCATTGTGAGGCAGCCCGTTGCCCGAGAAGATCGGGAGTTTTTGACCCCGGATAAGGGTGTTCATGCCGTCGATGACCGAGATCCCCGTCTGGATGAAATCGCGGGGATATTGCCGCGCGGTGGGATTGATCGCCATGCCGTTGACATCCAGTTCGACGTCGCTGCACTGGGGGGGACCCCCGTCGGTGGGGTGTCCCAAACCGTTGAAGACGCGTCCGAGCATCTCCTTGGAAACGGAAATCTTCAGGGGCTCTCCAGAGAAACGGATGCGCGTTCCAGGCAGCGTGAGACCGGAAGTTCCTTCGAACACCTGCACCACCACGGCATTGATGGAAGACTCCAGGACAATCCCCAGCCGCACATGCCCGTGCTGGTCGACACACTCGATCAGTTCTCGGTATCCCACCGGATGCGTCTGACGGACGAAGATCAGCGGGCCGTCGATCTTATGGACACCGATGTACTCGCGGCCGGAGAGCAGATGGTTTTTCCGGGAATCAGGCATGCAGCGCCTCCAGTTGATCCATAGCGCGCTCCAGGCGCGCTTCGATCTTGTCGAGGCCGGACAGATCGTCATTGGGTACGGAGAATTTCATCTTCACGATATCCTGGTAGACTTTCATTTTTCGCAGCCGAATCAGCGTGGCCCCGTTCTTGATCGCTTCGGAGCCGCGCTGCCAGTAGGTCACAATGATATGCAGCATCTTGGCCTGCTTCTGGACCGTCGAATAAGCGTCGATCTTGTCGTAGGCATTCTGTTGAAGAAACGCGTTCTTGAACAGGGTGCATATTTCCAGAATGAAACGTTGCGTATCGGGCAGCGCATCAGGACCGACCAGTTTCACCACCTGCTGCAGGCGAACCTCCTTGTGGAGCAGTTCCATGATCTCGGTCCGATCGGCGAACCACTGAGGACTGACCTGCTGGGCCCACCATGACGCCATGTCGTTGAGATACTCACTGTAGCTGTCGAGCCAGGAGATAGCCGGATAGTGACGGGCGTTCGCCAGGTGACGATCCAGAGCCCAGAAGCAGCGAATAAACCGTTTGGTGTGCTGTGTCACGGGCTCGGAGAAATCCCCACCGGGGGGAGAGACGGCGCCGATGATAGTCACCGAACCACTCTCGCCGTTCAAGGCCTCCATGGAGCCGGCCCGCTCATAGAACTCGGCGATCTTGGTCGGAAGGTAGGCCGGGAATCCCTCCTCGGCGGGCATCTCTTCCATGCGCCCCGACAGTTCCCGCAGGGCTTCGGCCCAGCGCGAGGTCGAATCGGCCATAATGGCGACGTGATAGCCCTGGTCGCGGAAGTACTCGGCCATGGTGATACCCGTGTAGATGCTGGCCTCGCGGGCGGAGACCGGCATGTTGGACGTGTTGGCGATCAGGATCGTTCGCTCCATCAGCGACCGACCCGTGCGGGGATCGATCAATTCGGGGAATTCGGTCAGCACATCGGTAATCTCGTTGCCGCGCTCCCCGCAACCGATGTAGACGATCAGGTCCGCGTCACACCACTTGGCGATGGCCTGTTGCGTCATGGTCTTGCCCGTGCCGAAGCCGCCCGGGATGGAGACGGTGCCGCCTTTGGCCACGGGGAAGAGGGCATCGATCACCCGCTGGCCCGTGATGAGAGGAATCTCCAAGGGCAGGCGCTTCTGTGTCGGTCGCTGCACGCGAATGGGCCACCGGTGCATCAGGTGGAGGGGTTTCTCGCTCGACTCATCGGTCTTCAACACGGCAATCACATCTTCAACCGTGTAGTCCCCTTCCGGCACGATCGACGCCAGCACGCCGCGATCGGTCGGGGAAACGAGGATCCTATGCAGGAGGTTCTCCGTCTCTTGGACCGTACCGAGAACCATTCCTCCCGTGACGCGATCTCCCTCCTTCACCCGCGGAACGAAATGCCATTTCTTCTCTCGGTCCAACGAGGGAACGGTAATCCCTCGCTTGATGTAAATGTCCGACACTTTCCGGATGGCTTCCAGCGGTCTTTGGATACCGTCGTAGATCGTACCGATCATCCCCGGGCCCAATTCCACCGAGAGTTGCATCCCGGCGCCGTACACGGGGTCATGCGGCGCAATGCCGGTTGTGTCTTCATAGACTTGCACGACGGCGCTGTCTTTCTGCAGCTTGATCAGCTCGCCGATGAGGTTCTCCTCGCCGACGCGGACCAGTTCGAACATCTCGGCGTCGGTGATGCCCATCACCTCGATCACCGGCCCGTTGACCCGCTTGACCTGTCCTATTATCCTGTCAATCATAGTCACTCTTTTTGACTGCCGGCGAACGCGGCGTCATATATCAATCTTTGAATTTCACGCTTCTTTCGTGACATTCTCGTTTTCACCTGGTTGTTGAAGGCCATACGCCCGTCGGCCGTCGTCAGGACGACGCCCTGTGACTCCAGCGGTTCCGCGTCGGCCAGGGTCAGGGTGATCGCCTCACCCATCTGCGAGGCGGCCCTATCCCGCGCCTCGCCAAGCAACTGCTCGTCGATCAGCGACCGCTCCCTGGTCGAGGCATTGACCCGGGCCGAATCGGCACTGAGCCCAACCGCGGCCTCGGCAATCCAGTTCACCAGTACCGCTCGATACGCCGGATCGTCTATCATGGCCTCCAGCCGCTTCTCGGCGCGATCCATAATGCGCTGCATCACCGTGTCACGCAGTCGCAGTGAACGACGTTTGACCTCACGCTCGACCGACGCAATCGCTCTCTGCGTAACCGACGCAGCCTGCGCCTCGGCTTGCTCCCGAGCCGCCTTCAGCAACGAATCGGCCTGCTTCTGTGCGTACCGGCGCTTCTCCTCCGCTCGACGTTCCGCATCCTTGATGGTCTTTTCCTCTTCGGCGCGAACGTCGGCTTCAATACCCGAAATGAGGGCCACCATTTTCTTGTCCACCGGTTCCATGAGCAGGCTGCTTTCTCTGTCTATGTCCTCGTTCAAATCCAGCAAGAAGAAGCAAGGCAAGACGCGACGGTCATATCTTGATCCCAATGGCCCCGTTGACCAACTCCCTGATTCCCGGCCGGTCGGGGATCGGTCCATGCCGGTCGGGGATCTCGACGATCAGCGGAAAACTCTCGGTGAACAGATACCGATCCACGATCGAACGGATCATGTCGGCCACCCGCTCGGTCATAATGATGATGCTGGTTTCCTTATCGTCGAGTACCTCCTGAAACGCGCGCTTGGCCTCATCCGCATTGACGGCCACCTTGCCGGAAACGCCCACGATCCCAAACCCCAGGACGGTGTCTTCGTCGCCTATGATCGAGTATTTCATGGGCCCGCTAAACCTTGTTGAGAATCATTATCGCCGTGATGAAGCCAAAGACCACAATGCCCTCCGCCAACGCAACGAAGATCAGGGCCTGGCCGGCGATTTCCGGTTTTTCCGCTACCGCGCCCATGGCCGCAGCGCCCACGTGAGAAATCGCCAGACCGGCGCCGATGGCCCCCAGGCCAAAGGCAATGGAAGCGGCGATCAGGGCAAACTTCATGACGCCCGCCTTTTCCGGCGCGATTTCCTGTTCGACGGTCTCGCCCTCGTGGGAGGTCTGGGCGAAGGCATTCGAGCAGAACAGCGTCCCCACGATGGCCATGCCGGTAAGAAGCACAACAATACTGTGCGTAATGTTGGCTTTCAGTGTCTTCTGAGCTCCATTCATTGCGTTCCATCCTTTCCTGTTTGTCTCTTCTACTCCAGGCGGCTCGCCCGGAGTGTCATATGTGATCTTTCTGGTGGCTAGAGTTGGCTGCTCAGCGAAATCGGTGTGTGCAGCTTTCCCGTCCCGTGAAAAAACTTCGTAAAGAATTCGTAGTAGTTCAATCGCAAGGCCTGTATTCCCGCTGAGAGGCCTTCCAGGCCAATCACGAGGATGTTGCCGAGCACGAGAATGACGATGGAGAACACGCCGGAGGTCATGTCCGCCAGGGTGAAGAACGAGATCATCAGGCACGCATGTGCGATGCCCAGTCCGGCCACCCGCATGAAGGACAGCGTGTTGGACAGATAGCCGCTGTAGATCTCCAACAACTCGACGATCCACTTCATCAGGCAATCGAGCGTCAGCATCGCCGGATTCGGCTTCCGATCGGATCGCCCCCGTTCGTGTTTGAAATAGTGATAAGGCTCCTTGATCAGGAGCAGAATCGAGGGCAGTCCCACCAGGAGCAGTAGCGCGCCGCCCGACGGAAACTCCTTGAACTCGTGCGCGATCATGTAGGAGGCGATGTAGATCCCGCCGCCATAGATCCAGCCGCCCAGAATGCCGCCCTTGTCGAAGACCAGTTCCATCCACCGCTTCGTTCGAATGATATTGATCCAGTTGAAGATCAAGCCCAGAGCGATGACGGAGATACCGAAGTAGACGGTGATCGCCAGCACATCGGAGATGTCATTGATGACCGAGTTACTGTTGCTGTGGCCTGAGACGATACCGTGGAAATCGAACCAAAGCGGCTTGAAAAGGGACATACCGAAATAGGACCCAAGCAGGACGCCAAAGAGGATGGCGGACCCGCCACACCAGATGACCAGCCACGAGAGGTTGTACAAGCCCTTTTTCGTCTCGTTCCCTTTAAGACGACGTACGCCGAGAACGCCCAGCGCCGCCAGGACGAGACCCTGTCCGACATCGGCGAACATGAGCCCGAACATGATCAGGTACATGGGCATCACCACGGGCGTCGGATCGATCGTGCCGTACCGGGGGACGCCAAAATTGCGGACCAGCATCTGAAACGGGGCCAGTATTTTCGGATTGTTGAACTGTACCGGGACGTCCTCATCGCTGCCGGCCTCGTGCCATTCGACGTAGCAGCGTCCCGCGCCGGCCTCGGTGATTCGATCGATCAGTCTCTGCTTCTTCGACGCAGGCAGCCAACCGGCAAAGACGACGGTGCGCGACGAAGACTTGAAATTCGCCTGAATCCTGGAGCACAACTCACCGACCCGCAGTTTGACCCAGAGTTCCCTCAGGTGCGGCTCTTCCTTCCTTACGATATCTGTCGCCTGGTCCTGGAGCGTCTTCTGTTCGGCATTCAGGGCCTGCAATTTGCCCGAGAGTTCATCCAGAAGGTTGGCCTCAGCCGACAACAGTTCTCCCGACACCTCGACGTTGGTCCATCCCACGCCGGCAAGGATGCCCCCGATCTGTTCGCGATCCCTCTTCATCGAGATCAGCAGGTGATGGACCCGATCCCCCTCTTGCCCCAGCGCCATGTGCAGGGCGGGCAAGCCCTTCAAGGCCTCGTCAAGGCCTCTGACATTGGAGGCGGGAAGTTGGCCGGTCTGCACGGCCAGGATCGAATGCCGAGCATCGAGCCTGACCCCGGACAGTCCCAGGCCGTAGAGACCGATCTGCCGTTTGATGTCCTCGAGTTTCAGGATCTCCTTCTGAATGGCGCGCTGCCGCTCCCGGACGCCCTGCCGCTCGGCGTCCAGTTTGTCCAATCGACCGCTTTCCCCGCCCAGGTTAACGGAGGCACGATTCTTCAGATCCGCTTCCTGCGGCGCCGACGGAATAACGCCAATCGTGTGCAGAATCCCTTCGACCCGCTTGCGCAGATCGGAGAAATCCGCCAGAGAAACGTCAGACGCGACGGCCGACAGTTTCTCGGGCTTCTCCAAGTCCATATCCAGGACACTGACAAACTGCATGACCCCCTCACGAAGGAGGGTCTCGGTGACTCGCTCCTGGTCCTTGGCCAGCACCACCGCGAAAAGCTGCGTCATCGGTGTTGTCGACATCATAGCATGCTCTCGATCCGTTCCTGTTGTCGCCCGTACTGCTTGGCGTTCAGCAGCATCCTGATCTTCTGCAGTTCATCCCGTTTCAACACAAAATAAGAGAGTATGATTCCGATGCTAAAGGGGTACCCGGCCAGGATGCGCTGAACCTCGTGTTTTCGTATCTCGTCCAGGATCCGTTGAATCAGCATGAGTCGCGCCGTGCTGCTGGAGGTTTCGGCAGAGAGCAGGGTGGAGAGCCCTGGATATCTGCCGGCAACGAAACCCTGGAGCACCGAGGTCACATTCTGGGCCTGATACAACTCATCGATCACGGCCCGATTGAGGTGAAAACCGCCCGGGATGATCGTCGCCAGGATTGCCTCCAGAGGCAAATCGTAGAAGTTCTTGAAGCGAATGATCCAACTGATGTTCTGCAAGTCGATCTCCACACCGATGAGCCTGACGGCAACGGCGCGGTCTCTTCGATCCAAGAGATCGATGGCCTCAACGAGATGGCTGTAGTAGTAGTGATCGAAGCCGACTTCCATACGAAAGAGAGAGCCCTCGGCCTCCACCGTGTGACTGTACTTCCTGACAATCTGAGCATACGGCGTCCCGTCACAGACGCCGGCAATCTCGTCAAAGCTCTCCGCGTTCAGAATCAGGTCTATCGAGAGGGTGTGGATGATGGGATCATACAGAACGTAGTGGCTGTTGCTGTCGACAGCGCGTTTCCGAACCTTCCTGTCGAAGTAGATCCTGATCGCGTTCTTGAGATTCTCGATTTCGAACTGGGCCAGAAGCGCATCGACGAGTTGTCGAGAGGCGGGATGGAGGTACTCTCGGATACTCCTGTAGAGCTCGATCTCGCTCTTGAGCAGTTCCAGTTCGGCCAGCTTGAGGTCGCCCGTAGCCGCATAGATCTGCTCCAAACCGGCGAAGGGACTTTCGCGCAACAGCGCCAGCGCCGCCTCCAGAGACGGGGCCTTGGCCAATTGGCCAAAAACCTCGTCGGGGAGGATCTTGCTGATCCGAGCACGCAGCTTGGCGTTGATCAAGGCGTATTTCGACAGCGGGCCGGCCATTACTTCTCGTGCTCCGCCTCCAGGACGATTCGGCAAATATCCTCGACCAAGCGGCCGGTGGTCTCTTCGTTGCTGTTGAGCAGCGCGTCCTCATCGCGATCGGCCTGCTCCAGTCTCTCTCGCTCAATGCGCTCGGCCTGTTCCTTGGCCTGTTCCACAGCCGCCAGCAATATCTCCTGGGCCTGCCGTTTCGCCGCCGCGATGGCCTCGGAGGCCTCGCTCTCAGCGAGACGTCTTATCTCCGCAGCTCGTTCGCGGGCCTGCTTCAGGGCGACGCTGACCTTGTCTTCGGCCTGAAAAACCTCTGCAATGATCTTCTTCATAACATCAAATCCCTGCCAGAGAGGCCATCCTGTCCAGCCGGCCCGAAGTGTGATAAGAACTGAATCCGAAACACCAACCACCATAGCCACCGGCCACAACAGCAGCGGCTCCCACAGATCTCAAGATGTCTGTGCATACTGAACTCACATAAGGCGGTTTGCTTGCCATGCGTTCGGCAAGTACCCAATGCTGAGGAAAACGCTATAAAGTCCCATGTCGACGGCATAGTCAAGGAGAAAATACCACCATGCCCAAGGTGATCTCTCTGAGAGTTTTCGGACGCGGGAGTATTGGGCGACGAAACGTCGGGCATGGCGACCAACGTCAAATCCAAATATCGAAGCACGAAACTCGAAACAAACCTGAAAATCCGAATGACCGAAACGCCATGGAACAAGTGCGCGCCGACGGGCAGGCCCCTGAAAGCGATCAGGCGGGCTCACTTCAACTCGACGGACCAATAGGCGTGGTCGAGGAACTGCTTCCAGGATCGGTAGCGATCATGGCCGAGATGGATGTGGATGAGGGGATTGCGCTTGGGCTTGACAGGCTTGTGGATGAGGGCCATATGGGCCTGATTGGGGGTCCGTCCACCTTTTTTGACATTGCACCGCATACACGCGCAAACGATATTCTCCCAGGTCGCCCCGCCCCCTGTGCTCCGGGGCACCACATGGTCCAGCGACAACTCGCAGGTGGGGAAGCGCTTGCCGCAATACTGGCAACGGTTGCGATCGCGGGCAAAAATGTTACGACGATTGAACTTCACCTCGCCGCGCGGCAGGCGATCGTAGAACAACAGCCGAATGATTCGCGGCACGGCAATGTCGAAATTGACGGTGGCAACCCAGTCGTGTCCGCCCGGATCGAATTGCCTCCGGAACTGACTGACGTCGCACCAACTTTTGAAATCGTAGTTGGCGTAGGCGCCCTCTTCGAATGAGATCACCTCCGCCAGGTCGCGACAGAGAAGAGAAAACGCCCGCTTGGCCCCGATGATACGGATAGCCATATAGTGCTTATTAAGCACTAAAACGCTGCAATTCAGACCGGATTGCCTGTCGCCAAACATCATACCGTTCCTTCGCAGTTTACACCATTTATCATACTACAGCGTAACAGCGAATGCAACAGCCGCCTGCGAATCCAATCTTTAGACAGAATTGGCGGGGCAGTATCCCCTCTCTGGATGGCCGCCGTATTAGAATCCGATGTGAATTCCGTTGGACAGGTTTGGCGTACGGGACATATGAAGGGTCGTCAGCAGCCTGTCCCGGCCTGGGTGGGCCTGCTGCGATCAGGACACAGAAGGCGGTTTCGGCACAACGTTCGTCGCTCGAGGCCCCTTTTCGCCCTCGGCAATGTCAAATTCAACCACGTCTCCCTCATCCAGCGTCTTGAACCCGTCGGCCGTAATACTGGAGTAGTGAACGAAAACATCACGACCGTCCGGCGTCGCAATGAATCCGTACCCCTTGCGCGCGTTGAACCATTTGACCGTGCCTTCCAACATATGAGACTCCTCTGGAGGACGCTCGGTGAGATTCGCCCCCCTACTGTTGTCTTCGCCCCCCCGATGGCCGGTGAACAGCCTTTTTCACCGGCGTTTGCCCAGGGCGCCACGAAAGAAAGTGCTCCTATGACCCCTGACCAGCCTCAGCCGACTCCGGCAGAACACTGCTGAGATTCTCCCGCATGAGCCGACCCATCTTGAATTTGACGGTCCGTTTGGCCGGAACTTCCACACGTTCCAGTGTCTTCGGGTTCTGCGCGATCCTTGAAGCCCGCGTCCGGGTCTCGAAAACGCCGAAATCCCTGAACTCCAGGCGGTTATCTTGACACAACTCCTGTATGATCTCGTCAAGAAAGGTCTGAACGATGCGTTTTACCGACACCCTCTTGGCCTGCGTGCGCTCCGCAATGCGGTCAATGAGTTCTTTCTTGGTCACTGTCGCCATACATTACCTCACTTGAAGGATAAAGCGATTCAAGAACAGAAACCGGGCCATGCTCGGTCCGCATCAATTGCGACACAGATCACACCTGACCTATCGAACACCAACTGTCGCGGACATTATCAAGCCTTCTTTCGCTGGCGATCACCCTCTCCAACGATTGGCTCACGGCACAATGACGGAACGACACTGGCGCAACACCACCGGAACAAGAAAGGATGAACGTCTGCAACCCACTATACAATAAAGACTTCTATTCAGCAAGCACTTTTGATCAAAATTTTTGGTCGCCGGTCGCCTCGCCAGGGGCCCGAGCCAGGGGCGACGGGACTGCCGGCGGTTGCCGTAGAAAGCCCCCTGCCGAGACGCAGGAGAAGGAACATACGATGGTTGACCGGAACGCGATTTGCGGGCATAATGCCCTCCTTGCACCGCCATGGTTCGTCCCGACAGTCTGGCTTCGGCCGGCCAAGGGCACTCCGCGGTGCAAGAGATGATATGGAATGTCTCATTCGGCTCCGCACGGCGGGGCGAAATTGCAGTGAGAAAGAAACAGGACAGAGGTTCATGGCTGCAAGCAAAACCCCCAAGGCCCAGGAAAAGAAACCTATCCACAAGAAGAAAGACCGAGCCGCGGAGATCGCCAATACCTTTGAATGGCTCATCACGGCGTTCATCCTGGCTTTCGTCTTTCGGGCCTTCGTAATGGAGGCGTTCCGCATCCCCACCGGAAGCATGGCCGATACCCTGAAAGGGGCCCACTTCCGACTGCGCTGCCCGGAATGTGGATACAAGTACGATCACGGGTTCGTGCCGCGCGACTACAAAATGCGGCAGGACACGATCCCCCGGGGCACCGTCGAGATGCTCTACCCAACCCATTGCCCCAGTTGCGGCTTTCTCGTACCGGCCGGCGGCGGAAGTCCGGTCGCCAATGGCGATCGCATTCTGGTGCTCAAGTGCATCTATCAATTCATCGAACCGAAACGATGGGACGTCGTGGTCTTCAAGAATCCCACCGACCCTTCCGAGAACTATATCAAGCGTCTCATCGGACTGCCGAACGAAGAGATTAGAATCATCGACGGTGACGTCTATATCGATGGGCAGATCACCCGCAGGCCGAGCGAGGTGCAGAGAGAACACTGGATGCCCATCTACGAGCATGACTATCAACCGGTCACCCCGAACCAACGGGGCGCTTTCAACGGATACCGGTGGCGGGCGCCCTTCGACTTCGAGGTCTCCGCCTGGGAGATCAGCGAGGAGAATCCGACCCAACTCGTGCTGGACAGCCCCACGGACCAGACCCTGACCTATGGGGGACGGGCGGCCAATGACTTCATCGTTACTTACGCCTACAACGACGTTCGCATGCGCAGAAACAAGCCGCCCTGCGGCGATTTGATGGTGCGCTTCTATGTAAAGCCTCACAGCAAAGAAGGCCGGATCGGCATCACGCTCAGCAAGTACGGCGTCGACTACCGGGCCTGGCTGGACCTGGACGGCACGGTGACTCTGAACAGAGTCGATGGTGACAAAGAGGCCCTTCTGAAGCCGGGATCGGTCGGGAAACCGGCCTTGGACGCCTTTACCCTCGTCAAGTTTGCCAATGTGGACCACCAACTGCGCTTCGAGTGCAACGGCACTACCATAAGCCATGATCTGGGCCGCTCGCCCGACGCGATGGGTGGGGACCCCAACGTCGCGCCAGAAGCGCGGATCGTCGGCGCCGGTAAGCTGACCCTGTCCCACCTGGCCATCTTCCGAGACATCTACTACACCAGCAAGCGAGAAGGCGGACGGACCCCCCGGGCCACGAAAGAGAATCCCTTCACACTAAATGAGGATGAGTTTTTCGTGCTGGGCGACAACAGCCCCAACAGCGAAGACGGGCGCTGGTGGAGCCAGCCCAGTGCGGCCAGCAAGGGCACCGAACCGCCCCGGACCGGCGTCGTGCCGCGCTACTATCTGGTCGGCAAAGCACTGTTCGTCTACTGGCCCAGTGGTTTTGAATTCCCCTGGCCGGCCGTGCTGAATGACGGCCTCATCCAGCACGCGCAGCGTAACATGGCCGCGCGGGTACTCCACAGCCTTATCTCGTTGCGTTGGATTCCGAATTTTGGACAGATGCGTTTCATCTACGGGGGTACCAATGGCCAGGACGCGCCGTCGCAGACGGAGGCCCCCGTGGCCAAAGGCGTCGCCGACTGACCCGTTTCCGGGCGAAGTGACACCGAATACCACAGCAGCGGCATCCCCTGCTCGCCCGGGCCGGCGCGGGCAGTCACACGTTTTATCCGCACAATTTGGAGGTGAAGAGAAATGAGGACACGCACGACCATCCTGCTGACCGCAATGATCCTGGTCTGTTCGAGCAGCGCCGCCCCGGCGGGACTGCTGGGAGGCGATCTCTTGGTTCTGGGCGGTGGACTCACCGCCGATCAGTTGCGCTGCGAATACCGCGTCGATCCGCTGGGCGTCGATGCCCTCCAACCGCGGCTGAGTTGGGCCGTCGAATCGAATCGACGAGGTCAGCTTCAAACGGGTTACCGCATCCTGGTGGCCAGCCGTCCCGACCTGCTCAAGAAAAACACGGGCGATCTCTGGGACACCGGCAAGGTCGCCTCCGATGAGTCCATCCAGATCCCCTACGCGGGCAAGCCGCTCCAATCCCACCTGCAATGCTTCTGGAAGGTGCGCCTCTGGAACAAGGAGGGCAAGCCCGCCGCGTGGAGCAAGACCGCCTGCTGGACGATGGGTCTGCTCAAACCCGGCCAATGGCGGGCTCAGTGGATCGGCCTGGACGCCTCGCGCCGGCGCGTTTCGCCGGCCCAAACCATCGACCTGACCAGGGCCTCCTGGATCTGGCATGGCCAAAGCGATGCAGCCACCAGCGCTGCGACGGGGACGCGGTACTTCCGCAAGGAATTCACAATCCCGGCCGGTTCCGAAATCACTTCGGCGGCCTGCGCCATCGCCGCCGACAACAGCTTCACCCTGTTCCTCAACGGTCGCCACCTCTATAATGGCAACAACTTCAAGGACGCCAGCGTCACAGAGGTCGCCGAGCACCTCCGACCGGGCAAGAACGTACTGGCGATCGAAGCGACCAATGTGGGCGACTCCCCCAATCCGGCCGGTCTGCTGGCGGTCCTGAATCTCAGGCTAAGCGGAGGCCAGTCTCAGCTTGTCACCTCCGACCAGACGTGGCGCAGCGCCTCGGCCGCTCCGACGGGCTGGCGCGACGCCGATTTCGACGCCGCGAATTGGTCCGACGCTCGAATTGCCGCCGCCTACGGCGCCGGCCCCTGGGGCAAGGTCAACCTGACCAGTGGGCAATTGTTCCTGCCTCCCGCCCAGTTCCTGCGCAAGCGCTTCGTCCTCGATAAGGCCATCGAGCGCGCGACGATCTACGCCTCGGCGCTGGGCAACTATGAGTTGTATCTCAACGGCCGGCGGATCGATGACTCGTACTTCACCCCCGGCTGGACCGACTACGACAAGCGCCTCTACTACAACACGTTCGATGTCACCGCCGAACTCAACCAAGGGTTCAACGTCGTCGGGGCCATCCTGGCCGACGGATGGTACAGCGGGCATATCGGCTGGGGCCGCCGCCGCGATCACTATGGCGAAAACCCTCGCCTGGCCACTCAGTTGCACATCGAGTACGCCGACGGAACCTCGAAGGTCATCACCACCAACGGGACCTGGAAGGCCGCGACCGGGCCGATCCTCGAAGCGGATTTCCTCATGGGCGAAGTCTATGACGCCACTCAGGAGATGGCCGGCTGGAGCACGACCGAATTCAACGACGCCTCCTGGTCGGGCGTCGATGTCACCGACCAGATCGAGGCGAAGATCGAATCCTATCCCGGCGTCCTGGTCCGTAAATTCCAGGAAATCAAACCGGTCGAGATCACCGAGCCGAAAGCGGACGCCTACGTCTTCAACTTGGGGACCAACTTCGCCGGCTTCGTCCGACTGAAGGTCGCGGGCGCCACGCCGGGGCAGAAAATCGTCCTGCGCTTCGCCGAGCGACTCAACCCCGACGGAACCGTCTACACCACCAACCTGCGCGGCGCCCGGGTGACGGACACCTACATCTGCAAGGGCCAAGGCAAGGAAGTATGGCAACCCCGCTTCACCTTCCATGGCTTCCAGTACGTGGAAGTGACCGGCTATCCGGGCCAGCCTGACCACGACGCCATTACCGGAATCGAGCTAACCTCGGCCACCCCCGTCGTGGGCGAGTTCACCTGTTCGGACTCCATGGCCAACACGCTGTATCGCAACATCTGCCAGACGCAACGGGCCAATTTCCTCGAGATCCCGACCGACTGCCCCCAGCGTGACGAACGGCTGGGCTGGATGGGCGACGCCCAGATCTACGTCCGCACGGCAACCTACAACAGCGACATCGCCGCGTTCTTCACCAAGTGGCTCGTCGACGTCGAAGACGCCCAACTCGACAACGGCGCGTTCTCCGACGTCTCACCCCGCAAAGTCGCGACGGCCGGCGGGGTCGCCGCCTGGGGCGATGCCGGCGTGATCTGTCCCTGGACGATCTATCAAGTCTACGGTGACAAGCGCGTGCTGGCCAAGCACTACGACGCCATGCAGCGGTGGATCGATTATTGCCAGGGCACGACCAAAGGGCTCTTGCGCCCGGCCCACGGCTATGGCGACTGGCTGAGCATCAAGGCGGACACCCCCAAGGAGGTCCTGGCCACGGCGTATTTCGCCTACAGCACCAAGCTGGTGGCCCGAGTCGCCGAGGTATTGGGCAAGAGCGAAGACGCCCGGAAGTACCAGCAACTCTTCGAGCAGATCAGGCGGGCCTTCAACCAGGCCTACGTCGGCGCCGACGGACGCATCAAGGGCAATACGCAAACCGTCTACGTGCTGGCACTGGCTTTCGACCTGCTGGACGAGGAAAAACAATCGCTGGCGGCCGAGCACCTGGTCAGTGACATTCGTGACCGCAACTGGCACCTGTCGACCGGGTTCGTGGGCACCAAGGACCTGATGGCGACGCTGACCCGCATCGGGCGGACCGACGTCGCCTACAACCTCTTTCACAACGACACCTTCCCCTCGTGGGGCTTCTCGATCGCCCACGGCGCGACCAGCATCTGGGAGCGTTGGGATGGGTGGACCCCCGAAAAAGGCTTCCAGGACCCGGGCATGAACTCCTTCGCCCACTATTCCTTCGGCGCCGTCTGCGAGTGGATGTTCAAGACCATCGGTGGAATCGACACGAAGGGCCCGGCCTACAAGCACATCGTCATTCGCCCGCGCCCCGATGGCAAGCTGGCCTGGGCCAAGACCAGCTACAACTCCATTCGGGGCCCGATCGCGACCTCCTGGAAAGTCAAGATCGGCAACGATCAGGGCAAACGGACCGAGACGCTCAAGCTGAACGTCACCATCCCGGCCAACACGACGGCGACCATCTACCTCCCCACGGCCAATGCCGCCGGGATCACGGAGTCGGGCCGTTCGGTGATGCAGGCCAAGGACGTGAGCTTTGTCGGCACCGAAGGCGACAACGCCCTCTTCGAGATCGGTTCGGGCGTCTACAAGTTTACGACACAACTGAAATAGGTCCTATGGGACCGATAGGACCTATTATAGTTGGCTGAAGCTCGCGCGGGCCGCGTCGAGGGTCCGCGCGATGTCACTATCTGTGTGGGCCAGGGATACAAACATCGCCTCGTAGGCACTGGGCGCCAGGTAAATGCCCCGCTCAAGCATCTCGGCGAAGAACCGCTTGAACCGGGCGATGTCAGTCGTTTGTACGTCGGCAAAGTTCCGCACGGGATGATCACAGAAGAAACAACTCATAATCGAGCCGACCCGATTGATGGTGACAGGGACGCCGGCTTCGGATGCCGCCTGCGCCAGACCCGCCTCCAAAGCTGAAGCGGCCGATTCCAGCTTGTCATAGCTGTCGCCCTGGGCGAGGATGTCGAGCGTCGCGTTGGCAGCCGCGGTGGCCAGCGGGTTGCCACTCAGAGTCCCGGCCTGATAGACCTGCCCTTCAGGCGCCAAGAGGTCCATGATCTCGGCGCGACCGCCGAAGGCGGCCAAAGGCAGCCCCCCACCGATGATCTTGCCCAGACAAGTCAGGTCGGCGCCGACGCCATACCGCTGTTGGGCGCCGCCCAGAGCGACGCGGAAACCTGAGATCACCTCGTCGAAGATCAGGAGCGTGTCATTCTCATCGCACAGCGTGCGCAGCGTCTCCAGATATCCCTCTGCCGGGGGGACCACACCCATATTGGCCGCGACGGGCTCGACGAGGACGGCCGCGATGTGTCCGGCGTGGTTGGCGAAGGCCGCCGCGACCGCCGCGGGATCGTTGTAAGGCACCACCACCGTCTGCTGGGCCAGCGCCTCAGGCACGCCCGGACTGGAAGCAGTCCCCCGCTCGGCCAGGCCCGATCCGGCTGCGACCAGCAGTGAATCGCTGTGACCATGGTAGCAGCCCGCCATCTTCACGATCATCTCGCGCCCCGTGAAGGCCCGCGCCAGCCGAATAGCACTCATCACCGCTTCGGTCCCACTGCTGAGCAAACGAACCTTCTCGATCGAATCAAAGGCACCGACGATCCTCTGAGCCAGTTGCGTCTCGGCCAGCGTCGGCGCGCCAAACGACGTGCCTTTGTCCACGGCCTGGTGGATCGCCTCGATCACCGCCGGGTGGGCATGGCCGACGATCATCGGCCCCCAGGAGCCGACATAGTCGAGGTACTCCTGCCCATCGATATCATAGACCCTCGCACCCTGGGCCGCGTGGATGAATACCGGACCTGAGTCGACGCCGCCAAAGGCGCGAACGGGTGAATTGACGCCGCCGGGCAATACGCGGCAGGCCTGGTCAAACGCTATTCTCGATTTCTCACGCATAGTGGTCTCCTTGGAATCAGCGGTGCATCATATGCGGCCGACCCGCCAAAAGCAAAACCCAAAGGGCAAAACAGCATCCGACCGCCGCAGATGCCGCCGGAAGACTATTTTTCTTGCAAAACACGGGCAGTTGGAGTAATTCTTAGCCTTTTGCGTCTAGTCGTGCGTGATGCGTTAGGTCTGAGGCGTCCACAAGATGGCCTTCGACCGAACCGTGTCGCGCTTGTCGCCTGTTAAAAACCCGGAGCGAAGATATGAACTTAGTCAAATGGTTCAGAAAGAACAACACCAAGGTCATGGCCGTGGTCGTCGTTGTACTGATGGTCGGCTTTGTCGGTGGGACGGCATTGACCAGCCTTCTCCACGGCAGCGGCGGCATGAATAAAGCCATTGCGCATTATGGCCCGAAGCAACAGAAAATCACGCCCAACGATCGAAACCAGGCCCGAAGCGAGTTGGAAATGCTCCAGGCGCTAGGGGCCGGTCAGGTCATGCAATACCAGGACTTGCGCGGCGTGTTGCTGGGCGAAATGCTGTTCTCCCAGGACCGGGCTTCGGCTGAAATGATCAGCGGTCTCTGGCAGCACATCCAGAGAAATCGGTACCGGGTCAGCGAGAAGCAACTCAGCGACATGTACGACCGGACGGTGCCGACGGACATTTATTGGATTCTGCTGCGCGACGAAGCCCAGGCGGCCGGCTTCCACGTCCGCTCCGAAGACGTCGGCCAGATGCTGGGACGGATCATCCCCCAGTTGTACAACGGGTCCAGTTACAGCCAGGCGATGCAGTCTTTGGTCAGCAAATATGGCGTTCCTGAAGAGCAGATCCTGGCCACGTTCGGCAAACTCTGGGCCGTGCTGCAATACGCCGAGGCGGTCTGCTCACTGGAAAGTAGCACGACCGCTGAGATCAGGCACCTGGCCAGCCGCAGGAACGAAGCCCTGACCGCCGAACTGGTCCAGCTCAAAGCCTCTTACTTCGAGGATAAGAATGCGACGCCTTCGGAGGCGGAGATGGTCGCCCAGTTCCAGAGGCACCAGGACTCCTTTGCCGGGCAGGCCAGCGAAGCCAACCCCTACGGATTCGGGTACAAGCTCCCCGATCGCGTGCAACTTGAGTACATCGCTCTGGATATGAACGATATTCCGGCCCTGATCGAGCGCCCCACAGCCGAAGAGGCCGAGACCTACTACCAGCGGAACCGCGACGGGCTCTACACGCGGGAAGTGCCGTCGGACCCGAACGACCCGAATTCGCCGGTCGTTCCGGAGGTCGAGCGTTATGCCGACGTGGTCGATACGATCATGGACCGCCTGACCCGGGAGCGCGTGATCCGCAAAACCGAGCAAATCCTCTTGGAGGCGCGTAACGTAGCGGACGCCAATTTGCCGACCAGAAGTCCGGACCATGCCGAGCCGACGATTGCCGCACTGGCGGACGAGGCGGGCGACTATCAGAAGATCGCCCTGGACCTCGGCCAGAAGCACAGCGTCTCGCTCTACTACGGCCGCACCGGCATGCTCAGCGCCGCTGATATCCAGGCGGACGATCACCTGCGCCGGCTGTCTCTGACCGGCTACGGCAAGAATCCGGTCGCCCTCGTTCAGATGCTGTTCTCCCCCGAAGCGTTCGGGGAAGACGCCGTCAAGCTCATGTCGGTTCCGAGCGCCCAGGTCTATCGCAGCATCGGCCCGGCCCGTGACCCAAGGATCGAGATGACTCCCGACCTATCCGGGCAGATCATGGCTGTCGTGCGCATCGTAGCGGCCGAGCCGGCTGCGGCGCCGGAGAAACTCGACACCGAATACAGCACCAAGACGCTGGTGATCGACGACGATGAGGACGAGGCCGACAGCGTTCACTCGGTAAAGGAAGGCGTCATCGAAGACCTGCGCATCCTGGCCGCCTGGGAGACCACCAAGACCAGAGCTCAAGAGTTCGTCCAATTGGCGAACGAAGGGAGTTGGGACGAGGCGGTGAGCAAGTTCAACGAACTCTACGGCGAACAGGCCAAGGACGACCCGAACGATCCCAATGTCTTCGAAGTGCAGAACCGGTTCGGCCTGCAACGCGTCGCCCGCGGGCAAATGGAACTGATCACCACGCAGACCGCCAACATCCCGGGCGTCGAGGAAAACCTGCGGCGATTCGCCGTCGAGCAACGCTTCGTCGACCGGCTCTATTCGCTCATTCCGCTCAAAGGCGATTCCGTCAAGAAGGTCCCGCTCGTGCTGGAGTTCAAGCCGAACCAGAGCTTCTTCTGCCTTAAGAACGTCTCGATCCAGCGATTGGACCAGAAACGGTTCCAGGATATGAAGACCTCCCTGCAGATGCAGGAAGATCACGTCGAATCGCAATCGCTCTCAGTGGTCCATTTCAATCCTCAGAACATCCTCAAGCGCGCGAATTTCGCCTTCGCTCAGCAGGCCGAGGACGATGCAGAAACCGAGGATGAGACTTCAGAAACCCCTGAGAGCCAAGAGGACGCCGCTTGATGAGTCCATCGTGGAAGGATAACAATACGCTGTTCCTCTCCATCGTCGGAGTGCTGGCCTGGCTCATACCCGGGGCCGGGCATTTCGCGCTGGGCCAGAGGCGGCGGGCCTATGTTATCTGCGTCTCGATCATCGCGATGTTCTTCGTCGGGCTGTATATCGGTTCGGTGGGCGTGATCGATCCCGTGGGCGCCAAGCCCTGGTATGCGGCGCAGATGATGAACTCCCCGGCCGTGTTCTTCCTGGGGCGAATCAGCATGGCCGGCGACTACCCCGTCTTCGGCCGACCGAACGAGATCGGTCAGATCTATACGAGTATCGCCGGGCTGCTCAATCTGCTGTGCATTGTCAATGCCGTCTACCTGGCGCACCTGCAAGGCGTTGAGGAGGGAGATGCTTAGGATGACCGCCCTGACTTCGACGCTTTTGGCCAGTTTCACCGCCCCGATGCAGATCGATACAACGCCGGCCTCAATGCTCTGGCTGCTGCCGCTGGTGGTGGCGATCGCCGTAGTTTACAAGGCCACGAAAGTGAGCAAGATCAGACTGGTTCCCTTCGTCAAAGAAACGGGCGTGCTGATCGGCTCGATCCTGGTCTTCATCACCGTGGCGGCCCTGGTCTTGTATATCGGGGCGTGGTTCGCGAACGAGCACATGGCCGGCCTCCTGAACCGGCCCGGCTTCTGACCTATAGCAAAATCCAAAGCGCAGAATGCAAAATTGAGGAAGTCATCGCCGCAGCGGGGCGATCCCGCAATTTTGATCTTTCATTTTTGCATTCGTTCTAACCGCCGACCTGCTCGGGCGAGGGCTGCAGCACACCCAACTCAATCAGGGCGTTGTAAGCTGCCTTCTGCTCAGCCTCTTTCTTGTTCGCCCCCCAGGCGCTGGGGAAATGACGCTGGTCGATCACCACCTCGGACTCGAAACACTTGTTGTGATCGGGGCCCTTCTCATCCAGGAGGACGTAGATCGGCGCCATGTTGAACTGCTCCTGGGAATGCTGTTGGAGCAGTGACTTGTAGTTGCCGTGCGCCTCCTCGGAATCCACCTGCTCGATCAACACCCGGAAGTTGGTGACGATAAACTCGCGGGCGCTCTCGAAACCTCCCTCGATGTAGACGGCCGCAATAACCGCCTCCAACAGACCCGCGGCCAGAGACATGGGCAGCGCTTTACTGGAGACCATGCCCTTGCCGACGATCAGGAACTTCGGCAATTCGAGACGGCGCGCCACCCGCGCACAGGTGGTGCGGGAGACGAGCATGCTCTTCATCTTCGTCAATTCGCCCTCGGCGTAATCGCGGAACATGTCAAACAGCGTCTCGCAGATCACGGTCGAGAGAATGGCGTCGCCGAGGAACTCCAGGCGTTCGTTGCTGTCGAGCCGATTATCCACCGCCGAGGAATGGGTGAAGGCACGCTTCAGGAGCGCGCCGTTGGCGAACTGGCGCCCTAGGATCTGCTCGATCTGGTGCAGAATATCGTCGTTCATCCAAAACCATACGCCGCCCCGCCGTACGCCGGAGCGACCAATACTATGAACCTATATCAACATCCTGCGAGCAGATGACGAATACCGCTTGTAAGAACGGCCTTCGTGACCCACTCCACAGGGAAACGGACATCTGTCCGGTTTGCCCTTGGCAACCCGCCTGTCTGTTGTGTCGGGGTCCTACTGGAACCAGGCGGTCGCTCGCCCTTGCCGGCGACTAGCCCACCATCTGCAAACTGGCCAACGCAACGAACTTATCGTCTACGATTTCAAAGATGCCGTCAAGCCCCGTGATCGTAAAAATTCCCTTGGTGGCCGGCGCGACGCTGCAGAAAACAAGCCGATGGCCGCAATCGCCCAACAGTTTCCGCAGCTTCAGCAGCTTCGACAGGCTGGACGAGGTGATAATGTCGACCTGCGAGAAATCGATCACGAGCTCACAATCGCCTCGATCGCGAACCGCTTCGGTGGCAGTCTTGAGTTCATCGCCCAACTCAGGCTCCTGAGGCAAATCAACAAGAATAATATCCTCAGACCAGTTCTGAATGCCCATGTCTTCATCTCCTTTAGCGTTGCTAAATGTTTCAGCGTTCACCTGTATTATCGGCGCGAGACTGGGGGGCATTAAGTAAAAACAAGCACATTCGACCCGACCTGGACCTGGACCCATAAAAAGGCGACCCAACACGACGTGAGCTGGCAGGCCCGCAACGACGTGTGAGAAAAAAGAACGGGATCGACGGCCCCTATCTCTGGTGCGTGGCCACCCCGCGCCCCCCGTCTAATATCGGCAGGCGTCAAGAACGCACCGGTCAAAGTTTTCGGTCCAACCTCCGATAACTGATCGCTTCGGCAATGTGCTCGGCGCCGATGTCCTCAAGACCCGCTAGGTCGGCGATCGTCCGCGCCACCTTACAGATCTTGTCGTGGGCGCGGGCGCTGAGTCCCAGTTCGACCATCGCCGCCTTAAGGGTCATCTCCCCGGCCGCATCGAGCCGGCAGAACCGCTCCAACTGCCGGTGCGTCATGTGGGCGTTGGTGGTCGAGCCCCCGTCGCCGAACCGGCGCGACTGAATCGCTCGGGCCGCGATGACATCGGCGCCCAGCGTCTCCGAGTCGGTTTGACGTGCAGTCGAACGGAGCTTGCTGAAATCCACCGCCGGCACGTCGATGTGAATATCGATACGATCCACCAACGGACCCGAGACCTTCGCCAGGTACCGAGCGATCAGACCCGGGGCGCACTTGCAGGCCCTCAGCGAACTGCCGAAATAGCCGCACGGGCAAGGGTTCATCGCGGCCACCAGCATGAACTGGGCCGGGAACTGGGTCGTCCTCTTGGCCCGGGAGACCACCACATGACCATCCTCAAGCGGCTGGCGAATCATCTCGAGCACGTGCCGGGGGAACTCGACGAATTCATCGAGGAACAGGATTCCATAGTGAGCCAGCGACAACTCGCCCGGATGGGGTGAAGAGCCGCCGCCGATCAGGGCCGGACCGCTGGCCGAGTGGTGCGGCGTACGCACGGGCCGAACCGCCATGAGGGCCTGGTCCTTCTTCAGCAACCCGACCGCCGAGTAAATCCGCGTCGTCTCCAGCGACTCGGTCAAACTCAGGGCAGGCAGGATCGTCGCCAGCCTCTGGGCGAGCATGGTCTTGCCCGCCCCGGGAGGGCCGATCATCATGATATTGTGGGCGCCGGATGCCGCGACCGTCAGGGCCCGCTTGACACTCTCCTGGCCCTTCACGTCCGAGAAATCGACCTCGTAGTGTGAGGCGACGCCGAACAGCTCGTCGATATCGGTCACCGTCGGATCGAGCGGGAGCCGATCTTCGAGAAAAGCGGCCGCCTGGGCCAACGAGCCAACGCCATAGACCTCGACCCCCTGCACCACCGCCGCTTCCTGGGCGTTCTCCAGGGGCACGATCATCCGCGTGAAGCCATGGGCCGCCGCCGTCATAGCCATGCTCAGCACACCGTGGACGGGCCGGACCCGACCATCCAATGCCAGCTCGCCCACGATGACATAGTCTTTGACCGCCGGAGCGGCGACGACGCCCTCGCCGATGAGGAGCCCCAGGGCGATCGGAAGATCGAAGGCCGGACCCGCTTTCTTCACGTCGGCCGGCGCCAGATTGATGATCGACTGGGTCTTGGGATAGCGATACCCACAGTTGACAATCGCACTGCGGACCCGCTCGACGCTCTCTTTGACCGCCGCGTCGGGCAGACCGACAATGATCGCCTTCTCGAAACCCCGGCGCGCGACATCCACCTCCACTTCGCAGAGGACACCGTCAATGCCTTCAAGGGTCACACTGTGCAGCCTCGCCAACATAGTCTTCCCTTCGTAGTCCGCTACTATCACATCGATTGTAGAGTTTTCCCCCGGCCCCGACAAGGCAATTCACAGCCGGCCGCACAACACCGGCCCAAAGAATTGGCTTTGAATTGGGTTTGTTTTTGCCACCGAATCCGCGTTCTCGATGCACAAACGGCCAAAATTGGCTTTGTTTTGCATAAAAAGCCCCGGCCAAACGCACCGCTCCATCCCCCCGAAAACAGGGACTGCGCAGCCTGTCCTGAACGAAGTCGAAGGATTCCGCGTAGCGGGTTGTACCTGTCCCCGCTTTCCCCAACGCCCGCCAAATTGGCTTCGTTTGGCTTCGTTTTTCCCCCAATTCGCCGTTCATGGCCTGAAAACGCGGACAATTGGGTTCGTTTTGCACAAAAAGGGTGGACCCGGCCGACCCTTCGCACCCAATGGAGCCAGCGCCCCCTGACCGATCCGCGAGCCGTGGCGGTTGCGTGCCCCAAACCGCCCGGCCGGATTGATGATTGACTATGTGTAATCTAGCGTCCATATTCGTTTACTACAATACAAACATCACCAAGCGGCGTCAAGCAAAATCTCGCCGATTTCCATGGAACGCCCAGGCGGGCATCCCTGCCTGCCTCCCATACCTGCCCGAATCCCGCCGCAACCCGTGCGTGATCTAGCCTATTGCTCGGCCCACGCATTTCGTTTATCCTATCGATACGGTGCATTTGAGGAAGATATGATTGAAGAGGTTTCGACAATCCGGGCAGAAGACCCAGCACCCCTATCGCTGCCGCGCGCGGAGAATGTATCGCACTCCTTTGATTTCCCGGTTGAATGCAATGCGTGAACCCCGCAGAAACGAACCATGCTGGTGTGGCTCCGGACTGAAGCATAAGAGATGTCATATGATCCTTAATCATGCGGAATATTTCAAGCTGTCTGATCATCTCAAAGCAGAGAAGAAACATCGCAGCAAGAAGTACTGTCTGCACCCGCGCGCAGACGAAAACGAGTGCAAAGGCAATATCGTAAATGCACACACAGTTCAGCGTGTTGGACTGGCCCAAATTGCAGAAGATGGACACGTATGCACTTTTCACCAAGATGCAAATAGTCTGCGAACCGCAACTCGGAAGGAGGAGTTGTTCAGCGTACGCAATATTGGCACAAAACGTGCCTCCACATTCAGCGGTTTTTGCGAGAAGCATGACAATCAAACATTTCGGCCCGTGGAAGATCAGGAGTTCACATGTTGTGCGGAGCACGCGTTCCTGTTGGGGTACAGGGCGTTATGTCGTGATCTTTTTGCAAAAACAGCAATCAAAGCATTGGAGCGTTCCTACCTTATGCCGGTTGCCGGACAAACCGTCCGCGAACAGGAGACGACGCGCAGATTAGCGGAGATCTTCATCAAAAGAACTGAGTTGGAGCATCGTGACCTGTCGCTGATGAAAGCCGATTATGACCGGATTCTTGAGAGGAGAGACTACAACGATATCAAGTACTATGCCGTCATGTTCGAGCATTGTCCAGACGTGATGTGTAGCGGATCGTTCTGGCCAGAGTTCGACTTTGCTGGGCAACGAGTGCAGACGCATGACAAACCGAACCCAGAGGGTATGCAGTTTTCCCTGATCGCAACTCGGACAGGGGGAGCCGCCGTCTTTACGTGGCTTGAACGTACGCAAGCTTGTGAACGCTTCTTAGCCTCCCTGAATGAGACCACAGATGAGCATCTCCCCAGTGCGATCCTGCGGTTTACCTTCGAATACTTTGAAAACACATTCTTCAGGCCCAGTTGGTGGAAAAACCTCGCGGATGATGAAAGAACGCATCTTCATAAGAGGATGGCGATGGTCAATAGCGTTTGGGGTGAACCGGAGCCCAATTGTCTCGCAGACGATGGATTGAGAGTAGTTCAATGGAGAATATCGAGTAGAGAGATAAATTCTACGATATCGACTTAGAAATGGCGGGTGGCAGGATCAAGCAGAGCTGGGCGATAGAACTACTAGGGACGGACCCTAGTATATCATAACCAATTATGAAACAACCGCTTACACCGCATTAGTTACCCCCTAATGTCCCTCCCTGTTTATCTCGCGACCGCCTACTCAATTTAAGATCGAGAATCGCTGAGGCGTGCCCAGAATTCTTGCGGCATCCACTGAGCGGCTCATCGCGGTCCTGCATACTCACTGGCAAAAAGCCCATTGACAACCCGTAGCCAGGTGGCTACACTATAACCATAATTGAAGTCCGCAAGACCGAGGCATTCGCAAAATGGATTGACGGTTTGCGTGACATTCATGCGAGGGCTCGCATTCTGGTGCGAATCGAACGCTTGTCGCTTGGGAATCCTGGGGATGTGAAAGCCGTGGGCCAGGGTGTTTCGGAATTGCGGATTGATTATGGTCCCGGCTATAGGGTCTATTACACGAAAGTAGGGCAAACGGTAGTGATCTTGCTGGCCGGTGGTGACAAGCGTACGCAAGCGGCGGATATCAAAACGGCCCTGCGTCTGGCACGAGATCTTTAGGGGGTTGTCATGGCTAAAACGAAGACGACACGATACGACGTCGCCGAACATCTCAGGACTCCTGAGGAAATGGCGGCCTACTTCGAGGCATGTTTGGAGGAAGCCAATGGCGACGCCGCCTTCATTGCCAAAGCGTTGGGGGATATCGCCCGCGCCAAAGGCATGTCACAGGTGGCGCGCGACGCGGGTCTGTCGCGAGAGAGTCTCTACAAAGCCCTTTCCGGCGAGAGAATCCCCGGCTTTGACACCATCCTGAAAGTCATGTCTGCTCTTGGTTTGCAGTTGTATGCGAAAGCTGCGCACGCACCGGCCCACCCCACCCGTTGAGGATAACTGAAAGAGAAGGAATGGCGTGCCGTGCACGCCCTACGGCTGGACTATGGAAACGGCTCAAGCCAAGGACCGTGCGGATTTCGGAACGGCCTGGCCAGGCGGGCGTCGTGTTTACAGCCACTGGGTGCGGTTTTGTTTTTGCACGAGGGCGTCGGCTTCGGGCACGCCTTTGGCCTTCATGGCCTCGCCGTCCCATTCAAGGTTGCGCTGCAACCTGAGTGCGACGATGCCCGAGAGACCGATCTCGGTGAGGCGCCCTCCGAACTCGAAGGGCGAAAAGGTTTTTCCGTTCTCAACAATGGCGTCGGTCCATTCCTGAAAGTGGCCGCGAACGCGCGGCAGGCGCTGTGGCACCTTGACGGCCTCGGGATGCTTGTTATGTCCGACGAATTTCTTGTCGCCCTTCATTTTGACGTAGCACTGGGAATTCCAGAGCCCGGCCGATAGCAGGCCGTGCTCGCCCTCGACAATCGCACCGACGCGCGGGACGTTGCCGAAAGTGCCGACGAGTTGATCGGTAAGTCGCTGGGGCGGCATGTCCTGACCGCCGGTGTAATAGATCAGGTTCACCGCAGCGCGATCACCCTGGGCGGAAAAATGGAACGTGTGTGTCACCGCCTGGGCGTAGCTTTCCAGGCCAGCCTTTTTCACGTTGCTGATCTCGACACGGGAGGGATATCCAAGGTTCAGCGCCCTGACCGGCATGTTGAAGGAATGGCAGCAGAAGTCGCCAATGGAGCCATTGCCAAAATCGTACCACCCGCGCCACTTGGCCGGGTGGTAGATATCCGCCTTGTAGGGTCGAAGGGGTGACGGACCACACCAGAAATCCCAGTTCATGCCCTCCGGCACCGCATCCGACCCGGCCGGACGTGTAACGCCGTTGGGCCATCCGTGGGCCGGGTGCCAGATGTGAACGTTGGAGATCTGCCCGAACAGACCGGCCTGAATCAACTCAATGCTCCGACGCAGGTTCGATGAGGCACTGCCCTGGTTGCCGGTCTGGGTGACCACGCTCGATTGGCGGGCAAGTTCACGCAGCGCGCGTGACTCGGCAATGGTATGGGTCAGCGGTTTCTCACAGTACACATGCAAACCTGCCTTTATGGCGGCCGTGCAGATCGGCGCATGCCAATGATCCGGCGTGGCGATTACCACCGCATCGAGCGATTTCTCCTTCTCAAGCAACTGGTGGTAGTCGGTGTACGCCTTGACCTTGCCCGCCTGAGCCTGGTGCCGAGCCTGGGAGGCGGCAATCTGGTTGGGGTCCACATCGCAAAACGCTACAACGTTATGGCCCAGTTGCAGTGCCGTCTTGACGTGGCCCTGAACCTGGCCACCCATGCCGATGAAGGCGATGTTGAGCTTTTTGCTGGCTCCGAAAACGGTGCTCGGGACAATGGCGGGTGCGGCGGCGACCGCGGCGAGAAAAGTCCGACGCCTCATTAAATGCTCCTTCGTTTCAACTGATATCTGATAGGACTTGTGAGTCTGCAACTGTTAAGAATCATCATACGCCCGAGGGAAAGGCAAATCAAGGGGTGTCCGGTGCATTTGAGCCGGGTAGGAGGGGCAGAAGGGATGGCGTGCAGTGCACGCCCTACGGCTGCTCGCGGGTATCGGTCGTATCGGTGTTTGGAAAAGCCGCATGATTCCATTTCTGCCGTAACCTTTCGCGATCTCGCTTACAGTAGTTCATGATGGAACACGGATTGGACACATTCTGCCTGGGACAATTGCGGGACCGCGAGCCTGACACCATTGAGAAGTGGTTTGAGAGCTTCGCCGATTGTCTTTACACGTACGTCTTCTATCGCGTGGATAGAGATGAACAGAGCGCCGCCGATGTGGTCCAGGACACCTTCCTGGAGGCGCTGGGCCGCATCGAGCAGTATGATCCCGAGCGGGGTACGATGGCGGCGTGGCTGACGACTCTGAGTCGGAATCATATCACCAGGACCCTGAAGGCCAAGGGACGTTTCGCTGCGGCCGACCATTGGCAATCCGTTAACGCCGATTTGCTGGCCCGGTTTCAGCGCCTGGCGACCGATCCCTTGCCCCCGGAAATACTGGAGAAAAGAGAGACCCGAGACCTGGTACAAATGACGCTGGCCAGTATCCCGGGGAACTATCGCACGGTCTTGGTCCTGTACTATCATCGGGGACTGTCCTTGCGTGACATCGCCACGCGGGCCAAGAAATCCGAAGGAGCGGTCAAGGTCCTGCTCCATCGCGCTCGAGGGGCATTCAAAGAAGCCTTCTCACGACTGGTTGACGTCCATTCCTGGGAAGGAGGCCAACCGTGAACAAGAAAGACCATCTGGACACCAATCTGGAAGCCTTACTCAAATCCACGGAACCTCAGTTGCGCCTGCCGGCCGATCGCAAGGCGGACATCCTCGCCAGACTTCTGACGCAGCCGACACCTTCAGCGGGAGGACGTATGAGACAGCTCAAGTGGTTTGGCTCAGCGGTAGCGGCCTTGGTTACCCTGGTCGTGGTAGGGTCCTATCTGCTCCGAGGCAGTAGCAGCGTAGCCTTTGCAGAGGTCCTGGAAGGGCTGCAGGAGCGGGGGTACACCTTCACTTATTGGTCACAGCAAGAGACCGGCGAGCTGCAGAAGATGGGTCGCGGCATGGTCCTGCAACCAGGACTGGTGCGCTGGGATATGCCGGACGGCCAATTCCAGGGGCTGGCCCTGGTATTCGATGGCTCGAACCACACCGTACGCTGGGTGACCACGGCCGGCAAGGACCTTGGTACAGTCGAAATACCCGAGGAGATGCAGGAACCGAGCGACCAGTTCCTGCTATTTCGTCCCGTCGAGCGACTCTGGGACATCGTGGACGGCACGGAAAAGACGCTGGGCACAGAGACCAGGGACGAAATCGAAGTGGCCGGCTACCGCGTCGAGCAATTGTTTGAAATCAACGAGCAGAGATGTTGGTTCATCTATACGATCTGGGCCAACACGGCCACGGGGCTGCCGCACGAAGTCAGTATCGCCACCGTGGATTTCCATGGGCAGCAGGAAGGTGAAGTCACGGTCTTGCGGGATTTCGATTTTGACGCGGCGATCGATGAAACGCTGTTCGGCTTGGGCCCGGAGCCGGCGGTGGAGGACGTCAACGACAGCCGGTTCGTGGTCCAGCCCGGCGTCGGAATGGGAGACCTGCTCCTGGGTAGTCCGGATAGCCGGATCGTCGAAGTCCTCGGTGAGCCCGAGTTCAAGATGGGCGATCAGATCTACCAGTATGCCGGCTTCGCCGTGATCGCACGCGAGGGCAGGGTCTATTCCTTCCAGTGCGGCGACGCCAAGGGCCCCGGGTCACGTCACTGGGAACAATGCCGATGCCGAACCGCGGAGGGAATCGGCATCGGCTCGTCGGAACAGGACATACTCAAGGCTTATGGTGAACCGGCCATACGACGACCCAAGCAGGACAGTCTCGTCATGTTCTACCGACAACAGAACAAGACCTTCTGGCTTAAGAACGACGAAGTCTATTCCATGTCGTTCGGCATCGTCAGAGGCACGAAGACAAATAAAGAGCCTCCAGCAGCGCCGGCGCAGCAGCAATAGCGCCTTCATCTTCCGCCCGGCACAGCCTGGGACTAGTCGGCCCGGCCGGCCAGGGCACGGTACAGGGCGGCGAGGGCAAAGACGAGGGCGCTGGCCAGGACGATGCAGGCGCCGGTGGGGAGGTCGAGGTAGTAGGAGGCGATGAAGCCGCCGACGGCGCTGAGGGCGCCGAAGAGGGTCGAGGCGCAGACGGCGGCGCGATGGCCCCGGCAGACTTGATAGGCAGCGGCGGCGGGATTGGTGATCAGGCTGAAGATCATGAGTCCACCCACCAGGGGCAGGTTGACCGCCAGGATGACGCCGCACAGGCCCAGGAAGAGGGCGTAGACGAAGGTCTCGTGTACGCCCGTGGCCGAGGCGATGGTGCGACTGAACAGCAGGACCTTCAACTCCTTGTTGAAGGCCACTACGAAGACAACGAACGCCGCCGCGGCGACGGCGATGACCACGATGTTCTCGGCGCGGACGAACAGAATGCTGCCCCACAACAGGTTCAGGACCTCGGTGCGACTGCCTTTGGTCAGGCCGATCCCGAGAAACGTCAGGCCCAGCATCAACGAGAACAGGATGGCCAGCGCCACGTTCGGATCGAGCCGCGACCGGCCTGGTCGAATGCCCGCCAGGCTCATGGCGGTCCCTGCTGAGACCAGCACGGGGCCGATCGTCGGGTCCAGGCCGAGCAGATAGGCGTAGATCGTCCCGGCCATCGCGGTGTGTGAGATGAAGATGCCGATGAAGGGCAGCCGCAACGCGACGATGTAGACGCCCAGCAGGCCGCAACTGGCCCCGGCGATCGCGCCGGCAAGGATAACGGAATAGAAAAAGGGATCCATATCGACTCAGGTCTCTCGCACGGAATCGGGCGGGGCCACACTGATTGTGTACCGGCGTCCACGCAGGACCACGGTCTCGAAGGCGCCCTCGTAGGCCTGCTGCAACACCGCCGGGGATAGCACCTCATCAGCGGCGCCATCCGCTGTGACTTGGCCATCGGCCAGCAGGACAATCCTCTCGCATGCCGGCGGCAAGACCCCCGTCTCATGCGAGACCATCAGCACGGTGACATCGCTCTGGCGATAGAGGGTCTCGACGATCTCAGAGATCTGGTGCTTCCAGTTGAAATCGAGATTCGCGCACGGCTCGTCCAGCATGAGAATCTCGGGGTCCTGGGTCATCGCCCGGGCGATCAGGACCTTCTGCTGCTCCCCGCCGGAGAGGCTTCGGAAGGTCTGGTCTCGTCGCGCGGAGAGCCCCAGCTTGTCGATCCAGCGATCAACCATCTCGTAATCGGCGCGCCTTAGCCGCGCCAGCAGTGGCCTCACGCTAGTGCGGCCCATCGCAACCACCTCGCGCACGGTGAACGGAAGCTCGGCGTTGTACTCGGCCGATTGGGGAATGTAGCCGATGCGTTTGCGAATGTGACATTTGCGCCAGGGACCGAGCGTCATAAGGTCGCAATCGTCGATGCGCACCGATCCGCCAATCGGCTTGATCAAACCGGCACAAACCTTCAGCAGCGTGCTCTTGCCCGCCCCGTTGGCCCCAATGATCCCGACAAAAGCTCGGGGCGGTATTTCCAGCCTGTCGATCTGTAGAATGGTGCGCCCCCCCCGCCGAACGCAAACATCCGAAAGATCCAACGCCCCGGCGGTCACGGCACCACCGTCCCGAGCAGGCGCCCGACGTTGTCGCGCAGCAGCCGATCGAATCCCGGCCCTTCCTCCCCATGGGCCGGGAAATTGCTGAAGACCACCGCGCGGGCCTTCAATCGATCCGCCAGCGCCCGAGCCAGGGCGGTGCCTTCCTGCTGGTTCGCAATGACAAAGCGAACGTCAGAACCGGCGGCCCGCTTGAGACAATGGTCGATATTCGACACCGTCTCGCTGTCACTGCCCACGAAAGTCGCTACGCTTTGAAGTCCCAGCCACTGGGCAAACTTCACCTGATGGTTCGAAGAGAGGATGGGGGCATCGACAACCGCCGCCGTCTGGACCTGAGCCTGCAGTTCCGAGCTTAAGCTGTCGAGCCGCTGGGCGATCGCCTTGAGACGCTGCGTCAATTCGCTCGCTCGTTCGGGATACTGGTCCGTGAGGATCGCCGCCACCGCGTGACAGGTGGCCAGATAGGAATCCGGGACGCATAGCCCGGTAGGCCCCTGGACCAGATGCGTCTTGAGCCCTTTGTCCTTCAAGCGGGTCAGGCTCGCCACCACCGGCGCCTGAAAATCGAAGAGCAGCAGCGCGCGACAGTGGCGCAGGCGATTGACCTGGACGGGGGAGATATCGAAATGGCCGGGACACATCCCGGGCGGCGCCAGGGACATCACTTCCGTCCCGTCGCCACAAAGATCCCGCACCGCCGAGGCCAGGTAGGAGTTCGTAACGGCAATCTCGGCCGCCGGTTGGTCGACCGCGCGGTCCTTGCAGCCGGTCGTCAACAGGCCGACCAAAGGGATGAGCGTCAGTATGCCGGTGAGGCTCAGTCTTCTCATAAGTCCCTATCTCTCGAAGGAGCCGATCTGATTGCCGTTCTGCAACCGCAGCCGCACGATCACGCCTTCGTTCGTCTGCCGATCGAACCAGGTCCCGCGCGGGATGGGATACTCCATCGCGCGCATCCGCGCGTCATCGAAGTTGGGCCCATGACTGTACAGGACCCAACTGACCGGCGAGGTCTCCGGGCTGCTGTAGGTCTGTCCGTCTTCCTGCTCGTTGTCGGCAAAACCGTCCGGCACCCAGAGATAGGCGCCTTGCTCAACAACGTAGGTGCGGTTGTACACGAGCGTGCCGACGGAGCGGTACTTGTAGGTGTGTCCAGCGTTGAAACGATCCTCGATACCGGCCGAGAGGAAGGTCTCGGGCGAGGCGGCGGGCAGATACCCGCTTTCGGCCAACTCCGGCGGCAGTTGATAGAAGTGGTCGCCCAACATGCAGTCGACACGCGTCGGAGGGTACTTGCTCTCGTGATCGAAGGAGTAGGCCTCGAGCGCCAGGCCAATATCGCGCAGTTCGGCGTTGACCGTCAGGACCTTGGCCTGGAGACGCGCCCGGCCGGTCGCCGGCAGGAGAATCCCCAGGAGCGTCGTCACAATCGCGACCACCACCAAAATCTCAATGAGTGTAAAGGCCTTTCTCATGGGATACTCCGCGTGTCACGCGCTACGAAGCGTCATCCGGGAACTCCTCTTCGATTGTGGAGTCCATCGTCTCATTCGGATCAGGCGTCTGGACGAGATCGGCCAGTCGGTACTCCGGCGCGGCCAGGACATGGCCGTTGCCATCGTAGTTCATTACGTACAGTCGGTAGCCGTCGGTCAGGCTCGTGCTGTCCTGATCGAGGATGCCGATGATATCGAACGGCTCGGTCAGGTTGTACGAACCAGCGTAGATACCCGTCCCGCGCCCCAACTTGACGGGCAAGGTTTTGACGCCATCGGTAATCGTCAATTCGCCGTGCGGACCCCAGCCGTTCGGGGCCACCATGTTCACGTCGACGATCTTGATCAGGCGTCCTTGATAGTACTCTCCGCCCTGCTGCCGCACCGGATCGAAGATGAACTGGTCCAGGTCGTCCTTCAGATCGTCGAGCGTGACCGATTCGGGCTTGGGCAGTCCGACGCCGGCCTCGACGAGTTCGACGGTGAAATCATTGTCAGAGCTCGTGCTGTGCTGCTCGTTGATATTGAGCTTGCCCTTATAAGACAAGAACCGCCCAGTGACACGAATGCGATCGCCCACGCTAAACTGGGCGGCGCTGAGGCGCGTCATCTCGGCCACCCACTCATCGTTGAGATAGCCCCCGTCGGGCGCCACCCAGGGCAGGTTGTTGTAGAGCTGGCCCATCCAAACGGCGGTCCCAGCGTGATCGCCGCCTTCGCCCTGGAAAAAGATCTGCCACTGCCCGGCCATGTTGAACATCTCCGTGACGCTGTCGTCCGGCGTCGGGTCCAACATGTCAGCCGGATTGCTCAGCAGTATCCCTTCCAGCGTCGCCTTCGTCGTCGAGACATACGTCTGTTCGCCGTTGGCATTGACGGCCTGGAACTCTCTGTGTGTGGTCACGGCGGCTCCGGACAGGCCGCTCAGCACCGCCACCACCACAACACCGAAAAGAAAACTCATCTTCATAATGCCATCCTCCGTTCCTCAAGCCCCACCAAGAGGCGCATACACAACGCCACTTCGTGCTACTTGCATAACAATACACGATTCGTGCTACCAGGGGCAAGCAAAAAAGAGGCTGAGTCAGACTTTTTGAGGAAGCCAGCGCCGCGACGGTTGCTAGAGGCCCAGGAACAGAATTGCCAGGCCACAAAGGAGGATGCTCGCCCCGGCCAAGGCATGACTGTAGCGCTGGATATTCTTCAGCGGCAGGAAATCCACGCCGGCCCGGCCGAAGAAGACGGCCCCGAGCATGGTCGCTGTCGTCACAATGCCGAAAACGGCGGTCACGACCAGAACGTGGAGGAGATCATGCTCGGCGGCGGGATACATCAGTAGCGGAATCAGCGGCTCGCACGGACCGAACACGAAAATCACAAACAACACCCATGGGGTCACGGTCTTGGCCGTCTGTGTGTCGTGGACGTGCGTGTGCTCGCCGAGGTGGGTATGGAGGTGCTGATGGGGACTACTGCCGCCGGAGAGGTGGGGATGGCTATGCTGGTGGGGATGGCGACGGTAGACCAGCCTGATCCCCCAGATCAGATAGGCCAGACCGAAAGCGGTCAGAAGCCACGCCGCCAGGTCGCCGCGGATCGCCTCGGTCCCTTCGAGACCCTTGACAGCCCAGCCCAGAAATACGCCGAGCAGACCCAGGATAATCGAGCCGGCAATGTGCCCCAGGGCGCACAGGAGCGTTATGACGGCGGTCTTGGCATTGGACCATTTGCGGGCCCACGACATCATGATGAACGGCAGATAGTGGTCCGGTCCCAGTAGTGTGTGGAAGAAGCCGATAGAGGCGGCTGTCAGTATGAGTGCTTTGAGTTCCTGCGTCACGGTTGTTCCGTTCTCCAAAATCGGCGACAGGCAGTAATGCGTCGCTACAGAGTAGTCAAATCTCGCGGCCGAATCAACAAAGGCGGTTGACAGAATCGAGCCAAACCCATATTTACAGCACTGAAAATGCGTTGAAGCCCCCTGTTTATAAGGAAAACTAATGGCAACATCAAAGCAAGCATTCGCTCTCGATCTGAATAGCGACCCCGAGTACCAGCGTATCCTCGAAGGCGAACCCCAGACCCACGGCATGCGCTCGGGCCGCGTCTACCTTGAAGCCGGCAAATCCTGCGGCCAGCACAGCACGAAGGACCACGAGGAGCTTTTGGTCTTTCTCGCCGGCGAGGGAACCGTCCACGTCGGCGACGACAACCATCTCGCCGTCGGGGTCGGAAAGGTGGCCTACATCCCCCCACGCACCCTTCACGATGTCGAAAATACGGGCCAGGACGCTCTGGCATACATCTATTGCGTCGCCCCTGCAAACGTGGAATAGAGGCTTCAGCGGCCCGTAGGAGCAAAGATTCTCGGAAGAAATTCTTGTCCAGACAGAGAATCGTGGTATACTGGGCTATATAGATTCATGCTCTTTTCTTCTATATCTTGGTTTTCGAGGCAGCTGTATAGATCATAACTTTGCTCTATATTCCAATATTGTTGAAGCTGTCTCTAAAAGAGCCGAGGCGTCGCCGCTTCGGCCCTTTTTTTATACCGCCCCCTCACCTCTCCGATGTCCCCCTCCCACGCAGCGACGGGTAAATTCGAAGCCCCTGAGAATAAAGCGGGGCCTCCAGACGTCTGTCCTTTAGGAACGCTCGGACGACCAAACCGGCGGATGGCGAAAGGTTGCTGGATTGACGCGCAGACCGCCGATGTCTATAATAGACTGTGTTGGCTGTAATGAGATCCATCGCTCAGTAGGAGACAAGACCCATGAACTCCGACAAAGACAGCCAGTTGTGGCAATTCAAATGGCACATCGTCGTCATCGGCGCTGCGTTCATCCTTATCGCGGTCCTGGCCTTATTGACGAACGTCTTCGAAAACGCCACGGCGGTGCGCAGCCTCGTTTTCCTGCTCGGCTCTCTGACCTTCCTGATAGCGCTGCTGACAATGCTGTCCCGCATCTCCGGGATCGTCGAAACGTTGCGTGACAACAGCGCCAAGATGGAGGAAGCCACCAAGGCATTGGAGAACATCCGCCACGGCCTCGTGCAAATCAATCACAGCACGCGCATCAGCGAACCGGTCAAGGCCATCGCCTTCCGCGATGAAGATCGCCAGTCCCTGCGGGAAGCCGTCTTTGAAAAACTCAAACAGAAGGACTTCGACGGGGCCTACGAAATCATCGACGAGATCAGCATTCACTCGGGGTACCGCACCCTGGCCAGTGACCTGCGCGCCCAGGTAGACAACTACCGCAACGCGACCGAAGAGGAACGTATCGATCAGGCCATCGAACACATCGAGATGCTGTTTCGGGCCTGTCACTGGCCCAAGGCCAGCGTCCAGATCGAGGCGTTGATCCGCGAGCATCCCCACTCGGAGAAGGCCGAGGCAATGCGGCAGCAATTGATCGACCGAAAGAGTGAGCGAAAGAAGATTCTCCTGGCGGCCTGGGACGACGCCATTCAACGCCAGGAGACCGATCGCAGCCTGGAGATTCTCAAAGAATTGGATATGTACCTGACCCCGAACGAGGGGCTGGCCTTGCAGGAGGCGGCCAAGGACGTCTTCAAGACCAAGCTTCACAATCTGGGCGTACAGTTCGCGATGGCAATCTCGGATAGGAAATGGGGCGTGGCCCTCGATCTCGGTCAGCAGATCATGCGCGATTTCCCCAACAGCCGCATGTCCGGCGAGATCCGAGAGAAACTCAACGTGCTCCAGCAAAACGTCGAGGTCCAGCCCGCCTAGCACAGGCCTGCGATACAGCCCGGCGTTATCCGCTGAGCGCTAGGGGTGCGCTGAGTTCCGCCCACCAGCAGCTAGACGACTCCCATGGACAATAGCGTGGGAGTTCCGATGAGAAGTGAGACATCCGTTGGCTCACGTTGCCCGCGGGATGCCGGTGACGACTACTGAAAATCAAAGAGGGACTGTGTCTTGATCATCGTGACCTGATCGGGATAGGCCGCGAACGTATGGATGTGCAACTCACTGCGGCGCGCCTCGAAGTCCACATAGCAAAACGGCTGCAAGCTGTCCACTTCCAACTCGGGGAACTTCACGAAGACACCGCGATTGCGAGCGAAACGCTCCAAATCCGTATGGCTCTGCCGGTACAGATTGGCGCTCATCTTCTCGATCTGGAAATCCGTCATGTAGCTGACGCCCCGACTCAACGTACACTTGTGCGTGCGCGGGCCACGGAACTGGAAACGCTCGACCAATCCCCGATGGGGAAGCAACTGCCCCGGGGCGCTGACCACTTCGCTCAGGCACACATCGCCGGCAAACACGCTGACCACATGCGTACATCCGGTCACCCAGATCAGGGCTTCGTACTTCTCGGTTTTGAGTTGCCGATTGGCGTAAATCTGGAAAAGCTCCGGGTGCAGCGGACGCTGGAATAGGCTGAACGTCAGTTGGTCAACGGCGATGTTAGTCTGTGGTGATTCCATGACGAATTACCCTGAAAGAAGCGACTCTTGATTTGGATGTATTATAGCAAAACACCCCCGCCGCTTCAAGCGCAATATCAGTACTGATAGGCTCTTACGAGGCCCTTATAGGACGATTCTGCCGCAAGCCCAGCGCAGCGCAAGACTAATATCATTTCAGAATTTTTTAACCACAAAATCGAAAACAAGGGAACGCGCACGAGGCGCTAAGTCGCGAAAAACATGGCGTTGATGACAGTGGCGATAATGTCGTAGAAGGCGTGCGTTCCAGCGGTGATTCCGAACCCGCGGATGGCAAAGAGGATCGCAAAGTAGACCCCGGCCATCGTCCGAAAAATGAACTTGCCCCAGCAGAGCCGATCGACCAGTTCCAGTTCTCCGTTGACGAAGAGAATGTGGTGATGCCCACTGAACAACGCCGCCGAGACCAGCACGCTCAGGACGACCGCGTTGGAGTGGTTCAGTCCGATCAGATCTTGAAACAGCACCATCAGGACGCAGATCAGGATCAGTCGGAAGACGAGTTCCTCGTAGATCCCGGCCCCGACGCCGGTGACGATGTTGGCCATAAGCGAGTGGGTCTGCTCGGGGCTGGCCGCCAGCGGGCTAAGCGAGACAGGCGTCGATCCCGCCCCTCCGGGCCCCGCAGCAACCAGGGTGCAGGCCAGCACCGTCGGCGTATTGCCATCGGGCGGCGCCAGGTCTCCGGCCCCGGCCGGCGGACTGTTGAAGAACAGACTCAACACGATCAACGGGACCGCCAGCAGCGTGCACTCCAACACCATGGGCGTATAGTCACCCAAACAGAAGTACCACGACTTGCGCGAGGCGAACTGCTGAAACACGAGAATGACAATCACCACCAACGGCGGCGCAACCCACGCGATCCGATCGCTGGTCCCGAGATACTCCAGGATATGCTGCAACCAGACGAAGGCCACCACGCGCACCTGGGACTGGTTCAGGACGTCGGTATTGATCAGGGAGGTGCCGAGTTCGTAGAAGATGATGAACGGCATCAGAAACACGATCGCATAGAGCGGCCGGCTCGTGCGCTCCAGGTAGGAGTCGCGCGCGAAGTTGAGCCACTGGCCTGTCGCAGGGCTCGTCTTCGTTTTCTTCTTCTGGCCGGCCATGGGCAAGGATCCATCCGTTCGGTTCGCATTCGGCCCGTGCCGGCATCGTCGCTGGCCGTCACCGAGGCAATGATTTGGCGAGTGTACTTCAAGCCAAATCAAATTACAATAGTGTCCGCCTTGAGTTTATATGACCTTGGCATCGTCCGGCCGACTTTCACGCGAAGCCAGGGCCGACCAACACCAGTGTCCTTACAATGGAGTAACACCGTTCAATGCAGAAGACACGAGAGCAGTTGCGTGAGATCTATGACCTACTCTTGGAGAGATTTGGCCCGCAACACTGGTGGCCGGGCCAGACACAGTTCGAGATCGTCATCGGCGCCATCCTGACGCAGAACACGAGTTGGACCAACGTCGAAAAGGCCATCGCCAATCTGAAGGAGGCTGGATGCTTGGAGCCCGATAAGATACACACTATTGACTCTGCTCAACTGGAGAAACTGATCCGCCCGGCCGGGTACTTTCGCCTCAAGACCAAGCGGCTCAAGAGCTTCATGCAGTGGCTCTTCGATAACTACGGCGGCAGCCTCGAGACGCTCGACGAAATCGACACGCGCCGCCTGCGCGAGGAGCTGCTCAGCGTCTCCGGGATCGGACCCGAGACCGCCGACTCGATCCTGCTCTACGCCTTCGGCCGTCCCGTCTTCGTCGTGGACACCTACACCGCCCGCGTCGCGGTCCGGCACGAACTGATCGAGCCCGACATCGACTACGAGCAACTGCAATACCTCTTCGAATCCAATCTCGAACAGGATGTCGCACGCTTCAACGAGTACCACGCCCTGCTCGTCTGCGTCGGCAAAGACTTCTGCAAACCCAAACCCAAATGCGCCGGCTGCCCCCTCGAAGCCTTGCCCCACAGCATCCAGTGCGAGTACGACTGACATGAATGGGAAGGGACCAACCGGCGGACCCCCACCCTTTGTCATCCTGAGCCCGAGGCGAAGGATCTGGCCCCCGAACGAGAGGTTTCTTTGGCTCGATGCCCAGATCCTTCACTTCGCCATGCTGCGTTCAGGATGACAGAGACGCGTGAGAGGCAGTCATGAACCGCATGAAAGCCCCCGCTACTTGACCAGGCAGCGTTTGGTGGTGATGTGGCGCAGAACGACGACGAAGATCAACCAGCAGAGCGCCACGCCGATCACGAGGATGGCCGTGTGCAGCATCGACGTTGGCTCGCTCGGCTGGATTCCACCGGTAAACCCCGGTGTGGGCCTTCTGAACACGAAGAGGACGGCCGCCATCGAATAGACCAGCATCACGAGCGCCACCGTCATCAGCACAGGCCGGCGATAAAACGCCAACTGAACGATCGACGCCAGGGGCAGGTAAAACAGGACCGCGTAGATCGCTTTGACGCCGATCATGCGATAGGTCGCGTTTAGGCCGTAGAATTTGAAATCGGGCATAACAAACGCCAGAGGGACCGACAAAAGCGAGATGGCCGCGATGAACAGCGCCAGCAATCCGGCGCCGGCAGCCACCACCACCAGCGTCGAGAAGAAGCGTTCCTTGCGCCCACCCGCAATCATCAGGGCCGAGTACGCCATCGGCTGGGACGCGTACGTTCCCATGACGACCAGGGGCAGGACGAGGGCCGGCATCATCGCCATGCGCAAGCCCAGGTAGCCCAGGAAGGCCGCGAAGAACAAGGCCAGTGACACCGCGTTCTTCCATTGAGAGATCAGCATGGCGAACGAACTGTACAGCCCACCCCAAACGAAGCGCACCGAGCCCAGTGGCGCGCTCTTGGTCATGCGTGTGATGAAGAATCCCTCCACCCATCGGCGTGGATGGTCCTTGAGTTTCTTCCACGGGGCTGCGTCCCGACGGCGCTGCGACCGGCCGATCTTCTGGCGATTGAAGATCTCATCGAACGCGACCCAAGGCGTCGAGCAGTGACGCCGGACCCGCTCGGCGTTGTTCAGGTAGACCCACGCCCCGCCCGCACAGAGCAGACCCAGCCCGATCACGAATCCCGGATGGAGCACCACGATCCGCTCCAGAACGATGTGCAGTTTCATTAGCGGACCGGCAAACATCATGACGGCCAACAGACCGACGAAGGCGTACGCCTGGCGGCAGCGAAAGGCCAGCATCGCGCCAGCCAGGTAGAAGATCAGCCCGGCGAAAAACGCCGAACACAGAACGAGCAAACGCCAGACAAAGGGCAGGCCCGGATAGGAAAGAAACAGCAGCGAACTGGACGCGTTCGTCACGAGCCCGATGATGAAGACCACCTTTCGCACGCAGGGCCGATGGCCGGGCAGGCAGAACGACATGGGCTTGCTCAGCGTCTCCATCTGCAGAACCATCGCCGCCATGCCGACCATGAAGGCGAAGACGATCAGGCCGATGAACTGCCCCTCCCCCGCCTTCGGAACGTCGTCCAACGGCACTGCGATGCTCACCCAAACGAACAGCGCGAGCATCGGATAGGCCAGCCAGAGCCCCCGCCGCTGATACAAGTGCCTCAGATTGATTGTCAGAACAGACACCGTCCAACCTCCCAAACACCAAGCAGCAGCCGCACGCAACCGCCGACCATGGCGACAAGAATCGCACCAAACAGCGAGACAAGTACCGAGACCAGCACTGCCCCAACCACCGCACCCAAACGACCGACCGCGCTACCAACGCCGAGCAAATACACCGCCAGATTCGCCAGACAAACAGAACCCAGCACTAGCCCCACCCGAACCCAGGGCACGCCCCCCTCCCCAACCAACCAGAGAAAGCGAAACTGGTACAAAACCTGCAAATTGGCGATCAGCATACCCATAGTCTTCCTCGGAGGACTCTACGTTGTCAAATGCCCCCGCAGATACACGTGCCGCAACAGCGTCAGGAAGAACACCCAGCCCAAAACGAAGATGATTCCGAAGAAAACCGGCCGCGCGATCCCCATCCAGCGACAGACCTGAGGGTCGGAAAAGGCGGTCACGACCATGAGGATCGCCGTCACGCGCAGAACATTTTTCCAAACCAGACTGCGCACGCCGTAGTGGATGGGCTGGAGAAGGAGAATCCAAGGTATGACGACACTCGCCAGATAGATGTTCCGTGGGTTCACGCCCACGTAGGCTCGTCCGAACGGGTGCGGCATGATCGGCGCCAGGCACCATGACAAAACGACAACGAGCGACGCGATGCCCACCAACAATGCGATCGTCACCGCCGCGGCGCCGACGACGGCGCGCTGTTTCTCTCGCCGTCCCTCGGGCAAGAGCATGTTGGACACGATCGGCAGCTTCACCTTCAAAGCGGCCAGGCCCAGCGCTACGAGCGCCTGCCACTGGGTCGTCTCGCCGGCATATCCTAACAGCACCGTACCGCCGATGATCGCGACCAGTATCCCCTTCCAGGCCGAGAGTACCAGACCGAACGTGCGGTAGAGACTGCCCCAGAACCACCGCCCGGCCTGAAGAAAACCAGGGCCGGTCATGCGCCCGAGAAACAGCCTGTCCACCCAAGGCGAAGAAACTTTGGCCTCTCCCATTTGTCCGAGCTTCTGGCGGAGGCGATCGACAATCATTGTCCGGTGGGCATGCGTCACATCCTGGGCGTCGCAAAGCCTGATCCAGACGAAGAGGGAAACCGCAATACACATCAGGATCAGGATGGGCCAGAAGAGCCAAGGGCATAGGACAATAACGCCCAGTGCGACCAAGACGGCGATGCTAGATGGAATCGATAAGAGCATCTCCACCGCCGGCGCCATCACAGACGGAACGAGGGCGAGCGTCGCGATCAAAAGAAAAAAGACGAATCCCACGAAGAACCCGGCAAAGGCATTCAGTCCGACGAGAGGCCAGATCCGTTCGCCTGGCACCAGAGCACCGAAAACAGCGAAAGCGACGCCACCCAACACGGCATCGGTGAGGACCATCTTCCGCAGCATACCTCGGTATCCAGGCAGACAGAAGGAAAACGACCGGGCGCCAACGTAGGAATGGACCCCTGAGAAGGGACATGCGACCGTGAGACAGAACAGAAAGAACAAGGACCCTTCGCCAGCCCCGAAGGCCACGAGGAAGACCAGCATCATGACCGCAATCGACAGAGACCGCTTGCCCCACAGTTGAACCAGCTTCCAGTTTGTCCAGATGATACTCATAGTCTCTCTCGATGTCGCTAGGCGACGACGACTCTGTAGATATCCTCTAAGGGTAGGGGTTGGATTTCGGCCTGGCAGCTGATCTTGGTCGCGGCCGCTTCGATTTGGTCGAGCGACAGGTCCGCGACTGTCAGGGTGGCGGCCGACTGGTTGCGTTGGCATTCCAGGACATTGGCGAAATCGAGCGACTCGGGCAGCGATCCGCTCAAGGCGGTCAAGCGGACACGGCTGTACTTTTCGCGCAGCTCGTCGAAGCTCGCGTCAGCGACGATCTTGCCTGCCTTCATAATCACAGCGTGGTCGATCACCTTCTCGACATCGCTGAGGATGTGCGATGAGATCACGATCGTGCGGTTCTGGTCCTGGATCAGGTGCAGGAGCAGATCGAGGAACTGGGCGCGGGCCAGCGGGTCGAGCGCCGCGGCCGGCTCGTCGAGGATCAGCAGTTCGGGCTCGAAGCAGATGGCGATCAGGATCGCCAGGCGCTGCCGCTGGCCGGGCGAGAGCGAGCCGACCCGGGCCTTGAGCGAGATCTCGTATTCAGAGACGTAGCGTTCCTCCAGCTCTTTGTTCCAGGTGGGGTAATACACGCTGACGTAGCGAATCAGTTGGGCCGCCGTCATCCAGTCGATCAGCTCGCCCTCCTGGTGGACGTACCCGATCCGGGCCAGTTCGGCCGGGCTGAGTTGCCCCGCGTCGCAGCCCAGGGTCGTACACTGCCCGCCGTCGGGCAGGTACAGGCCGATGATATGGCGCAGCAGCGTGCTCTTGCCCGCCCCGTTGGCGCCGAGCAGACCGATGATCCGGCCCCGCTCGATATCCAGATCGACCCCATCGAGGGCCCGGATCTTGCCGAAGCGCTTGCTCAGGCCGCGAATCTGCACCATGGGATTGTCGCTACTCATGCTCGTCCCTCCTGATTTGGGATGTGTATCTGGCGAATAGCCGCTTCGTTAGCTCGTGGACGTCCTGCTCGGGGATCTCGAACTGCACGGCGGCCGCGACCGCTCGATTGAGGATCTGTTCGAGCAGTTCAGCCTTGGTGCGGGATTTCTGGGCCTTATCCAACCGGGCGACGAAGAGCCCCACCCCCCGCCGCCGCTCCAGCAGACCCTCGATCTCCAGCAGGGAGTAGACCTTGCTGATCGTCATCGGGTTGACCTTGATCTGACCGGCCAGCTCGCGGACCGAGGCGAGTTGCTCGCCCTGAGCCAATTGACCGGCCAGAATCTGCCGCCGGATCTGGTCCATGACCTGGCGATAGATGGGCTGGCCACTGTGATGGTCGATCTGCAAAAGCATGCTACCTCGGTTTCCAAAGCCTTCGACAACTGTATTACTGTTATAATACAGTATATACACCCTCCCGGTTCGCCGTCAACCGGAAAAACCTGAAAATTCCAGCCGCAGTTAGGATCATCCGTAGGTCGAGCGGGGACGCACGACTAAGGCGAGCGGGGACGCTCGCCCTACTTTCGCAAAGAACATGCAGCGCTTTGAAATCCAATCCTGGTGACAGCAAGAACTTTTTAATCGCTTCTCCATACAGGAGTTGCGCGATTCTGTGTGGCGGCGTTTGCCATTTTCTTCGCAAAGAACGTGCAGTTTCGACCAATAGTAGAGGCGCGTCTTTTCTCGCCTCGCTCCTTGACAAGTCAATGGCGCGGTGAGGCGTCGTAGAAGCCGCAGGCGGCAGGGACCGCTCCGGCCTACGGCCTCCAGTCTCCCGCCTGCCCTGGGTCAATTATGCAAAACAAACCCAATCTCGCCGTTTCTGGCCCAGGAACGGGGGTCGATCGAAAAAACAAACCCAAACAAACCCAATTTGGCCGCGTCACGACCGACTCCTTGACAAGGGACATCGGGCAAAGGAGAATTGCCGACATACCACAACACAAACGCGGAATTCAGACGGAAAGGAACGAACCATGCGGAGATGGGGCCTATCTTGGACGATTGTTCTCATCGGCTCGGCGGCTTTCGCCCAGTCGCACGACTACTTTGCGATGTCCTACGGTCAAACCCTGGACCAGTCCACTAAGAAGGTCGGCCTGTGGTGGGCGTCCTCGGGTTGGAAGATCGCCCGTGATCGGGACCTGCCCAGCAACAAGGGCGACGCGATCCTCATCCGGGCGGCGCGGAACGAAACCGAGGCGGCCCAACTCGTCGTGCGACCGGCCGCAGCGTTGGACGACCTGCGCATCACAGCCGGAGCGCTGCAGGGTCCCAGCGGCGCGATCATCGACGCGGACCATATCGAGATCCTCGAGGTGCGCTACGTCGATGTCACGCGGGCAACGGACCGCAGCGCGGTAACCGGCCCCTGGCCCGACCCGTTGCCTCCTCTGGACGGGCCGATCGATCTGAAGGCCAAGCAGAACCAGCCCTTCTGGGTCCGTGTCAGCATCCCCAAAGGCATGCAGGCCGGGACCTATACAGGCAAGCTCCGCCTCAAAGCGACGGGCTACACAAAGGATGTCACGCTGAAGGTGGAGGTCTACGACTTCACCCTGCCCGATCGTATGACCTGCGTCACCGCCTTTGGCTTTAGTCCGGGCAACGTGTACCAGTACCACAAGCTCGCCAGCGAGAAGGACAAGCGCCAAGTCCTCGATAAGTACTGGGCCAACTTCAGCGCCCACCACATCGCGCCTTACAATCCGGCGCCGCTGGACGCCATCGGCGTGACCTGGCCCGACATCAAGCCGCCCAAGCGGAAATGGAGCGGGGGGCGCGAAGTGGACAACGAGAAGCATGCGGGCAAGCGTTCGCTGCTGATCTTCGACGATCGAGCCGACGAGAACGTGGACGCCACGTACGAGCCCCTCGTGACGATCCCCAAGGCGGGCCTGCGCCTCCGGTTCCGCTACCGCACGGCGATTCCGAATCAGGTCTTCCTCGTGACATTGAACCACCACGACGCGGCGGGCAAGTGGATCTCCGGCGGCAATAACGACATGGGGATCGAGGGGACGGGACACTGGCAGGAGTTCGATCGGAAGATCACGTCGTTCCCGCCCCGCGCCAAATCGGTCCAACTGCGTCTGAGGGCCACCGCCTGGACCGAGACGGGCGAGCCCACGGGCCTGGTCTGGTTCGACAATGTCTCACTGAGCGACGCCGGTACGAGCGCCGAACTGATCGAGGGCGGAACGTTCGAGCCTCCGACCCTGCCCAACGTCGAGCGGGACAAGCTCCGCGCCAAACTCGATTTCACCGCCTGGGACCGCGCCATGGAGAAGGCGATCGACCAATGGCAGTTCAACTCGTTCCGGCTCGGCATCCCGGGCATGGGCGGCGGGACCTTCCACGCCCGAACCGACCCCCAACTGCTTGGCTTCGGCGAGGAGACGCCCCACTACCAGGCGCTGTTCACCGACTACTGCGCCCAGATGCAGACGCACCTGCGGGAGAAAGGCTGGCTCGATGAAGCGTTCGTCTACTGGTTCGACGAGCCCAGCCCCAAGGACTACGCGTTCGTCAACAATGGCTTTTCCAAGCTCAAGGCCGCGGCGCCGCAGATCAACCGCATGCTGACCGAGCAGGTCGAGCCGGGCCTGATCGGCGGACCCAACATCTGGTGCCCCATCTCGCACCACTACAACCACGAATCGGCCCAGCAGCGCCGCGCCGAGGGCGAGAAGTTCTGGTGGTACGTCTGCACGGGCCCCAAGGCCCCCTACTGCACGCTGTTCATCGATCACCCGGGCACGGAGATGCGTGCGTGGCTCTGGCAGACCTGGCAACGTAACATCGCGGGCATCCTCGTCTGGCAGTCGAACTACTGGACCAGCCCGACCGCCTATCCCGACCACCCCCAGAACCCGTACGCCGACCCCATGGGCTGGCGAACCGGCTACAGCACGCCCAAAGGTGAGAAGCGTCCCTGGGGCAATGGCGACGGACGTTTCATCTATCCGCCCCTGGCCGCGGCGGGCGCCGACTCGAGCCGCCCCGTACTCGACGGACCGGTCGACAGCATCCGCTGGGAAATGCTCCGCGACGGAATTGAGGACTACGAATACTTTGTCATCCTGCGCGACCGGCTCAAAGCCCAGGGCAGCCGGCTCAGTGACACCCGGCGCAAGGCCCTGGCCGCCCTGCTGGAGGTCCCCGAGGAGGTCACGAAGGACATGAAGACATTCACGAAAGACCCGACGCCCATGGAGCGGCATCGCGATCGCGTGGCCCAGGCCATCAGCACGCTAAGCGGGCAGAGGTAACCAAAGAGGCGCTTTTTCCCCGGCCCGCGTGAATAAATGGGCCCCGAGAGCGTCTATGTTCACAGAAACGCGGTGAAGTCACGACCAGGAATCAGAAAGGCGGTACCATGCAAGAAGATATGGTATTCCAGGGCATCCCGATTTTCACGGGTCTGTTGATCATCTTTTTCGCGCTCGGCATGCTGATCGTCAATGGCCTTTGGGTGCTGGTCTTCTGTAAGATCTGCGCCAAGGCGGGCTATCACTGGGCTCTGGGCCTGCTGATCCTGCTCCCGATCGCCAACATCGGTCTGCCCATCTACCTGGCCTTCGCCGACTGGCCCGTGCGGCGGGAACTGCGTGGACAAAACCAACTATCGGGATAGGCGTAGAGAGAGACAATGCTGCAGGTATGTGACACGGTAACATGGCGGCGCGGCGCATCGCCGAGCCACACCGAGACAGGGATGGTCGCCCATGCGACTATCCTCGCCGTCTGCCTGGCCGTGCTCAGCAGCGCGGCGATTCTGGCGCCTGCCCAGGACGGACTCGCGCTGTTCGGCCTGCGCTGGCCTTTCTCGTGCCGACTGCATGACACCTTCGGCATCCAGTGCGCCCTGTGCGGGATGTCACGGTCGTTCTGCGCCCTGGCTCATGGCGATCTGGCCGGGGGCTTTGGCTTTCACCGAATAGGACCGATCGTCTTCGCGCTGTTCTGCCTGCAGATCCCGTATCGTCTCTACGCCCTGGCTATCCGACCCCGGCCCATCAGCGAACGTCTCACCCGACTCCACACGGGATTGGTCGTACTGATCGGCCTGGCCCTCTTCGTCAACTGGATCGTCTATCTGGGAGGATTGATATTGTGAACACGCGACCCGCTTACGTCAGCGTGATCGACCCGATCGGCCCCGCGATCGACAGGACGCGGACCATTCTGTTCCGCCCGTTCGATCTGGCCAAGTGGTTCGTCATCGGCTTCTCCGCCTGGCTGGCCCAGTTGGGCTCCGGCGGCAGTGGCGGAGGCAACGGCGGCGGAGGCGGGGGCGGCGGACCTCACCGGGGCGGAAACGTCGCGGGCGAACTGCGTAACGCATTCTATCAGGCCAAGGACTACGTCGTGGGCAATCTCGATTGGATCGTCCCGGTCGCCGTTGTCGTGTCCCTTTTCCTGGTCTTCCTGTGGCTGCTCGTCGTCTGGCTCAGTAGCCGGGCGCGCTTCTCGTTCCTCTATTGCGTCGCGCAGAACAAGGGCGAGTTCTGGAACCCCTGGCGCCAATACGAAGTTCACGGCTTCAGTCTGTCCGTCTTTCGAATCGTCCTGGGCCTCCTGAGCTTCGTGGTGGCCATGACCTTCCTGGGCCTGGGCGGCGTGCTGGTCTACTTCTCTGTCGAGTCGGTCGGATTCAATCTCCTCTCGATCTCGGGAATCGTCATGTGCGGGCTGCTCTTTGTCGCCAGCTTGATCATCTTTGGCGTCGCCGGCCTGTTCACCACCGAGTTCGTCGTGCCGATCATGTACCGGAGCGGCCTCAAGTGCACGCGGGCCTGGCGGGTCCTGCTCGATCTCATCAGCGACAACATGGGGCGTTTCGTCCTGTACCTGCTCTTCCAGATCGTGATCGGGCTGGCCCTGGGCGTGATCGTCATGGGGGCAGGCTGCATCACCTGCGGCTGCGCCTGCTGCTGCGGCATGATCCCATACCTGGGCGCCGTCGTCTTTCTGCCCCTGACGGTATTCGCGCGGTCCTACTCGCTCTATTACCTGGCCCAGTACGGGCCCGAGTTCGATGTCATCGCGCCCGAACCGGAACCGGAGGCGGTTCCCCCGGCCGGCGCGCTTCAGGTTTGAAAACTCAATAGAGAGGATCAGCGGGACAGGCGGTTCCAGGCCTCGCGGCGCGTGCCCTCGTAGCTGGTCAGCGTGTACTCGAACGTCCTCTGCGACCGGGCCGGCAGCGCCAGGGTGAACTCGACGGTGTCGACGTCTACGGTCTCGAAGCTGTCGATGTCACCACCCTTGGTCAAGGTCCAGTAAGAGGTCTCGAAGTTCCGCCGGATCTCGACCTCGACCGGCACGTCGCGCGTGTTGCGGACCTTGATCTGGAACGTGCGTTGCTCGTCCCAGCCAGCGATGTTGCCCTTGCGGTCGAATCGGTAGTTGTCGGTCTCGAACTTCATCAGGGTCGGCTCGACCACCACGTCGCCAACGGCGCCGAAGTTCAGCTCGACGTCCTCACCGACGGGGATGTACTTGAACGCCGACTCGCCCACGTAAGACAGGTGCCGCTGGTCGTCGACCTGGCGGTACGCCTTCAGGACACCACCCGGGATGGGCGTCTCGCCCAGTTCATGGTCCTCGTCGTTCTTGAAACTGAGGAACCGCACGACGTCGGCCCCATAGCGTTCTTCTTCGAACTTATACAGATTGACCACGGGGACATCGTCGACCTCGAAGCTGAGCAGCCGCTTCGAAAAACCACTCGCAATCGTCTCAGTCCCCTCGATCGTATAGAGGAAATACTCGCTGAGCCCTTCCTTGATGACCTGCTTGGGTGCCTCAGCCAACGCCTCAGCGGACCAGGCATAGTCTACCACGTTGAGCGCCAGACGCTTTTCGAACTCATCCTTCACGAGCCGCATCTTGCCGGCTGATCGGTCCTGTCCCACTTGTGGGATCGGGCTGCCGTACGGATGCTGACGACGGGCCAGTTCGGCGATCTCGTCGAGGAGGTGGACCTTTCCAACAATAAGACGCACCTGGGCGTTCTCGTAGTCCTCGCCGCTGTTGTTCGTGACACGGACGTAGCCCTGCAGGCGCATGGTCTTCTCATCGGGAGCGAGCGTACCCATATAGAACGCCCGCCAGGACAAGCCGCTGGTCAGATACGAAATCTCGACCGGGACCTTGCCCGCAACTTCGCTGGCGATATTCCACAGGCCCAGGTTCCTCACGCGGGGCGGAAAGACCAGCTCGGCGATGTCGATCTCAGCAACATGCGCCTTGGGCAACATCTCCAGGCTGGTCGGATCGATCAGCGTATTGGCCCAGGAAAACTGCAGCGCGTTGGCGCCCTCCTGGAGCGTCAGGGCCCGCCTCTCGCGAGCCAGCGTCAGGTCGGCGGAGTTATAAATCGTCAGTTGCACCGCGTCCCGGGAGGGCAGTGTCACCAGGTCGACCTTGCCATAGGCCAAGGCCGCGACACCCAGAACGATAGGAAGAACGAATCGGCATTTCATACGTTTAACCCCTCTCTCGACTTGACGAACTTACCGCGAACGGCGGGTCCAGTCCTCGGTGCGAACGCCGCGATAGGTCGTCAGCGTATACTCGAACGTCCGCTTGGAACGCGGGGCCAGTTCGATTGTGAACTTGACGGTATCGAGATCGACCTTCTCGAAGGCGTCGATCTGACCGTTGCGCGCGAGGTCCCAGTAACTCGAATCGAAGTTGCGCAGAATCTCGATCTTGACCGGCACAGCGCGGGTGTTGCGCACCTCGACCTTCCAGGTCTCGATATCGTCCCAGCCGGAGATGTTGCGGTCCTTGTCGAAACGATAGTTGTCGGTCTTGGCCTCCATCAGTGTCGGTTCGACGACGACATCCGCCATCGCGCCAAGGCTCAGCTCAACCTCTTCGCCGACGGGGATGTACTTGAACGACGACTGGCCTTCGTAAGCCAGGTGGTTCTGCTCGTCGGCGGTGCGATAGACCTTCAGCGTCCCATCGGGGATGGGCGTCTCGCCCAGTTCGTGCTCCTCGTCGTTGGCGAAGCTCAGGAAGCGGACCACGCGATCGCCATACCGCTCCTCCTCGTACTTGTAGAGGTTCACGACGGGAATTCCCTCGACCTCGAAGCTCTGCAGCCGCTTGGAGAAGCCGGTCGGAATCGTCTCGGTCCCCTCAATCGTATAGAGGAAATACTCGCTGAGCCCTTCCTTGATAACCTCCTTGGCAACCATGGGGGCTGATTCCGTCATCGCTTGAAGTTCACGCATCGCGGCCCTTTTCAAACGCGGCGCCGGCGCTGCGACCATCGGCGGGCGTGGCCCGACCTGACCCGGTCGACCGTATGGGTATTCGCGCTGCGCCAGTTGGGCGATCTGCTCAAGGATGTGGACCTTGCCCACGATCAGGCGGGTCTGGGCATTCTCGTAGTCCTCGCCGCTATTGTTGGTCACGCGGACGTAGCCCTGGAGGCGCATGGTCTTCTCGTCCTGGGACAGCGTCCCCATGTAGAAGGCTCGCCAGGTCAGGCCGCTGGTCAAATAGGTGATCTCGACCGGGACCTTGCCGCTAACCTCGCTGGCGACATTCCACAGGCCCAGATTCTTGACGCGGGGTGGATAGACCAACTCGGCGATGTCGATCTCGGCGGCGTGGGCCTTAGGTAACATCTCTAGACTGGTCGGATCGATCAGCGTATTGGCCCAGGAGAATTGCAACGCGTTGGCGCCTTCCTTGAGCGTCAGGGCGCGACTCTCGCGGACGAGGGTCAGATCGGCCGAGTTGTAGATGGTCAGTTGCACGGTGTCGCGCGTCGGGACCGTGGTCAGATCGACCTTGGCGCTGGCGGCGCCGGCAACCACAAGTATCATCATGCATGCGATTATGCGTTTCATGTCACTGCTCCTATTACTGATGAGCGAAACGATGGGTCAAGCCCATACGCTAGCGGGTTCGGACGTTGCGACGGTGGTAGTGCATCGTCAACTCGGTGACCGCCGGTCCGTCCTCGGTGCGAGCGGGCAACTCGATCTCGAACTCCAGCGTACCGGCGTTCTTCCGCTTGTACTCGAGGTTGCACTCCTTCATGTCCCACTGGCCCTCGATGTGTTGGATCATGGTCAACATCGCGGGCGAGTCCTTGAAGTTCTCGATCTTGGCGGTGATCAGCTCGTCCGTATCGTAGAGCACGATCCGACTCGCGTCGTTCTTGCGCAGGTTGATCCGCGCGTCCTTCATCTTGCGCTGGGTGACGACGATGTCACGACTGTCGCCGATATACAGCTCCATCTTCTCGCCCACCGGGACCAGCGGCGCGTTGTCCTCGCCCAGGAAGATCGTGCTTTCACGCCCATCGTCCTGGAAGATCCGCGCCTTGCCTCCCCACATCGCAAACCGGCCCAGCCCACTGGCGGCGTCGTTGACGATGCGATAGCTGACGGGGATGCCCACGTTGCGATTCTCCAGCTTCTCCGGGTCCCAGGGCAACTGGGCCGCGTCGAAGGTCCAGATCTTGCGAATGGGGACCTTCGGCGCCTTGAGGAAGAGCATGCGTTTGGTCTCTTCGTGGTCGATGCCCTGCTCGAACGCCTCGCCGTAATCGAGCAGGACGCGGGCCTTCTCGAAATCCTCGCCCGAGAAGTTGCGCAGTACAAGGTAGCTGCGCAGCCCTACCTGGGTCTCGGCCTTGTCGGCGATGGCCTTGTAGGTGATCAGCCGATCGATGTTACGCAGCAGATAGCTGATGCGCACCGTCTCGGCGAAGTCACCCCCACTGCTGATCTCCCAGACCAGCGCCGCCTCGCCCGGCGGGTAGCTGACACTGAGCAGATTGACGCCCTCGGGGTGATCGAGCACGTCCAGCCGGATCGAGTCCTCGTCGATCTGGACGCCCTTCCAGGAGAAGTCCACCTTATTGAGTCCCTTCTGGAGGGTCAGGACGCGTTCTTCTTCGATCAACGTCGCGTTCGGGTTGTCCAGCCGAATCACGGTCGCCGCCCGCTCGGGCAACGCCACCAGCTTGATCCGCGCCTGGGCCATCGGCGCGACAGCCAACAACACCACGATCGCTAACAGGATAAGTCTTTTGCCGTTCATGTTTGCATCTCCAAAACGTAGGGTGGGCCATGCCCACCGTTTCCAGTAGATGGTGTGCGGTGCACACCCTACCGCTGTTTTCTGACGAACGCCTCTTCTCTGACACCGTGACACGTTGTCACGATGTAGGTGAATGCTTGTTTGTGACGCGGCGCGACGGTGAGCTTGAACCGGGCGTGCGTGGCATCATGCTTTTCATAGGCAACGCCATCGCCCCGTAGCTCCAGTTCCCAATACGCCGTCTCAAAACCGCGTGTTACTTCGATATCAACCGGCAAGGCTCGGGCGTTGGCGATCTCGACTTTCCAGGTCCGCACCTCGTCCCAGCCTGTCACATTGTCGTTGCTGTCGAAGACATAGTGGTCCGTCGCGAAGTCCATCAGGGTAGGCTCGACCTTGACCAGCCGGGCGGGGCCCAGATTCAACTCGACCTCTTCACCGACGGGGATGTATTTGACGCCCGTCCCGCCGACATACGACAGATGCCGCTCGGCGTCGGCCCGTCCATAGATCCGAACCTGGCCGTTGGGCAAGGGACTCTCGCCCAGTTCGTGCTCGGTGTCGTTGGCGAAGGTAACAAAACGCATCGGATCGGACCCCCAGCGCTGTTCATCGTACTTGTACAGGCTCGTGACCGGGATATCCTCGACCTCGAACGACAGCAGCCGCTTGCCCCACTCGTTCGGGATCGTCTCGGCCCCCTCGATCGTATAGAGGAAGTACTCGCTGAGCCCTTCCTTGCGGATCTCCTTGCGCTCCAAGATGTCGCCCAAGAGGCCCATCCGATCGTCCTTCGCACCACGGAATGCGAGGTCGACGAACTTTACACGGGCCCTTCCGCCCATGCCCCCCATCATTCCCATGCCTTTTACCCCGTCAGGCAAGGGACTTCCATAGGCATATTGCCTCTGGGCCAGTTCACGGATCTGATCGAGCAGGTGGACCTCGCCCACGATCAGGCGGGTCTGGGCATTCTCGTATTCTTCGCCACTTTGGTTGTCGACGCGGACGTAGCCCTGCAAGTCCATCGTCAGCTCGTCCTGGCTAAGCGTCCCCATATAGAAGGCCCGCCAAGAGAGTCCACTGGTCAGATAGGTCAGCTCGAACGGGACCTGGCCGCTTGTCTCGGAACGAATGAGCCAGCGGCCCAGCTCCCGCAGCCTGGGTGGGAAAACCAATTGCTGGACCTCCACCCGGTCCTGATGCGTTACGGGCTCGAGGGTCAGCGATGTCGGATCGATCAGGGTTCCGGCCCACATGAACTGGAGCCAGTTCCAGCCCTTCTTGAGCGTCAGGTGGCGGCGCTCGCGGACCAGGGTCAGGTCGGCGCCGTTGTAGATGGTCAACTGGATGTCCTCGCGTCGGGGCAAAACGACCAGTTCGATCGCACTGGCCGGCGCGAACGGCGGCTTCTCGACGATCTCCTCGGTCGGCTTCCGCAGCGGCGCCATGGCCAAGGACGCCATCGGGGCTGGGGCGGTCGGGGCCAGTGTCTGGACCGCTACATCCTTCTCAGCCAGAGCGATCCTCTTGGTCGGTGCGGGCGCGAGGGATTCGCTTTTCATCTCGGAGGCCTTGGCGCTATCGACAACTACAGGCTCTCCGGCCGGGGTCTGTGGAGCGCGACCGGGCTGTAGCGTCGAGACCATGAGCAGAGAAATGCCGACCACGATCACCGCGGCTACCGCTCCGATCCAGGTGTGTCGCCAGATGGGAAGTCTCCGAACCGGTCTCGGACCTGTCGCAGTCGCGACGGTCTGGGCCAGCAGATCGGGCGAGGCCTGGATCTCATCGGCCAGCAGATCCAACGCCGCGAACTTGCCCTTCAGGACGTCCAGCTTACGGCGACAGGCATCGCACTGATCGAGATGGGCCCGGGCCTGCCGCTTCGCGGCGTCGGACGCCAGGTCGAAGGCATAGTCGATAAGCTGTTGTTCTGTTCGGTGCTCGTTCATTTTGTCACACTGACAGCGTCCGGTAATCGCTGGGCCAAACGGGCCAAGGCCCGGGACATTTGGGTTTTGACGGTGCCGATCGAGCAGCCCATCACCTGGGCCACTTCGCGGTAGCTGAGTTGCTGGTAGTAGGCCAGGACCAGGGTGGCCCGCTGCTTGGCGGGCAAGGTCGCGACCGCCTCTCTGACCTGTTGTTTGCGTTCTTCTCGGACCAAGTCATCGGCCGGGTCGGTGGCGTCGGGCGCCACCATGGTCGCACCCAGCTCGCTGCACCCCTCCGGGCCACAATCGACAGGCTGGTTCAGCGAGAGGACCGGCGCTCGCTTGCGCCGGCGCGCCGCGTCGATCACCACGCGGGTCGCGATCGTAAAGAGCCAACTCTTCAGACGCGGCCCCCGAAACGTATGACCCTTCTCATGGACCCGTTTGAAGGTCTCCTGAAAAAGGTCTTCGGCTTGGTCTCGGTTACCGGTCATGTGGCACAAATACCTCAGCACGCTGTCCCCGTACCGCTGGACAAGCTGGCGAAACGCCGCCGTGTCTCCACGCAGATGGGCGGCCAATAGGCTTTCGTCTGTTACTTCCGTCAAGGCTGTGACTCCAACTACCTCCTCAGACGGGTATCGTAGCCTATCGGTTGACAGAGACCAAAGTAAATTGCGCGCTAAAATGCGGACCGCAAGGTAGGGTGAGCGGGGACGCTCGCCCTACGAGAGCCGAAGCAACCGCGATTGTCTCAGACTTGATCGGGAATGCTGTATTTGCTGCGATACTTGGGCTTGATGAGTTTATCGGCTTGGCTGTTGTCGACGAAGCGCTCCGTCCGACCGTCGAAACGCAGGGTCTGGTTGCCCACGCGATGGGCGATGCAGCCCAGATAGATCATCGCGGCGCTGTGGTGCAGCGTTTCAGCGTCGGCGTTGGGCTGCTTGCGGCTCTTGACACATTGGAGGAAGTTCTCCTCATGCGGCTGATCGGCCGGGCGACCATAGCACGTCTCCACAATCCTGCCGCCGGAGGTCTGGACGATCCAGCCGCCGCCGTGACGACCGACCGTCATGATCAGGTCGGAGCCGTACAGTTCGATGCGTGTGGCGTTCTGCGTCCAGTAAGGAAACTCGTCGTTGCGACGAATCGTCCCGGTGGTCTTCTGCATATAGCGCGGGTATTGGGTCAACTCGAACGTCATGACGAACTTGTCGTAGTCGAAGCACACCACCTGCACGTCCGGGACCTCGGAATCGTCGCCCTTGTGCGCGAGGCGCCCTCCCGTACACGAGACGGTCTTGGGGAACCCCGGATCGCCCATGAGCATCAGCGCCAGGTCCATCTGGTGGATGCCGTCGTCGGCCATGTCGCCATTGCTGAAGTCCCAGAAGTGGTGCCAGCCGCCATGGAAGAGACGCTGGTGGTAGGGTCGATACGACGCCGGGCCCAGCCAAGTGTCCCAGTCGAATCCCGCCGGCGGCGTGCCCGCGTCGCCCAGATGGAACGAGCCACCCGACTTGAGGTTGTAGACCTTGACGAGGTGAATGTCGCCCAGTTTGCCACTGTTGATATAGTCCAGGGCCTTGTGATTGTACGGGCCGCTGCGGTTCTGCGTACCGACCTGGACGACGCGTTTGTACTTACGCACCGCCGCAGCCATCTGGCGGCTCTCCCACAGGCTATGCGCATGGGGCTTCTCGACGTAGACATCCTTGCCCGCCTGACAGGCGCGGACGGTGACGCCGGCGTGCCAGTGATCGGGCGTAGCCACCACGACCGCGTCGACGTCGGGCGAGTCGAAGACCTGCCTCATATCGGCCACCTTCTTGAGATCGGCTTTCTGCGCCTCGGCCAGTTCCTTGCCCACCGATTCCCGGCGTTCTTCGAGCAGGTCGCAAACGTAGGTGAAGCGTGCGCCGCACTCAATGAGCCCGCGCGCGACCATTCGCCCACGACCCCCACAACCGATCAGGGCCAGATTGACCCGGTCATTGGCGCCGAGAACCGAGGAAGGAAGCGTCGAGAACGCCAGTGTCCCTAGTGACGCGGCCGATGAGACGCGTAGTGAACGATTCAAGAACTCTCTTCTGTTGACACGCTCCATACCTGTGCTCCTTCCTGAATCGAGTGTGCGGCTTGCCGCTTTCTAGTTGTTGCTGAACCGGGTGGTCACCGGCTTGTTCATCGCCCAGAAGACCGCATTGGCCAACAGCTTCCTGAACTCGGGACTCTTGAAATCGTCGCGATGCCCCAGGGACGTATAGAAGACGCGTCCCCCGTGGTACTGGTTCGTCCAGACGACCGGCTCGGGCTCCTTCTCGGGGATGGTCCCCAACAGCAGAGTGATTGTCGTCTTGGCCAGGGGGCGCACTTCGTAGAGCGACCCATTGCTGAGAATGGGCAACTTCACCCCGGCCAGAATCGGATGATCGCCCGCCCCGCCAGCCCGCGTGACGGTGCATACCGGACCGGCGCCATGATGGCCATGATAGCGACCCCCGAGAACCTCAGGATCGAACTTGGGCCACTCGGCGTGGTCGGCCGGCCCGCCGCCCCGCGAATCGAAGGCGTGACTGGCGGTCCGCAGGCCGATCAGGGCGCCGCCTCGGTCCAGGTAGTCCTTCAAGTACTTCATCTGATCGGCGGGAAACGCCCTTCTTCGAGCGAAGACCACCACCAGATCGGCATCGGTCAGTAGTTCCATCCCGGCGATTTCGTGACGGTCGTCACTCTTTCGTTCGGGGCTGCCCTGGAGGATTTCGCAGCGCAGGCCGTAGTGCAGTTCGAGGTCGTGCGCGAAACCGGGGAGCGTCTCGACCGCGCCGTATTCGCTCTCGGCCGAGATAAAGACCACCAGAGGACGCTTGTCGTTCTTGAACTGGAACGCCGGCGCACCGGTCAGGACCGTCGAGGTAATCGTGGGACAGACGTACTTCTCGATGTGCTCGATGACGAGATCGGTCCCGGTGAAGTGAGGGACCTTCGGCGCCATGCGCGAATTGTACATCGTATCGGTCAGGTCGCGCATGAGCACCACGTTCTTGCCGAACCGATCCAGGTTGCGCAGCCCAAAGGGCCGGCCCAGCACGCACATGTTCGTATGAACGCCCATGAGAACAATGTTCTTGATGCCACGCTGCTCCAAGAGACTCCAGACCTCGACGCCCGAATCACTGATCGCGTCGATATCCTTGATCTCGATCGCATCGACCTGTCTCGTCCAGGGCGAGCCCTGCTTGCACTGAGGTCGGCAATCGCATCCCCCATCGGAATGATCGATGGGATAGCCGACTTTCTTCTCCGTCTCGTGCTCCCAGTGACACCATTGGGCGATCCCCTCCGGCAGGTTGGCCGACTTGGGCGTATTCCGGGCCAACCGGCGGGCGGGATGATTCTCGTAATGGTCGAGCGTGCCACTCGGCGCGTGAATGATCAGGACGCCTCGATCCCGCGCCTTGGAAACGACGCGGTTCATCACCGGCGCCAGTTCTCCGACCCGCCGGGTCGCCCCCTGGCACCAGTGTTGATTCCACATATCGCAGATGATGATCGCCGTCTTTTCGGGGGCCCACTCCTGTCTCTCACAGGACACGCAATATCGACCATCACCGTCAGGCAGCGCCTCGCGCTGCCGCAAGTTCACAACGAGATCGTCGGCGCCGGCAAGAACCATTGTCGGCCAAACCACCGCCGTCAGAAGCACCATGGCCAGGACGGGCCGGGCCTTTTCTGCAACTCGTTTGAGCAATCTCATAAACCGTCACTCCTGAGAAGGCGTTTCGGATGCGCCGGACCGGCTCACAGCAGAGCGGTCCAGCCACCATCGACATAGAATATTTGTCCTGTGATGAACGCGCCGGCCTGGGAGGCCAGCAGAACGGAGGTTCCGACGAAATCTTCAGGCCGCCCCCATCGGGCCAGCGGCGTCTTGGACAAAACCCACCGGTTGAAATCGGCATCCGCCTTCAGCGACGCGGTCAGTTCGGTGGCAATATAGCCCGGCCCAATGGCGTTGACGTTGATATCGTATTGGGCCCACTCGACGGCCAGCGTCCTGGTCAGCGCGAGCAATCCCGCCTTGCTGCAGGCGTAGGCGGCGATGGTGGGACGGGCGGCGTGGCAGACCAGGGACCCGATATTGATGATCCGCCCGGGCCTGCCCACGTCGCGACGGTGTCTACAGAACGCCTGAGAGAGCATCATGGCGGCGGTAAGATTCACCTCCATCACGCGGTTGAAGGTCTCCAGAGTAACGTCCTCGCTGGGTCCCCGCACGGTAGTGCCGGCGCAGTTAACCAGGATATCCACGCCGCCGGCGACCTCGACAGCGCGTTCAAAGAACTTTTCAACACGATCCAAATTCGCCAGATCGAAGGGGATCTGCCACGCGTTGCGACCCGTTTCGCTCTCGATGCTCTCCCGAGCGGTCTCCAGTTGATCGGCCGATCGCGCCACCAGGACGACATCGGCGCCGTGGCGGGCCAACCCTCCGGCCACCGCACGGCCAATCCCGCGACCGGCGCCGGTGACCAGGGCCACGCGACCGGACAAATCAAAGATTCGGCTCTCCATGCCCCCAATAAACCACAGAAATACCGGCGTGACAAGGGCCAAAACGACCGGGCGGACGACGCCCGTACAGGGCCGGATCGGCCGACTTTCCCCTTTACAGGGACGAACATGGCCGTTAGCATGGAGTAGAGCTTACAGAAGTCGTCCCGGCGGTCTCGTGGGACCATCGGGTGGGTAAGCCATCTACGAGCAGAGATAAGGACAACCAAAATGGCAGGGAAGGTCAGCATCGATACCGAACGCTGCAAAGGCTGCGGCCTCTGCGTGATGATCTGCCCCAGGAAATGCATCCTTACCGCGCCAGAATCGAACCAGAACGGCTATTTCCCGGCGCAGGCGACCAACAACGGCTGCATCGGTTGCGCCCAGTGCGCTATTATCTGTCCGGAGGGAATCATCGAGGTTTACCGGGATGATGCGGAGCGCATCCGCATCGTGGAGGTCGCCGGCAAACCGGACGCCCCGCGTCTGATCGAGGAGAAAGCGTGAGCGCCAGGATTCTGATGTGTGGCAATGAGGCCCTCGCAGAAGCGGCTATCCTTGCCGGTTGTGATGCCTATTTCGGCTATCCGATCACCCCGCAGAACGAAATCACCGCCTACATGTCCCGCCGCATGGCCGAGGAGGAGCGGGTGTTCGTCCAGAGCGAGAGTGAACTGGCCGCGATCAACATGGTGTTCGGCGCGGCCGCGACGGGCAAACGAACGATGACCAGCTCCTCCAGCCCGGGCATCAGCCTGATGCAGGAGGGAATGAGCTTTCTGGCCGGTGCGGAATTACCCGCCGTCGTGGTTAACGTCATGCGCGGAGGTCCCGGCCTGGGAAACATCGCGCCGTCGCAGGGCGATTACTTTCAAGCGACGCGAGGGGGCGGACACGGCGACTATCGCACCGTCGTGCTGGGCCCGTCGCGCGTTCAGGAGCTGGCCGATTGTATGCTGCTGGCCTTCGATCTGGCCGATCAGTACCGCATCACCGTCATGGTGCTGGCCGACGGGATTCTGGGCCAGATGATGGAGCCGGTCGTACTCGAAGCCAGGCAGCGGCGGGACTTGCCCGCCAAGGACTGGGCATTGACCGGCGCCGAGGGCCGGGAGCAGAATATCGTCCGCTCGCTCTGGCTGGCCGAGGGCGCGCTGGAAGGGCTCAACAACAAGCTCCAGGCAAAGTACCAACAGATCCAGGAGAACGAGGTTCTCTGCGAAGAATACCGGATGGACGATGCAGAGGTCGTGATCGTCGCCTACGGCATTGTCGCGCGAATCGCGCGGACGGCGGTGGACAAAGCACGGGAGCAAGGGGTCAACGTCGGGCTCATCCGTCCGATTACGCTGTGGCCTTTCCCCACGAAGCAAATCAGCGCCGCTGCGGAGACCTTCCGAATGTTCCTGGCGGTCGAGATGAGTTGCGGGCAGATGATCGAGGACGTGCAATTGGCCGTCGCGGGCAAATGTCCCGTCCTGCTGCACGGGCGTCCCGGAGGCGGCGTGCCCAGTGTCGACGAGATCCTGGAGAAGATTCGACAGTTGACCATACGAACCGGCGCTGTATAGCTTCATGGGTGTCCGAGAGAGGCGCTCCTATGCGGCGACGTCGTGAGGTGGAAAGATATGAAGGCCGTGCATAAGCGAACACCCGTATTAAAGGATTGCCCCACGCATTACTGCCCGGGCTGCGGTCACGGTATCGCCCATCGCCTCCTGGCCGAGGTGATTGACGAACTGGGCATCCAGGGGCGGACGATCGGGATCGCCCCAGTGGGCTGCGCCGTCCTGGCGTACAACTATCTCGACGTGGACATGATCGAAGTCGCTCACGGTCGGGCACCGGCGGTCGCCACTGGGATGAAGCGGACGAACCCCGACAGCATCGTCTTCTCGTATCAGGGGGACGGTGACCTGGCCGCCATCGGTACGGCCGAGATTCTGCACGCCGCTCACCGGGCCGAGCCCCTGACGGTGATCTTCATCAACAACGCCGTCTTCGGCATGACCGGCGGACAGATGGCGCCGACGACCACGCTCGGACAAGTCACTGCAACGACCCCGGCCGGCCGCCAGGCCAGAGGCGAGGGGTATCCGCTCCAAGTCTCCGAGATCCTGGCCCTATTGCCCGGCACGATCTACGTCGAACGGTGCGCCCTGAGCGGTGTGGCCCGCATCAACCGAGCCAAGACCGCCATGAAACACGCCTTCCAACTCCAAATGGACGGGGCGCCGGGGTTGTCGCTGGTCGAGATCCTTTCGCCCTGCCCGACGTATTGGCGCCTGTCGCCGGCCAACGCCATGAAGTGGATCGAGGAGGAGATGTCCAAGGTCTTTCCGATCGCACGGTTGAAGGGTTGAAGATGGTGGCACCAGACGGCTTGTATGAAGAGATTGTTATCGCTGGCTTCGGGGGCCAGGGCATTATCCTGACCGGCAAATTGCTGGCGCAAACGGCCATGAAGGCGGGCCGGGAAGTCACTTACATGCCGTCCTACGGCGCCGAGGTCCGCGGCGGGACGGCCAATTGCATGGTTATCATCTCGAACCAGCCCATCGCGTGCCCGGTCGTGAGCGAGCCGGAATCGCTGATCGTGATGAACAAGGCGTCGTTGAGCAAGTTCGGTCCCCGCCTCAAGCCGGGCGGGTTGTTGCTCTGGAACAGTTGTCTGATCGACAACCCCCCCGAGATGAACGGCGACGTCGACATGGTGGCCGTACCGGCCGACGAGGTGGCGGTCGAACTGGGCAGCCCCAAGAGCGCCAATATGGTCATGCTCGGGGCCTACCTCCAGAAACGCGGGCAACTCACTCCGAGCCAGGCGTCCGAAGCGTTGCGGGACGTCCTGGCCGAACGGTACCACAAGACGATCGTCGTCAATACGGAAGCCCTGCGCCGCGGCGCCGAGTTCGCCGTCTGCCATGCGTAGGGCGGGTCCTTGACCCACGCGGTCCTGTTCGAGAGGGGGCGGGGCGCAGGGGTCAGAAACCTTTAACGCGTAGGCTAAGAATCCGCTCCAAGGAGGGACAACATGCCCAAGTCGAAACAAACCGTCGTATTGTCAATCGCCCTGCTATCACTCTTTTCCGGGCGAGCGTCTCTGGGCGTCGAACAATACAAGAAGATCCCCCGCGAGTCCATTGCGAGAATCGTCGATGGTCAGCCTGACAAGGCGATCCGCACCAGCGAGGACTACCTCAAAGAACATCCGACCGACCTGGAATCGTTCTATATCCTGGCCGTGGCGTACACGCACAAGGGTCAGATCGAGAAGGCCTTGTCTTACGTCACCAAGGCAGTTGAAGGAGGACTACCCTTCGAGCGTTTCCAGGCGGGCCCGCGCGACCTGCTCAAGCCGCTGACCGGAACCGAGGCGTTCCAAACGCTGGTCAGGAAACATGGCAAGTCCCTCCTGCACGGTCCCCTGATCAGCGTCACGGACTCGCAAGTCCGGTGCTGGGTCCGCACCGCCCAGCCGATCGAGGTGACCCTGCGCCTCTGGACTAAGTCCTCACCAGACGTCAGGGAAGCCAAGAGCCGGACGGAAGAAGCTCACGATTTCACTACCGTGCTGTCAGTCGATGGATTGAAACCGGGCACACTCTACACCTACAGAGTGGCCGGCAAAGAGGGACGCTTCAAGACCCTTCCCAAGCAGGGCAAGCCGGCAGAGTTCACCATCGGCTTCGGTGGCGGCGCCGGGTACACACCGCAATACGAGCGGATGTGGAACACCGTTCGGTCACGAAATCTGGCGGCGTTTCTCTTCCTCGGCGACAACGTCTACATCGATAACCCCACCCGACAGGCGGTGCAGAAGTACTGCTACTACCGCCGCCAGTCGCGTCCCGAATTCCGACAGTTCACGGCCGGCACACCGGTCTACGCGATCTGGGACGACCACGATTTCACCGTCGACGATGGCTGGGGCGGGCCGGACATCCACGAACCCGCCTGGAAGATCCCCGTCTGGCGGACCTTCCAGAACAACTGGGCCAACCCCTACTACGGAGGCGGCGAGAAACAGCCGGGCTGCTGGTTCGATTTCGCCATCGCGGATGTCGACTTCTTCATGCTGGATGGACGTTACTATCGCGACAAGGGCCGCCGGCAGAAAGTCGAGATCGAGAATCCCTCCATGCTGGGTCAGGCCCAGAAACGCTGGCTGTTCGAGAAGCTCACCGCTTCGAAGGCAACGTTCAAAGTGCTTGTCTCACCCGTCCCCTGGGCGCCCGGCGCCAAGCCGGGCCGGGGCGGCATGGATACGTGGGAAGGATTCAACGAGGAACGCGACGAGATCTTCTCTTTCCTGGCACGCCACAAGATCGAAGGCGTCCTTCTGCTGTCGGCCGACCGCCATCGCTCCGATGCATGGAAGATCGTGCGTCCCAAGGGCTATCCGCTCTACGAATTCGAGAGTTCCCGACTGACGAACATCCACACCCATCCGATCATGCCCGGATCATTGTTCGGCTACAACAAGACGTGCTCGTTCGGCCATTTATCGTTCGACACCACAGCCTCAGACCCTACGGTGACATACCGGGTCGTCACGATCGACAACGAGGTGGTCCACACGTTCAAACTGTCAAAGAGCCAATTCGTGCACACCGACAAATAGTGAAGTATCAACGTGATCGTTCCATGCCTGTCTCTACGAGGAAGACCGATGACTGATTCGAAATCGCTCCATCGCATGATACGCAGTCTTGTCTTGATGTCTCTGACCTGTTGCGGCGCCGCGGCCCTCGCATCGGAGAGCCGCTCCCTGGCCGGCAAGTGGCAATTCTGCATGGACCCCGATCAGAAGGGACAGGCCGAAAACTGGTTTGCCCAAGAACTGGAGCAGACGATCAAACTGCCCGGCTCGATGCCCGAGCAGGGGTACGGTTTTGATGTGACGGTAGGAACAGAGTGGACCGGGCAGATCATCGACAAGTCCTGGTTCACCGACGACAAGTACGAGCCCTATCGCCAGCCCGACAACATCAAGATGCCCTTCTGGCTAACGCCGGTCAAACACTACGTCGGACCGGCCTGGTACCAGAGAGAGATTTCCATCGGCCGCAAGTGGCGCGACAAGCGCATCGTGCTGTTCCTCGAACGATGTCACTGGGAGACGCACGTCTGGGTCGATAGTCGGGCTGTCGGGTCGAACAACAGCCTGAGCACCCCCCACGAGTATGACCTGGGTATTCTCGGCCAGGGCAAGCACCGCCTCACCATTCGCGTGGACAACACTGTCAAGATCGGCGTGGGCGTCAACGCGCACAGCGTCTCCGACCACACGCAGAGCAACTGGAACGGCATCATCGGCGCCATCGAACTGCGCGCCACCGATGCGCTCTGGATTGAAAACGTGCAGGTCTTTCCTGACCTCGAGCGCAACACGGCTCTCGTCCGCATCGAGATCGCCGTCGCAAAGGACCGCCCTTCGGAGGGCGTGCTGACGCTCAAGGCTGGGAGTTACAAATCCGATCGACGACACAAGGTCCGCGAGAAACAGCTCGATTTCTCCACGGACAACGAAGGAAAGACCATCGAAGTGCTCTACGAGATGGGCGACGATGTGCTGCTCTGGGATGAGTTCTCACCCAACCGATACCGTTTGACCGCTTCGATCGAAGGCGCCGATTTCGAGGACGAGAAGACCGTGACATTCGGCATGCGACGGTTCGGCACCGAGGGCACGGAGTTCACGCTCAACGGACGCAAGACGTTTCTGCGGGGCACGCTGGAGTGCGGCATCTTCCCCCTGACCGGCTATCCCCCAATGGACGTCAAGGGCTGGCGCAAAGTCCTCAAGGCGGCGAAGGCTCACGGGCTCAATCATCTGCGTTTCCATTCGTGGTGCCCGCCGGAAGCGGCGTTCGTTGCCGCCGACGAGATGGGAATGATCTACCAGGTCGAATGCGCCGCCTGGACCAACAGCGGCCCGACCCTGGGAGACGGACAGTCGATCGACGAGTACATCTACGCCGAGGGCGATCGCATTCTGAAGGCCTATGGCAACCATCCCTCCTTCTGCATGCTAGCCTATGGCAACGAGCCGGCCGGAAAGAATCAGAGGGAGTACCTGGGGAAACTCGTCAACTCCTGGAAACAGAAGGACCCCCGGCGCCTGTATACCAGCGGCGCCGGATGGCCCATCATTCCCGAGAGCGATTTCCACTCGACCCCGGCCCCGCGCGGGCACCAGTGGGGCGCGCGACTGACCAGCCGATTCAATGCCCAACCGCTGACGACGGACTTTGACTATCGCGACTTCGTCAGGCGGCACAACGCCCCCATCGTCTCGCACGAGATCGGCCAATGGTGTGTCTATCCGAACTTCGACGAGATCAAGAAATACAAGGGCGTACTGAAAGCCAGGAACTTCGAGATCTTCCGCGAGTCACTGACCCAGCAGGGCATGCTCGATCAGGCGCACGATTTCCTGATCGCCTCAGGCAAGTGGCAGGCCCTGTTGTACAAGGAAGAGATCGAAGCGGCGCTGCGCACGCCGGGGTTCGGAGGGTTTCAACTGCTGGACCTACACGATTTCCCGGGACAAGGCTCCGCGCTGGTGGGCGTCCTGGACCCGTTCTGGGAGTGCAAGGGCTACGTCAAACCCAAGGAGTTCCATCGCTTCTGCAGTGAGATCGTCCCCTTGCTACGTATGAGCAAGTGCGTTTGGACGAACGCCGAAACGTTCGAGGGCCAAATGGAAATCGCCCACTTCGGTCCCGAGCCGATCGAGGATGCAGTCATTCAATGGGAGATCGCCTACGCCAAGGGTCGCCACCTCGCGTCGGGACGTCTGCCTTACCAAACCGTGCCGGTCGGCGGCGGAAGCAAGGTCGGCAGACTCCAGTGTGATCTGTCCCAGGTCGAGACCCCGGCACAGCTTGTCGTGACCGTTGGTATCGAAGGGACGGGTTACAGTAACACGTGGGACATCTGGGTCTATCCGAACCAAGTCGACACATCGACCCCCAGTGACATCTTGCTCGCCACAGAGTGGAACGGCGCCGCTCAGAAGGCGTTGGCGCAGGGCCGCAAGGTCATGCTCACGCCCGGCCCTCAGGCGATCGACAGCGATGTACCACCCGGGTTCACGACGATCTTCTGGAACACCCAGTGGACGGGGGGACAGCCCCCTCACACGCTGGGTCTACTGTGTGATCCGAAACACGCGGCCCTGGCGAGTTTCCCCACGCAGTCCCACAGCAACTGGCAATGGTGGGATCTGGTGGTTCGGTCGAAGGCCATGATTCTCGATGATCTGGACGGAGACCTCGAACCCATCGTTCAGGTCATTGACGATTGGAACACCAATCGCAAACTCGCCCTGATCTTCGAGGCCCAGGTCGGCCAAGGAAAGCTACTGGTCTGCAGCATCGATCTGCACAACGATCTGGACCAACGCCCCGTGGCTCGTCAGATGCGACACAGCCTGCTCAGTTACATGAACAGTTCCGCCTTCAAACCAGAACTCGAAGTTGAGGCAAGCGCCATCGGCCGTCTCCTCAGGGAACCCTCCACCCTGCAGAAGTTGGGCGCCGAGGTGATCCGCGTCGACAGCGAACAGGCCGAGACGGCGGGTCGGTTCGCCATCGATGGCGCCGAGACCACCTTCTGGCACACCGCTTGGCGCGACCAGATGCCGGGCTATCCCCACGAGATCGTCCTCGAACTCGATCGCGCCGCTTCCCTGACGGGCTTCAAGTACCTGCCCCGTCAGGACATGAAAAACGGTTGGATCGGCGACTATGAATTCTATGTCAGCGACAATCGTCGGCACTGGGGCAAGCCCATCGCCACCGGCGCGTTCGGCGACGATGCCGGCTGGCAGACGGTGATGTTCGGCAATGAACCCTCCGAGGAAGGCCCGCGTAAACAAGGACGTTACCTTCGTCTGGTGGCGATCGCGCCCCTGAATCCGGATCACAAGTTCGCTGCAATAGCGGAACTTGACATTATTACGGAGTAAGGGCAAGACAAGATTGGCGCTCTGGTGTAGAATAGGGCGTCAATGGAAACGAATTGTAGACAGGATCGGGAACATGGCAAAGCAATCTGGTAATAAGAAATCACGGGCCATCTGCAGCTTCTGCGGACGGGCGGGCAGTCAGACGGACACGCTCATCGAAGGGCCCGAGAACGTGTACATCTGCCCGGAATGCGTGGAGTTGTGCCACAATATCATCAAGCAGAATCGCCGCCAATCGGGCACGCCGCGAACGAACATCAAGGAAACGCCGAAGCCGCGCGAGATCAAGGAATACCTGGACGAGTACGTAATCGGCCAGGAAAACGCCAAGAAGTACCTCTCCGTGGCGGTCCACAACCATTACAAGCGGCTGCTGCACAGCGATATCGGCGACAGCGATGTCGAAATCGACAAGTCCAACGTCATGCTGATCGGCCCGACCGGTTGCGGCAAGACGCTGCTGGCCCGGACGCTGGCCAACAAGCTCGACGTTCCGTTCGCCATCTGCGACGCGACCACGGTCACCGAGGCCGGCTACGTCGGCGAGGACGTCGAAAACTTCCTGCTGAGACTGCTCCAGGCGGCCGACTACGACATCGAGGCCGCCCAGCGCGGGATCGTCTACATCGACGAGATCGACAAGATCGGCAAGACCTCCCAGAACGTCTCGATCACGAGGGATGTTTCGGGCGAGGGCGTCCAACAGGCCCTTCTCAAGATGCTCGAAGGAACGACGGCCAATATCCCCCCCCAAGGTGGGAGAAAACACCCCGAGCAATCGTACATCCAGTTGGACACGACCGAGATCCTCTTCATCTGCGGGGGGACCTTCGTCGGACTGGACAATATCATCAAGAAACGCCTGGGCCGCAAGATGATCGGGTTCGACTCCGAACTCTCGGGCCAGGCTACGGAGACGGACGGCGCCGATCTCAGCCGCGTCCTGGAGCAGGTGATCCCGGAGGATGTCATCGAGTTCGGGATGATCCCGGAAATGGTGGGCCGTCTGCCGGTCACCGCCACCCTCTCGGCCCTCGACGAGGAGGCCCTGGTAGATATCATGACCAAACCGAAGAACGCGCTCGTCAAGCAGTATCAGCGGTTCTTCGAGATGGAAGACGCGAAACTCGAGTTTACCGACGCTGGGCTGCTCGCCCTGGCGCGGAAGGCCCTCAAACGCGACACCGGGGCCCGGGCGCTGAGATCCATTACCGAGGAGCTGATGGTGGATCTGATGTATCACTTGCCTGAAGAGGCCAAGCCGGCCAAGTACACGATCACCAAGGATATTGTCGAAGGCAAGACCAGCCTGATGGCGGCCAAGCAGGCGAGAAAAGAATCCGCCTGACATCTGGCAGGGTCAAAAACGTAGAATCAAAAAAGGCATCGACGTCTCGCGTCGATGCCTTTTCTTCTTTTTGCACTACACACGCTGCAGTCAATCGAAAACCTCGACCGTGGAATAGAGCGGAAAAAGCATGTTGTAGACGAGGATCGCTTCACCGTTATACATACGAATGCACCCACGCGAGCCAGCGGCGCCGATCTGCTCGGGGTCCTTCGTCCCATGAATGGCGAAGCCCGTTCGCCCCTTGGCGGCGCCTGAAACGCCATCCAGTGCAATCCACCGCGAACCCAGCGGATAATCCGGATCGGTCGCCTTGTAGACTCTCTGCGTGTCCGGGTCTGTCCAGGTGGGCCTTTCGAGCTTTCCACCTTCCTGGACCCGCCAGCGACCTGTCGGGGTCTCGTAGCCAGGCCGGCCCAATCCGACCTTGAAACTGCGCACATAGGTGTCTCGGAGGTACAGATCCAGCTTGAAGGCTGTGCGAGAGACCTTGGCGTGAAATGGCCCGTTGGTCACCTTGATCGCCTTGCCGGCCTGCAAACTCTGGGGCCGGGGGATGTTGTTGAGCTTCATGAGAATCTGAAACGGGACCTTGTGCCGACGTCCAATCACCTGCAGAAGATCGCCCCGCTTAACGGTGTAGGTGCTGCACAGGGTATCGCCGGGATAGGCGGCCGGCCCGAAGAGCCATTCCTGAGACAGCGCCGCCATCTCGGCCTTCACCGCCTTCTCCTGAGCCTGTGTCAGCGACATCGACAGCGTTGCATTGAGCTTGTCGCGCGCCGCAATGATCGGCCGGGGATGCGTTTTCAGCATCGCCATAGCCTCGGCCACAGCCGCGTCGGCCTGCCCATCACGAGTCGACCCTGCAGCCGCTCTCGTGGTCACTGGCGGCCTCTGAACCGGGGCAGGTGTCCGCTGTGCAGCCTGAGTCGCGGGGACGGTTCCTCCCGGAAGGGCTAGTCTCGCCCGTTCAGGCGACACCTGCGGCCTCGGTTCGGGCGATCCCGAAGGGGGATTGGCCTCCGCCGCGACCGTCGGCGCGGGCTCCGAAGTGCCTTCTGTTGCCGCCGCGTCGGGGGGCATCTCTTGAGCCCCGGCCTCCTGGGGCGCTGAGGAATCACCCCGAAACAGGAGGAAAACAACGACGACAAACGCAATCACTGCACCGGCCAGATAGAGGCTATTCGAATTCCGTCCGCGACGGCTCCGTCCTGAACGGGAGAAAAAGCGAGCCATCCTATGCTCCTTTCTGTGAGTTACAGCTGATCACGCCTTCATCTGTCACCAGAAACTCGACCGGTTCGTCGTCGTCGGTAACAGGAATAACATCAACCACTTGTTCGGCAAAAGCGAAGCCGCACCGCGCTGCGGTCAACTCATCGTTCGCGAAGAAACGATCGTAGAACGCCCCGCCGCGACCCAGGCGGTTCCCCCGGCGGTCAAACCCCAGGGCCGGAGAGACGACCAGATCGATTTCCCCAAAGGGGATCGGCACGCCACTGACAGGATTACGAAGACCGCCAATCCCGGTGGAAAAACCGGTCTCCAAGGAGTCTATCCCCACCGGGAGCATATGACGCTGCTGCCAGGATATCTTCGGCACCGCCACGGTCTTGCCCAACTGCCAGGCGTGCAGGATGGCCTCCGATGTATCGACCTCATGCGGAAGCGACAGATACATCATCACAATCGACGCATCCTGAAACTGCTCCGTTGACACCAGGTTTCGGCACGCCCTTCTGCTCTTGCTTTTCCGCTGCTCGTCCGACATGGAAAGCAGGCGATTTTGAAACCGGCGACGCAACTCAACCTTATTCATTCAGTGACCCTAAACCCTCATATACCACTGGCGTCTCAACCGCTTCTTTTACTATCTATCAACGATTGGAGGCTTTGTAAATAACGCCCTATGTTTTTTTCATGCCCCGCCTCCTTCGGCGCGTAGTACCGCTTTGCCGATCCCGGCAGATATTGCTGCTGTACGAACCCATGTTCGTAATCGTGCGGATATTTGTAGCCTATTCCGGAGCCGGCCTTTTTTGCCGCCGCATAATGTGCATCCTTCAGATAAGGCGGAACCGGCCTGGTCGGCTCGTCTCTCACGTCTTTCATCGCCTTCCAAACCGCCATCGCGCCGGCATTTGACTTCGGAGCGCAGGCAATGTAAATCGCGGCTTGGGCCAGCGCCAATTGCGCCTCCGGGAGCCCCACAAACTCGGAGATCTGCACCGCCGCGGCCGCCAGCACAGTCGCCATCGGATCGGCGTTCCCAACGTCTTCAGCGGCACAAATGGCTATTCGCCGGGCGATAAAGCGTGCGTCTTCGCCACCGACCAGCATACGCGCCAGCCAGTAGACCGTTGCGTCGGGGTCCGAGCCCCGCATGCTCTTCTGCAAAGCACTGGCCAGGTCGTAGTGTGTGTCGCCTGTCCCATTGTAAGCAATCGCCTTGGCTTGTATCGACTCTTTGGCGATTTCCAGATCAAACTTTATGGTTCCGCCACCGTCCTCGGCCGCCTGCGACCGCACGGCCACCTCAAGGGCGGTCAACGCCCTCCTGCCATCCCCATCGGCCATCTCCGCGAGAAACCGCAGCGCCGCCGGGTCGGCTTCGACATTCAGAGCCCCCAATCCCCGTTCCGAATCCTTCAGGGCCCACTCCAACAACTGCACCACTTCGTCGCAACCCAACGGCTCGAATCGAAACACGGTGCTGCGCGAAATCAGCGGACCATTGACGGAAAAATAGGGGTTTTCCGTGGTCGCCCCGATCAGAATAATAATGCCCGATTCAACATCATCCAACAGGACGTCCTGTTGGGCACGATTGAAACGATGAAGTTCGTCGACAAAGAGAACCGTCCGACCGCTGCCCGTGGCCAGTTTGTCTCTCGCCTGCGCGATGGCCTCCCGAAGGTCCTTGACGCTGGCGGCCGGAGCGCTGAGATAGCGAAATCTGGCGCGCGTATGACGGGCGATGACGGTCGCCAGCGAGGTCTTGCCCACGCCGGGGGGGCCGTGAAAAATCAGACTGCTCAGCCGGTCGGCCTGTAGCATGCGCGCGAGCAATTTCCCGGGAGCGAGAAAGTGCTTCTGGCCCACAAACTCACCGATCGTCCTGGGGCGCATGCGCGCCGCCAAGGGAGCAGCCGAAGCCAGGTTCGCCCTTTCCGAAACTGCAAACAGATTATTATCGGCCATGCCATCACGCATCGGGGTCATTATACGATCGGCCCACGCGCGTGTCGAAACTATTCCCACAAGAGGATTAGGCGCCCCCGCCATCGCACCTACGCGCTGGGGTCACCTTCGATCGTCAGCGCACCGACGTGACGTGTTGCCAATCACGCACCCGCCGGCGCCATCTACTTTTCGCTCTTCTCATAACCTCGCGCCTTTCGGAGCTGACCACAACCGGCGCGCCCATCTTTCATGCAAACGTCCTTTGTCACTATGTCACCGGCACCGAAGGAAGCGTCTCTCAATTCAGGATTTTGCGACTACGTTTTGCAGGTATCCAGGGTGTCCATGTTCCCCAGCCACCCCGACATGCCACGAGACCGCGACAGTCCCCTTCGCAGCGACAAAATCCAAGCCCCTCGCTACCGCCTCTTGTTCTCTTTCCGACGATCGACCCAACCCACAACTCAACAGCACCACCCTAATACCCTCTAGAGACAGCACTTAAAGTGACCTCGAAAGCAATCACGACACCGTCACCAGACAGGCTGCGTCACGCCTATTGAGGAACAATGGACGACAATTCCAGACCCAGCAAGGCCTTTTGCCGGGCAAAAAAAATCGCGCACGACCTTTTTTTTATTTGATTTTGACCCACCTGCCGATAAACTCCTACAGGTACCGTCGGACGTGGTACAGAGTGCTTAGCCTGGAGGCTATGAGAGATGAGAGTACGGGACAGACCAGGTAACACTGGGCTTGATTGTCTTGTCGTAAGGTTGTAGTTGGCTAACCAGAAGGCCAGTGTGAGTGTAGGTTTTTGAAAGGGAAGTATCATGAAGCGTTGGTTGATTCTAATGTCTGTAGGTTGTTTGGCGTTTGCCGGTGTGGCGAATGCGGCGGTACAACAGGGTGACACGGAACTGGATGCCCTCGGTGGCTGGCTGTCACAGAATGGCGAGGGAGAGATGGGCGACATCGATAGCCTCTTCCTGTCGGCTGCGATCGGCTACTTCGTGACCGACAACATCCAGGTCGGCGCGACCGCGATTGGCGCGTGGACTGAGATCGAGGACACGGACTTCGATGTCTATGCCATTGGCGCCAAAGCCAAGTATCACTTCATGCCGACCAACCAGTGGGTGCCCTACGTCGGTGGTCAGATCCTGTTTGCCAATATCGATGCCGATGGCACCGATGCCGATGGCTCCCTGTGGGGCCCGGTGGCCGGTCTGCGGTATGAGTTGAACACCTACAACGATTTCTTCGTCGAGTTCCAGTATCACCTCTGGGAAGGTGACATTGGCGACGTCCTGGACGACGGGATGGGTATCTTCTTGGGTCTCGTCCATCAGTTCAAGTAAGAGTCGGAGGTCGGAGAACCGAAAACAACGGAATCTCCCGAATTCTGAATCAGAAGCTGCGAGTCCGATTGGGCTCGCAGCTTTTTTTTACCTATCGGGTACGCCGCCTCCGAGGTTGGGTGAACCAGACAATCGCGCGAGGCATCTTGACGGAAGCCCACCCACATCATAAACTCGGGGCCAGATGCAAGGATGTTCCCATTGTCGATATGCCTGTCATGAGAAAGGAATCATACATGAGGGTGCCCCCGTCCATACGCTACGGGATCTTGGCGATAATCATCTTGTTCGGGTCGCCCCTGCGTGCCGGTGCTCCGCTGGGCGTACCAATCGGCATCGTAGAGGAGGGCCAATGGACTCTGGGTCTCGAGTATGGCTTCGAAGAGGCCGACCTGGAAGCCTATGGGCTCTCAGTGCGGACTGTTGGCGGCAGCCCGGCCTACACGGCTGAATCCATCGACATTGAGGGGCTGAAAACCAATATGATCTTCGGCACCCTCGCTTATGGCGTCTGCGACAACTGGGACCTCTTCGTGCGCGTGGGCATCGGCGATGGGCAGGATGACATTGCCGTCGGCACCACACCGGGAGGCAATACCGAGGGATTCCGCTATGACGGTGGCTACGGCCTGGCCTGGGGCCTGGGGACGCGGGCCACCTTCTGCCACTGGGGCCCCTGGCGCTTCGGAGGCACAGCCCAGGTAACGTGGTTCGACCCGAAAGACAGCGATTTCTCCTCAGCCAATCCCGCCAGCCCGAACACCGTTTTCGCCGGCAGGGCGAACATCGATTTCTGGCAGACCCAGGTGGCCCTGGCGGCGGTGTACCAGATCGACACCCTAACCTTCTGGGCTGGGCCGTTCCTGCAGTTTGTCGAAGGCGATCTGGATCGTAGCGGGCGAATTCTTGTGGATGGAGCCGATGTGGGGAGCTTCCGCGGCTCAAGCGATATCGAGGAATCCTCTCAGCTTGGCATCCACACGGGTGTTAGCTGGGAGATATCGACCCGATTCAACTGCCACCTCGAGGGTCAATTCACGAACGATTCCTGGTTTGTTGGCCTTGGAGCGGTGGTGCGACCGGGAGAATTCTTCGCCGGACCGTGAGACTCGAGGGTCGGATCAGGCCGCTCGGTGCGCCATGAAATGAGCGGTCTGAATCAAGGCGTCCTTGGCCTGCCCGGCCGGCACCGGCTCCAAAGCGTCGGTCGCCTTGGCAATATAACTGCGGGCCCGCTCGTGGGCGTATTCCATGCTTCCGTGCCTCGCGAGCATCTCTTCCAGTTGGCCCTTGGACTGGGCCGGATCGTTTAGCAGCGCGTGTACCTGCTCCTTCGTCCGGGCGTCGGCGGTTCCCAGCAGGTGAATGGCGGCCAGGGTCAGCTTGTTCTTGCTCAAGTCGCTCTGCGGCGTCTTGCCCATCTCGGTCTCATCCCCAGCGATGTCCAGCAGATCATCAGCGATCTGAAACGCGATGCCGGCGTGCAAGCCGTAACTCGCCAGCGCCTCGACCTGCGGGGCGTCGGCCCGCGAGAGAAGACCGCCCAGGCGGCAGCACCCACTGAAGAACGCGGCGCTCTTGTCGGTGATAATGCTGGTATACTCGTCCTCCGTGAGTTGCCAATTCTGCCTCTGAGTCACCTGCCTGAGTTCCCCCTCACAGACCCGTACGGCCGTCTCGGCGACCACCTTGGCCACGGCCGGATCAAGCCCGGCGGCCATCCGAAACACACGGCTCAGGACGAAATCGCCCAGAAGCACGGCTGATTCGTTGCCCCAGAGGCGGTTGACCGTGGGGGCGCCTCGTCGCGTCTGACCGTCGTCCAGGACATCGTCGTGGAGTAGCGTGGCGTCGTGGATCATTTCCACCATAGCCGCGACCTGAATGTGCTCGTCAGTGATCCGACCGAAGCAAGCCCCGGCCAGCAGAAGGAGTGCCGGACGAACCATCTTGCCGCCCCGGGCCGCGAAATGGTCCAGGAGTGGCGCCAACTCAGCAGCCGACGTCGAGGAGGCCAACGAGTGACCGATCAAATCGCTGGCCTGCTCCAGATAGGGTGCGATCATCGCAAACGAAGGAATCTCATGCCATGGAGCTTTTTGAGAGGTGTTCATGTCGATCGATTATTCCCAGTCACGAAAAGTGGGTATCTATGGTCCTAGCGGGAAGATGCCGCTACTGGTCCTTCCCGCGGGCATAGCTGTCGAACTTCGCTCTCAGCAGGCGCGTAATGGGCCCTGGCGCACCGTCACCGATGACACGCTTGTCGATTTCCACCACACCGATGACCTCGGCGGCCGTGCCCGTCAGGAAGAACTCCTCGCACGTGTAAAGGTCATATCGCGTCAGATTCCGCTCGACAACCTGATAGCCCTCTTTCCGAGCCAGTTCGATGACGACCCCGCGGGTGATTCCGCCTAATCCCCCGGCTTCGCTCGGCGGACTCTGGATGACCCCGTTCTGCACAATGAACACGTTGTCGCCGGTCGCCTCGGCCACGTAGCCCAGATGATTGTACATGATGGCCTCAGGCACACCGCTGTCCAAGGCCTCAATCTTCGCCACGATGTTGTTCAAATAGTTGAGACTCTTGATCTTAGGCGACAGGGCCAGCGGATGATTGCGAACAGTTGTCGCGCTGACCACTTTCATTCCGTTTTCGTAGAACTCCGCCGGGTACAACTGGATCTTGTCGGCAATGATGATCAGACTGCTATCTCGGCAAAGGAACGGATTCAGGCCCAGCGTCCCGACGCCTCGGGTCACGATCAGACGAATGTAGCCGTCATCAATCGCATTGGCCTTCACCGTTGTCTCAACGGCGGCGCGAAGCTCGTCCTTGCCCATGGGCATCGCCAGACGAATCGCCCGGGCCGAGTCGAAAAGCCTGTCGATGTGAGCCTCGTGTTCGAAGACGACCCCACCGTAAACGCGAATGCCTTCAAAGACGCCATCCCCGTAAAGCAGGCCGTGGTCGAAGACCGAAACCCTGGCTTCGGCCTCATCAACAAGACCCGTATTCATCCAAATCTTCAGTGCCATAGGCAATCCTCATATTCTCCAAACTTGGTGAGACCCACACGGCTGCTTTCGTGCCACAGACTCACGATCACGAGAAGGTGATCGCACCTGAGCGGTTCACCTTGCCATCCGTCAAGGTGATGACGCGCCCGGCTCTCTGCGCCACGCGTTCATCGTGGGTCACCATGACAATCGTCTGGCCCGTTCTGTTCAACTGTTCGAAAACCTTTAGGATACCATTTCCAGTGGCAGAGTCAAGATTCCCGGTTGGCTCATCGGCCAGCAGCAATCTGGGTTCGTTCATCAGCGCCCGGCCAATGGCCACCCTTTGCCGTTCTCCACCGGACAACTGGTACGGCTTGTGCCGTGCCCGATCGGCCAGGCTCAGTTGCTCCAGCAATCCTCGAGCCCGCTCTTTCGCGGCCCGGCGAGCGCCTAGCCACCCGACAATCCCGCGCGAGATCATCGCCGGGAGGTACACGTTCTCCAATACGTTTAGTTCGTCCAACAGGTGATAGAACTGAAAAACGAAACCGACCGTTTCGTTGCGGTACCGGTTCAATTCCCGAGCCTTCATGCGATTCAGATCGCGATCGCAGAAACTGACGCGTCCCTCGTTGGGCCGGTCCAGCCCACCGAGAATGTGCAGGAACGTGCTCTTGCCGCTGCCGGAGGCGCCGATGACCGCCACGAATTCACCTTCCCTCACCGTCAAATCCGCCCCTTTGAGGACTTTGACTCGGGTCGCACCCATCCGATAAGATTTGTGAACGGATTCGGCTTTCAGCATCAAGGGTCGTTTGTTCATAGACGTTTCACCCACATGGAATCGCCGTACAGAGTCGCGCCACGGGAAGGCGCACCGCGCCGGCAAGGTCGTCCTTCTATAGCGGATTTCCGACGGCGCCACAAGGAAAACCAGGAATCAGAGAATAGCGTGTGCCTGGCGTCCGTCACGTCCGACTCCCATGGAGCGTCTCAACGGGGCGCAGCCTTGCGGCGCCATAGGCCGGCGCCAGCGCACCGACCAGACAGGCGAAAATCGCACAGCAGACGATGACGGCCAGCACACTGAACTCGATGCGATGGGGAATCTCACCGATCGCGTAAATGGTCCGATCCCAGAGTTGCCAGCCGAACCGGTCATAAAGCCAGTTCTCGATGCGATTGATCTTTGCCAGAAAGAGCAAGGCTCCCGAGACGCCTGCGACGGAACCTAACACACCCACGACGATCGCGAAGCCCGAAAAGAGCACCATGACGCTTCCGCTGGAAGCCCCCACGCTCTTGAGCACGCCAATATCCTTGGTCTTGTGACTGATGATCATGTAGAAAACCACGAAGACAATGAAGACCGTGGTAATCCCGACGAAACCGAACATGACGCTCAGCATCGCCTCTTCCTTCTCCATCGGCGCGACAAAGGCCCGCCGATATTCCTTCCAGCTCTCAACGGTCACCGTGTCCAGAAGATTGCCGTCGGGCGCCCCCTGCTTGTTCTGCTTGAACTGATCCCAGAGGACCCTGACCTGATCGCAGCCATGTTGGAGTGACGTACCGGATCGAAATTTCACATGCACGGCCGTGACGCGCTTCCGGGCGCCCGCCATGCACAGCGCTTGCGCCTGCGCCAGCGGGATGTAGACCATCGAGTCGTCGATTCTTATAAGGCCCGATTCGGAATGGTCGCTGTAGTAGAAGCGCCGCGTGGCCACTTCGCTGGAACCGGCTCGGGCCGGGGCCCCCCTGGCGTTCAACGGAAAACACGTCAGGCTCAAGCCGATTCGCGCCGGTTGGGCGCTGGACGTATATTGCCCCTGGGCGTTCCGCCACAACGCCAGGTCAATCCCCAAGACGCAGCCTACAGCGTTGGGATCGTAGAGCGGAACGAAGGCATTGACCGCATCGTCGGCGCGATAGTTCAGCGTCTGCCCGAAATTGGTGGTTCGACTCTGCCGAACCGGGTCAAGCCCCATGATCTCCACGCCCCGAGGCTTATCGCCCCCCACGGCGCTGAGCAAGGCGTAGTTCTTGACGACCGGTGAGACGGCCTCCACGAAATCCGCCTTATCGAGCGTCTCCATCAACTCTTCGTAGTAGGGGAAACCAACGAGAGACTTGGTGCCGACCACGCAGTCGCCCACAAACGCGTGATTCTTCTTCTTGAACTCCCCGACGAGGCCACTCATCACCGTCATCACGACCACCACGATGAAGACGCAAAGCGCCACCGTCAGCACGGCGAAATGCGTGATGCGCCGCTTCAGTAGATACCGAATTATGAGTGTCAGCTTGTACATCAATCCGCACGCCGGCCCCTCGCCTGACGACTGTCATTCGTCCTAATCATAGCGCAGCACCTCAACCGGCTTGGTCAACGCCGCGACAATGGCCGGCGTCAGGGCGCCGACCGCCGCGGCGCCAATGGCCAGTCCGACGATGGGCAGCGACGAGGCCCAATCCACCTCGTTGGGAATCTTCGTAAACATGTATACACTGCTGCTCCAGAGCTTCAGTCCGAAGACAACTCGAATGGCATTTTCGATCGCGTTGATGTTCTTCGTAATCGCATAGCCCAGCGCCGCACCGATGCCGGCTCCCAGCACGCCCACGGTGACACCGAAGCCCAGAAAAATCCAGACCACCGAAAGACTGGCGGCGCCACAACTCTTGATGATGGCAATATCGCGCTGCTTGAGCCGTACAATCATGTAGAAGATACAGAAGACCAGCACCACCACGCTGAAGCTGACGACGCCAAAGATCAGGAGCAGAACCTGCATCTGTTTGCGGAATTCCATAATACTGCGATGCTGCAACTGCTGAGCGGTGTCAACGCCGGTCAATAGGACCTTGTTACGGCTCCAGCCCAACTCCTCTGTCGCGAAGACGCGCCATAAGCCTCTTATCTGAGCGAGAGCCAATTCGGGATCGACGCCAGGCTTCAACTTGGCGTTGATACTCGTAGCCGGCGCCTCCTTCCGGGGATAGAGCGCCTTCTGAACCAACTCTATGGGGACGTAGACAAACCCGCTGTCGATATCGTGCACGCCGGAAAAAGCGACGTCGGCAACGTAGAACGGAATCAGTCTCCGCTTGGGGCTCTGGTCGGGACCGGAGACATCGATCGTCCCGGTGGTGATGGACACGCGATGGCCGATCATCTCCTTGAGGACAGCATCCTGGTCGTACTCGTCGGTATCCCGGTCGGCTTCGGCGACCACACCGATCCCCACGAATCCTCCCGTCTTCTCGGGCTTGCCGGGCACTTCAAAGGAAGGCTCCCCCGGCAGTTCTCTCTGGCGCAGCAGCGCGTCCTTGAAACCGTTGACCCTGGCGCGGCGGTCCGGCTCGATCCCCCAAATACCCACGGGGCGAACGTTTCCCCGGCCCACGTGCAGGAGGCCTTCGCTGGCAAGGGTTCCGGCCGCCGCTTCAATGAAGTCTGTCTTCTCCAGGCGCTCGACGAACAAGGGGTATTTCTCGAAAACGGTACGAGGCGGCGGGCTGATAACCACGTCCCCGAGCATCTCGACGGCGCTGCGCTCGAACGCATTGATGAAACCGGTGAAAAGGCTGGCTACCACGATCAACAGCGAGACCGACAGCGCCACAGCCGCGATGCTCAAGAAAACGATCCGCCGCCTTCGCAGGTACTTCAGCCAGAGGAATAGCTTCAACATCCACAAACCAAGATTGCACTGCCCTCAACGCCTTGGGACCCCGTCGGGCCGCGTCTCTCACCTAAACCCCATCACCCCGACCCAAAGGTCGTTTCCGCACTGCTATGCGTTCTCCGGCGCAACCGGTTTCAAGAGCGGAAACAGGATAACATCCCGGATACTGGTCACACCTGTCAGAATCATTACCAGACGATCGATACCGATACCGAGCCCGCCGGCCGGCGGCATGCCGTACTTCAAAGCGGTGATGTAGTCGTCATCCATCGTGGCCATCGTCTCATCCTGACCCCGAAGCTGAACGAGGAAATTCTCACGCTGCTGCGCCGGATCATTCAACTCAGTGTAGGCGTTGGCCAGCTCCATTCCGGCGATGAACAACTCAAAACGCTCGGCATATTTCGGATTGTCCTTGCTGCGTTTGGTCAAAGGACAGAGGACCGCCGGATAGTCGATAACGAAAGTCGGATCGACGAGGCTGTCTTCCACGGTCGCCTCGAAAACCTCGTTGACGACAACGGCATCGTCCATGCCGGTCTCGTCGATCTCCAGTTTCCGGGCCTTCTCCCGAATTGCCTGGATATCGTCAATGTCACACCCACTGTGCTCGCCGAGCAAGTCGGCGTACCTGGCCCGTCGCCAGGGTCGACCTAGATTGATTTCGACATCCCCGAACTTCGCTTGCGCCCCGTCGCAGTGGGCCTCCACACAGGCCGAGACCATTTCCTCGGTCAGATCCATCATGATGTTGTAGTCACCATACGCCTGGTAGACCTCGATCATGGTGAACTCGGGATTATGCCGACGGCTGAGCCCTTCGTTGCGGAAACTGCGGTTGATCTCGAAAACCCTCTCCAGGCCGCCCACGAGGAGACGTTTGAGGAACAGTTCGGGGGATATCCTCAGATAAAGATCCAGATCCAGACTGTTGTGATGCGTGATGAACGGTTTGGCCGCCGCACCACCGGCGATGGCCTGCATCATGGGCGTCTCCACTTCGAGAAACCCTCGAGCCTCAAGGAACTGCCGGATCGTCGCAATGATCGCGCTGCGTTTCTTGAATCGCTCCATCACCTCAGGATTGGCCCACAGATCGACATACCGCTGCCGGTAGCGCTGGTCAATATCGGCCAAGCCATGGAACTTCTCGGGCGGCTGGGACAGGCACTTGCTCAAGAAGGCGAGCCCGTTTTCCTCGACCCAAATGGTGATCTCTCCCGTCCGGGTCCGGCCGAGTTGTCCGGACGCCCCGATGATATCACCAAGATCGAGCAGTTTGGCCAAGGGCCATCGCTCGCTCAAGAGCTTCTTGCTGAGCCCGATCTGGATCGTGCCGCTGCGATCCCGCAGCGTGATGAAAATCAACTTGCCAATGTCTCGGAGCAGGACAATGCGACCGGCGCAACGCGCCTGCTGGCCTTCCTGTTCGTCCACATACCGAGCCTTGATCGACTCGGCCGCTTCCACGTCGTCATAGCGAAACCCATACGGGTCGAGGCCCAAAGCCTCCAGCTTCGCAAGTTTCTCCTGTCGCTGTCGTTCGAATTTGTCTGAGTCAGTCTGAATCGTCAATGGGATACCTTTTTTCAATGGGAGGATCTCAGTTCACCACGGGAGCATCGGCTTCGACCTGTTTGGCCTTGACGACCAACAAGCCGACCGCCAACTGGGGATCCGCCCGCAGCAATTCTTCAACGGTGCGCTTCTTGTACTTGGCGCTGTGCTCTTCCCGCCCGGCCTGCACGAGAACATCGTTGTCTCTCTGCACGTCGAGCATCTCTCTCAGTTCAGCGCTCGTCAATTCCACTTCCACGTCCGGGCCCACACCCCAATCGGTCCCCCCTTCTTTCTCAACCGCGGCCCGGCTGCGAACGCGCTGCGCCGAGGGCAGATGATAGTAGGCCATGGTATACTTCAGTTGGGCGCCGCCGCCGGGGTAGGGTGTGATGCCCTGAACGCTTCCCTTTCCATGCGTGCGGGTCCCCACCAGGACGGCCCGCTCATATCGGGCATCGCCCACGGCGCCGGCCACGATTTCCGAGGCACTGGCCGAACCGGAGTTGATCAGGATGACCAACGGATAGTCTGGCTGCGTGCCCCGCCGATGGGCGTACTCGAAGTTGGGGATACGACTGGCCTTGGGCTGCGTCCGAACGATCAGCCCCTCGTTGATAAACTTGTCGCAAATATCCACGGCGCTGTCCAGGAGACCGCCCGTGTTGAAACGCAGATCAACGATCAAGCCCTTCAAACCCTGGTCTCTGAGCTTATTAAGCACCTTGCCGAAATCAGCCGCGGTCTCACCAGAAAAACTGGTGATACGGACGTAGCCGACGTGATTGTCCTCATCGAGCATGTAGAGCCACTTCCCGGCTTCCGTCCGTTGCCAGCCTCGAATGGTCGGCACGATGATCCGGTCGCGCGTGATGGTCATGCTCTCGCCCTTCTCCTCGTTGCGGCGTTTGATCGTCAAAGTCACACTGGTACCCTTGGGCCCGGTGATCTTCTTAACCGCACACATCAGACTCATGTCCTTCGTCGAAACACCGTCGACCGCCTCGATCACATCGCCTGCATCCAGGCCGGAGCGGTAGGCAGGCGTGTCGGGCAACAGACTCCCAACCGTCAAGAGGCCGCGCGGCTTCGAGATCTCAATGCCAATCCCCGTAAACTCATTCATCATGAGCTTCTCGAAATCCTGCACCTGACGGGGCCACACCATCACAGTGTAGGGGTCCAACGTCTCCAGGGCCGCCTCGGAAAAATGCGCGATCAGAGGGCGTCGCGGCAGTTGCACCGTGGCTTCGTTGAGCGCTAAGACCTTGTCCAGAATCTTGAGCAACTGGTCCTTGCCAAACCGCGGCGTCGCCGCTTCAATCTCATCACGAAGCCCCGCCAGCGCCACCGACCAGGCGGTCACTTGCTCAGGCTCCGGAGCGGCAAAAGAATTGCCATTGTCCGAATCAAGCCCATCGGCAAAGGCAACAGTGAGGACCTCAGCCAGCAGGTCGCAGCGTTTGACCGCATTCAACGCCGTCTGCACATAATCGATGCTGTTGACATAGTGCAGATTGAGCGCCTCAATGGCCCGCACGAACATCCGCGGGTCGACCCCGTTGTATCGCTCCTTACGGGTCTCACAGGGGCTGTCCTGAAACGATGCCGCGATGCTGGCCATATCCAGCAGTTCGTCCGCGTGATCTGAGTACCCTTTGTTGTCGGAATCGATCGCCTGGAGCCAGTAGTAGTATCGCGTGTAGGCCTCCAGCCACTTTCCCTCCGCTTCCAGAACGGTGCTCCGATCGACACTGGCCTGCAGAACCTTCACTACATAGGCATTGGCCAGCAGAGACGTCTTCTGCTGTTCATCGGCGAACTCGGCCGCCTTGTTGATGACGGCCAGCACATCGGTGATGTCGTTGGGATCGTTGGGATCGTTGGGGTCGTCCGCAGCGGACGTCCCCAGTTCGGCGTCCGTATCAGCCGAAGCCGAGACCTCAGGTTGGGTCAGGTCGACCGAAAGCTTGAGTGTCTCAAGCTCCTTCATCTGCTCAGCATAGGCTTGGGCCCGCGCCACCTGCCGCTGGCTGGCGATCGCTCCATACCGCTCGATGACATACTCCAACCGCTCGATTCGGCCCTTTTCGGCGTTCCGAATCTTGGCCACCAGGTCCCCAGCCGCATCGAACC
>Ga0075114_10000018_pt1 | contig 109830 bp, 80 predicted proteins | sample AntAceMetag02UKM_FD_69784 | JGI IMG/M metagenome (GOLD analysis project Ga0075114, IMG submission 69784) | Saline lake microbial communities from Ace Lake, Antarctica - Antarctic Ace Lake Metagenome 02UKM | ecosystem: Environmental > Aquatic > Non-marine Saline and Alkaline > Saline | place... | reverse complement strand
GTTCATCTACGGGACCGCGCCGAAGCAGGCTCCCGATGTCAGGCGGCTGATCGACCGCATCCGGGGCGTCAACGCCTGGCCAAGCCTACGTATCGTCGTCTCAGGCGGACTATTCAACCGCGCCGAAGGCCTCTGGGAAGAAATCGGCGCCGACGCCTTTGCCGCCACCGCCGCTGACGCCCTGCAGGTAGCCGCCGACGAAACCCAGGTCGCCAATCCGGACCGCAGAACGGTCAATCGCCGCAAACGCAAGCAGCAACATGCCGCCAAGGCCCTGACCAACGCCGGCGCCGCCGGCTAACCTCGAGACTGCCCCGGAACTCCGTGCCGGCTACCAAAAGAGAGCCGGCGCGGACCCGGCCCATTGGCGGCTCAGCGATCCAGTTGTTGCAGCTTGTACTCAACGCTATCGACCAGCGCCAGCCAACTGGCCTCAATGACATTCTCGGAGGCCCCGACCGTCCCCCAGGTCGAATGCTTGTCCCGAGACTCGATCACGACCCGGACGCGGGCCGCGGTTCCTTCCCTGGCGTTGACCACTCGCACCTTGTAGTCGAACAGGCTGACGTCCTGGATAGCCGGATAGAAACCCTCCAGCGACTTCCGTAACGCCGCATCGAGCGCATTGACGGGACCGTCGCCCTCGCCCACGACGTGCTCGACCGCGTCGCCGACCCTCAGCTTGACCGTCGCCTCGGTAACGATCTCGCCACTCTTGCGCTTCTCCACGTTCACGTGGTATTTGATCAGCTCGAAGGAAGGCCGGAACGTCCCCATGATCTTCTTGACCAACAGGGAGAAACTGGCGTTGGCCGCCTCGAACTGATAGCCCTCGTTCTCCAGTTCCTGAACGCGCATGAGAATCTTACGGGCCAGCGCCTTGTCCTCGGTGATTTTAGCCTTCTCCAACTCGGCTAGAATGTTGGACTTGCCGCTCAGCTCGGAGATCAGAAAACGCCGCTCGTTGCCGACCACGCCTGGGTCCAGGTGCTCATAGGTCCGCTTGTTTTTACGCAGGGCGTCCACATGCAGACCCGCCTTGTGGGCAAAGGCGCTCTCGCCGACATAAGGCAGACTCATCGCCGGGGCCAGATTCGCGACCTCGAATACGAAGCGGGAAACCTCCGTCAAGGACGTTAGTTTCTCAGGCTCCAGCGGCTCAAAGCCCATCTTGAACGCCAGATTCGCAATAACCGAACACAGATTGGCATTGCCGCACCGCTCGCCCAAGCCGTTGATGGTGCCCTGGACATGTCGGGCGCCCGCCCGAACGGCGGCCAGCGAGTTGGCGGTCGCACAGTCGGTATCGTTATGGGTGTGAATCCCCACAACCATTGAACCGAACGCCCGACAAACCTCTTCGGTGATCTCCGAGATCTGCGTGGGCAGCGAGCCGCCATTCGTATCACAGAGCACCAGGGCATCGGCCCCGGCTTCCGCAGCCGCACCCAGCACCTTCATCGCGTACTCAGGGTTTTCCTTGTAGCCATCGAAAAAGTGCTCGGCATCGAATATCGCCTCAATTCCCTTGCCCTTGAGGTACCGAATCGACTCGGCGCAGATCGTCAGGTTCTCCTCCAGCGAGCAGCCCAACACAGTCGTGACGTGCAGATCCCAGGTCTTGCCCACCAGCGTGCCGGCCGGACACCGGCAAGCCACGATCGAATTGAGCGAGACATCGTCATCGACCGTACCGTCGGCCCGCCGCGTGCTGCCGAAAGCCGTGATTTTCGACTGCGTCAGGCCACGTTTGGCTATTTCCTCAAAGAACTGCATCTCCTTCGGATTCGAGGCCGCGTAGCCGCCTTCGATGTAGTGTACGCCCAGATTGTCGAGGCACTTGGCGATGGACAGCTTGTCCTCGAGCGAGAAACTCACCCCTTCGGCCTGCATCCCATCACGAAGCGTCGTGTCGTAAATCGCAATGTTCGTCATGTCAACTCCATATTCCTGGTCATACGCCCCGCCGCGCGGGTCGCATTGAGTATTATCGGGATTGCGTGAGAAGGTTCGATTTTACCTGCCCAGGCAGCCATGTAAAGGCCAAACTGAGGCTGGCATCACCGGTTCCATTGGGGAAGATTCAGACCAGGAACATATCCTGGGCCATTGCCCATCGAATCGTCTAGCACGAGGGATGAAGGGATGGCGCTACGCAGAGTAGGGCATACAGACGCTCCTGCGAGGAGATCGCAAGATCACCTGGTCAAGGACGCATGCCGATCAGAGAGCGAGGTATAGAACGACACCAACCAGCGCGCAGACAACACCGCCACAGACACTTACGGCCGCTGCCAAAGTCCACGCGTAGCGTCGATTCATCTTGGAGATGACGTATTTGAGGTAGCGGTCGCTGGCTGCAAAGGTACGGCTCATCTGCAGAATACCCTCGGTATTGCTAACCGTATTGTGGTTGAGCCGATCCAGCGTCCCCTTGAACTTGACGAAGCCATCGGTCAGTTGCACATCGGTCTCGGCCGCCGCCGCCAACTGGTGGTTGATCATCGTCAGGGTATCCGTCTGGCGCGCCGTTTCGTTCGGGATCTTCTCCACCGTCTCCATGAACTGCTGGTTCTTGACGGCGCTGCTGCGAAGTTGCTCCAGCAACTGCGCCGTCAGCTTCTTCTGGTTCTCCACCGCCGATGGAAGCGTTTCCAGCAGCCCGGGCAACTCTCGCACCCGACCCATAAGTTCTTCGTGTTGCTCAAGTTGCCGATTGAGATGGCCGTTTATCTGCTGGAGCTGGTCGACCAGCTTATTCAATCCCTCCTGCAACTTCTCAGCCGGGTCGCGCCGCTCCACAGACGTCACGCTATTCATCACTACCGAATTCGTGGCGGTATTGCCTGGTCGCCCGTCGAAGAAACCTTCATCGGTGTCAAAATGGCTCGCCAGAAGCCCCTCATCATTCAGCGCCGCCTCGCATCGGCCGACATGCTCGTACCGATGGGATCGCAGCCAACTACTCGTTCCCGTCAGAATCTCTTTCAGCGTCATTTTACCCCGTTCCTAAATCTGAAAAAGCCGTTCTTCGGTTCTTCGCCGGCCACATCCTCCTAACCGGCAGCAGTGTCATCGGACGCCGGCGGAGTTTCGCTTGAGCCAATATGGCTTTCGCCAAGTTCGTCCCTTCTTAAACGTTGTTTCTGGGCTATCAAGGCCGTTTTTTTTGTCACCTGGGCCGCCCGGAAGTCACGGCAACCGGCCCAAGGGTTCCTTTTTCGGGGCCTGGGCCCGCCGAGCGGGTATCACCTCTGCCAGCCGCTATATTTTAGGACGTGACATAGGCACCAAATCGGCCCCTTGTGCGACCCCTGGAAGCCGCTACAATGGGCCCTGAACGCACAACTACCGACCATAAGGAGACATACGCAAGATGAAGCTGGCAACCTATCGACACAATGAGGCGGTTTCATGTGGTCTCGTAACGCAGCTTGGGGTCGTGGACATCCCGGCCGCCTGGCAAGGACCCGATCGGCCCCGGAGTCTCAAGCAGATCCTGGAGCGCGGCCCGGCTTGCCTCGACCAGATCAAAGGCCTTTCTGAATCGGCCGAGCCGTTTATCCCGCTCGAATCCGTGGAGTTGCTTGCCCCGCTGCCCCAGCCGGGCAAACTGCTCGCCCTGGCGGGCAACTACGCCGAGCACATCAAAGAGGCGTCACTAAACCGAGGCTTCAAGCTGGGCTTGTCCGATTCGCCTAGGCAGAGCACGGTGCCGCGCCCGTTTCTGATGCCCAGTTCCGTCGTCAGCGGACCGGGTGACACCATTGCCTGGCCGGCCTACAGCAAGGAGATCGATTACGAATTGGAACTGGCGATCGTGATCGGCAGGCAGGCCCGAAACGTCGATGCCTGTGACGCCCTCGATCATGTCGCCGGCTACACGATCGGCAATGACATCTCGGCGCGGAGCGTGACGTTCCAGGAAGGTCGGGGTCCACGCCCCTGGGACGAGTTCTACGACTGGCTCAACGGCAAGTGGGCCGACGGCTTCTTCCCCATGGGGCCCTACCTGGTCACCAGCGACGAGATCGCCGACGTCCAGAACCTCAAGATGTCACTCAAGGTCAACGACGAGATCCGACAGAGCGCCAACACCTCCCAGATGATCTACCCCGTCGCAGATATCGTTTCGTTTCTCAGCCACCTGATGACGCTGGAGCCGGGAGACGTGATTTCCACCGGGACGCCCTCCGGGGTAGGCAGCGCGACCGGCAACTTCCTCAACGCCGGCGATCGAATCGAATGCACTATCGAGAGCTTAGGCGTTCTGACCAACACCCTGGGCCAGCGCCCCACTCAGTTCTACGAACCGCTCGCATGACGATCGCGCAGCCGCCGAGAAAACAGGCCTCAAAGGAAAACGAGGACAACGTCGCCCGATCAGCCTGGGGCCAGCGATATTTCACTTGACAACCCAACAGCCTGTTTGTACACTAACCACAGAACACAGTTGGGTTTCAATAGAGAATCGTCAGACGCCGATCGGACAGGAGATGCAGCCATGGGCCAGGAAGCGAGAATCACCAGGGACGGGGTTTACGTGGAAAAACCCGCCTCCCAGCACAAAGGCAATTATGTAAAACAAACCCAATTCTCCCCGTTTCTGGGCACAAAACGCAGATCGAGCAAAAAAACAAACCCAAACGAACCCAATTTCCAGGGCATCCCAGGGTCACTTGAAGGCCTAGCCAATTGAGGACCACGGCCGGATATGCTATGGTAGCAGTGGCACAGTTGCGAAATCGAAATAGACCGTTTTTAGAGGACATCATGCGAAGCCACCTTGCCAATCTCATCGTCCTTGCACTCGTTGTGACTCTACTGGCCGGACAGACCCAGGCCGGAACCGCTCAGGGAGGAAAACCCGAAATTTCTGCCCAGAAGCGAAAGGCCCTGCTGGCCAACCCCCTGCTGACCGCCCATCCGATTCTCTTTGTGACGCGTCCCCAGTACAAGGTCGATCATCACAACACCGCCACGATGTTCGTGACCAAGGAGATCAACACGGGCAGTTTCCAGGGCGGCGGCGCCCTGAAGACGATCGACCTGGCCCGCGGCGGCAAGATCACCACGCTGCTCGAGGCGCCCGAGGGCATCATACGCGATCCCGAGGTCCACTTCGACGGGACCCGAATCGTCTTCGCCATGCGGCGGAACATCAAAGACGATTACCACATTTACGAGATCAACACCGACGGTACGGGCCTGAAACAGTTGACGTTCGCCAAAGGCGCCGCCGATATCGACCCGCTCTACCTCCCTGACGGCGGCATCATCTTCAGCTCCACCCGCGAGCCGAAGTACTGCATGTGCAACCGCCACATCATGGGCAACCTGTTCCGCATGGACGCCGACGGGGCCAACATCCACCAACTGGGCAAGAACACGCTGCACGAGGGACACTCGGCCCTGCTGCCCGACGGGCGCGTTCTCTACGATCGCTGGGAATACGTCGACCGCAACTTTGGCGACGCCCAGGGACTCTGGGCCGTCAATCCCGATGGCACCAATCACGTCATCTACTGGGGCAACAACACCTGGTCGCCCGGCGGCGCCATCGACGGACGGGGCATTCCCGGAACCGGTCAGGCCATCTGCATTTTCGGATCGTGTCACGACCGCCCCTGGGGCGCCCTGGCGATCATCGATCCGGGGCTCGGCGTCGACGGCCGGCAGAGCGTCGTCCACACCTGGCCGGCCAATGCGATCGACCTGGTCAAGCAACCCAGTCCCAAATACGACGCGTATGGATTTGACAACTTCACACGCGTTCAGCCCAAATACGAAGACCCCTACCCCCTCAGTGACACCCATTTCCTCTGCTCGCGCATGGTCGGCAAGGGCGAGCAGATGGGCCTCTACCTCATCGACACGCAGGGCAACGAAGTCCTGGTCCACGCCGAGGAACCGGGCTGCTACGATCCGATGCCGCTGGGACCGAGGTCACGCCCAACGATCATCCCACCACGACGCGAGTTCGAGGCCAAGCCAGGGCAATTCTACGTGATGGATGTCTACGAGGGCACGCACATGCAGGGCGTCAAGCGCGGCGCCGTCAAGTACCTGCGCATCGTGGAGTCGCCCGAGAAACGCTACTGGACCCACACCCAATGGGGCGGCCAAGGCGTCCACTGCCCCGCCATTAACTGGCACAGCTTCGAGAACAAGCGCATCCTGGGCACCGTCCCGGTCGAAGAGGACGGCTCGGCCTACTTCGAGGTCCCGGCCGACAAGTTCGTGTTCTTTCAACTGCTCGATGAGAACAAGATGATGATCCAGTCCATGCGGAGCGGCACGACCGTCCAACCGGGCGAGTTGACCGGCTGCGTCGGTTGTCACGAGAACCGGCGCATGGCGCCGATCCAAATACCCCACAAGATGCCGCTGGCCGTCAAGCGTCCGCCTACCAAGCTCGATGGCTGGAAGGGCCCAGCGCGACTGTTCAGCTACATTCAGGAGGTCCAGCCCGTCTTCGACAAACACTGCGTTCGATGTCACGACTATGGCAAGAAGGCGGGAAAGAAGCTGGTCCTGGCGGGCGACCGAACCAATGTGTTCAATGCCTCTTACAATGAGCTGTGGCGCAAGAAGTACATCAAGGCCATCGGCGCCGGCCCGGCCGACACGCAGCCGGCTTATTCCTGGGGCTCGCATCCCAGCAAGATTGTCCAGAAGATTCGCAAGGGTCATAAGGACACCAAACTGACGAAAGACGAGTTCGAGCGGGTCGTCACCTGGATCGACCTGAACGCCACGTACTATCCGCGCTACGACAGCGCCTATCCTCAGAACCTGGCCGGCCGCTCGCCTCTCGATAACGGCCAGATCAAGCGTCTGACGGAACTGACGGGCGTCCCCTTCGCCAGGCTCGCCAGCTTCAACAGCAACCTCGGGCCGCAGGTCAGCTTCGACCGCCCTGAACTCAGCCCGTGCCTGGCCAAGATCAAAGACCCGAACAGCCCCGCCCACGCCGAGGCGGTCGCCATCATCCAGGCGGGCAAAGAGATGCTCACCCAGCGCCCCCGCGCCGACATGACCGGCTTCGAAGCCTGCCCCGTCGACCAGCAGCGCGAGCGGAAATACGTCCAGCAACAGCAAGTCGAAGCCGCCAATCGCCAGGCCATAGAGGAAAACAAGAAACGCTACGACGTCGACACGCGATAAGCGGAATCCACGACATGTCGGTAGCGAGGATGGCAGCCTGTCATGACGAGATACAGGGAGAGATCGCATTCAAGCCAGGGGCGGAAGTTGTACGCCCCAAAACTGCACCGCGGTGCCAGGAGACGAAGGTTCTGGTCTTATAACGAAAGGACAGTTCCAGATGAAGTCCCTCGTTGCGAGTAACGCTACTGCATACATGATCTGCAGTGCGCTGCTGCTATCGTGTGCTTCCGTTGCCCAGGCTTCACCTGAAGACGCCGCGCAAGGATTGACACAGCGCATTATTCCCCAGCATGCCGCCTCATTCATTTTCGCAACCATCCCGCAGCAGGATGGCAAGGATGTCTTTGAGATAGAAAGTCAGGGGGACCGTATCATGCTGCGCGGCAGCAATGGCGTGGCGATGGCCTCTGCGCTGAACCATTATCTCAATCATTTCTGCAACGCGAGTGTATCCTTACAGGGCACGCAACTCAATTTGCCTGAGTCCTTGCCCAGGGTGGACAAGAAGATCCGCATCGTCACACCATTCCAATACCGGTACTGTTTCAACTATTGCTGCTTCAGTTATTCCATGGCCTGGTGGGACTGGGAACAGTGGGAACGCACGATTGACTGGATGGCCCTGCACGGCATCAACATGCCCTTGGCCGTAACGGGTCAAGAAGCAACCTGGCGCAATGTGTATCGCGAGATGGGATTGACGGACGAAGAGATCGCGGGGTTTATTGTTGGCCCCGCGTATCTCCCCTTCGGCTGGATGGGATGTATAGATTCTTGGGGCGGCCCGCTGCCGAATAGCTGGATTGATTCACACGAGGACCTGCAGAAAAAGATTGTAGCCCGGGAACGGGAACTAGGTATGACGCCGGTGTTGCAGGGCTTTACTGGACATGTGCCGAAAGGCTTGCAACGTATTTATCCGGATGTGAAATTTGAGGCCTTACCTGAATGGGTGGAGTTCCCGCACACCTGGTTTGTCGATCCGCAAGCCCCCTTGTTCACCGAAATCGGCAAACGTTTCATTGAGGAACAGAGGCGACAATATGGCACCAACCATCTGTATGCCGCCGACACGTTCATCGAGATGCCGCCGCCAGATAATGATCCTGTATTCTTGGCCGCGATGGCCAAGGCCGTGCATGGCGGGATGACGGCCGCTGACCCCGACGCTATCTGGGTGATGCAGGGGTGGCTGTTTGTCAACGCGCCACAGTTCTGGAAAGCGCCGCAAGCGGAAGCCTTGTTAACGGCGGTGCCGGATGAGGACATGATCGTGCTCGATCTGGCTTGCGAGTGGAAACCCACGTGGAGTAAAACCAACTCCTTCTACAATAAACCGTGGATATGGTGCATCATCCAGAACTATGGCAATAAGGTGAGTATGCATGGCGGTTTGCCGCAGATCCATAGCGGGTTGAACAGCGCCCTCAAGAACCCCGAACGCGGACAGTTGTCGGGCGCAGGCATGATTATGGAAGGACTGGGCTACAATCCAGTGGTGCATGATCTCGTGACCGATATGTTCTGGCAACCGGATCAGGGCAACTTGAACCAGTGGGTTCGTGATTATCCGGCGCGCCGCTACGGTGCGGCAGACGCCCAAGCCTGCAAAGCGTGGGAACTGTTGCATGACACTGCTTATCGCCAAATAGGACATATTGGCTCGATACTGACATCGCGTCCCAATCTCGGTGGCGGTGGTCCAATCCGAGCCTATTCAGAGCACCAACTGGCAGAAGCCTGGGAACGCTTACTGGATTGTGCTGATGCATTCAAGCATGTGGACGCCTATCAATATGACGTCGTGCATGTGGGCCGGCAGGTGCTGCTCAACAAACTGCAGCGTCTCAAACCCGCCATCGATGCTGCTTACAAAGCCAAACAGGTCGAACATTTTGAGGCAGCAGTATCGGAGTTCAGGGAACTCATAATAGATATCGATGCCCTGCTTGGCACCCGCGAGGAATTTCTCCTGGGTGCATGGTTGGAAGACGCCAAGCGTTGGGCGACGACTGACGAGGAACGGCGTTTATACGAATGGAACGCCCGCAACCAGATCACCTTATGGGGCGACAAGACCAGTCGTTTGCACTACTACGCCAACAAGCAGTGGTCGGGCATGTTGGAAGGCTATTACCTGAAACGCTGGGATTTGTTTTTTGACGCCATGCGCGTCAGCATAAATAGCAACACACCGCTTGTCATGCCCAATTATCCCGATTGGGAAGACGCCTGGACGCATGAGACGGAGACATATCCAGCCGCGCCACAAGGGGATGCGATCGTGATGGCGCAGGCCCTTTGGAAAAAATATAGAGACGCGCTATTTGTCGACATGAAACTGCCCAAAGAAGTCGTCAGTCTGACCACCGACAAACCGGCTACCTGCTCCTTTTCGCTTGAGCCTTACCCTGCGCTCCTGGCGAATGACGGTATGGTCAGTGACACGGACCAGTACTGGGCGACCGATACGAACCAAGATGAAGCCACCTGGTGGCAAGTCGATTTACAGAAGAAAGAGCGTATCGGCCGCATTGTTATCGTCCCCTATTTTGGGGACGACCGCCGCTATGGGTTTGAAGTCGAAACATCCACGAATGCTAAGCGTTGGAGGACTGTTGCCGACTACACGGCTGACCATCAACCCGCGACACGCGAAGGCACGTCCGTTACTTTTGAGCCGCGCCCTGTACGCTACATTCGCATTACCTTCACACACAACTCCGCCAACACCGGCCGACACCTCGTCGAAGTCATGGCCTATGAAAAATAGTCGGAAGGAAAAGGGTGTGTTGCTTGCTCATATATGTTTCTCAGGAAGCGGTCTTTATGAAACAGTGTCAACGTAAAAACCTGGCATGACGAGAAACCGGGAGAGATCGCATGCGGAGCAGAGCGAGAAAGCCGGTATTGAAACGGGCGTGTATCGCCCTGGCGTTCATCGTTGCCTTGCTGTCTCTCTGCTGGGCCCTGTACGTCGGCGCCAACTATTGGCGCGTCGAGCGAGCGATCGCGCGCTTCGAAGCGGGGCCTTCGCAAGCCGGCGCTAACGTCCTCGTAGAATTGATCGACAACCATCTCCCAACGGCCAGGCAAGGAGAGAGGATTCTCGAGCGGCTGCTGACGCCGACTGTCACGAAACGGCAAGCCTACCCCCTGGGGCCGCGTCCCACGATCCAACTGGCCCTGCCGTTTGCCGTACCGTTTCGCAACGCCAGTATCGCCTGTCGCGAGCGACTCTGGTGCAACGCCAGCGCCCCACGTTGCACCGAGAGCACCGGAGGCGATCTCATCAGAGGCCTCCCGAGACTGCAGCGTCTGCATCGCACCCTGAGGAAACTCGGAACGTACCCCATGGAGATACAACAGAGGTACACCGTCAACCTGCATCATCATGATCGCACCTGGTCATGGCGTCCTTTGGGGGGTCCGTTTCCTCGGTGCCTGCTGCCGCACAAGACCATCACCACACAGGTATTCAGATCGCTCGATACGTGGGACTACGCGTGTACGGTTGGCGTACACGCCGATATCGTCGTCGTCGAGAAATCGCAGGCCGAGAGAATAGAGCTGACATCGAATCCTGATCTCGACAAGGCCATGCAGGAAGCCTTCAGCAGCAATTCGATCTCGATGATGCGCTGGTATTCCACCCCCCTGGGCAAACTAAGATCGACAGGCGGGCTGCAAATCGAGTACCGTGACATACCCACGGCCGTGGGGTTCGAGCCCGTGCTGCATCTGTCCGACGGGCGTGAGATCCGTGATGACAATGCTGTATCACACCGCCTGCACGCCCGGGCCGGAAACTCCGGCCAGTTCATTGTGTCTCCTTCGCTTCTGATGCCCGACGAGTGCGGTTCCTACACCGGCTCGATTGTGCTGCACTCCGATCCCAACGCCGCTTACCAAGACCCCACGATCAAAACGATCTGGAACGGGACGCTGGAATTCCCGATCTCGTTCACAATCGCTCAGGAGCCAACCAGTCCTTAGGTCCAGACGGAAGAAGACGAGGTGACCATGCAAGAACAGCAGGATACAAAGGGAGAGCCCATGCGAAGCAGACCGAGACGATCCGTGTTGGGATGGTCACTAATCGGCCTGGTCTGTCTACTGGGACTGGTCTGTCTCTGTAGAGTGATCGGGTCGAGCATCCGAAATCGGCGGGTCGAGAGCACGATCGCCCATTTCGAAGAGAGTCCCTCGCAGGCGGGCGCCGGTGCGTTGGTCGGGCTGCTCCAGAGCCACGCCGCGACAACCGAGCAAGGGTCGCGCATCCTCACGCTGCTGCGCCGACCCACGATCACCACGCGCCCGACCTATGCGGCCGGACGGCCCGTCGGGGTCGCCCTGGAACAGCCGTTTCGCCTGGCTTTCCAAGACACCCTATGGCATCGGAGCGAAATCGGGATCGTCGAAGGAGGGGATCGGCACATCACCAGGAGGGGCGACAACAACCTCCCCAGGACCCTGCACATCCGCGGGCTCTCTGCCCATCAAGCCAAACCGGGCATTCACACGCTCACGGTGCAAGGCGCCTACAGCGTGGGATTCCGACCCCGTGGCGGTTTGACCAAGCCCGGTCACTGGGCGGGCGACCTTCTCCGAAAGATCGGGCTGTCTCTGGGCGAAGGCTGGCTGCCGGATCGCACGTACGAATGCGAATTCGAGATGCCCTTCGACGTAACCGTCGGCCCGGAAGACCAGGCGGAAACCATCAAGTTGGTCTCATCGACCCAACTCAATGACGCTATGGCAAACGCCTTCCAACTGCAATCACCCCGTTCTCTTCGTCCCTACCGCACAGCCTCAGGCCAAATTCGATATCCCATATCCGAGGTCATTCACTATCGCGATCTGCCTGTGTCGGCCGTGTTCCGATTGACGCTCCATCTGTCCGATGAATGGGGACGTAGGTCCTCTCTCGAAGACCCCGAACCGCTTGTGGCCCAAGCCGGGGCTTCCGGACAACGGGCCTTTTCCTGCTGGTTGACAGAACCCGGCACGTATACCGGCACAATCGTCCTGCATCCAGACCCAAACAGGGCTTACGAAGACCCGGCGATCGAGACGATTTGGGGCCGAAGGCTGGAGTTGCCGATTTCGTTCACGATCCATTCGAAACTGAACTCCCCCTAGCATGACGGCGTATCTGGACGAGAACGGCCAGAGTTTCAGGTACAGCACAGGGGATTAAGGAGATCAGTCATGAAAAAAGCAATCGCGTGTTTCCTGTTGGTCTCGTTGGCGATCGTGTGTGTTTCGTGCGATTCGGAGACGCCCGAGGGGAGCCAGCCCACGAGCCCTCCACCCAGCGCACCGGCCGACGTCCAGGCCGAAGCGCCGGAGGCCGCCAAGCCACTGCATACCTTCGAACTGAACGACATCGATGGCAAGCCCGTGAAGCTGGCGCAGTATGGGGGCAAGGCCCTGCTGCTGGTCAACGTCGCCAGCAAGTGTGGATACACCAAGCAATACGCGAGCCTACAGTCGTTGTACGAGAAGTACCAGGATAGGGGCCTGCTCGTCCTGGGCTTCCCGGCCAACAATTTCGGTGCCCAGGAACCAGGGAGCAACGAGGCGATCAAGAGCTTCTGTACGACGACGTTCAATGTGAGCTTCCCCATGTTCGCTAAGATTTCCGTCAAGGGCGACGACATCCACCCCCTGTACGCCTTCCTGACCGGCGCCGAGTCCAATCCGGATTTTGCCGGACCGATCAAGTGGAACTTCAACAAGTTCCTGGTGGGTCGTGACGGTGATGTGATCGGTCGGTACGATTCCAAGGTCGAGCCGATGAGTGAGGAGTTGGTCGCTGATATTGAGAAGGCGCTGGGATCGGTGTCAGGTTAGGATAAGTGGCGAGCATGCGAAGGGAAGTCATGTCTCCGACCCGTCGCGGCCTTTCGTGAACACGATCGTCAGAAGCACGGCGAATTCCAGGATGATCAACACGAGGTTCATGGCAACGTCCTTGACCGGGGGTCATTCCCCTATAGATACAAGGCACGTTGTCGAGGGCCGGTCACGACATTGGGAGCAATTCTCATTCGTCCAGCAAAGATTCGATCCATCCGTTCAGTCGGCCGGCATCGCCTGCGCAATGTCGGACCTTGCCAGCCTTGTCGATCAGGAAGAAGGCGGGCTGCGAATGGACTTGGTAGAGCCAGCGAGTCGCGCCCGCCGCCGCGCCGGCCGGCCGCTCCGGCGGCATGAGATCGGCGACGAGAGCAGGGTCGCCATCGAGAAAGCCGGCGATCGAAGCGTCCCCGAACGAGGCCGCTAGATGATTGACAACAAGATCCCCCGCAAGCGAACCCCCCTGAGGCAGATGGTTATAGACCGCGATGATCAGCAGCCCCTTCCGGCCGTATTGGCTGTGCAGATTCTGCAAACGCGACAGACCCGGATCGCGATCGCCGGCAAAATCGCGGAACGTCAACAGGACGACTCGGCCCTTGACCTCCTTCAAGGTCATCGGGGCGTGGTTGAACCACCGGCCTGCAAACAAGGGCAGCGCCTCCTTGCCCTGAACGTCCCATCCCTGGGGACACAGCCGGAAATCGCAGGCGAAATCGTCCGGCGTCGTGGCCCTCGACCACGATCCGTAAGAGTCAACCTCGATCACGATCGTAATGGATCGGTCCGTCGGCATGTCGGTCATCACGTAGTACCCTTCGGCATCCGTTCTCAGCCATTGGCTACTGCGTCCGACCCGCACATTCACAGCGCGATCCGCCAGCGGCCGGCCGGTCTCGTCGATGAGCCGCCCCTGGACAAGCCCGGCGCCGGGGCGCAGTCCCGTCATCACGATCTCGCCGGCGTCGACCACCTGCCCGGCAGTCAACGAGATCTGCCGCGAGCGGCCACTGAGTGTCCCATGGTGCGCCGTGACCCTCAGCTTCAAACCGATAGCGACCTTGTCGAATACAAAATAGCCTTCCTCATCGACCGCCGGCGTTTCAAGGTATTCCTCTGCGCCCCGCCAGGCGCCGTCGAGCATCTGCGTTTGCAGGTCGAGACGCGCGCTGGAGGTGGGCCGGCGCTGGGTATCAACGAGTTGACCAACCACGCTCGCATGCGGCTCCAGAACAATCGTCATCTCCTCGTCCGGATCGCTCCCGGGCCAGAGGAAACGCCGCTCAAGCTGTCCCGAGATATCCCAAGCATGGCCAATCACGCCTTGAGGAAGCGCACGGTCCGGCGCGGGCACAGCAAATGTGCTGGCCGGCTCAACGGCGAATGTTTGCCGAGCCCGATCGAAGGTGACATAGCCCTCCACAGGATTACTTTCAGCGTCTAGGAGAACACCCGTGATCATTCTCTCGGAGTCCGGTTCAGATACGGGTAAAGCCACTGTGGCCTCTTCCTCTGTCGGCTTGGGTGATGGATTCGGCCCAGGATCTTTCGCGGCACCGACACGCGGCTCCATACTCTCGGTGGCGTGGGGCTCACCGGTATCCGGTTCGAGCGTATCCGTAGCATCCGCCAATCTCGGCAACGCAGGGACACGGTCAACCGTTTCGTTGGCGTCCTGACTCACGCTCGGGCTCGACGATTCGCTGTCGGTCGCCGGCGCCGAAGGGACCTGGTTCTCGATGAAAAGTGAGACTGCGGCAATCCCCAGAACGGCCAGGATCAAGGCAACCACAAGGGCAACGGTCCGCCCTCGTCGATCTTTGGTCCGGGGTCGTGCATTCCCGCTACGCATCTCTTGCCACTTCCAGGTTTTCCGGTCGACTCTTGTCAGAACCCGCTTGAATACCCCCTGCAAACCTCATACTATCAAATCGACATGCATTTGTCACGATGGAACGAGCCGAGTGGATGGCAGCCCGGAATTGCGGTTGCCGGAAGGATAGACCATGAAAGAGGCGACCGAGAACAAGCCCCGGCGTCACTGGCGCGAGATCCTGTTCGAAGTGATCTTCGAAGCGGACACGCCGGCCGGCAAGTGGTTCGACATCATACTGATCGTCGCGATCCTCCTCAGCGTCCTGACGGTCATGCTCGACAGCGTCGGTTCGATCGCCGAGGAACACGGGCGACTGCTGTACGCCCTCGAATGGGGCTTCACAGGCCTCTTCACAATCGAGTATGTTCTGCGCCTGCTCTGCGTCGGCCGGCCGGTGCGGTACGCCGTCAGCTTCTTCGGCGTTGTCGATCTGCTGGCGATCCTCCCGAAATATCTGAGTTTCCTGGTCTTCCACAGCCGATACCTGTCGGTGATCCGCGTCCTGCGGGTCCTGCGCATCTTCCGTGTCCTGAAACTAGGCCGGCACACCAAAGAGGCCGGCGTGCTCAAGAAAGCACTCATCGCCAGTCACCGTAAGATCCTCGTGTTCCTGGCCGTTGTGCTGACCCTGGTCGTGATTGTCGGGGCGTTGATGTACATGATCGAAGGACCAACTAACGAGAGCTTCAGCAGCATTCCGCGCAGTGTGTACTGGGCTATCGTGACCCTCACCACCGTCGGCTATGGCGATATCTCCCCCCAGACGCCGATCGGACAGGCGCTGGCCGCGCTCGTGATGATCCTGGGCTATTCCATCATCGCCGTCCCGACGGGGATCGTCACCGTCGAATGGTCCCAGGCGAGCCTGCAGCAGAAGGCCAACACGCAGGCGTGCCCCAGTTGCAGCGCCGAAGGCCACGACACCAACGCCATCCACTGCAAATTCTGCGGCGCCAAGCTCTGAGGGAACCAATTGACGCGGAGATGTCAAGGTAACGAGTCAAGATAGGACGAGTCACTATGATTATCGTGAAGATCGGTGCCGTTGTCGTGGGGTTGGTGGTGGCCTTCTTTGTCGTCAGGCGCTTGTCGCGACAGGCGCGGCGGCGACGGGTCTCGGCGCTGCCCTTTCCGGGGGAATGGAAGGAGATCATTGAGAAGAACGTGCCGCTGTACAAGCGACTTCCTGACACGCTGAAGGACCAGCTCCAGGGCCTGGTGCAGGTCTTCCTGGATGAGAAGCGTTTCGAGGGTTGCGGCGGTCTGGAGATCACTGACGAGATCCGGGTCACCGTTGCCGCCCAGGCGTGTATGCTGTTGCTCAACCGCCAGGCGACCTACTTCCCCAAGCTTCGCAACATCTTCGTCTACCCCCACACCTACGTGGCCAAAACCCTCTCTTCCGACGGGCGCGTCGTGGTCGATCGGGACAGCGTTCGCCTGGGCGAATCCTGGCAGAATGGCCCCGTGGTGCTGGCGTGGGACAGCGTCAAGGGCGGGACCTCCAACATCCACGACGCTCAGAATGTCGTCCTGCACGAATTCGCCCACCAACTCGACCAGGAGGACGGAGTCGCCGATGGCGCGCCCGTCCTGTCGCGCCGTTCGCGCTACGTCGCCTGGGCGCGGGTCCTGGGCGCCGAATACGACACGCTGCGAAGTAGCAAAAAGAAACGCCGGCGCTCGGTCATGAACAAATACGGTGCCACGAACCCAGCCGAGTTCTTTGCCGTGGCGACGGAGACCTTCTTCGAGAAACCCAAACAGATGCAGAAGCGGCACCCTGAACTCTACGACGAGTTGCGTGAGTACTACCAGCTCGACCCGCTTGAGTGGGCCTGAAGACCGCGCATCACAGATGTAGACGGGATCAAAGTTGATCGCCCAGACAGATACCGACGTGGCGAGCCGCCTGGACCCAGGGATGCTCGAGAGAAACCAGATTCTTCTTGCCCGCGACCTTTTCCAGGGGGATCGGTTCGATCCCCTGGCGACGCGCCGCCACCATGACGCCGTACGTGTCATGGCTCAGCAGTTCGGCGCATCCGGTTCCCAAGCGTGTCGCCAGGACCCGGTCGGCGGCCGACGGGGTGCCGCCCCGCTGGAGGTGGCCCAGGATGGTCAGTCGGGATTCGAGGCCCGTCTGTTCCTCCAGCCGGCCGGTCAGCTCCACCGTGTGATTGACGTGCTTCTCGTGGAACTTGTCAAGCTCAGTCGAGGTGACCTTCTTTTCGGCCTTCTTCTTGGCCTGGTCTTTCGCCGCGACGAGCTTGGCGATCGTCTTGGCCTGCGATTGCGACATCGCCCCCTCGGCGACCGCAACAATGCTGAAGGTCTTGCCCGCTCGGGTCCGGCGACGAATCGCCTGGGCCACCGCTTCCACATCGTAGGGAATCTCGGGGATCAGGATCACATCCGCCCCGCCCGCGATGCCGGCGCCCAGCGCCAGCCACCCGGCGCGGTGGCCCATGACCTCCACCACGATAACGCGCTGGTGGCTCATCGCCGTGGAGTGCAGACGATCGATGGCCTCGGTCACGATATTCAGGGCGGTGTCGAAGCCGAACGTAACATCGGTCAAGGCCACATCGTTATCGATGGTCTTGGGCAGAGTCACAACATTCAGGCCCGCCTCCTTCAGTCGCAAAGCGTTCTTCTGGGTGCCTCCCCCACCGAGACAGACCAGGGCGTCAAGATGATGGCGACGGTAGGTCTCGACCACCGCGTCGGTCATGTCTCGGACCTTGCCCCCGATCGGCATGCGATGGGGCTTGTCCCGGCTCGTGCCGAGAATGGTGCCGCCATTCGTCAGGGTCCCGGAGAGGACATCCGCCGTCAGTTCCAGCGTACGATCCTGAACGAGCCCGCGGAACCCATCGCGAAATCCCACGCAATGCATTCTGAACCGCTCCTGGCCGGCGCGTACCACCCCGCGGATGGCGGCGTTGAGCCCCGGGCAATCGCCTCCGCTGGTCAATATACCGATCTGCCTCTTCATGCGTCTGTGTATCCCAATACAGTGAAGGTCAATACGTCCATGCGATATCCCAATGACCGCACATTATACCCAATACCCCCATGAGAGAAAACCTTCTGCTCCCGGCCGGAGATTCCGTTACCGAGCCCCCATTGTGTGCCTCTTATGGGTAGACATGAGAAGACAGACGTATTGATCGGCATTCAATACCTTACTGGAGGTCAGGAAGATGACGCAGACACAGTCTCACCTCAGACAACGGCATGGGGGAAATCGCAACGGCGTAGTCAGCCCTTGGGGCCGACTCAAGCTCTCTCGCCCGGACGTATGCCTCGTCGCGGCAATGGCGACCATCGCGATCTGCTGGGCGCCGGCCGCCTTCGGGAGCACCGGTCCCGGCGTCGCCTTCAAGGTGGGCACCCAGACCCTTGAGAGCCCGATCACGCTGGATAAAACGACCCGAACCCGGTACGAGGTCGAATTGTCGAGCCAGCTCTTCTGCGACGACCACCTCGACTTTGCCTTCACGTTCGGCGGTTCCTCTCTGGGCTCCTTCAAAGACGAATTCGTAGAGGAGGTGGACGGGGTGCTATTCGAAGATTTCTACTCCGACGAGCTGTCCCTGCTGGACATCCGACTGGCCCTGCGCCTCTACCCGTTTGGCGACAGTGCCTCCATTCGGCCTTACGTCGGAGCGGGCGTCGGCTATTTCTGGTTCCTCGACTCGTGGGAAGACGAGTACTATGAAACGATGGAGGACCCGTTTTACCCGGGGTCTTTCATCACCTTCGCCGACAGCGATGAAGATACGGACACGGTGGCCGACGGTTTCTTCCCCTTTGTCCTGGCCGGCGTGACGGTACCCGTGGGGGATAACTTCGAGTTCCTGTTCGAGTTCGAATACGATTTCGCCAAAGAGGATGCGGACTATGACTTCGGCGGGCCTATCTATATGTTCGGCGCGCGTTTCCGATTCTAAGGGGATCAACGAAACGGGCGGCGTCCCTGCGCCTCAACTCGCGCAGATTCGCCGCCCGTCTTCTTGGCATTACCTATTTGGAGGGCGCGTCGGCTTTCTGACGCTTGAACGTCAGCTCACCGCGCGGAGAGGAGGCACGGTATCCGTCGTCGTCAACCCCGTACTGCTTGACCTTGTAACTACTGCCATCGACCTTGACGTACACGTGCTCCATTTTCGCGGTGGTGCCATCGGCCCTGAGCATCTCGTGACGATTGGCAGCGCCTTCGTAGTCTTCGCTCCAGGTACCTTTCCAGTACCCTCCCATGTTGTCGGCCCCGACCTGGATGACCTCCTCGCGCGAGGCGACGAAGTTGATCATGCCATGGTATTTGAACTCACCGATCTTCACATCGACGAGGACCGCGTGCTTGTCGAGCGTCCACGTGAAATCGACGTAATTCTCTGAGTCCATCTCACCCTTGGCCAGCCATTTGCCGATCAGCCATTCGTAACCGTACTGAGCCATCAGGTCGCCCAGCTTGTCCTGGTCGCCGCCGTCGAAACCCTGGGCCGCTGAACCGCCACTGGCCGAGGCGCCCTTCTGACGCTTGTAGGTGACCGTACCCCAGGCTTCCGAGGCGCGATAGCCGTCGCTGTCGACCGCGTACATGGCGACTTTCATCGTATCGGCGTCCACTCTCGTATGAACGAGATCGGCCTTCTGGACCTCGCCGTCCGCCTTGGTCTGCTCCATGCGATGCACGGCGTCGCCGTACTCGTCACTCCAGAGCCCCTTCCAGGTCCCGCCCCGGTTGTCGGCCCCGACCTGAATGATCTCCTCACGCGAGGGCACCAGAACGATCATACCGTGCATCTGGAAGCCACCCATCTTGAAATCCACCAGCATGACATGCTTGTCGAGACCCCATTTCTGTTCGAGCTCCAACTTGCCTCCATCGTCGGTGGTGGCCACCCACTTGCCGATCAGCCAGTCGTAGCCGCCTTCGGCGACCATATCGCCAAGACTCTGCTGGGCAACCGCCGGGACGGCTGAGACAACACACAGAATGGCCATCGTGAGAACCGCGCTCTTGAAACTCATTGTGTTCCTCCCTTCTTAAATAACAGGCTTGAGCCGTGCACCTCCCTGGGTGCAACCGGTAATGCGAGAGTATCATATGACCGAGCGGATCGCCAGAATTCACCTCATTCCGATGCAGAAATACGGGCCATTCCTTCATCTCGCTCCGTCTCTGAAACACTTGACCCGGAGCGGATCGGCGGCTATCATAATGCCCTGAGATGGAATAGGGAGAATCGGACGGGGCACGGCGTCGGGGCGCCGCCCGCGAATCGGTTCTCACCTTCGGAGTAGGGTCAGGCCGGTGATTAAAAACGAAGAACTGTTTTCGGATGGGCAGTGGGCGCGCGCCCAGCGGCATCTCGAGTTATCGCCGCGTCAGGCCGAAATTGTCAGACGCGTCCTGTTGGGCACGCCTGACAAACAAATCGCCCTGGAGTTGGGTATCTCCCCGGCCACCGTGCGCACGCATCTGCGACGACTGTTCGCCAAGTTCGACCTCGACGACCGACTGGAACTGACCATTCTGGTATTGGCCGCCCTCCGCGGGCGTCTCCAATATCGCCCGTCGCCCGAATAGCTCGACGCCGGAACGAAATCGAATCCCAGCAAGACAGACAAGGCCATCGGTCGAGCGATGGCCCCGTCTTGCGCGATCCCTTTCTGACGCAGGGACTCATTGAAAGGAAAGTACTATGGGCCGGATAACCTCAGCTTGGCCAGGGCCGTAAAACGATCGTTCGTAAATCTCAAGGTATGCCCAAAGGCCGGGCCCGCAAACGCCTCCTGCAATTTCGCTCCCGACCCGCAGAGCACGAGACAGTGACCGCTCGAACGCACCGCGTCGTTCAGTTCCAGCAATCGACAACAACTGGAGCACCCCACGCGCTCAACGTCTGAACAGTCTATCACCACATCGCAATCATGCCGGTTTCGCACGCGTTCGGTCACATCCGCAAGGTCTTCCGCGATTTGCGGCTCCGCTGGTAGACTCACAAGGACAACATGCTCGGACCAGTTTTGTACGCCCATGTTTGCTCTCCTTCACCTGGTGATGCCTCATCTGAATCCTCACGGAAAGCCGCGCGTGCATGTCACTCCTCGCACTCACACGGCCCTGCGCCTTGCCGCACAATCCGGTGTGTCCTCGCGCAGCTTATCGAGCCTTTTCTCGACTCGCTCGAATCGCTGTCGGCAAACAAAGGTGTACAACGCTTCGGCGCCACCGGCGTTGCCCACCGTAGTGCGATCTTCGCCCGCGACCAAAACCGTTTGGGTAATGTACTCGTTGATGAGTTGCCTCTGCTGCTTCAGCATGTTGTGCAACACACTGACTCGATCAAGCAGCGCCACGTTTTCCCGCTCGAGCGCCGCGAGGCGTTGTTGCGTCGTCAATCGCAAGGTCTCTTGTGTCATGGATGCCGGCCTTCTGCTCTGATCCCATTGTCGTGCCGGGCTCTCGTCTCGTGCGAACCCACTACTGCTGTTCGTTCTTATCGCCGAGCGAGCGATGTTCTGATAAACGTCATTGGCTAAACCCAACAGCAAATGGCTTCGGCCGGCAGAGGACCGGGACATCTGGGGTCCCGAGGGTCGGTGGATTCACAGAGGTTCTCTCAGTACCCAACGCGACGCGCGCAACACCGGATGAGCCAAGGGTTTAGAACTGCCTCGGACCGATAGAGGAAAGGGAACGTCCGGAAAAAGAAGCGGCCGGCGCCCTTTTGAGCGACCGGCCGATATGCTTGAAATCAGAGATCCGCTAGGCGGATTTGTGATCGAGAAAACCTTCGAGTTTACGGGCCCGCACCGGGTGCTGCAGCTTGCGGATCGCTTTCGCCTCGACCTGCCGGACGCGTTCGCGCGTCACCTTGAAGATTCGGCCCACCTCCTCGAGCGTGTAGGTATAACCGTCTCCGATGCCATAGCGCAGCTTGATGATCTCGCGCTCGCGGTAGGAAAGCGTCTTGAGCACGATATCGATGCGTTCCTTGAGCATCTCTTGCGTGGCCGAAGCCACGGGCGAATCAACATCATCATCTTCGATGAAATCGCCGAAGTAAGAATCTTCACTGTCGCCAATGGGCCGATCCAGACTGATGGGATGCTTGGAGATGTTGAGGACCCGCCGCGTCTCCTGCACGGTCATCCCCACTTCGCCCGCAATTTCTTCGATCGTCGGCTCGCGCCCCAGTTCCTGGTGCAGGACCTTGGATGCACTGCGAATACGGCTCATCGTCTCAATCATATGGACCGGAATACGAATCGTCCGGGCATGATCGGCGATCGCTCGCGTAATAGCTTGGCGAATCCACCACGTGGCATACGTGCTGAACTTGTATCCGCGCCGGTATTCATATTTATCCACGGCCCGCATCAAACCTGTGTTTCCTTCCTGAATCAGGTCGAGAAAACTCAGGCCGCGATTGCGGTACTTCTTCGCAATCGACACCACCAGACGCAGGTTCGCGCTGGAGAGCGTCCGTTTCGCTTCTTCATACTGGCCAAAGACCCGCTCGATCGCCCGAAGCTTCTTCTCCAACAGCTCCGGCGTCTCCAGGACCAATTCCTGTAGCCCGGTGAACTCCTGCTTGGCGGCCTCGATATCGTCGGCGGTCATGATGTCGTTCGCACCTTCGGCGATGACCTTCTCAAGATGACGCATCTTCTCACAGATGCCGTACAACTTGCTCTTCATCGGCTGGATGCGGCTGGTGCGCAGGCTCAGTTCCTCCAGCAGCGTCGCGACCTTCCGCCGATTTCTCCGCAGGCGTTTGGCGTCGGCCCGATGCACTGCTTTGTCGGGACTGCCGCCGATTTTCTTGAATAAGGCTTGGTTGATGTCGAGCAGTTCGTTGACCGTCTTGAGGTTGGCCACCATTCGCTTTCTGATGATCCCCTTGACCGTCAGCGGCGTGGTCCCCGTCTTGATCGTCCGGTCGAACGACATGGTGCCATCGTAGACCTGCTGAAACAGTTCCACCGCATTACGGGCACAATAATCACTCTGCAGCATCTTCCGGCGGAAAGCCATCCGGGCGATCTCGATCTTCCGCGCCAGGGCAATTTCGTCCTTGCGGGTCAACAACGGGATCTGCCCCATCTGGGTCAGGTACATGCGTATGGGATCGTCAATCCGGCGCGAGACTTCCGCCTCGACCAGTTCCTTCTCCAGGGCCGGACGTCCATTTTTGGTGACCGCACCGCCCCCTCCGGCAGCCGCGGTCCCTGCGTCCTCTTCGAAGTCGCCGGCCTTGTTTGCCTCCTCAGCCGCGACATCGTCCTCGTCGATGATGCGAACGCCCATCTCATCGAGAGTGCCCAGGATACGCTCCAGTCGGTTCGGACTGACCTCATCGTCGGGCAGCGCGTCATTCATTTCCTCATAGGTGAGAAAACCGCGCTTCTTACCCCGGACGATCAGGGCTTTGATTAACTGCTCGGTTTCCTTTGGCTTGGGGGCCTCGGGAACCTCGGCGCTCTCAGGAATCTCCGGGACCTCGGGAACCTGAGCTTCGGGAGCCTCGGACGTTTCATGTACTTCGGTCTGGTTCATCTTCTTCGTCGCCTTCTTTGACTTCTTCTTCACTTTCTTCGCCACAATACCGACTCCACTGAAGCTAAAGTACGAGCACGCCGAGACGATCGCCCCTGTCTCCCGTGTCCTTGAACCTCGTCACTCTCGATCGCGCAACTCACCGATTGTACGGCTCTATTTGCGTAACGGTTCATACAACAAGCATTTATCGTATTCCAGCGTGCTATGACAGGCCAACGCTGTACGGATTCTGACGGACAGAACGTCCCTCGGTTTCTTCGCTAAAACGCGGCTGTTTTTCGGCCGTGTCCGTCCGCTCGGCCTCAGAGCGTTGCTGATATCGGCACAGAACGTCGAGTGCATCGCTCAGTCGAGATGCGTACTTACCCTTATCCTCTCCCACCGTCTGCAATTCGACAAGGCATCCTGCCAATGTCACCGATTCCGTGCGAGCCAGCACGGCGCTGACCGAAAAATCATCATCCGTCCTCAATACGTCCAATAACACCTCTGCCACCTGGCGCAGGATGGGTACGTCGAAAAGTGCTTCGGAGATTTGGTCGCGACGATCGTGGAACAGCCCGGGCTCGTTGATCAGAACCTCAAGGATTTCACGCTGGGCCGCCGCGTACAATCCATGTCCCCAATCGACCGCGTCATCGGCCTCTCGTCTGTCGTCCCGGGATTGCGCCGTTCTCGATACCCGACCCATTCGCTTGCTCAGATCGGCGCTGATCTCTCGGGCGGTCAGGCCAATGATCTTTGAAAGCCTGTTGATAATCAGGCCGCTATCAACCAGAGGTAGATTGTTCGAAGCCAGACCCGTCGCCACGGCCTGTAGGAATTCATCCAACACCGTCCTTCGGCTCGCCAGTGAATCATCACCTTCGAAGGCCTTCCGCAGTCTATCCCACTTGAACTGGAGAACGTCGGTGGCCTCCTCGACGATGCGATCAAACGCCTCTTTGCCGCCCATCAACAGAAAATCACACGGGTCCTTGCCTTTCGGCATAAACCCCAGTTTGATATCCAAACGCTGCGACAGACAGACCTCCAGGGCCCGATTGGCCGCCTCCATACCGGCAACGTCACCGTCATACACCAGGACGACGCGTTTGGCGTAGCGGCGCAACATACGGCCGTGTCCCGTGGTGAAACTGGTCCCCAGCGTCGCCACCACGTTGCGGCAACCGAACTGGTGGGCCATGATCACGTCCGTATACCCTTCCACGACAACGGCGGTGCCACCGCTGACGATTTCATGGCGGGCCTGTTCCAGACCATAGAGGGTGTTGCTCTTGTCGAAGAGGGGCGTGGTAGGTGAATTGATGTACTTGGCCCCGGCGTCACTGAGGGTCCTGCCACCGAAACCAATGACGCGGCCGGTCACATCCGTGATCGGAAACATCAAACGATTGACAAACTTGTCCTGGCCCGCGCCGGTTGCAAACCCGCCCGGGGGCAACAAACGTGAGGGAATCCCCTTCTCCGCAGCCGCCCGGGCCAGCGTGTTGGTCGCGTTCGGAGCCACACCGAGTCGCCACGCCTCAATGCTCTCCGGCGCGATCTGCCTTTGAGCCAGATAATCACGGGCGACCTGCCCCTTCTGGGCGTCCTCCAGACTGGACTGGAAAAATTTCCCCGCCCAGGCGTTCAGCTTGGCCAGTGTGTTCGGGTTGATATCGCCGGCCTGGCTGCGTCCCTGAGGTCGCACCGCCCGCACCGGTTTGAGTTGAATACCCGCCCGCTCGGCCAAACGCTCGATCGCCTGCGGAAAGGTCAGGTTCTCCCGCATCTGGATAAACTTCAGCACGTCACCGCCGGCCCCACAGGCAAAGCACTTGAAGAGCTGTTTGGACGAACTGACAAACATGCTGGGCCGATGATCCTGGTGAAATGGGCAAATACCCACCATCTCTCGGCCTTTCTTCTTAAGGTTGACGTGTTCGCTGATGACGTCAACGATGTCGCTTGCCTGCTGCACGCGACTGATCGCAGCCTGATCGAATATTCCTGCCATACGTGGCTATGTACATCCTTCCCTAAGAAGCACGTTCCCCGGAAACCCTCCAGACCGCCGAAACCACGGTCAGAGTCAAGAGCCGGCCTCAACGGCTCAAGAGGCTTGGCTACTAAATATAGGCCGAGCGGGCGAAAAGTCAAATAGAGGACATGAAACGCCGCTTTCTATACTGAAAAAGGCCATCCCAAAGAGTTTTGGACACCTGGTCATACGACACACTCGTCCGATATCCAGCCGCATCTTAGCCCCTCAATCCGGCCCGGCCCTATCCCCCCAGGGCCGGCCTAATCGGCCTCACTCGGGCAGGCCAAAAAACCGCTGGGCCGTCTCCGTCGTGGCTCGACCGAATTCATCCGCATCTACGCCCTTCAGTTCCGCCAGAAACCGAGCCGTGTGAACCATCAGGGCCGGCTCGTTGGGCTTCTGCTTTCGCACGGGCTCAGGCGACATATAAGGACAGTCGGTTTCGACCATCATTCGGTCGAGCGGGACGGTTCTGGCCGCCTGACGCGCCGTCTCGGCGTTCTTGAACGTGACCACACCGGTGAATGACACATAGTAACCCCTCTCCAGGAGTCCGGTGGCCTGCTCGGCCGTGCCCCCGAAGCAATGAAAGACCACACCCTTAAGTCCCCCGCCGTGCGTATCGAGGATATCGATCGTCTCGTCAAAGGCATTGCGCGAGTGCACCACGACAGGCAGATCCAACTCCTTCGCCAGTTCCAAATGAGCGACAAAGACCCGCTTCTGGTCGGGCTGCTTCGAGAAGTTGTAGTGGAAATCCAGGCCCGTTTCGCCAATCGCCACGACCTTATCACTCTGGGCCAGGCCCTTCAATTCGTCGAGAGCCTGCCCATCGGCGTCCTTGGCGTCGTGGGGATGGATTCCGACGGTCGCGTGCATGTGCTCGTGCCGGCCAGCCAACGCCACCGTCGCCCGGCTATCCTCCAGCGCGGTCCCCACCGTGATCCAGCCGATCACGCCGGCCTCTCGGCTCCGTTGCACCACCGCCGCGACATCGTAGACCAGCGGCTCGAACGTCAAATGACAGTGCGTATCAATCAAATCCATCACTCACCTTGGAATAATCATGACAACAGGAAATAGCAACCTCAAGGCCGCTAAGGCACAAAGGCCCTTTCGTAGTGGCGAATCTCAGGCCGACCTGAGCGACCCAGAACAATCGTTACCACATCGAAGCGGCATGGACGGTCTTGGAAGTCATGACAAGCCAGGAAGTACCGCATCGCCCGGATCATTCGCAATCGCTTGCCGGCCGTAATCGCCGCCTCGGCAGGGGCAAACCCCTCGTCAGCCCGGGTCTTGACCTCAACGAAGACCAGCGTCCCGTCGCCATCGGCCATAACCAGGTCCAATTCGCCTCTCTGGCAGGCGAAATTGCGGACGAGGGTCTTGAGGCCCTTGCGTCTGAGCAGTTGTTCGGCACGCTTTTCGCCCCACCGACCGAGTCGTGCTCGATCGGCCAGCAATCTGCGTCGTCGGAAGAACACCTTGGCCACTCCCGGATTCTCAGGTCCCGCTTGACTGACGTCCCCCCCCCTGGGGCGGCGAACCGCCCAAAAAAAAGGCCGCACTTCCATGCGGCCTCGATATTCGACTCACTATTGACCCAGTACCGTCCCGGCTGGCCTTAAAAAGGCTACCTCGATACGGTGTGCTTGCTATGCCGCTGAGGCAAACGCACCGCTTTGCCCGTCCGGTCACGCAGGTAATACAACTTGGCCCGCCGGGTCTTACCACTACGAAGCGCCTGGATATCGAGCACGTTAGGCGAATGCAGCGGGAATTTACGCTCTACGCCCTCATTATTGACGATGCGGCGCACCGTGAAGCTGGCGTTAATCCCTCGCCCCTCACGGGCGATGACCGTACCGGCAAAAATCTGCTTGCGGACCTTCTCACCCTCCTGGATGCGGCAGTGGACTTCCACCGTGTCGCCTATCTCGAAGTGCGGTATATCCTTCTTGAGACTCGTGCTCTCTACGAAATCAAGTATTTCAGTCTTCACCGGACAGTCTCCTTGAGAAGATCGTTTTCCGACCTTATGGAAAAACTCGTAGTATACGCAGGTAGTTCGGGTAAGGCAAGCATTTTTTTTGCAAATGCGAACATCGCGAATCGCGCCGGAGCCGCCCGCACGCCCCCTCATCCCGGCGAGACGCCGCCCGAATCTGGCCAAAGAGCGTTTGCCTTTCGCCGGCAACTCTGATACCCTGATGGTGTTGATCGCCTGGACGACGTCCGGTGCAGCGTCGTCGGTAACCTTTCACTTCGCAAATGAGGAGATTTCGCATGAGTGGTCTCTTTGGCGTCGTCTCAGAGACAGACTGTTCAGAGACGCTTTTCTATGGAACGGACTATCACTCCCATCTCGGAACGGAATTCGGCGGCATGGTGGTCCTGGGCGATGAGTTCGTCCGCCAGATCCACGATCTGAGCCAGAGCCAGTTCAAGTCGAAATTCTTCGAAGACTGCCGACACATGGAGGGCAATAAGGGCGTCGGCGTAATCAGCGCCTGCGACGAGCAGCCCATCTACCTGAACTCGAAATTCGGCCCCTTCTGTCTGGCCACTACGGGTATTGTAGAGAATGCCGACGAACTGGCCGCCAAGCTCCTGAAGAAGGGGATCTCGTTTGCCGAGGTCAGTTCCAAGACCGTCAACACCACCGAACTGATCGCCAAACTGATCAATCAGGGCAACGACCTGGTCGACGGCATCGAGAAGATGTTCGCCGCCATTGAGGGGTCGTGCTCGCTACTTCTGCTCAACCGAGCGGGCATCCACGTCGCCAGAGACCGTTTGGGCTACACACCACTCGTCATCGGGCGCAGTAGCGACGCCTGGGCGGTCACCAGCGAGTCCAGCGCCTTTCCCAATCTCGGGTTCGAGACGGTCAAATACGTCGGGCCGGGCGAGATCCTTCTGATCAACGAGGATGGAATCGTCCAGCGCCGACCCAGCCGGAAACAGGTCCATCAAACCTGCTCGTTCCTCTGGATCTACACCGGCTTTCCCGCCTCCTGCTACGAAGGCGTCAATGTGGAAGTGGTCCGAGAGCGATCGGGTCGCTGGCTGGCCCGGCGTGACAGCGACATCCAGGTCGATCTCGTAGCGGGCGTCCCTGATTCGGGGCTGGCGCACGGCTTGGGCTACGCCATGGAATCAGGCAAACCGTTCCGCCGCCCTCTGGTCAAGTATACGCCCGGCTACGGACGCAGCTATACACCCCCGTCGCAGAGAACGCGGGACCTTATCGCCAAAATGAAGCTGATCCCCATCCGGGAGGTCATTGAGGGCAACAGTATCGTCGTGTGCGAGGACTCTATCGTCCGAGGGACCCAACTGAAGAACTTTGCGATCAAGAAGCTCTGGGACTGCGGCGCCAAAGAGATCCATGTCCGCGCCGCCTGTCCACCACTGATGTTCCCCTGTCGTTTCGAGCTGTCGACGCGTTCGATCAACGAACTGGCCGCCCGCAAAGCCATTCACAAGATTGAGGGCCACGACACCCTGGACGTCTCGGAGTATCTCGACCCGACCTCGTCGAAGTACGAGCAGATGGTCGAGGTGATCCGCCAGGACTTGGGCGTCACCACCCTGCGCTACCAGACGGTCGACGACATGGTCGAGGCGATCGGGCAGCCGAGAAACAGGTTGTGTCTGTACTGCTGGACCGGCCAATGTCCCAAGTCCGCCTGCCGAAAGACAGCGATCGACATCGTGGAGACCAAGAAGCGAGCCGACAAGAGCAAGGCAGCCGAGGTCGACCCACTTCAACAACAGATGTGGTAGCCGCCCGACGGTGGAGGGCCAAGCCGAGCCGGCCTGTAGGAAGACCGGCCCGGTTTAGTGTTGTTGGCTCCCGCTCTTATAACGCCCAGCCCTTGCGGTATTCGCGTCGGACGTAGGCGTTGGCGTTGGCGTCGTTGGTCACTTCCATCTTCTGTCCGTCCCAGAGCAGCTTCTTCTGAGGGAATCGGACGGCCAGATTGCCCATCAGCACCATCTCGGAGAGCACGCCGGAGTAGTCGAAATTGGAACTGGCGGGCTTGCCCCCCTTGCAGGCGCGAACCCAGTCCTTCTCGTGCCCCCCGATGCCATCCGGAATCCGCGCGATGCTCGGCGCAGGCCGTGTGTATTCCTTCATCTTGGTTTCAGGAATCAGACGGGGATTCTTGCCATAGCAACCGCACATGAGCTTGCCCTTGTCACCAATGAAGAGAACACCTCCATCGCTGTCGCCCATCTTGCGTCCAGGCTCGAGTTCCTCGGGTCTGGGAGGCATCAGCCCTCCGTCCCACCAGGTCATATCCACCGCCGGCATCGTCCCCCGGGCCGGGAACTTGTAGCGAACGATGGTCGAACGCGGATAGGTCTCGTTCTTCGGCTCCATCTTCTTCCAGAAATCGTGCCAGTACGTGGAGATGCACGCTTCGACACTCACCGCGTGCTTCACCTTCAGCGCCCAGCAGACCGGGTCCATCACGTGACAACCCAGATCGCCCAGCGAACCGGTCCCGAAGTCCCACCACGCCCGCCAACTGTTGGGCGCGTACGTCGGATGATAGGGCCGATACGGCGCCGGGCCAATCCAGCGATCCCAATCCAGGGTCGCGGGAACCGGAGGCGTCTCTTTGGGCCGCCCCACCTCAATCCCCTGCGGCCAGACCGGACGGTTGGTCCAGGCGTGGACCTCGCGCACCGGACCGATGGCGCCGTCCCATATCCACTCGCATATGAGCCGGGCGCCGTCGCCCGAATGCCCCTGGTTGCCCATCTGTGTCGCGACCTTGTACTTCCGGGCGGTCTCCGTGAGGACACGCGCCTCATAGACACTGTGACTTAGCGGCTTCTGCACGTAGACATGCTTGCCCATCTTCATCGCCGCCATCGCAATCGGAGCATGGCTGTGGTCGGGCGTCGCCACGATCACCGCGTCGATATCCTTCTGCTTCTCCAGCATATCCCGAAAATCCAGGTACCGCTTGGCCTTCGGATGGCGAACGTAGGCACGCTGAGCGTAGGCGTCGTCCACATCACACAGAGCGACGATGTTCTCCGCTTCGCAGGCCTTCAGATTGTTCCGGCCCATGCCGCCGACGCCGATGCCGGCGATGTTGAGCTTCTCGCTCGGCGCCGCGTGCGCCGCCCCGCCCAGAACGTGGGCCGGAACCAGCGTAAAACCCGCGGCCGCCATCGTGCCTTTCAACAGGCCCCGCCGCGAGACCGAATCGTTATCGCTGGTGGAATTCTTCCTCTTCTGCATAACTGCCTCCTTCAAGGGTCTCCTGAGAATCCGTTACGTTCTCGACGCCTGCCCCGCCCCGCAGGCTCTTCGCTACTCTAGCAGGTCTATCCAACCGGCACAACAATTCATCGGCCCCAAGATGGAAGAGACCTCGACACTTCGCTATCACATGTGAGAGAATAGACAATGCCCTGACGCCGCCATCAGGGATGATGGCGCGGCTCGACGCCCAGCAGATGGCGAACGAAGAAGTCCATCCGACGGCGGCTCGCATAGGGTGTCTCGCCCACACCATGTCCGGCGCCTGGGACGATCAGGAAGTCGAAATCCTTGTCGGCCTTGATCAGGGCGTCGACCACCTGCATGGTCGAGGCCGGGTCCACGTTTCGATCGAGCTCCCCAACCGTCAACAGCAGCTTGCCCTGCAGTTTGTGCGCCTGTGTAACATTGGACTGCTCCTCGTAGTGCGGCGCCAGAGGCCAGCCCATCCACAGCTCGTTCCACCAGATCTTGTCCATGCGATTGTCGTGACATCCACAGTCGGCGACACCAACCTTGTAGAAATCGCCATGCGCCAGCAGAGCCCGTAGCGTACTCTGCCCGCCGGCTGAGCCTCCATAGATGCCCACCCGCGTCAGGTCCATATAGGGAAACTTGGCCGCTGCGGCCTGCATCCAGAGAATCCGGTCGGGAAAGCCCGAGTCACCCAGGTTCTTGGCGCACACATCGTGAAAGGCCTTGGAGCGATGGGAAGTCCCCATGCCATCGATCTGCACGACGATGAAACCCAACTCAGCCATGGCGTGCTGCTTGGTCTGCAAGCCAAACGACTTCGGCACGAACGCGGCGTGTGGGCCGGCATAGATCTGTTCGATCACCGGGTATTCTCGATCGGGATCAAGATTCATCGGGCGAATGATAATGCCATAGATATCCGTCTGACCATCCCGACCCTTGGCGATGAATCGCTCAGGGGGACGCCAACCTGTCGCGAGCAACGCCTCCCAATCGGCCCGCTCCAGTTCACAGACCAGGCGGCCGTCCTCGGCGCTGCGCAGTTCCGTCACCGGCGGCTGATCGACACGTGACCAGCGATCGAGGAAGTAGCACCGATCAGGCGAGAACGTCACATCATGGGTGCCATCGCCCTCGGTCAGGACAACCAGACCCGTGCCATCGAAGTTCACACGGCACAGATGACGGTAATACGGGTCCTGCTTTTTTCGAATGCCCCCGGCGTAGAACCAGATCTGTCGCTTCTCGTCATCTACGCTCTCGACGTTGCGTACGACCCAGGGCCCGCTGGTAACCTGGTTCTTCACGTGTCCCGCCCGGGCATCGTAGAGATAGAGATGGTTCCAGCCGTCGCGCTCCGACATCCAGACGATCTCATCAGTCTCGTCGAGATAGTGGCTGAACCGCTTGCCCGCGTAGTCGATAAACGTCTCGCTCTTCTCATCCACGATCGCCCGCGCGGCGCCGCTCTCAGCGTCCACACCAACGATCCGCAAGACCTGGTGACCCCGCTGATTGTACAGGAAACCGAACTGACGCGAATCGGGCGACCAGCGCACCTCGGAAATGCTCCACGGATTCGGAAAGAGTTCATCCGAAATCACCGTGTGACTCATGTCCGTGACATCGAACAGATGCGGCTTGGAAATGGGAATCTCGTCGCCCGGCTTGCGGTAGTCGAACGTGTGCAACTTGGGCTGCAGTTGGTCATCCGGCGACGACTCGATCAGATGAACCTTTCGCTTGAACCCGTCCCGGACACGTAGGACCACCAGCTTGGTCGAATCGGGTGACCAGTAGAACCGCTCCGAATAGGCATTCTCCTCGGCGCCATCGTCAGTCAGCGCCGTTTCGGTCTCCGTTTCGATATGACGTACGTGGACATTGTGCTCTTTGATCGACGCGGACCACTTCCCATCGGGCGACCGGCCCGGCGGTTGGCTTTCCCGCTTTCTCTGTCGTTCCTCCTCGGTGGCGGCCTCGCGAATCGTCTGCTCGTCGATAATAGCGTCCGACGGTTCTTCGGCTGCCATGAACGTAACCAGCGTTTGGCCTTCCTTATCAGCGATCAGCCAGAGGTGGCCGGCGAACGTGTGCTGGCGATGTTGCTTCCCCGCCGCGACAGTGGCATAGCGCTTCCGTTGCCGCGACGAATCGACCCAATAGACTTCGACATCCTGCTTCGTACGATTGATGAAGGTAACCGAAGTCTCGGCGCCGTTTTGCCGACTCCGGTGACTCGACCGACGAAAGGGTCGAAGCGAGGTGGTCGCCCGCTCGTCCCGCGATACCGACTGAATCTCGTAAGACTCCAGATCACATGTCCACCATTTCCCATCATGGCTGAACGTCAGTGACGAACCGGACGGGTCGAAAACCAGCCGATCGATGGCCAGTTTACTGGCCTGTATCTCTTGCTCGGTCGCCCTGGCAAGCCCCGCCGCCAGTCGCTCGTGGTCGAAAGCAGGTTCTCGCGTCCCGGCTTCGGCATCCACCAGAACGAATTCACGCTCCCCATCGCCCAGGTCGTTACGATACCAGAACCGTGTGTTCCCCTCCAGCCACTTGGGCGTCACACGATCTTTGAAGACCTTGTTAGCAATGGTCTCGCGCAGGCTCATGGCCCGCTCGTAATCGGATCGACTGCCCTGAGCGTAGCTGTCCCCGACAGCCAGGAGCAATACCAGCGCGATAATCGCGTCCATCATGGTTCTCGAATACGGGTGTCGTCGCATAGGTGTACCTACATCCTTTCGTGCAATTCTCAGTAAAGACCGCCGAAGCGAAGCCGGCCAGCCTCACCCTCGATCCTCTCCCTCTCGCGCAGACAACATGTAGACGGCGAAAGAAGCCAACCAATGTTCGCCTTCATACTGCCCACTCGTGACATGGGCGAGGGCGTCTCTGGCGTGCGTTTTGGCTGCTTCGGTCAGAACGGACCGCACGGGATCGGAGGGAGGCAGACTCGACGCAATGCCCCCCATGCACCAGGCCCGGCTCAGGTTGAGCCCATCCAAATGGACGATCTTCGGATCGGTTCGATCCCCGACAATGGCGGGCTTCAGCAGACTCGTGGGGACTCCCTTGCTCAGATCAGGCAGAAACTCGTGCAGCCAACGCCGGAATCGCCTGGGCTCCATCACGCGGCGCATCAGATCGGCCTCCATCAGACAGGGGGAAAAGAAGTCCGCTCCGCTCGGCTCCCAGGCCGCCGGACCATCCTGATCCTGGCTGTAGTAGGTCAGGCTCCGCTCCAGGAGCAGAGCTTCCAGCTTCTCATCGCCAACCGTACGGGCGTAGTCCAACGCGAAGGCAATTCCGAATGCTGTGTTGGGGTGAACGCCCGTGCGGATGGGATAAGTCTGCCTGGGCAGAAAATCAACGTAGCGTGCGGCGATCGCGCGGGCCAACGGCATCAGATTGGCGGACCAAGCCTGACCGTCCGGATCGTCCCAGTCGTGCAATTCTTCAGCGAGCTTCAGCAGCCAGGCCCAGCCATACGTGCGCTCGAACGACTTGCGATTGGCCTGATGAAGATACGCGACCTCGCTTTCAATATTCTCCGCGCTTAGATTGCCATGCAAAGCATGGCGAATCTCGGGCCCCTCAGGCAGATCGGGAAACAGCTTCAGCAGACGCACCAGCATCCAATGTCCATGCACGGCCGAATGCCAGTCAAGGCACCCGTAGAAGGCCGGATGAAGCGACGAGGGGGACTGGACCTCCCCACCATCGTTCATCACATGATCCAGCTTGTTCGGGTATTCCCTCCCGATGCAATCGAGCGCCAACCGCGCAAAACCCGATGCCTGCGCCTGACCGAAATCCAGTTCCGTCGACCGATCCCACACCGGCCCTTCGCCTCCACTCAAGTCTGTGCCCTGACAGCCCCATCCCGCTATCAACAGGACTGTCACAAGGATGCCAAGCGTGCGTGTTCCAGTCCAAACTCGCACCCACATGTCTCTCGTATCGATCATTTCACATCTCTCTCCACGGGCGCCTTCGCCACGACGGCCACGAGGATTTCGACCAGTCGCGCGAAGCGGGCCTCGCTATAGCCGCTGGCCTGATAGACAATCCGTCCCGTATGGTCAATGACGTAATTGCGGGGAATACCGGTGCTTTCGACGAACGCATGGTGGATCTTCTTGTCCGGGTCTTCGACCATGGGGAGCGTCAGGCCCTGCTCGGCCCGAAACGTCTTGAGCTCACCGATACCGTGCCCGATTCCGACGCAGATCAGGGCGAACTCGTCAGGTCCGAATCGCGCGAGGATATCTTTCTCCAGATGAGGTAGTTCGGCGCGACAGGGCCCACACCACGTCGCGAAGAGGTTCACCAGCACGACCTTGCCCCTCAAGTCGGACAGCCTGCCCTTCACGCCCGCCAGAGTCCGGTAGGAGAAATCGGGCGCCGGGTCCCCGACAGTCACGTGAGACATGGCCGCCCGGTCATCCCATTCGCTCAGGAGCGGGATCTGCATCAATGGCGTCTCGGTCGTTCCTGCCGGGCGTATGCGTAACGTAATGGCGTCGGCCACCTCGCCCAATGGCGGTGTGTGCCGGTAACGGACATCGAGCACGGCTGCATCTTCTACCCGCTCAACTGCTATGTCCAACCCGCTATCCGCAACAGCCTGCGGGGCGACTATTTCCACTCGATCGTCCTCGCGGAGAGGGCCGATTCGACACGAGCGTGTCACTTCCTCGCCGAATGCCGGATCACCGAAGAACAGTCCAAGAGGCGTGGCCCGGTACGGCCCCCGAACCTCTGCGACCACGGGGACGCGGATCATGCGGTTGGCCGGGTCGTTCAGGTGGACCAGCAGGTTCGCCCGCAGAAGACCGAGCGGGGCCTTCTCATCGAGCGTCACGTGCACTACAACGCTCTCCGACGAGTGCTCCGTCCGCAATGTCAGAGAGGGGCTCGCGCTCTCCACTTCGATCCTATCCAGTTCCTCTTCCGGCATAACCCTAGCCTTCTTCAATTCTTCGGTCAGCCAACCTCTGTCACCGTAATAGGCTCCCTCGAGCTTACGCTGGAAATAGGTCCTCATGGGCATGATCTCGAGCATCCTGCGTTGCGGCAGGTCGTCGCTATCGGTCATACCGAAATAGATGCTCTCCGGTTGAAACCATAGATCTGTCTCTTCGCGCAGGGCATTGCCCAGGGCGGCGCGGGCCAACGGCGGGCGATTCGCCGTCAAGGTGTCCAGGTAGAGCCAATTCGATCTGTCCCCCCCCTCGCTGTAGCTGCCCGCGTGCGCCACCGGCACCTGGAAGACCTCGTCCGGAATGTCGGTATTCACCGATAAGCTCGCCCGATCGAGGGAGTGTTCGTGGGTTGACCTGATGGCCCCCTCGGCGTCATACCCTGCGGATGTGATCGTCAACGGAACGACAATCGTCCCCTGGACCGTGCTCACCTTCAGTGGCTCTGTCACCGTTGTCCGAGACAGCACATTCCCGTTCGCATCGAGAGATTCTGTCTGCAGGGGATACCAGTCCAAGTCACGGGCGAAATAGACTCGCCTCAACACGGCCACCCGTTCGCCCTGCCGCCCCGTCGAGATGTCCACCCGAACGCACGCGTGCCCCTCGATCGTGGCCGATCCCGTAATGCAGGTCCGCTCGGCCAGGGAATTCCACGTCGCATCGTCCCGCACCACCTCAAACGTCATGTCCGCATCCCGGAACGCGAAGAAGAAAGGGCGCAGGACCAGCGGGTTGACCGAGTACTTGTGACTCTCGTCAGTCGGTCGGCCTCGCACGTTGAGGTCCAGTCTTGTTTTGTCATAGGACCGACAGTGCTGCCCGTCAAACATGCGTATATCTGAGGTCTTCCCAACGGGCGGTTGGGACCACTGCACACCGGTCTCCGTTCGGAACTTCTCGCCTTCCAGTTGGAATCGGTAGACGTGCAGATCGGGCGTTTGGCCGGCCTTGCCCAGCGGAAGAACCTGCTTCCAGGTCACGGTCATCTCCAACGAATGCAGCCGCCGGAACGACTCGGCCTGAGCGGCAAACAGTTCCTGCATCGATACGTCCTGGGCCAGAGCCTCCGCGCCACACGCCGGCGCCCACACCGCCAGCAGGACCACCGCGTTGAATAGCCATCTATCTCGCTTGCCCACTGTGCTGCCCTCCAGCTTGTCTACGACAATCTTTGGCACACGCAGATACTCTTCGCTATGACAGGCGCTCTTCACATGGCACGATCGTTGGTTCGGATTCGCCGGCGGCGGCCATGCGGCGCATGAGTTCTCCCGCCAATTCGGCGCGAACGTCGTTCAGTTTCGGGTCTGCCACGAGATTGTCGCGCTCGTGGGGGTCCCGCTCCAGATCGTACAGCGCATCCTCCGTATAGCGGTCGCTGGCAGAGTCCTTTGACCCACTCTTGCCCAGAGCGCGAACGGAGTACTTCCATCGGCGTGTCCGAATGGCCCGGCCCACCTGCGATTCGCTGATCTGCACAAAGACCTCTTCCGGCCAATCGGGCGTCTCTGCCCCCAGCGCGGCCTGCAGAGGTCGTCCCTGCATCGTCTGCGGAGGCTGCACGCCGGCGGCGCCCAACAGGGTGGGCGGCAGATCGATCAGGCTGGCCAGACGGTCGACCACGGCGCCGCCCCGAAAGCCTGGGCCCCGAACAATCAGCGGCACACGGATCGCATTGTCGTGACAGGCGCGTTTGTATTCGCCGTTGCGCGTGCGAAAATGACAGCCATGGTCCGAGGTATAAACGACCAACGTGTTGTCGGCCAATCCCTTTCGCTCCAGCCATTCCATGATCCGACCCACGTTCTGATCCAGGCTCCAGCAACAGCCCAGGTAGTCGGGCATTTCGGCACGCCAGTCGCCTTTTGTGTCCGTAAGATCGCCCGGAACGCGGTAGTCGGCGAAACGTTCCTTGGACCCCCGCGGCCCTTCGAAATGGCGATGGTCGTTCTGATGGTGCGGCTCAATGTATGAGACAAACAGGAAGAAGGGTCGCGTGCTATCACGCCCTTGAAGGTACTCCAGGGCCCAATCGGTCTGCGCATCGACCCGATAGCGATCCTTTGGGAACTCTCTCTTGCCACCGTCTCCGTCGAACATATGTCCATCGTAACTGTGCGAGGTGAATTCCAGGATGTCGGACGCCAGCCAGAAATCGCGATAGCCGCCCCGCCGCTCGGGTGGGATCGGCTTGGTGCGATAGTTCGCATTGCGACCGGGAATCCCGTGTGTCGAAGCAAGGTGCCATTTGCCGATGTACCCCACGTCGTATCCCGCCTTGGACAGGCGGTGCGCAATGGTTGTCTCGTTCTCCGGAAGAGCGATCCCGTTGCGAAAGCACCCGGTTTCCGTCGCATACTTGCCCGTCTGAAGGCACGATCGGGCCGGACCACAGACAGGCTGGCATGTGAAGGCGTGCTGGAACCGCACCCCCTGCTGCGCGAGTCGATCAAGGTTCGGCGTCAAATCATCGTACACGGGCGATCCGTAGCAACCGACCGTGTCCCACCGCTGCTGGTCGCTGAAGATGAAGAGGATATTGGGCTGTTGACCCTTTGGCTGACCGGCGTGACTCGGCGCCCCGCCAACTAAAGGCCAGGCCGCCGCCGTAGCGGTCAGGCGACTGAGAAATTGACGGCGATCCAGATTGGCCATCCCGGGTCCTTTCCATAACCGAAGGCGTTCATCCAGTCCGGCTATACTATCAACTCCCGCCGGCGGGGACAAGCCACCGCTTCGCCGACCCTCATGGAGTTTTCACTTGTGAACCCAGGGCCCTGTCTCTAGGATGTGGACCACCAATAAGCGACCCAGCGAAATCGCTCTGTTTCAGTTACGATAGGACGGTCAATTCATGACAAACACAACGAAGACCAACGGGTTCCCAGGCCCCGAAAGCAGCAAGATCATCAAGCAGTTCGCCCAGTACCTTGCCATGACGCCCCAACCGTTTGTGCTGGACCTGAGTCGCTGCGAAGGCATGTGGCTGGTCACCGTCGACGGGCAGAGGATCTTCGACTGGGCGGGCTATTACGGCTCCAAGCTGCTGGGCCACAACCATCGGCGTCTGCGCGAACCGGCGTACCTGGAGCGACTGGCCACCGCGGCCAACAACAAACTCGCGAATCCCGACTTCCTCACCGCCGAATGTCTGGACTACTATCGCCTGCTCTACGAAATCGCGCCACGCTGCATGGCGGGCGAGAAACTGGAGGTCTACGTCGTCAACTCGGGCGCTGAAGCCGTCGAGAACATGATGAAGTACTTCATCAATCTGTACGACGCCCGGGCGACCGCGCGAGGCCAAGTCCCCGGCGTACGCCGCTTCATCTACTTCGACCGCGCCTTTCACGGGCGAACCGTTTTCGCCCTGAACGTGACGCAGCTCGATCATGACCCCGTGGTCACGCAGGACTTCAAGGGCTTCGTGCCGGGCAATATCCAGGTCCCCTTCCCCGCCCTGGACACGTCGCAATCCGAAACATGGAATGTCGACCGTCTTGAGCAAGTCCTGGCGATCATCAAGGACAGCTTCAAGCGCTATCGCCACGAACTGGTCGGCGTCATTCTCGAACCGATTCAGGGGGCCGGCGGACAGCGACTGGCGCTGCCCCAATTCTACCGTCGACTCAGCGAACTGGCCCACGAATACGACGTGTTCCTGGGCATCGATGAAGTGCAAACCGCCGGCGGCCAAACCGGCGCGATGTTCGCGGTCGATCAGTTCGACCTGCCCTACCCTCCCCAGGCCATCGCGACCGCCAAGAAATTCGCCAACGGCGTGATTTACATGCTCGAATCGGTGGGCAATCTCGGCGTCCTGGACTCCACCTGGGGCGGAACCCTGGCGGACATGGTGCGGTTCGTCCAGGAGATGAAGATCGTCCGCGAGGAACGTCTGATCGAGCAGGTCCCGGAGAAGACAGAACATCTGGTCGAGGGACTCAGCATCCTCGTCGAGAAGTACAACGACCTCATCTTCAACGTGCGGGGCCTGGGCCTCTACCAGGGCTTCACCTTGAGGGACCCGGCCAACCGGAACCGGCTCAAGTCGCTCGCCCTGCAAAAGGAGCACCTGCTCCTGCTGGGCGCCGGAACGCAGAGTATCCGCTTCCGCCCTGTCCTGGATGTCACCATCGAGGATATCGACCTGATGCTGGAGAAACTGGACCGCGTCCTGGCGACCCTGTGACCGTCACCAGAGCTTGGCTAAGCCGGTGGGATATGCTATACTAGGGTCTGGGCCGGAACCTGAGATAAAGAGAACGCGAGGGACCGCATAGCGTTGGTGTAGGCGGAGACCAAGAGCAGAGGATGGAGTTTCACTGTACACACTGCGGCTGCAAACTGACCGTCCCCGAAACACACAGGGGTAAGAAGGGACGATGCCCGAAGTGCAAGGAGACACTCACCGTCCCCAACGCGGGCGCCGAACAGAAGAGCACGCCGCACGACATGAGACTCCTCGACATCCCCCAGCCGGAGGAAGCCGAAGGTCCGACGACTGGAAGCGATGAGAGCGCCGCCGCCTATGAGCAACTCCGCGGCTCGCTCGGGGGCCGCCTCATGGACCCGGAGGAGATCCCCGAACGAAAGTATCCCTGGATCGTCGACATCTTCCTCTACCCCCTGAACCTTCCGGCCCTGACCATGCTCCTGATCTGCGTGGGCATCCCGTTCCTCCTGCGCGTCATGGTGACATTCTTCAGAGTGGCCACCGGAGCAATGGGAATCCTGATTATCTTCTGGGTGATATCTCTAATGGTCCACTGGGGCGCACTGCTCTTGCTAATCACGTATATGTTCTGGCACTTCGGCCAGTGCATACGAGACAGTGCCGAGGGCCAGATCAGGGCTGCCGAGACATTGGCCGAAACACCCGGTCTGGGTGAACTCGCGGGGCAGACACTGAGGCTCATCTTCTGCGCCTTGCTCTGCCTGGCGCCGGTCATCGTGATGTGGACCGGCACAGGCGACGTCAGTCAGCTTCCCTGGATACTGTGCGGCGCCGGTAACTTCTTTCTGCCTATCGTCTTGCCTGTAGAGGTTCTCCGCCGCATAGCCAGCGCCGAGCAGACCATTCCCCTTATCGGCTCGATGCCATCCGCAGGACCGGCGTTCTGGATACTGTGGGGCGCCGGGAACTTCCTCTTCCCCATGCTCGTGCTGGCTATGGCCATGCGGGAGACTTTCTTTAGCGTACTGAACCCGATCCCGATCGTACGCTCGATCCTCCGAACCTTCTTTCCCTACTGCGCCCTGGCCCTGACCTGTTGCGTCCTGTCCCTGTCGCTCTCGACGATCTACTACCTGATTCTCAGTCCCCAACACTGGCACCTAGCCTACGCTCTGCTGGCGCTGGCCTTCTATCAAATGCTGGTCATGGCCCACCTGCTCGGCCGCTTCTTCTTCAAATACCAGGAGAAACTCGACTGGGACGCCTGAGAACGGAGGATGAGCCCGTGGCAACCACTACTTCCCCTGGGTAGCGACAGCGGGGTCGTTGACCAGGATCGAATCGTTGGGGTCGGCCGGGACACTGCCGAATTTTGCGGGGGTGCCTCGCTTCTTGTCGTCGCCCTTCCAGGAGGTGTAGATATTGTCGTCCTCGACACCGCAAAAGGATCGCTTGGCGAACTCGACGTGGCTGTCGAGAAACAGAACGTTTTGACCGTCGCCCTTGTGTGCGATGGCATTGCCAAGCCGCGCGGTCTCCGATGTCCCCGTGAACGGAGGAATGTCCGGCTGGAACTTCGAGAAGTCCCGGGCCTTGCCGAACGGCGAAGCGATCCAGGGATTGCGCTCGGACGCGATCGCCATCCCGGGCTCGCTGTTCGTCGTCAGCTTGTCGGAGCCATAGACCATGTGATAGGCATAACTGACATGCCTGGGAGGCTCCGGCCCGAAATCCCAGGCGTCGATCAAACCAAATCCCCTGGGCACGCCTCGAACCGCAGCCAATTCAAACTCCCTGACTCCTTTGTCCTGCTCGCAGACAAACATCTTCGGCGTCGCCTCGGCATACTTGACCAACAGATAGAGACTCGCACTGATACTCGCCTGCCATCCTGTCCGTAAATTGGGATCGATGCCGTATGCTTCCAAGCGATTTCGGCCCATCCAGTTGGGCGTTCGCGCCGCCCACGAACTGCCCAGTCCACCGGCACGAGGGAATTCGTTCTCGTAGTCGTTGGCGTAGATCAGCATCGCCTTACCGAGGCTCGCAAGATTTACTCCGCATGTCATGCGAAACGCCCGCGAACGGGGCCGACGAGGAAACAGAATAATACCTATAACAAGGAAGCTGAGCACAACGACAAGCACCACCAGCTCCGCCAGGGTCAGGCCCCGCACTCTGTGCTGTCTTGACATCATTGCTCTCCCTGATACGCCATCCCGCACGTCAGAGGGATCGCTGCCGAATCCCCTTGGCTCGTTGCCCCTGGATTCTACTCCGAGGCGGCCCCGGTATTCAAGCGGTTTCTGCGGTGTCGGCGTTAGACGTTGTCGATGAGGGCCTGGATGTCTTTTTCGGCGCCGCTGAGCAGGAGGGTATCGCCGGCGCGGAAGGTATAGGCGGCACTGGGGGTGACGAAGCGCGGCTCCTGCTGGGCGTCGTGCTCCTTGACAATGAAGACCGAGACGTGATAGCGCGAGCGCAGCTTCAGCTCGCTGAGCTTCTTGCCCGCAATCCAGCGGGGCACATCGATCTCGGCGATCATGGTATTGTCGCCGATATGGAGCGCATGGGACTTGTCGTGGGCCGTGATGCGGGCGCCCAACTCGATGGCGATGTTGCGGTTGGCCACCTCCTGGTTGTATTGCCGCATGATGTCACTCATAATCACCGAGCCGGTGAGTCTTCCCTCGGCGTCCACCACCGGAAGCCGGTCCAGCCCGGTCTGCCCAAAGCGGTCCACCACGGCATCCAGCGACTGCGCGAGAAGCACGGGCGCCACCGGTTGCCCGAAATCCGTGATGTGGTAGGGATGTCCGAGTTCATCAGGCCGACTCAGAACGTGCTTGAGATCCTGCAGCGAGATCACGCCGGTGAGCCGACTCTGGGTGTCCAGCGTAAAAATCACATTGCGATGCGTATCGAGGGCTATGCGGACCAGCGCATCGAACGGCGCCGTTTCGGAGATTGAAGCCTCATCATGACGCAGCACGTCCTTGACAGCAATGGCGCGGAGGATGTTGAGGTCCTCGCCATGATGGGCGTTGATGCCCCGCCGTTGCAGCTTCTCGGTATAGACGGACTCGGCGCTGAGCTTGCGCGAGACAAACGACGCGATCACGACCGTGAACATCAGGGGAAGCAGGATGGTGTACTGATTGGTCAGTTCCACAAGAACGACAATCGCCGACAGCGGCGCCAGCGTGCAGGCGCCGTTGACCGCGGCCATCCCGACCAGTGCGTAGGCGCCGGGCGAAGCGGTCATCTCGGGAAAGAGCAGATTGACGATCTGCCCGAACGCGCCGCCCAACATGGCGCCGATGAACAGCGAGGGCGCGAAGACGCCGCCGGAACCGCCCGAGCCGATGGTGACCGCGGTAGCGACGAGTTTCAGCACGACCAGCAGCAGCATGACGCTCAACGCCAACTGCCCATCGAAGAGGACGCGAATCGCGCCGTAGCCCACACCCATGATGTGCGGATAGAAGATCGCAGCGATTCCGACCAGGAGACCTCCCACGGCCGCTCGCGCCCACTGGGGGATCTTCGTTCGCTCGAACACGTCGTCAGCGACGTAGATGCTCCGCGAGAAAAGGAAGCCAACGAGACCGGCGATCAGACCCAGGATCAGATACAGTCCGAACTCCTGAAGCGAAACCAGCGTGAACGCCGGTAGTTCAAACTCAATGATATTGCCATGAAAGTGCCGCGTCACGGCAGTCGCCACCACGGCTGAGACCAGGATCGGGGTAAAGGCGCTGAGACCGAAATCGGCGACGATCAGTTCCAGAGAGAACAGGGTCCCGGCCATCGGCGCGTTGAAGGTGGCCGCGATGCCGGCCGAGACGCCGCAACCAACCAGCGTCTTGAGTCGCACCGGATGAAGGCGCAGCAACTGGCCCGTGACCGAGGCAATCGCGGCGCCAATCTGCACGATCGGACCTTCGCGGCCCACCGAGCCGCCACTGGCGATGCTGATCGCCGAGGCCAACGTCTTGACGACCACCACCACGGGACGAATGACGCTGTTGCGCGTGATGACGGCGATCATCACCTCGGGAACGCCATGCCCCCGGGCTTCCCGCGCCAAAAAGTAGATCAGTGGGCCCACAATGGCGCCGCCCAGGGCGGGAAGCAACAACCGACGATACCACGCGACCGCGGCCAACGAAGCGGGCGACATGTCCGGCGTCGACCAGAACAATGCCTGGAGCGCAAAGATCAGCTTCTTGAACAGCAGCGCACCGAAACCGCCCAGCAGACCCACGAGAATGGCCAGTAAAAGCAGTTCAGTCGCCGGCGCCAGCTTCAGACGCCGCAGAATCAGTTGTCGCTTGCTCCAGACTCGTCGCATAACTCAGAGAACTCTCACAGGGCCCCGGAACACCTCACCCGAACGAGGCCTCGATATCCACAGGGAGACGGGTAACTGACCTTTGCTGCACAAACGCCATCACCCAAACGATATGAACGGACAACAGTATAGCCGAGAGTTCCGTCGAGGGCAAGTCCCGCGCACCCCCTTTGACACGACGGCGAACGGTCGGTAGAATCCCAGCATCACAATCGGCTTCAATCGTGGGAGATTTGCCGAGACCATGACGGGCCAGGTCACCAACAATTGGATCAAGCGACTCGCCATCGCCGTGCTCTTCAGCATGGCCTTCGCGTACATCGAATCGGCGGTCGTCGTCTATCTACGGGCCATCTTCTATCCCGACGGTTTCACCTTCCCCCTGACGATGTTCGACCTGACGACCCTGGGCCGGCGGCTGACCGTCACGGAGATCGGGCGGGAGGCGGCCACCCTCGTCCTGATCGTCACCGCCGCCTGGCTCTTCGGAGGCAACCGCCAGGAACGCGGCGCCTATTTCCTGCTGATCTTCGCCATCTGGGACATCTTCTACTACGTCTGGCTCAAGGTCCTGCTCGATTGGCCCGCTTCGATCATGGACTGGGACGTTCTGTTCCTGATCCCCAGCGTGTGGGCGTCCCCCGTGCTGTATCCGGTCCTGATCTCGCTCGCCATGTTCCTCTTCGCGGCGGCGATCCTCCATCGCTCGGCGCAGAGAAGGCCCCTCTCGATCAAACTGAGCGATTGGCTCGGCTGGACGGCTGCGTCGATCGTTCTGGTCGTCGCCTTCTGCCTGGGCGGCACCCACATCGCCGAGCCGTGCTACCGTGAATACTTCTACCGGTCGCTGTTCGGCTTGGGCTATGGACTGTCTCTGGCGGTCTGCGCCCGAGCCCTTGTGCGGTCTGGACCGTCGGCCTCAATCGAGCCCCAGGAGATTGCGACTAACTCGTAGAGCGCGTGGGCCGTCGGTTGGCCGTCCGCCCGTTGGGGGCTCGACTGCCCCGTTCGTTGGAACGCTCAGGACTGGCCATCGATTCAAATTTGCCGAAGATCATCTTGCCCGCCGAGGTCTGCAGGGAGCTGGTCACGCTGAGGTGTACGAACCGGCCGATCTTGCTACGGGCCCCTTCAACCACGATCATCGTCCCATCGTCCAGGTAGCCGATCCCCTGGTCGGACTCTTCGCCCGGCTTGACGATCTTGACCTGCATCGTCTCGCCCGGCAAGACCACGACCTTGAGCGAGTTGGCCAGATCGTTGATGTTGATCACGTCCACGCCGCGCACCTGGGCGACCTTGGTGAGATTGTAGTCGGTGGTGGCCACACGTCCATTGTAGACCTTGGCAAAGACCAGGAGCTTCTGGTCGACGCCCTTGGCCTCGTCCAACTCGGCCATCGACGTCTCATCGATCTCCACGTCGATCATCGAGGCGCCCTGCATCTTCTTGAGAACATCCAGCCCGCGTCGTCCGCGATTGCGCTTGAGCTTGTCGGCCGAGTCCGCGATCAACTGCAATTCGTTCAGCACAAACCGCGGCACGACGATGGGAGCGTCGAACAACCGGCTCTCACACAGATCGTAGATGCGACCATCGACAATCGCCGAGGTATCCAACACGAGGGGGCGCGCCCCTTTGGTCTGTTTGGCGAATTCCACGTACGGCACCACAAAACGCACATCGTCTTTGGTCCGCATCACGATCGTGACAGTCAGATAGCAGATGCATATACCGATGATCCACTTGATCGCCGAGACGGTCTCCGGGATCAGGCTGATGGCGTAGGAGTTATTGATCATGTCCACAACGGGCGCCAGGGCACCACTGATGGTCATGCCGACCAGCAAGCCAAAGAATACGCCGGCCAGGGCGCTCAGCTTGCGTCGAGGGGTCAGCACATCCAATAAAAAGACAAAGATCCCCATACCAAAACCGACAATCACCACGCCGGTGAAGTTCGATTGTCGCTCCGCCGCCTCTCTGGCGATCTCCATCGAACTGACGCTCGCCATCATAAAGGCGATTATGATCACCCAAAAGACAGCCCTAAAAATCCAAAGCAACATCCGTATGATCTCCCAATAATGGCAAATTAGATCGATAATCAAGCGTACCTGTCATTATACCTATCGGTCATAACGGTCGCAATGATCACATCGTTCGGCCGGAATCCGCCTATCGCCGAACGCTTCAGGAGCCGCTGTCAACCGATCGTGGCGCCACCATGTGGCTCAGCGCATGAAAAGGGACCCTCCGAAATCCCGGAGGGCCCCGATAACTCACTCACAAAAAAACCTGCTAGGCCCCTTCGGGCTTCTCCTGGCCTTCAGCAGCGTCCCCTTCGGGTGCGCTTTCCTCAGCGGCCGGCGGCTCAGTTTCGGCTTCGGCTTGGGGCGCCTCAGCCTCCGCCACGGGCTCGGCCGGGGCTTCGGATGCTTCGGGCTCGGCAGCGGTCTCAACCGCCTGGGGCTCTGGCTCGGCCACAGGCTCGGCAGGAGTCTCAACCACCTCAGGCTCCGGTTCAGCCACAGGCTCGGCAGGAGTCTCAACCACCTCAGGCTCCGGTTCAGCCACAGGCTCGGCCGGAGTCTCAACCACCTCAGGCTCCGGTTCAGCCACAGGCTCGGCCGGAGTCTCAACCACCTCGGGCTCCGGTTCAGCCACAGGCTCGGCCGGAGTCTCAACCACCTCAGGCTCCGGTTCAGCCACAGGCTCGGCCGGAGTCTCAGCCACCTCAGGCTCCGGTTCAGCCACAGGCTCGGCCGGAGTCTCAGCCACCTGGGGTTCAGGCTCAGCGGCCGGCTGCACGGGACGCAACGTAATGCCAAGCGTGTCGCCGCCGGAGGGGTAAGAAGTCTCCACCCTCGGCTTGGGCTGCTGAGGCATCGCCGTAGGCGCTGCCGCATGTTCTTCGGCCGCCCACTGGACTCTTCGCAAGCTCAAACCGATCTTCCGGGCTTCCGGATCGACCTTGAGGATCTTCACTTCCACCTCGTCGCCCGGCTTGACCACGTCCTGAGGCTTGTCGATCTTGTGATCCGCCAACTCGGAGATGTGCAGCAGACCCTCGAGATCCTGCTCCAACTCGACGAACGCGCCGAAGTTGGTCAGCTTGGCGATGGTGCCCTTGATGATGTGGCCCGGGATGTATTTCTCGGGAATGGCCCGAATCCAGGGGTCTTCGGTCATCTGCTTGATACCGAGCGAAATCCGCTGCTTGGCCTCATTGACCTCGAGGACCACGCACTTGACTTCCTGGCCCTTCTCCAAGGCCTCGCTCGGATGCCCGAACTTACGGGTCCAACTCAGGTCCGAGATGTGGACCATGCCGTCGATGCCGGGCTCGATCTCAACGAACGCGCCGAAGTTCGTCATGCTGCGAACGTTCGCCGTGACGATGGTGCCGGACGGGTACTTGCGAGCCGCCAGCTCCCACGGATTCTGTTCGGTCTGCTTGATGCCCAGCGAGATTTCCTGCTTCTCCTTGTTGACGTTCAACACGACCACTTCGATCTCGTCGCCCAGATTGACCATCTCACTGGGGTGCGAGAGCCGCCGCGTCCAACTCATCTCGCTGATATGAACCAGCCCCTCGATACCGTCTTCCAAACGGACGAAGACACCGTAGTTCATCACGTTGACCACCTTGCCCTGCACCTTGGCGCCGACAGGGTATCGGTCCTCGACATTGTCCCAGGGACTGGCCGTCTTCTGCTTGAGCCCGAGGGAAATCTTCTCGCTGTCCTTGTCGACCCCAATGACCACGACCTCGATGTCCTGATCCAGATCGACGACTTCGGAGGGATGCGAGATCCGACCCCAACTCAGATCGGAGATGTGCAGCAGCCCGTCCAGGCCGCCCAGGTCGACGAAAACACCGAAATCGGCGATGTTCTTGACCACACCCTTGCGGAGCTGGCCCACCTCGATCTCGTTGAGAATCTTTTCCTTGCTGGCCCGTCGTTCTTCCTCGATGAGCTTGCGGCGGGAGACGACGATATTGCGGTTGTCGACATCGATCTTGAGGATCTTGCACTCGACTTCCTTACCGATGAACCGACTGATATCCCCAGGCTTGCGAATATCGACCTGCGAGGCCGGTAGGAACACGGCCACGCCGATATCCACCAGCAGGCCGCCCTTGATCCGCCGAATGACCCGACCGCTGACCACATCACCTTCCTGCTTGGTATTGATGATATGTTCCCAGCCGCGAATGGTGTCGGCTTTCCGCTTACTCAGCAGAATCAGGCCGCCATCCGAATCCGTGTCTTCCAGCAAGACTTCGATCTCTTTACCCGGGGCGATCTCGTCCGGACTGCCAAACTCACCGGCGTCGACGACGCCCTCGCTCTTGAGGCCAACCTCAACGATCACGTCGTTGCCGATCTGGGAAACGATGGTCCCTTTCAGGATCGCCCCCGGCAGACGTGAGTCCACCTTGCTCTGCAGAATCTGCTCGAGATACTCGTTCTCGCCGTCGCCGAACATCTCATTGATCTGCTCGTCCAGTGTGTCGTTGGACAGCCCCAGCTTGTTGACAATGTTTCGATCTACCATAAACCTTGATTCCCCTGTGGAGTTTCTCTGTGCGACCCGTTAACGCCCCACATACACGCCAGTCGGGCCCTACGTCATGTTGCACGAATCCAAGTTGATATTGGAATCGCCCCGCCTACGCAGCGAGGCCGAATAAACCTGATCGCGATAACGCGCTATATCACTGATCTTCGCCAAATCCTTCGAGATGCTTGACAAATTCCTCTATAACCCAGTTAGGCGTCGAGGCGCCGGCGGTTACACCGGCGACCTTTTTCCCGAAAAGAACATTTTTATCAAGTTCATCCCAATTTTGCAAGTGAAAGGTCGCTTCGTTGTGTTTTTTGCACAGATCCGCCAACCGGCGGGTATTGGCGCTGTGAAGCCCGCCCAGGACAAACATGACATCGACGCGTTTGCACAGCTCGATGGCCGATTCCTGGCGTTTGATCGCCTCCTTGCAGAGGGTATTGATGACCTTCAACTCACTGAAACTGCCCCGCCCGATGGCTCCGAGCATGCGACCGAGGTGTTCGGGGCTCTGCGTGGTCTGGCAAACGATGCCCAGCCGCCCGTTTTGAGGCAACTTGTGCAGGTCGGCCTCGGTGGCGACCACGACCACATCGCTAACGCAACCGACCACGCCCTGCACCTCGGGATGGTTGTCCTCACCGATGATGACCACCTCGTACCCGTCGGCTTCGAGCTGTGTAACGATCTGCTGGAGCCGCTTGACCAGGACGCAGGTGGCGTCGACAATGCGGAACCCCTGGGCCTTGAGCCGATCCAACTCGCTCGGCGCCACGCCATGCGAACGGATCAGGACGGTCCCTGAATCCATCTCATCGACCGAATCGACCGTCTGAAGGCCCGCCCTTCTGAGCCGCTCCACTTCGTCCTTATTGTGAATTACCGGACCCAGACTGTAGACCGGTCCATCCGACTCCGCCTCGTCCAGGATCTTCTCAGCCGTGCTGATCGCGTTGCGAACGCCCGGGCAAAAGCCACACTTGGCCGCCATCAATACCTTCATTTTCAACTCGATGCCTTACCTTTCAATCCGTGACCGCCTCCGAGCAACGTTACGCTTGGTCTATTCCAGCGGTTCGACGGAGATGTTGCGATACTCAATGGCGGCGCCTTCGCTTTGGAGGCAGATCTTGCCGCCCTTCTCGGAGCACTGGGTAGCCAGATTCTGCAGCGTGCCATTGACCATTACGAACACCCAGTCATCCTTGCAGATGATATCATAGGTATTCCACTGGCCCAGCGGCTTCTCACTGCTTTCCTGTAACTTAATGGTCCGACGTCCCTTGACGCGTCCGCCGCCTTTGGCATGCTCGGCGGTTTCAACACCGCCGATCACCCAGAAGTCGCCCGCGTTGCCCGAGTGCAACTGACACTCGAGGCTCTTGGGCCAGACCTTGTCGGCGCCGCTGGCATGAACCAGAACGCCGTTGTTTCCGGGCTTGCCCGGCCAGCGCCATTCGACGTGCAGATGATAATCGGCATAGGCCCTCTGCGTTCGCATGTACCCACGCGGCCGGCCTTCGCAGCGCAACACGCCGCCACGCACCGACCAGGTCTTCGACACATCAGCGGCCGAATCGCCCAGGAAGAGCTTCCAACCCGCGAAGTCCTTGCCGTTCCACAGCATGATCTTCTCTTTCGGAACGGTCGGCTTGACGATCTCCACGGCCACCGCCGGCGTGATAACCAGCGACATCGCAAACAACACGACAACGAGCATGGTCATGATCCGTTTCATGCGTGCTCCTTTCCCGCAAACGAGGACTCAAGCAATTCGTCCGGCCCAGGCCGTCTCTCTCGCTACATCAACTTGGTCTGGCCCGGAATCGCCACCGGAGGCATCGGCAGATCGCCAAACTCGTAGGCCGGCGGTGTCAGATCCAGCTTCGAGGCCTTCATTGCCCAATCCCACTTCAAGGCCCGGCCCGTGTAGGCGCTCATTCGGCCCATGATCGCCGTCAGGCTGCTCTCGGCGATCCGCTTGCCCTCGTTGAGACGCTTGCCCTGGCGAATAGCCGCCATCTGATCGGCATGCTGCGTCAAACAGGGATCGTACTCATCCCAGCCGATCTCGGCCGCATTGGCGCCCTTGATCACGGCCCGCCCGAAGTTCAGTTCGGCCGAACCCTTCGTCCCGACCACACGCTGATAGTGCGGATTCGAGATGCCATCCTGCTGGGCGCCCTTGTACGAAACGCGCAGTCCGTTCGCATACTCATACTCGACGGCAATGTGATCGTAGACATCGCCATACAGAGGCTCGGTCCTTTGCTGGCGACCGCCCATGCCAACACACTGGATCGGATGGGACCCGATGGCCCAGTTCATCACATCGAGGTTGTGGACGTGCATCTCCGTGACAAAGTCGCCCGACAGCCAAGTCATAAACAGCCAGCGGCGCAACTGCCACTCCATGTCCGACCACTCGGCCTTCCGCTTCTGCGGGCCCCAGCCGAGCATGCCTCCGCCCAGCCGGAAACACTGACCGCTGAGCATGGTGCCCAGGGCGCCGTCGTGGATGCGCTTGACCGCTTCGACCAGGTGCGAGATCCGACGCATCTGCGTGCCGGCCACGAGGGTCAGACCCTTCTGGTCGGCCAGCTCCGAAGAGGCGAGGACCGAACGAATACCCACCGGGTCGACCGCCACGGGTTTTTCCATGAAGACGTGCTTGCCCGCCTCGACCGCCGCCTTGAGCATCAGCGGGCGAAAGTGCGGCGGGGTCGTCAGGATGACCATGTCAATATCCGTAGCCAAGACCTGCTTGTAGGCGTCCCATCCGGAGAAGCACATCTCGTCGGTCACTTTCACCTTCTCGGGCGCCCTCTGCGCCAGTGTCTTGCGACATCGAGCCACCTGCTCTGGGAAAATGTCGCCCATCGCCACCAACTCGACGTTTTCATCGGCCGCCAGACACTTGGACGAGTCGTGGGTCCCGCGACCGCCGCACCCAATGACACCGAGACGAATCTTGTCGCCTCCGGCAGCGTAGGCCCGCGGACTCAATTGCGACCCGGCCGCCAGTGTCACCGCACCGGCCGCCGCCGTCTTCATGAAACCACGTCTGGACAAGCTCACTTGTGTGTTCTGATCTTCCATCTTTAGTACCTCAATCCAATAGGTCAGCAGTTGTCTATGCTCAAAAATCCGATTACATCAGCGACGTTTTGCCCGGGATCGCCACCGGCCGCACCGGAAGATCGATCCAGTCATACTTCGGCGGCCGCAGATCCAGCTTCGAAGCCTTCATCGCCCAGTCCCACTTCAGCGCCCGACCGGTGTAGGCACTCATGCGCCCCATGATCGCATTCATCGTGCTCTCAGCCACCCGCTTGCCTTCGTTGATCGGAGAACCGTCCCGAATGCTCTTGATCAGGTCGGCCATCTCCTGAACATAGTGATTGGGATCCGGGCCTTCATACGTGAAGGGCTTCTCGCCCACGATCACACCACGATCCACGTCGGCGTAGCCCTTCGTGCCCACCACGCGTTCGGCGACGCGATTCGTCGAGCCGTTGATCTGACGACACTGGCTGGCGACCCGCACGCCGTTGGCGTACTCGTACTCGACCGCGAAATGGTCATAGATATTGCCCAGATCGCGCACCGCCCGGCCGCCCAAGCCAACGCACTGCTCCGGGTGCGCCTCCAGCGCCCAGTTGATCACGTCCAGATTGTGGACGTGCTGCTCGACGATGTGATCGCCGCTGGTCCAGGTAAACCAAGGCCAACTGCGACACTGCCACTCCATGTCCGAGCGATCGCCCTTGTCCCACCACTTCCAGTAGCCCAGCATATCCCCGCCATTCCAATAGGCCTGGGCCGCAACGATCTCGCCGATCTGCCCATCATGAATCCGCCTGATGGTCTCCTGGTACTTCTTGCTGTGGCGCCGCTGGGTGCCGGCAACGACGGAAAGGCCCTTCTGCCGCGCCAGTTCCGCCGTCTTGATGACCGAACGAATACCAACCGGGTCCACCCCACCCGGCTTTTCCATGAACACGTGCTTGCCGGCCTCGATCGCCACCTGGAAATGCTCGGCGCGCCAGTGAGGCGGCGCCGTCAGAAGCACCAGATCCACATCGCATTGCACGACGCGCCGGTGCGCGTCGAAACCCACGAACTGCTTGTCGGGCTTGACCTTCAGCGCCGTTGGCACATCCTTCTTGAGCTTCGCCAGGGACTCCTGCAGACGATCCTCGAACAGATCGCCCATCGCGACGATCTCGACGCCCGCCGAACTCTTAACACAACTGATTAGATCCCGCGTTCCCTGCCCCCCGCAACCGATTATACCGACACGCACGGTATCGGAGCCGGCCGCATACGCGCCGCCCGCCAGGGGCAAGCTTGCCACTGAAAACGCCGAAGCCTTGATGAAGTTTCGACGGGAAACGCTGCTGAAGTTCGCTGTCTCTGTCATTGATGGTCCTCTCTGGATAGGAGTTCTCAGTCACTCGCGCTAGATGAGCGGCGTCCGGCCCGGAACGGCCACGGGATCGAGCGGTAAATTGCCGAATTCGTATCGAGCCGGCCGCAGGTCCAACTTCGAAGCCTTCATCGCCCAGTCCCACTTCAAAGCGCGACCCGTATAGGCGCTCATTCTTCCGATGATGGCGCACATGGTGCTCTCGGCCACATGCTGCGCCTCGTTGAGCCCCTTGCCCTGCCGAATGCTATCGAGCAGAACGCGATGCTCTTCGTAGTAGGGATTCTCGTTGGGCCCCTCGTACTTGTAGATCGTGTTGCCTCGTCGGTCCTTGATGAAACCGACCGCCTGATCGGTATAGCTCTGACCCTCAGTTCCAGCCAGACGCTCGCACACGTGGTACGCGGAGCCGGGATTCTGCTTGCACATACTGGCGACACGGACCCCATCGGGATACTCGAACTCGCAGGCGAAGTGGTCGAAGACATTGCCATAGGCCGGACCCGTTCGAGCCTGGCGACCGCCCATTCCCATCACCTGCCGCGGCGGCGCACCAATCCCCCAATTGATCACATCCAGATTATGCACGTGCTGCTCGCAGATGTGATCGCCGCAAAGCCAGGTCATGTAGAACCAGTTGCGGCACTGCCATTCCATGTCACTCATGCCGGCGCTCTGTGGCACCTTGAACTGGTCCCAGGCCAGGCTCATATTCCAGTAGCATTGTCCGGCGCGAATCTGACCGATGGCTCCATCCCGGACCCGTTTCATGATATCGACATAGTGGTTCTGGTGGCGGCGCTGTGTGCCGGCGATGACCGTCAACCCTTGGCGCCGAGCCATCTGGCCGGCGGCCAGTACCATCCGAATGCCAACCGGGTCCACCGCCACGGGTTTCTCCATGAAGACATGCTTGCCCGCCTGGACCGCCGCCTGGAAATGCGCGGGGCGAAAATGCGGGGGCGTCGCCAGCAGAACGACGTCCACACCGCTGTCGATCACACCCTGGAAGGCATCGAAGCCGACGAAGCGACGCGACTTGGGCACATCCATCTTGGGCGAAAGCGACTTGAAGGCATCGCGGTCATACCGTCCTTCGGCGCCGCTGGTGAGCATGTGGTGGCATTTGTCCAATTGATCCTGAAACAGATCCCCCATGGCCCACAGCTTGACCGACGTGTCGCCGCATTGCAGAATCTGCGTGGCAGCGCCCGCGCCCCGCCCGCCGCAACCGATCAGGCCGACGCGTATCGTATCGGAACCAGCCGCGTGCGCCCGGGCGGCAACGCCAAGACCGGCCAACGAAACCGCCGACGTCTTGATGAAAGCCCGACGGGAGACGTCACTATCTAGATCCATAGATGATCCTCTACTGGCACCTTCGCAACTGTTACTTCGTCAACGGTTTGATATGGATATTGCGAAATGCGATCGGGTTGCCATGATCCTGCAATCCAATGTAACCCCGTTTCCGGGCCAGCCCCGGATGGCCTTCGTACTTGTAGGGGAAATACGTCGTGTTCGTATCGACAACAGTCCGGCCGTTCAAGACGACCTTCACCAGCGGGCCCCGGCACGAAACGATCATCTTCTGCCACTGCTCGGCTGGTTCGCTGGCCCGCTCCGACGGGGCCTGCACGCCGTAGATACTGCCCGTGAACTGATTGGGCCGCAACTCGCGGTGGGCTTCGGCATGATCGTCCAGAATCTGGATCTCCATACCCACGTAGGCCGGGTCGCCCCGGTGCGGCGTCCTCAGGAATATCCCACTGTTGCCTTCCGGCCCGACGCGGAACTCCAACGACAACTCGAAGTCTTCGTATTGCCGGACGGTGGACAGCCAGTTACCACCCCGCCCTTCGGTCGAGAGCACGCCGTCTTCAAATTGCCAACTCCCCTGTCGACCGCCAATCTGCTGCCACCCGACCAGGCCCGTCGCCAGTAGATCCTCGCCGTTAGTGAGGCCCCGCAGCGGCACCCGCCCGCACGAACCGGCGCCCAACACCACGCCGGCCAGAACCATGAGCCATCCCGCCTTCACCTTACCCATATCACACCTCCCGTCCCGTATTGTGGATGCGTCCCCCACCGCCCAATGAATTCGCCTGATGTGGTCATTACATCGATACCTGCGTCTGACAAAATGCCTGGCTCAACTTATCAAGATCAGCCTACCCCGGGCGCCGCCAGTCGTCAAGCCTATTCCCCCACTTCTCGGTCCCTCACCGATGCGTAGCAGAACTGCTGAGAATCCCCCCAGCGACCCTGAAAAGCCCATTCGGCAGTTGACCAGCATCCTTCTGACGACTAGGATAGTTGTTGTCGCGCGGCGGCGTCGCCGCGCGGAAGGAATGGACCATCGCACGAGTGAGCGTCATGCGAAAACTGCTGCTCTTTATCTGGATCATCATGATCGCCATGGCCGTGAGCAACTCAGCGACGGCCTCGGAGACTCCCGAACCACCCGTGGCGTATTACCGATACAAGGTCATCAAGAGCTATCCCCACGACACGCGCGATTTCACCCAGGGGCTGGTCTATCGGGATGGATTCCTCTACGAAGGGACCGGGCTGTATGGCGAGTCGATCCTGACCCGGCGCGAACTCAAGAGCGGTCGGATCATCAAGAAGTCGCGACTGCCCCGCAAGTACTTCGGCGAAGGCATCGCCCTCTTCGACGACAAGATCATCCAATTAACGTGGAAATCGCGCAAGGGTTTCTGCTACGATCGCGAAACGTTCCGGCTGCTCGGCGAGTTCAGCTACAAAACGGAAGGTTGGGGTCTGACCCACGACGGGACGCGACTGATCCTCAGCGACGGGACCGACACCCTGCGTTTCCTCGATCCCAACACCTATGCCGAAACAGGCCGAGTCAAGGTTCGCCACAACGGACGTCCCTTGCGACAGATTAATGAACTCGAGTTTATTGACGGGAAGATCTACGCCAACGTCCTGCCCACCGATTACATCGTGATCATTTCGCCGCAGACCGGACACACCACCGGCGTGATCGATCTGCGCGGGTTGTATAGGCCCCCTCCTCAGGCGTCCAACGACGCCATTCTCAACGGCATCGCCTACATCCCCGAGAGCAAACACCTGCTCGTCACGGGAAAACGCTGGCCCAAGATCTACGAGATCCAGCTTGTGCCGCACTCGACCAACCCAAAGTGACATCGCATCCCCCGATCGTTCAGTCGAGGGGACGGAAGGTGACGCCCATCACGTCGAACCGGTCCAGGTGGCGACGAAGCCGACCCAGGAACTGCTCGTAATCCTTCGCCTCCTTCGCCGACCAGGCCACCTCGGCCAGCGCCGCGGCGCGAGGATAGGCCATGTAGTCGAGATGCTCGGGGGTGGGGATGTACTCGCCCCACAACTGGCCCTGAACACCGAGGACATGTTTGGCCTTCTCGGGAGCGATCGCGGCCGGGATCGGATCGTAGGAGTAGACCTTCGCCAGCGGCAGATTGCCGCCGATGGCCAGCGGTTCAATCTCGGGCGAGCCCTGGTAGTAGTCGAAGTAGGTGTGGGACGTCGGCGCCATGACGACATCGTGTCCGGCGTTAGCGGCTGCGATGCCGCCCTGCTGGCCGCGCCAGGACATCACCGTCGCGCCGGGGGCCAGCCCACCCTGCAGGATCTCGTCCCAACCCACCAGGCGCCGGCCATGCTCGGTCAGGAACGTGTCCATTTCCTTGATGAACCAACTGTGCAGCCCGTGGGCATCCTCGAGTTGCAGGCGCTTTATCTGGGCCTGCATCTCGGGGTCGTTGGTCCAGTGTCCGATATTGGCTTCATCGCCACCGATATGAATGGCTTGGCTTGGGAATAGTTCGATCACTTCGGTCAGTACGTCCTGCAGAAAGGCCACTGTCTCCGAGCGCGGTGCGATCAAACCTTTGGTCTTGAACCACCGTTGCTCAAGCGGTAGCGCGCCGAGAGGACCCGGATTTATGCCTATCTCCGGGTAGACCACGATCGCCGCTCCGGTATGGAACGGCATCTCGATCTCCGGCACGACCGTGATGTGGCGGTCGGCGGCGTAACGAACGATCTCCCGAATATCCTCCTGCGTGTAGAATCCGAAGCAGCGCGGACCATTTCCGCCTTTGTGGCGAAGATTCCAGTCCATCTTCGAACCGAGTTCCGTCAGCTTGGGGTACTTCTTGATTTCAATCCGCCAGCCCTCGTTGTCCGTCAAGTGGATCTGCAGGCGGTTGAACTTGTGGATGGCCATTGTGTCAATGAATCGTTTGACATTCCGCAGGGAAATGAAATGACGCGCCGGATCGAGCAGCAAACCGCGCCAGCGAAAACGCGGCGTGTCGGTAATCTTCACACAGGGGACTTTCCAGTCGACGTCGGGCACCGCCACGTCACTGAAGACGGCCGGGGGCATCAGTTGGCGCAAGGTCTGGATGCCATAGAATAGTCCCGCCGACTTCCGGGCCACTACCGTGATCCGCTCGCGTGCGACTGTCAGCGTGTAGCCCTCGTCACCGAGCGCGTCGGCGCCGCCGTCCAGTTTCAGCTCGATCGCCTTCCCCTCCTCAGGCCGGGACACGGCGCCGTACAGGACGAAGCCGGTCGCCGGAGCCAGCGCATCGATCAGCTTCGACGCCTCGATCCACGACGGACCCTGGGCGACGATCCGCGTCTCAGGCGTCAATACGAAGGTCCCTTCGCCCGGCTCGATTGACACCGGCGCCGGAATCACATTCACCGCCCCGGCAGCCGGACACGCCGTCGCCAAACAGCCAAGGACTGCCAGAAGGACCATTGCCATCACTCTACGCACGGGGCAGAACAATCGTAACATGGGAACCTCGGAATTAACTGTCACTGCTATTCGAGGACGCCAAAGTAACGTCGTGTTTCCGATCGTCTAGTCGAGCGGTCGGAACTTGACTCTCATCACTTCAAGCCGGCTCAGGTGGCAACGAAGCCGACCCAGGAACTGCTCGTAGTCCTTCGCCTCCTTGGCGGACCAGGCCACCTCGGCCAGCGCCGCGGCGCGCGGATAGGTCATGTAATCGAGGTGCTCAGGCGTCGGGATGTACTCGCCCCACAACTGGCCCTGCACGCCGAGGACATGTTTGGCCTTCTCCGGGGCGATCGCAGCCGGGATCGGATCGTAGGAGTAGACCTTCGCCAGAGGCAGATTACCGCCGATACTCAACGGCTCGGTCTCCGCAGGGCCCTGGTAGTAGTCGAAATACGTGTGTGAGGTCGGGGCCATGACGACGTCGTGTCCGGCGTTGGCGGCTGCGATGCCCCCCTGCTGGCCGCGCCAGGACATCACCGTCGCGCCGGGGGCCAGCCCACCCTGCAGGATCTCGTCCCAACCCACCAGGCGCCGGCCCCGCTCAGTCAGGAACGTGTCCATCTGCTCGATGAACCAACTCTGCAACTCCTCTTCATCCTTAAGACCTTTATCCCGGATGATCGCCTGGACCTCTTCGCTGGCCTTCCACTGGTTCTTGACCGCCTCGTCGCCACCAACGTGAATGTGCTCGCTGGGAAACAACTCGAGCACCTCGGCCAGCACGTCCTGCAGGAAGGTGACCGTCGCCGGGCGTGGGCCGAAAATATGCGGGCTGACACCCCAGTACGTGAGCGGTGAAAGATCTTTCTGCTTCTTTGGGAACACACCCAGGTAAGGATACGCACTGATCGCCGAGGCGGCGTGACCCGGCATTTCGATCTCCGGCACCACCCGAATGTGTCGCGCCGCTGCATACTGGACGATCTCTCGGATATCATCTTGCGTGTAGAACCCGCCGTGACGTTTGCCGTCGAAGCGCATCGGGCGATTGCGGGCGTGTCCCGCCACCGTCTCTTTCCGCCAGGCACCGACCTCGGTCAGCTTGGGATACTTCTTAATCTCGATTCGCCAACCTTGATCGTCGGTCAGATGAAGTTGCAGGCTGTTGAACTTGTGCAGCGCCATCGTGTCGATAAAACGCAGCACAGCGGACTTGGCGATGAAGTGACGCGCCGGATCGAGCAGCAGGCCCCGCCACGGAAAACGGGGGGAATCGGCGATCTTCACGCTGGGAACTTCCCACGCCACGTCGTCCATGACGGTCTCGCTGAAGACGGCCGGGGACATCAGTTGCAGTAGCGTCTGAATGCCGTAGAACAATCCCGCCGGCTTCTTGGCGATCATCGTGACGCGTTGGCGCGTGACTTCCAGCGTGTAGCCTTCGCCACCGAGATCACCGGCGCTGTCGTCCAGTTTCAATTCGATTGCCGTCCCGTCCTGGGACAGGGACACAGAGCCGCGCAATACGAAACCAGTTGCCGGAGCCAACGCATCGATCAGCTTCGACGCCTCGATCCACGCCGCGCCTCGGGCGATGATCCGCGTCGCCGGCGTTAGTATAAAGGACCCTTCGCCCTGCTCGATCGACACCGGCGCCGGAATCACGTTCACCGCACTAGCGGCCGGGCAAGCCGTCGCCAACCAGCCCAAGGCTGCCAAGAGGGTCATTGCCGTCGCAATACGAGCGTGTGAAGACAATCGTAACATGGGGACCTCTGCATTATCCAACGTTGCCATTCTCATCGAGACTCCCGCCGGCGCCTGGGCTTTCGGACGAAAGCACAACACGCGGCGAGAGCACCTACGTCGCTTGTGAAGGATAGCCGTCAGAGGCTTGATGTGCAACTGAAAACCGACCCGATCAGGTGTGACAGGGCCGCCATGGTGCGGTGGAGGATGCGTCAACTCCGGCTCAGATCTGCGTCATCCCGGAGGAGGAAATATACCGGACAGGACAACCCGAGTCTTTGGTCAATTGCTGAATTCGCGCGGTCCAGTCGCCAGGCCAGCCTTGGGCCCTGGCCTGCCGGCAAGTGTCGATGGCTCGCTCGTAATTATCCACTTCGGCCAGCAAAGTCGTCATCAACTCGTATCCGGCGTGCGTGGGCAACGCCCTCATCGGATACCGATCGTGAAACGCCCTGGCCGCCTGCCCCCCAATCCTGGCCTGCTTGTAACAGGCCGCAAAGGCCGCATCGGAAGCATCGGGGAACTGTTCCTTCCATCGGTCGTACAGGCGGACCATCTCGTCGTAGACAGAGTGCAACGCCAGCACATCGTTCTCAGCGTCGGCCTGCTCCTCGGCCTTACCCAGGAGGCGCAATGCCAGCTCCCTCTCTTCAGCCCTTTTGCCCAATTGACTCGCCATCGCGGTCAGGAGAGCGGCGGCGCTCTCGTAGACCGAGGGGCCGCCACCCGTCGTCAGAGGCCGCACCGCAGTGGGCGGTCCGGGATGCTGGTACACCTTCTCAATGTACCTCCGCTCGGCCCCCGAGAATGTTGTGAGCCACCAGGAATCGAGGCCGAAGTGACCGATTTCGCCCTCGACTTCGACGTGTTTTGCTACAGTGTGATTGCATCCAGCCATGAAAACGCCAATCTCATCTCAGGCGTGAACGCTTCCCGCTTGTTCGGGTCCCTACTATTCCCCCAAAAGCAAGCTGTGAACAATCCGTCGAATGATACTCCACTAAAATCATACAAAGCACGGACCCCTCCTCCAAACAACGACTCCGAATACCGTCAGAAGACGTATCGCTTTATGGCCCGGCAAAAAGGAAGGGGCCTGCGTCGCGTTGACACAGGCCCCGATTCGTGCTGCTAACGTGATGAACGCTGGACCGAGTCAGCCAAGCCGCAGTGTTATCACGGTGTACCTTTAACGCCGCCTCAAAACGCCTGGGCGACCGGTTCGGTCCTACCGGCCAGCCCCGCGACCTCGGCCGCAGACAACGCACGCTGGTAGACATAGACCTCATCGATCTGCCCGGTGAACCAGTTGTCGGCCGCATCGAACACGCCACCGCCGGCGACGTTGACCGGGAAGGTGGAGGCGCCATAGGTCCCGTCGATCGCGCTGCCGCCGGAAACTGCCAGCTTGCCGTCCAGGTAGATCGTCACGGACGAGCCATCGCCCACCGCGACGATGTGATGCCAGTCGGCGCCGGAGTCATAGGACCAGGGGAGATTCACAGCGCCGCCACCGCCGGCAGTCCAAATCTGGACGTTATTGCTGGCGGAGATCCCGTACTCGACGCAGTCATTCTGGCCGATCAGGCCGCTACGATCGCCCAGAGACAGATCGCCTTTGAGCCAGCAGGCGATGGTGAATTCCGCCAGGTCACTGAGCAGACTCATCCCAGTCGTGACGTAGTCGCGCGTGCCGTCGAAATCCAGCGCGCCGCCGGAGACACCGGTAATCCAGGTCGGATCGCCGTCAAGGGTGCCGTTATTGCCATTGCCCGACGAGTCGGCCGCGACCATGCCGGCCCCGTCATCAAAAGCGTAATGAAGCACCAGGCCCGCCGCATCCGGCTCTACCGGCGTAACGAACTCCGGCGTCTTCGGGTACAGGCGGATGTCGTCAATGTAGAGGACGCCCGCGGCCCCGGCGCCTTCGACGCCGATGATCAACGTCGCGACGTTGCTCAGATTGCCGCCGACGATGGACAGATCGATATTCCAGGGCTGCCACTGCCCCTGGGCGATATCCGTCGCAGCGCCGTCATAGACCACCTTGGTGCCGTTGATCTTGACGTACAGTTGTCCCGTGTTGTCCTGGGCGCCGTGGAAATACAGCGAGAGGCTCTTGATACCGTTGCCTGTCCAGTTCTGGGCCAGGGCAAGTTCGGCCTCGGAGATTGACGTGCCGCTGTTGTCATAGAACATCGGCATGGACTGGCTGCCATTGTTGACGATGGTCTGCTCGGCAAACGGCGCCTCAATGTGTCCGACCGTCGAGCCGTTAGCGGGCATTTCGTAGCCGTCGATCCAGGTCATGAAAATCGCTTGCCCGGCGTCGATGTCATCGGTATAGCTCTCGAAATCATCAACGACCCGATACGCCTGCGTCGAGAAGCTCCAGACGGGGCCCTCCCAGGACTCCGCGTCCTGAACGGCGTCGACTTTCCAGTAGTACGTCGCTTCCAGATCCAACGCACCGGGCGCGTAGCCGGCGGAATCGACCGTCTCGGCCAAGGCCAGCGCCTCGGCATCCGTACCGAAATAGACATCGTATGCGAGGGCGTCTCTTGCCGCTCTCCAGGCAAGAGTCGTCTCCACGCTCACGTCCGCGGCGTCATCGGCCGGTTGCGGCTCGCGAGCCGAGGCCGGGATGAACATGAAGCGGATTTCGCTCAGACCATACTGAGGCACAGGAAATGTGCCGTAGCTGCTGTTGACAGTCAGCTTGACGAACTTGGCCGCCACGCCGCCGAAATCAATCGTGGTGTTGGCCGCGTAATCGGGCAGCGCCGTCGCCTGAGCCAACTCGATCTCGCCCAGAACCGTCCAGTCGACACCATTCTCGGAGTACTTGACCGTCACGTCCTTGATCCCAAAGCCCAGCATCAGCTCGAACTGCACGTTGTAGTTCCAGACGAGCACTTCATGCAACTTGTAGACGGCGTCGAACTCGTACTGAAGGTAGACCGGATCGTCGCCCGCGAGGCCCAGGAACATATCCGCCGCGTCGGCTGAGTGCAGATCGTCGGCATTCAATCCCGAGCCGTTGATCGTGTTCTCCACGACCGCGCCCGCCTGGGGAATCGCGTTACTGGTGGCGATGATGTTCTGGACCGGGTAGGCCAGCGGTTCGGCGGAAAAGCTCCACACGTCACCCTTGAAGATCGTATTGTCGGGCGCGCCGTTGACCTCGTCGATCCGCCAGTAGTAGGTCTGACCGAATTCGAAGCGACCGGGATCGTAAGTCGCAGCGCTCTGAGATTCGCTGACGAGTACACCGAGCGGATTGGCCCGATTGGCGTCATTGACATCGTCGAAAGAGGTCCCCAGGTAGACGTCATGCGTGGCCGCCAAAACACCCGGCGTCCAACTCAAGTCGTCATCCGGCGGCACGTCCGTCGCTTCGTCTTCGGGAACCGGTTCGCCGGCCAGTTCCGGCACCGCGCCGCCCAGCATCACGATCTGGATTTCCTCCTGCGTCAGCGCCCGATTGTAGATCCGCGCATCGTCGAGCATACCGTCGAAGTAACGGCCCGTCGCCTGCGAGTTCTCACCCAGAGTCACGTTGTGCGTGGCTGCGTTGATGGTGCTGGAAAGCGCCAGCGTATCGGCCACTTCGCCGTCGAGATAGAGCACCAACTCGTCGCCGTCAAAGGTACCGGTCATGTGGTGCCATTCCCCGATCAGGGTCTCCAGGCCCGTGGTGTAATTGATCGAGTTCCAGTCGCCGTCATAGATGAAAAACTCCACGTTGTTGCCGGACTGATGCTTGATGGCGTATGCGCTGTCGCCCTTGCCGAGCCAGCAGTTGTGTTCACTGTTGCCCATATCGTTGGCGTTGACCCAAATGGCCAGCGTGAGCTGCTCGGTGATGTCGAAAACCGCGTCGTTGCCGCAGTCGACAAAGTCGCCGTCGCCGTCCAGTTCGAGCGCCCCTTCGATCGTCCCGACGACCCATTGCGGATCACCCTGTAAGGCGCCGTCGTTGCCGTTGGGCGATGAATCGACCGCCGTCGTTCCGGCGCCGTCATTGAGTCGCCACAGGGCGACCAGACTGGGATCGGTGTCGGCGTTGAAGTCGCCGTAGGCCGATCCGCCCAGGACCAGAGCCAATACCGTCGCGATGAGAATCGCACGAATCGATTGCTTCCACATGACCATTCTCCTCTAAGGAAACGTTTTGTCAGACAGCACTCTGGTCACACACCAAAGCCTTGTCCCTCCGCATCGCGGCCCGATCACCACCTCCAGCCGCACCTATTTGTCCGTTATGAGTTGCCCAGCCCAGATGTTCTTCAGAAGCGAAATGAAAAGAACAGCGGCCCAATCACCTCCTTTTCACGTGAAATGCCCGCTGCGATGAATCGGCAGACCAGACCCGATAAGGAATGCGACTGTCCCATCCTCGTTCTCCCCCGCCTGATATGCACCCTCAAGAAATACATGGCATCCGCGCTCGACACCCTCGATTTTTGCCGTCAGACCACCTCAACAAATGGCAACACCCTGCCTCTCAACCCCGTCATGACGCCGAAAGACCCGATAATAACTCTCCTAACCAGTCTTATTTGTACCAGAATTGAGCCCGGGATGCAACAGCCCTTCTCGGCTCTTTCGCAGCATTCCTCGTCTCTCTATCGGCCAAGGAACCGCCCGTCTCCAGACCGTACCGCGAGATATCCGCGCCAGGAGCCCTTCATGGCTTTGGCGGGAGTTGGGCTAGGGAGATTCGTCGCCGTAGTCGTAAGGTTGCTTGCCTTGCCGGAGGCGAGCGTCGTGCTGCATCTGGCGCAAGGTGCGAGTGACCCAATCGGCCAGTTCCTCATTGGTCATCGTTCTGGCCCGCTCGGGAGCCAAAGGCTTGCCGAACGCGACCAGGATTGGCCCGGAGGAGAAGAGCTTCTTGTGACGCGGCCAACACTCGAAGGCGCCGTCGATCAGGAGGGGAACGACCGGCGACTTGGAGCGGCGACAGAGCAGTCCGAAGCCCGCCTTGAACGAGGTGATGCGCCCGTCGTACGTCCGCGTCCCCTCCGGGTAGAGACAGACCCCTTCGCCTGCCTTGAGTCGGGCAACCACCGTCTTCATCGTGCTGATGTCCGCCTTGTCCCGTGAGATGGGAATCGCGCGGACCGAACGGATCATGCCGCTGAAGATGGGTGAGGTGAACAACGAATCTCGAGCCATGTACGTCAGCGGGCGCGTCGCCGCAACGCCGCAGAAAATCGGATCGAGAAAGCTCTGATGGTTGGCGACCACAATGAAGCCGCCCTTGGAGGGGATGTTCCGACGCCCGTACACACGAAAGCGAAAGCAGATCAGGGTAAATACCTGGCAGAGGAACCGCGCGACCCAGTACCACGTGATTTCCAGCTTTCCTCTGGGCTTCATTCCTCAATGCTCCGGAGCATTCGCTCGATCACGTCATCGATCGCCAGGCTCGTGGTGTCGATGAGAATGGCGTCGGCCGCCGGCTTCAGCGGTCCGACGGCGCGGCTCTCGTCGCTCTTGTCCCGCGCCTCGATCACTTTCTTCAATGCTTCGAGGTCCACCTCCGCCCCGGCCGCATCGAGTTCCGCCCCGCGCCGGCGGGCCCGCTCGGCCGCATCGGCGACCAAATAAAATTTGACCGCCGCGTCGGGAAACGCCACCGTCCCCTGGTCGCGCCCCTCGGTGACCACGCGCCCATGCTGGGCGGCAAAACATCTCTGCATGTCGACCAACTCGGCCCGCATCGCGCCCGACGAAGCGACGTGCCGCACGTTGGCCGTCAGTTTGGGTTCTCTGATCTGGCTCGTCACGTCGGTTCCGTCAACGAGCGCCTTCATGGCGCCCAGCGCCGGCTCGAAAGCAAAGGTATGGGCCCCGATGACGGGCGCCAACTGCTCGGCATCGCTGAAATCGACACCATCCTGCAGGGCCGCCCAGGTGACAGCGCGGTACATGGCTCCGGTATCCAGAAACACGGCGCCGAGTCTCTCGGCCAGCAGGCGAGCCACCGTGCTCTTGCCGCTCGCGGCCGGACCATCGATTGTAACCACAAACTGGGCCATCACTGTCCTCGCCGACTCCAGGCATTGTTGCCCGAACGCTTCTCTTCGTCTCCGCAGTCGCACTCGCAGCCCTCGCCGGACTTGCGCGGCGGCCCCACCTTCACCGCGATAACGCTCGTATCGTCGACCTGCCGGGCCAATCCCGCGAACCGGCGGCGATACCCCAGAACGTTGCGAATCACGTGGTCGGCCGGACAGTCGGTGAACTGTTTGACCGCCTCCAGCATCCGATCCCGGCCCCAGGTTTCGTTGTTGAAGTCCATCGCATCGACCAGACCGTCGGTATAGAACAGCAGGCAGTCGCCGTCCTGAAGCTGAACGGTGTCGATTTCGTATTGCGCCTGAGGGTCCACCCCCAGCACCAGACCCCCCTTGGCCAACTCCTGAATCCGGCCATCGCGGATCAGCACCGTCGGCTCGTGCCCGCAACTGCAATAGGTGATGGTTTTCTCGACCGTGTCGATCGTCGCATAGAAAAGCGTAATGAACTCGCCTTCGTGGCACTCGACACAAGCCATCTTATTGAAATTCTCAACGGCATTCTTGGTTCGAATGACCGTCCTGAGCCCACCGTTCAACTCCTTGGCCGAACCGATGTCCCTGAGGACCCCGCGAAAGCCTTCCGTATAGGCATGCACGGCGCCGCGAAACCAACTCATCATAATCGCCGCCGGGACGCCCTTGCCGATCACGTCGGCAATCGTCACGACCAGTCGCCCGTCGCCGATGGGCAGGAAGTCGTAGAAATCCCCCCCCACGTCGAAACAGGGAATGTACTTGGCCGCGACGTCCAGCCCTTTGATTTCAGGGGCCTTTTCGGAGATCATCCGTCGCTGGATCAGCCCGGCCAGCCGCATCTGCTCGGCGATCCGCTGCCCCGCAATCGCCTCGGCGTAAAGCTTGGCGTTGGTGATCGCCACCGCACACTGCGAGGCCACCGCCCGCGCCAGCGGAACCGCATCGGTGCCGAACCCTTTCGATCGCGGACTGTACAGGCGCAAAACACCGATCGGGGTGTTGCGGAACTGCATCGCCACCGTCAACTGGCTGACCAAACCCTCCTTGGAGGTAGCGCCGCGATACTGAATGCGATTGTCGACCCGCATGTCGTCGATCACGACGGCCTCGCCGGCAAAGGCGGCCCGGATCACCTCGTCATCCTTGGTGACGGCGCCCTTGTTGCGATACTCCTCGCTGAGCCCGTGCGTGCTGCGCATCTTCAGATCGTTGGTCTCTTCGTCCAACAGGCGGATCGAACAGGCCTTGGCGCCCACGATTTTCACCGCCGCAGCCGCCAACCGGTCCAGGACCTCCTGCAGCGAGAACCTCCCCGCCACCAGCGTGCTAAGCTGGTAAATCTGCTCGTCTCTTTCGATGTCTCTCTTCGTTCGGCTCATAGTTTACTGGTTCCAATCCATCAGAGGCGGCATTATAAGGCACATCGGGCCGCGCGTGAATGCCAATCTGGCGGAATGGCTGGATCGACCCGGGATTAGGAGACATTTTGACGTGATTCGATCGACGCGGCCTTGCTGAGAGCCCAAATCCGTCCTTGGGAAGACACGATCAAAAGGGTCCGGGCAGGCAGACGCCGTGGCCGACCGGCGGCGGACGAAACACCACGAAGTGCCGGCGGTTCCAATTCCACCAGAGCCATCGCAGCGTGCGGGCCTCCAGAACGGCTTCGAATTCAAAGGCGACCTCCGTGGGAAGACCGCGATCATCCACCGTCAGGACATCGATGACCAGGCGCGGCAGCGTGATTCGCGCGCCGGCCTTGAAGGGCCTTCCGGTCCCGCGCACGTCACTGAGATCGCGGTAGAAAAACACCGGGTCCGGCCGATGGCCCTCCTGGCAATCAAAGAGGCTCTCCGCAATCGATCGGATGACCAGGCGACGCGGTCCCGTTCGGACGATCTCCACGGGCCCATATCCCGGAGCCAAGGTCCGAATCCCGGCCGGCAGGGCCTTGCCATGATGAGCGGCCCAGAAAGGATCGTAAGCGAACGAGGCCGGATTGGGGGCGTTGACAATCACCAGATCCTGATCGGGAAGCAGTCGCAGATACAGGCCGATCGCCAGGGTCCTGCTCAGTCGCTTCTGGGCTTTCGAGGTCACCTTGGCAGCGCACGCTCGCGTCACGACCGCCCAGGGCAGATGCGTGACAAACAGGCCCACGATCAGCAAACGAAGCAGTCGGTGCGACCGATCGGCTCGGCACACTTCATCCGCACGCCGCCACCAGGCGCCCAGACACTCGGCAATCAGGCCAAAGGCCCCCACCGCCACGAACAGCAGGGCGCGACTCATCGGAACGGTCGCGCAGACCGGCAGCGCCGCGCCGTACATCCCCGCCAGCCAGAACCGCATCCGTCGGTTCGCCCGCCACAGAGGCCACAGACCCAGCGGGATCAGAACGACCACCAGGGCCAGGAGACACCAAAGGAGCACCCCGCCGGCCGGCGGCAGAAAGCTGTGCAATTCGGGTGGACTCGTCGTCCATTGTCCCCCCAGCAGAAACGGAAGCCGTTTGACCGCCGCGACCAGAAACGCCGCCGGGTGGCGTACGGGATCGACGTAGTACCCCCCGCCGGAAGCGCCATAGCCCTGAAGACTGTAGACCAGTCGCCACGCGAGGATGACCGCCACGTAGGGAACCAGAGCCCCAAAACGTCTGGCCCGGGCCCCCGAGGCCAGAACCGCCTCGTAGGCGAACAGGTAGGCGAAGATGGCGATGCCCCCCTCCGTAGCCAACAGGCACGCGAGAAAACACAAGGGCGCCAAGACAGCGCCGCCCTTCCAATGGTCGGTGCGCCAGCGATCGTGCAGGATCAGGGCGACGAGCCCAAAGACCAGGGAGATCAGAAGGTTCCGGTTGGCCAGCCACATCGTGGGGAAATAGCTGTCGTCGTTGAGCAGGTAGAGCAGGCCCGCCAGGCCGGCAATCCACGTCGCGTCGATGAGCCGCCTGTACAGCAGGGCCGCGACGAACACCACCGCCGCGAACCAGAGAATGTTGTGCAGGTGCATCAGCCCAATCGAATTCGGGAACAGCCGATAGTCCAGCCAATGCGTCAGACTCGCCAGCGGTCGCCAGAAGGCCACGCGATAGCCATCGTCCGTCCACCAGGGCAGCGTCCCATAGGCCTGGAAACGCTCGAGGTTTTCGTTCGGCTCCACCGCCACGAAAAGGTCCGACAGAACCGGTCCGAGACGCCCCGATCCCTTCGGCATCAGCCCCATGTCGGCGAGTTGCCGGGCGGATTCGGCATCGCCGAGCAACATGGCGCGATGCATGTAGTCATCGGTCATGAGCCCCGTCCGCACGGTCGGCAGCGAAACGACAATCGCCAGCGCCGCTAGAAGGAAGGGCCAACGTCGCGACGCGAGCACGCGACGAGCACGGCCGGCAAGGCCTGTCTCTGTAGCCTTCAACTCCAGGGCCCCGGCGTCACAGACGACTCCGCCTCGATCCGATACGCAATCGCACTCCATCACGTGGACAATCCCTCTCAAACCGTAGGCGCCGACTTAGCTTGAACAGCGGCAAGAAAACGATTAACATGGCGACATACGAACCACATGGGCCAAAGGATAACCGTTGCCGACAATCCGTCAACACCCAATGAGAACGCGCACATGGACCTCATAGCCAAACATGTTATCTTCAGAGGGCACGTCCAGGGCGTCGGGTTTCGCTATACCACGCACCGGATCGCGAAACGATACGACCTCGTCGGGTTCGTGCGGAACCTGCCCGATGGCACGGTCGAAGCACTCATCCAGGGCCCCCCAGACGACGTGGAGACCTGCCTGACGGACATCAGAGATTCCTTCGGCGGCTATATCCGCGAGGCCAAGACCGAGCCGGTCGCGCCAAATCTGCAGCACATCGAATTCCAGATCGCCTTCTGAAGCCGCGACCGATCCGCACGGGCGCCGGGCCACGCGACCTCAGATCTGGGCCAGCAGAACGACGTAGTTCTTGCCGTAGACCTTCGCGCACTTGGGACAGGTCGTGTAGAAGAAGTACAACTTCTCCATCGTCTTCTGCTGCGAGGCGACATAGGTCTTCATCTCCGCGGCCCACTTGCGCACGTCCTTGTAGGGACCTTCAAAGGCCCGCGTCAGGAAGGTGCCCGAGAGACGCACCATCTCCACCCCCGGAACATCCTTGGCCACCGCGATGTAGATATCCGCTCCCCAGAGAGAGTTCTCATCCGAAAGCAACAGCATCTCGTCGGACGCGGCCTCGGCGGCCTCGATGCGCTTCATGTTGCGCACCATCACCGGGCCGAAATTCACCGGAATGTGAAAGATGCTCCGCACGCGGTCCTTGACGAACAGCTTGTTCTCGAACGTCACTTCCTTGCCGTTCCAGGGCGCCGGATCGAACCGTGGGCAGCACCCCGTCTCCGATGGCTCGTTCAGCTTTTCCATGGCGTCAGCCTCCTTGCCCTTAATGGGCTACCATTCGCGATCGACCAGTCATATCCTAACCTGTCCCAAACAAGGATCAATCCCTTCTGTACCTGTGGCAAACAGGCCTGGAACAGCATCACGACCGAGAGCCAAAGTAGAAACTGATGATGCAGGCCAGGCTCAGGCCCGGACGGGGCAGATCGGCGTACGCACCCGTCAGGAGCAGCGCGGCCAATCCGATCATCGCGGCCAGCACCAAGAGACCTTTGGCGTGGTTGATCAGATTGCCGAGAGTCGACCCCGTCGCCGCCGAAGAGAGACGTGCGAAGAAGTACCCCGTCACCAGCCCCGTAAGGACGATGAAAAACTCCAGGTAGGCCGGATCGACAAGTTGGCGACGCGCCCAGAGCAGAGCGCCACAGGCGGCGAAACCGAGAATCAGAACCAGTCGAATCGACCCGCCGGGAAGATGCAGCGGTTCTTGGGCTCGGGCCGAGGCGTCGAAGATGCGACTTTCCGCGCTCTTGAGCTTCTGGCGAAAACCGAAGTAGTAGCCGATGATCGCCAGGAGCAAACTGAGCAGGTAGCCCGGGACCGGTCGATCGGTCACCATGAGAATCCAGCAGCATCCGGCGACCGCCAGCGTGGCAACGGCGCGCACGCTGCCTTTGGGCAAGTTCAGCGGCTCCTGGACCACAGCCGCGTCGAGCTGAACGAAGCCGGCCTTGCTCGTGGACTCGTCCAGCAGGACCTGATAGCACCGATGGCAACCCCGACACTCGAACGATTGACCGTCCACGAGCTTCTCGTGAATCTCCATGCCGCAGTCGGGACAGCGATAGGTTGTCAACTCGAACATGCGTCCCTCCGATCATCTGACCTATTGACCATTCAGTCCGAACGACACTCGCGACGGGCGTATTGTAGAATGAGCCGAGACGCGCAGCAAGTCAATATCGCCTGCGAATCCGTGCCGCGTCCCACTGACTCGTAGATGAACTGCCCGCAAGACGGTACAATCAGAGACGACTGGAAAGGATACGGTATGTCTATACGACAGCGATGCGACTTGCCGGCACTGGCCTGGCTCGTATTAATGGTCGCCACGATGGGCGCCGGCGCCGAACGCCCCTGGCCTTGCCACATCATCGACGATTCCTCGCGGGGCGCCGACGGGGTCAAGCTCGCCGACGTCAACGCCGACGGATGGCCCGACATCGTCACCGGCTGGGAGGAAGGCGGGATCACCCGTGCCTACCTCCATCCGGGCCCGGCCCGGGTAACGAAACGCTGGCCGGCCGTGACAATCGGCCGCACCCCCTCGGTCGAGGACGCCGTCTGGGCCGACCTCGACGGCGACGGCGCTCACGACGTTGTCACCTGTTGCGAGGGCAAGACGCGGAGCGTCTTCTTCCATTGGGCGCCCGGACGCAGGAACGATCTCCTTTCCGAATCGGCTTGGCGACAGCAAGCTGTGCCCGCCACTCAGAACCGGATGCAATGGATGTTCGCCCAACCGCTGCAAATCGACGGCGCCCACGGTCTCGACCTCATCCTCGCCGGCAAGGGCCAGAACGCGCAACTCGGATGGCTCCAGTCGCCGGCCCACCCGCGCGATATGGCCGGCTGGACGTGGCATCCGATCTGTGACGTGGGCTGGATCATGTCCATCCTGCTGTCTGACATGGACGCCGATGGCGACATGGACGCCCTGATCACGGACCGGCGAGGCCCGAAACGCGGCTGTCGCTGGCTGGAAAACCCTGGCCCCGGACCGAGTCAGAACCAGCCCTGGCCCGACCACCTCATCGGCGGTGCCGACGCCGAGGTCATGTTCGCCGCGTTGGCCGACCTGGATCGCGACGGCCTGCAGGACGTCGTGGTCCCCGTCAAGGATCAGCGAGTGCTCTACCTGAGGCGACTCGACCCCACCGGAACGCGTTGGTCGCGTTCCGCCGTCACATTCCCCGACAACATGGGCCGCGCCAAAGGCATTGCCGTCGGTGATATCGACTCCGACGGCCGGTCTGACATCGTAATCAGTTGTGAAGGAGCAACACCACCCAAGTCGGGCGTCCAGTGGCTATCCTACCAGACATCACCGTTCGAAACCCATTGGCAAGGTCACGACATCGCCGGGCCGGCCGGCATCAAGTTCGACCGCATCGAACTGCTCGACCTCGACGCTGACGGCGATCTCGACGTCCTCACCTGTGAGGAGCGTCACGAGGGCAAAGGACTGGGCGTCATCTGGTACGAGAACCCCATCGGTTGCCCCCGAGACGCCCAAGACGGCTAGGCCTCTTCGAGCACCTCGTAGCCCATCGCATCGGCCAGTTCGAAGACCGACTCCTTCAGATCGCCATAGACGGTGACGCGGTGCCAGCCCCACTGGTCCCACTGGCCAAAGAGCTTCTCGATGTCCCCGACGGGTTCGACCGCGATCTTCGTCCGACACGCGCGGTCGTCCGGATCGTTTTCGATGACCTTGCCCTGATGGAAAAGGATCTGCTTGCGACTCTGCTCGATCTCCAGCGTCGTGGTCATATAGCCCGCGGGCACGATCGAACGCACCGACGCCCCCTGTCGGTCTTCCGAGTGGGTCATAATCGAGAACGGATTGCTCGGACCGTCGGGACCGAACACCTTGTTCGACGCGACGCAGTGGGCGTAGATGATCTGGCGTTTGGCGGTATCGATGACTGGGTCAGAGATGTAGCCGGGCCGGCCCTGCGTCAGCGCGGTGGCCGTGACCATGGTCGCCGTCGAGCGCACATCGCACTCGCAGGCGCCGATCAGTCCTTCGTTATTCAGTTCGTGGAAACCGAGGCAGGGATAGGCGTGGATGTGCCCGCCGTAGAAACCGCCCAGGCAGTTGATCGTAATCGCGTTGGCCCCATGTTTTTTCAGAACCGACTTCATACCCAGGTACATCGCGGCCGAGGTCTCCAGCGTCTCGCGTGAGACGTCGATCACCGCGCTGGCGTCTCTTTGCCACCGGTCGGCGATCGCGCGGGACTCGTCCTTGTCGGCCTTTTTCCAGGCCTCGTTCACCTCGGCAAACGCCACGCGCTCCATGGGAATGCCGGCCAGCGAATCGGCCGGGCCGGACTCCTGGTTCCGCACCGCCAGAATCTTGGACTGCTTCATGCGGCGGATACACTCCTTGGCCGACAACGTGCTCAGCGGATCGGCGGTGCAGGTCATATCGCCCGGTTTGGGGGTGCCCGCCATACGCACGCGGGCGGTGGCGGCGACGAAATCGGACGCCGAACGCCCCTTCTTCACCATGCCGAAACACTTGACCGCGTTGATCAGGTCCTCCATGCGCGACGACGCCACGAAGCCAACATTGGGCGTCTTGTTGCGGAGGAACCCGGCGGTGTAGACCAGGAACCCGCCGCTGCCGCCGTACTGGAAGTCGGCATAGAGGACGGGCTTGCCCGAGGTGGCCATCGTCTGCACGACCCGGTTCCAGCAGTTCATCTGGTAGACGAGGTAGCCATCGATCGCGGCCGATTTGTCCTGGGCCAGGATCGCCTTGGCCTGGTCGGGACCGGTCGCCATGGAACTAACGAACGCAAAGTCAGGACACTGCTGAGCCAGGGTCTGGTTGACGCGCTGCATGAAGGGGCGGAAATCGAACCCCACATTGGGCCAGTCGGGTCCGGGCTGCTGGGGGGCGTGCAGCGAGTAGATGATGCGAATCTTCATCTTCCCCCCACCGCCGGCGGCCCGAGCCACGCTCGGCACCGTCAACAGCCCCGCCGCTCCGGCACACGCACCGCAACCGGCAGCAAGGAAACGACGACGACTCAGACCACAGCATGCACATCCCGAAATGATTTCCCGCTTCTTCATAGTAGTCCTCCCTTGGCAACAGCGTTTCGTATTCACTCGCCGGCCTTATCCGCCGGTCATCATCCATCGCAAAGCCCTGACAACACCACCAAGCCCAGCCATTGTAATCCACCTCCTCGCGCCTGCCAACCCATCTCCGCCAGAACTTCCGACCGGCCCAACCGCCCGCCGAATTGGCTTTGAATTGGCTTTGTTTGGCTTTGTTTTTGGGGCTCGATCCCCATTCCCAGCCCAAAAACAGCGAAAATTGGCTTTGTTTTGCATAAAAGGGTCCAGCCAAACGCATCGTTCTATCCAAGTGTCCGAATTGGGTTTGTTTGGGTTCGTTCTGCCCCGCCAATCCGCATTCCCAGGCCAGAAACGCGGACAATTGGGTTCGTTTTGCATAAAAAGGGTGTGCCCAGACGGCCGGACTGAGCATCGAATTCCCACCCCCCAACGCCGGGCAGGGCCGCGCTGGCATTGCTTGATGATGTTTGATTGTTGATTCCAGATTTCATATTTGTTTACTAATTTACCAACACAACCACCCGGCGTCAAGCAAAATCCCGCCGATTTCCGTCGGGGCTTCTCCCCCCGTGCCTGCCCGCCTCGTCGCAGGAGATAGGCCGTTGGGCATCGCAAACCAGGGCGACCACAGGGGGTCGCCCCTACGACCCAGCGAATGGTTCCCCGGAACCTGCACAGACGCCAGCCCGTTGTGCACTTCGCAAACAAGGCATTTGCATTCCAACCGCCTGGCCCCTACAATAGACCTATGGATTCCGGGACTATCGAGCTCTCAGAGACGGAGAACACCCGTGCGTGATAATCCCTCAACTCAAATAGGCGAGATGCCCCCAAATGCACCGAACCCTTCGATTACCCCAAGGGCATTGTGTCGATAGTCTCAGTAGAGACACCGATGGATACGGACCATGAAGCGATGAGACCGGAGGTGAACATGTTGCAGCGGGATACTGATATGGAACAGCAGTTGCCTATCTTCCTTGGCGTATGTCATAAAGCACTGTTCAGGTTTGGGGGGCTTGTTCAGGATTTGTATGGAGTCACGGATTACCTCGGCGTTCACTTTTTCCCGCAATCCCTCGGTGACCTATTCCTATTGTTGGCCATGCCCAAAGTGCTCCTTTGCACAAAAGAGCCTGTTCGAATCATTCTCCGAGATTGCAGGACTCATGACCAAGCCAGTCATGACATAGACATTGTGACTGGCACCATTGAAGACGACCGTGTACCCATCAATCCGGCTCGGGTTGACAAGCCATATACAAAAGACCCGGAGACAAAAAGGTATACAGGATCACACATGATGATTTCTCAATCGAACTCTTACAAGATGGTACCCTTTCCATGCCCAGATCTTTTCCTCACGCAGCCAACAGAAGTGGGTCTGTACCTGAACCGGGGCAAACACGAACGCAAGCTGGGGAGTATCACATGTCAATTCGTTCCACCGTCGCCTATGACCCAAGCGGAACGGAATGCGCTTATGAGTAGGCCTGACGCGATCAAAGTTGTGGTAATCCGGGTCACGTGTAACAAGTGCAAAGACGCGGCATCTTTCTACATGCCATTGGATGGAGTGAGTGGCCCGCCGAAGGACCAGGCAGACTCGATTCCGATCGCCGAAGCGCCTAACATGTGGTCGTGTGCATGCGAACAGCACAGGATACCGCTTGATTACCTGAAACAAGGGATGCACACACTATTCCGGGGTCAGCCATCATCCAGAGCCAAGAAGCGACTGGGAATGATGCCGCTGTATGAAAAGAGTTCCATACTGAGTATGCTGTCAGAGTACCAAGTGATGCTCACTGAGAAAGCAGAAGAAAAGGAGGAGGTTTTCCAGAAGTATCTCCAAGAGCATCCTTTGTTCTGGAATTTTCTGGCTCCAATACGTATTTGGCACAAGCCTCCGGTTTTGACGAAGTACAACGCTGATTTCGCCATTCTCACGAGAATGAAAGTCCTCTATTTCGTTGAAATTGAAAAACCCAAGACTACTCTGATTAAGAGCAACGGAGGAGTTCACTCTGAACTGCAGGCTGCCTTGGATCAAGTAAGGGATTGGAAGATTGAGGCAGACAAACGCAGAGAGGCCATCCTGGCAGGTCTGAAGCTGGAGCAAAAAGATGTTCACGACATTAGGTATATTGTTGTTGCGGGCCTTGCAAGCAAGACAGGAACAAGCGGCATCGAGAAAATTCGCAAAATGAAGACAGACGCAGACTCCATCTTTTGTTTTGATGAATTGGCGTCCTTCGTCAACTCGACCGTGAGCGCCCTTGGAGAGTTGTGACGACCGGATAGGCTGGGCAACTGGTTTGCCCATACGAATCGATCGTTGTCTTCCTCGCGGCGAGTGGCGGCGGGTGGTAGCGTCAAGCGTGGCGTGGCGGTCGGTTTGAACGTATTCGGCAAAGTCCGCGTGGGTTGAGAACCCACCCTACCTAATCGCGTGTAGGATATCGTTTCGTATGAAGTGGATTGTGACCTGCTCGATACTGTTGGTGATGGCGCTGGGTGCGCGGGCGCCGGGGCTGGATACGACTGGCTCTACCGCGACCGTCCGAGACGGTGTCACGATCCACACCGTTGAGACGCCCTACCAGAAGGGCAGGCAGGAGATCCGCGTTCTGCTGCCGGACGATTACTGCGATGAGAAGCCCTACGCGGTGCTGTACGTCCTGCCGGTCGAGAGGGGTTTCGAGCGGAAGTATGGCTACGGCCTGGGCGTGTTCGGCCAGATGAACGTCCACAACCGATACGGCCTGATCGTGGTTCAGATGGGCTTTGAGAAGGAGCCGTGGTTCGGGGATCACGCCACCGATCCGCAGACGCGGCAGGCAAGCTATGTGAAGGAATTCGTCGTTCCCTTCATCGAGACCCGCTACGCGACGATGGGCCGGCCGGAAGGAAGGCTCCTGTTCGGGTTCAGCAAGAGCGGATGGGGCGCCTTCAGTCTGATCCTGACCTATCCTGAGTTCTTCGGGTGGGCCGCCTCGTGGGACGCGCCGATGTTCTTGACCCGGTTCCATTACCGCATGGCGCCGATTTACGGCACGCTGGAACAACTGAACGCCTATCGCCCCGACCTGCTCGCCTCCCGACGAAAGGCGCATTTCCGGAAGAAAGCTCGTCTGGTCCTGGCGGGCGAGCGCGACTGGGGCAAGTCGATTCCTACGCCGCACGGCGGCAGTCACACCGTCGAAATGCACAAACTGCTCGCAAGAGAGGGGATCAGGCACGTCTATATCAACAGCCTGAACGCGCCCCATCGATGGCACAAGGCCTGGATGGGGCCGGCCCTGGAAGCCCTCATGGCTTTGACCCAGGCTAAGGCATCCAGATAAACGTCATGGGCAACGCCGTTCCATCCTACCTTCTGCGTTTTGATCCTGGCCCTCGCCGCCGACTGGGATAGTTGCGTTTCATTTTGGAACTTTCCTGGCAGGTCGTACGACTTTAGAATGGCGGCGGGCTTCGACGGCGTCGCTCGATGGTCGCATGAACCTCTTGACTTGGGAGTACCGAATGATGCGTAAGGCCTTTAACACCGCTTTCTTGATGACTGTTCTGGCAACCGCCCTAACGGGTATGGCGGTCGCGCAGGTCTCCCGCGTTTCGAACCGGGAGTGTCCGTACTTCACGATTCAGGTAGTGGACGCGCAGACCGGCCGCGGCGTGCCCCTGGTCGAATTGAAGACCACCAACCACCTGCGCTACGTCACCGACAGCCACGGGATCGTCGCCTTCGACGAGCCGGGCCTGATGGATCGAGAGGTCTTCTTCCACGTCGAAAGCCACGGGTATGAATTTCCGAAAGACGGATTCGGCTACCGAGGCACCCGGCTCAAGACCACGCCCGGGAAGACCGGCACCCTGAAAGTCAAGCGACTGAACATCGCCGAGCGGCTCTACCGCGTCACGGGCCAGGGGATCTACCGCGACAGCATTCTGACCGGTCGCTCGGTCCCGCTGAAGCATCCAACTCTCAACGCCCAGGTCTCCGGCCAGGATTCGGTCTACACCTGCATCTACCAGAACAGGCTGTTCTGGCTCTGGGGCGACACGAACCGACCCTCCTACCCGCTCGGGCACTTCGCGACCGCCGGGGCGTTTTCGGATCTCCCCTCGCAAGGCGGACTGGACCCGGCGGTGGGCGTCGACCTGGAGTACTTCACCAACAAGAACGGTTTCAGCCGACCGATCGCCAAGATGAAGGAGAAGGGCCTCGTTTGGCTTGATGGGCTCCTGACCGTTGCCGACAACGAGGGCGCCGAACGCTTGGTCGCCGGGTACGCCCGGATGAAGGACCTGGGCACGGCGCATGAGCGCGGGCTGATGGTGTTCAACGATGCCACCGAGTCGTTCGAGCCGGTGGTTCGTTCGGATGCGGATCTACTGCCCTACACAAACTGCGGTCACGCGGTCGCCGTGGATGTGGAGGGTCAGCGCTACTATTACTTCGCCACGCAGTTCCCCCTGACGGTTCGCATGCGCGTCCGAGCCCGTTGGGACGATGTCATGGACCCCAATCACTACGAGGCCTTGACCACGCTGCAGCCGGGAACGCTGGAATCGCGCGGGCCCGAACGCTGGATCGCATTTGGGGAGTTGACGAACAGTGACACGTCCGCCAAGGCGGCGGTCATCGAGGCTTTGGCCAAAGAGAAAGAGAATACCTATCTGTACGACATCGAGTCGGGCAAGAAGGTCTCGCCGCATGGCGGCAGTGTCTATTTCAACGCCTTTCGGCGGCGCTGGGTCATGGTCGTGGTACAATCGGGGGGCGATGCGTCGTACCTGGGCGAGGTCTGGTACGCCGAGGCCGATACGCCTGTCGGGCCCTGGACCTATGCCCGGAAGGTGGTGACGCACGACAAGTACTCCTTCTACAACCCCGCCCAGCATCCGTATTTCGCCCAGGACGGCGGGCGTGTGATCTACTTCGAAGGCACCTATTGCACGTCCTTCTCGCGCGACGTCGACCAAGCGACCCCCCGCTACGACTACAACCAGATCATGTATCGACTTGACCTCGGTGATCCACGACTTGTCTTGCCCGTCCCGGTTTATGAAATCAGAAGAGGCAATGCCCGGCGAGGCTATCGACTGCGAGACGGCGTGGAGGAGGCAGACGCATGGAATGCGATCGAATCGATCCCCTTCTATGCCATTGAGCCGGACCAAGCCAAAGGGAACCTTGTACCAATCTACGCGCAGGAGGTTGAGATCGAGACCGGCACAACCACCGCTGTGACCACGAAACGCCCCGCCCCTTCAGCCCAGCCGTTGTTCTTCGCGTTGCCCGCGAGCCCAACCGTCAAGAACAATCGCTGTATCGTAGGTCTCTTCGAGTACCGTCACACCGCATCGGGGCAGCGCCTCTACTCGACCCGACCGTCCCTGGACCGCGAGGGCTGGAAACGCGCGGAGAAACCTCTGTGCCAGGTCTGGAAGGCGCCGGTAGGCCTCATCCTCCTCGATCCTCAGACGTGCCCCATGCAGGCGCAGTGAGGCACGCTTGAGAGACATCTTGACTTCGATCCGGCTAAAGACTCCAACCTTCGCGGTACGGCGTGCGGATGTACTGATTCGCCTCGGGCAGGTTTGTCACCTTCATCGCGTCTCCGTCCCATTCGATGCGGGCGTCGGCCTGCTGCGCCACGTTGCCCAGCAGACAAATCTCCGTGAGCGGCCCTGAGTAGCCAAAATGCGACCCCGCCGGCTCGCCCCGCTTGCAGGCTCGCACCCAATCCTGCTCGTGGGAGCCTTTCACGCGAGGCAGTGTTTCGGCCGGTCTCTGGTACGCTTTCATCTTGGTCTCGGGAATCAGCCGGGCCCCTTCGCCGTAAACGCCCGCCATGAGCATTCCCTTGCTGCCCTTGAAAAGAATGCCGCCTTCGGGATGCCCCAGTTGTCGACCGTCCTCCAGTTCCGCCGGTCGAGGCGCTCGCATCCCTTCGTACCAGGTCAGCTTGACCGGTGGCATCTCACCCCGCGCCGGGAACTGGTACGTAACAACCGACGCCAACGGATGCGTATCAGGGTTCTTGCCCATCGACGTGGCCTCAATACTATCGGGGTGCCTCAGCCGCAGCGCCCAAACGGCGCCGTCCAGGGTGTGGGCCCCTCGGTCGCCCATCATCCCACATCCGAAGTCCAGCCAGCAGCGCCAGACGGCTGGATGATAGGCCGGGTGGTACGGCCGATGCGGGGCCGGGCCCAGCCAGAGATCCCAGTCGAGTTTCTCCGGCACGGGCGGCTCATCCTTAGGCCGCCGACTCCATTTCGAACTCCAACCCGCGTGCCCAAAGGGGTAATACGAAAGACTGCACCAAGCGTCCACCTCCCGCACCTCGCCGATGGCGCCGTCCCAGATCCATTCACAGATCAGACGGATGCTCTCCATCGAGTGACCCTGGTTGCCCATCTGCGTGGTCACCCCGTACTTCTGGGCCGCCTGGGCCAGCATGCGGGCCTCGTACACGTTGTGGGTCAAAGGCTTCTGGCAATAGACGTGCTTGCCCCGCCGCATGGCTTCCATCGAGATCAACGCATGGGTATGGTCCGGTGTCGCGATCATCACCGCGTCGATATCCGCCTGCTCCTCCAGCATCTCACGGAAGTCAACATACGTTTTCGCCTGTGGATAACGCTTGAACGTCCCCGCCTCGTACTGATGATCCACATCACACAGCGCGACGATGTTTTCGCTCTCCAGTTGCCTGAGGTTGCCCGCCCCCATTCCGCCGACCCCGATGCCGGCGATATTGAGCTTGGCGCTGGGCGTCTGGTGGCCCGCGCCGCCCAGGACGTGTCTCGGTACGATCGTGACGGCGCCGAGCGCTGCGGTGCTGGCGAGAAACCGACGTCGATTCATGGGTTGCTGTGACATGGAAATCCTCCTGATATCTACTGATTGAATCGCTTGTCCATGAGAATGCTGAGTATCGTCCGGTCCGTCTCGATCATCCCTTCGGTGCTGATCTGGCCCATGTTCCGCATCGTCTGCTCGGGGGTCAGCCCGATGATACCGTCGCTGGCCGCGACGCTGATCCCGTGCAAGGCGAAGAGGGCCGACTGGACCGCCGTGCCGGCCGCGGTGGCCAGCTTGAACGAACAACTGACCTTGGCCCCGTCGCAAATCACGCCGGCCAGATCGACGATCAGGTTCTTGATCGCACTGGCGATGTGGTAGACGTTGCCACCGAGCAAATACGTCACGCCGGCGGTCGCCCCCGCGCCGGCTGCTACGGAACACCCACAGACCGCCGACAAGCGGCCCGTGTGCGATTTGATATACGCGGTGATGATGTGGCTCAGACCGATCGCCTTGAGAACGTCCTTCTCGGCCACCCCGTCGACGTAGTCCTTAACCGCCCAGATGGGCAGGATCGCCGTCAGGCCGTGATTGCCGCTGCCGCCCGAACTCATCGCGGGCAACTTGACCCCCGACATCCGAGCGTCACAGGCCGACGAGGTCAGAATGCGCGCGGCCAGCATCATGTCGCGCTGGACCAATTTCTCGCGGGCCAGACGCTCCAGCGTCTTGCCCACGCCGAGACCGCTACCGAAGGCCAGGCCGTGATTGGCCAGATCCACGTTGTACGTCACGCCCCGCCGGACGAAATCGAAATCGTCGGCGTCCATGTTCTCCACCATCGCCAGCAGTTCCACCACCGTCTGGCGTTTGAGGAACTCCTCCAATTCCTGCACGGCACTATGGCTCGCACCAAAACCCGAAAGCAGAGGATGCTCTGTCACCGCCTCGTCGTTGTAGCGCAGGGAGGTGAGATTGTCGTGCGTCTCTTCGATCGCCGCCTCGGCGACCTCGCCATCGCCCTGCAGGCGCGCCCGAATATAGATCCCCGACTTATCCTTGAGCAGATTGACTTTCACGCGGCCTGAAGCCACGAGGTCGCGCGCCCGTTTCGTGGCGTCGCTATCGACCGGCGCCAGGACCTCCAGCTTGAGATCCGGATCGCCACAGGCATAGCCCAGAGCGGCCGCCAGTTCGATCCCCACCGCCTCGTCGGTGCCCGGGATCACCACCGCGAACGCGTTCTTGTAGATACTCGAGCTGAGCCACAGTTCGATCGATTCGAGCGTCTTGTCCTTCAGGAGCGAAGCCGCCACCGCCGTGCACAGCGCCACCGCCGCCGGCTCGGTACAGCCCAAGGCCGGCGCCACCTCGAGCCGCAGGACATCTTTGATCGTATACACACCATTCTCGTTGCTCAAAACACCCACCCTTCAAACCTATTCCGACCTCAATTATCCACCCGGCTGATATAGACCGCCACTTCTCGCCCGAACCCTGCGGGCGCCTTCCACACCAAGTCACCCTCAGCCACTGTAACAGACGTCTGCAAAACGCGTTTCCCACCGGCACAGTCGCACCAGTCGAATCGGTATCGCCCCGCCGTCATGCCCTTGAGCCCAATCTGTCCGGCCGCATCGGAGGCGTAGGCGACATAACGATCTCCAGGTTTAGCGAGGACATAGTTCGTACCGGCATGGGCCAGTTCGTCGTGCGGCGCCATGCCGTACAACGGAACGCTGTGGAAAAATCGCACCAGATAACCGCAGTCTTTCAGGTCCTGGACCGGCGTTCCCACAATGTCCATCCCCAAAGCCATGATGTGCGCGCCGCCCATCGCACAGGCCCAGAACTTCCGGCGTGATTCGACGCCGGAACCCCAGTCGGCCGCTTCAGAGAGATTCAGACTGTAACGCCCTTTCGCCTGCCGCCACGCCTGAAGGACGCCGGCGTGAAGTTCGTCGGCCGTCTTGACATTGTACTGGATCGCGAACTGATCGATGTTCGCATCGTCGGCGAATTCGGAGAAGTCCAGACCGTGATTCAGATGCACCGCCACGGGATGATGGTAGTCGTCGGCCGCCTTGATCGCCGCCGCGATTCGCCTGACCCGCTCGGCGCTGAGCCGCTCAGCGTATTCCTCAGCGACGCACCAGATCAGGTGCCCGTGATGCTCGAACCGATTCACCAGCGTCTCGATGAACCGCCGCTCAGCTTCACCCACCTTGTTCCCCGTGCTCCAAAGTTGAGCGCTGTCGTCGTAGATGAAGAAGTAGATCACGATACCGTTTCGATCCATCTCTGCGAACCACGTATCCCATTGGTCCAGCACGCGCGGGTTGATCCCCTTGCCAGGATCGTGGTCGACGAAGGGATTGTGTGTCGCGTCGCCATCGCCGCCATGAGAGCGCACGGCCTGGAGATAGATGCAATTGGCGCCGGTTCCTTTGAGTTTCTCGATCAGCGCCATCTGGTCGCCGGCGCGGCTCCCATCGCCGTTCAGCGTCCCACGATAGAGAAAGCCCTCCGGATCGCCCGGCCCACACATAAAGAGAGTCTTGCCGATCCCACCGCTGGGCCACTGGGCGCAGGCGGGGTCCACGGCTACCCGACCGGCTCCGGGGTCGCGTCCAACGACCGCCGCCTGGGCCAGTTTCAAGGCTTGGTTCTCCATATCCCGGCCTTCGATGCGCGTGTTGTTCCAACTGACGATCAGATCCAACTCGGGGATCATCACAACCGCCCGCTTGCCCCCATGTCCGAAACAGCCAAAGGCGTTGGCCGGAACATCGGGCCAGTGCCGCTGGCCCGCGCCGTCGATCCCATTGATCCACCACAGCCAACTGTAGCTGCCCATGTGATCGGTCTGGTTGTCGGGTATCCGTCGTGAGCCGATGGAACGCTGGCCCGGGATCATCTCAGCCGCTTTGTTGCCCGCCCGTGGGATCGCGTTGGGGACGGGATTGCCTACCGCCATCCGCGCCATCTCAGGACTGATCAGTTGCTTGCCCTTCCATCGGCCCTGCCGCAGATAGAGCAATCCGAATCGCGCGAAATCGCGCGGCGAAATTGCCAGCCGTCCGGCCCGGTCCCCCGTGCCGAAGGCAATGAAGGTCGGATTGTCCTGACAACCGATCACGTCGGTCAGTTGTGCGCGGAGCACGGCTTTGTCAACGGTTTCGTGACTGGCGCCGTAGACTTTCGTAAACAGCGCGTCGAAAAGCAACGCCATCTGCCAGTCGTTGTAGGCGTACGCCGTGCCGGGTTCTTCGGCCAGACCATAACACGAGATCTGGTTGGCCATGTGACGCCACGTCATGCGGGCGTCCTTGTGGTCGAGCTTCGCGTTGATTTCCTTCAGGCGGGGCTCCCACCGGCAAACCGGTTCGTCGAAGCTCGCGATCCGCCCTTCCTCGACCGCCTTGAACAAGAAATGGGCGTAGAGCGGCTTGGCCGCCGAGGCGACATCCATCCGCCGACCGGCGTCGCCCCAGGTGTGGACCATATAGCCATGCCGCACAATGCAGCCGAATCCACCGGCGTAGTCGCTGAACGCCTTGAGTCGGACCGCATCCAGTCCGACTTGCTCGGGCGTCTTCTTCGCCCAGTCGCGTCCCGGATAGACCGGTTCGACCGCGCTGGCCGCCGCCAGACCGCTCATGCAAAGAACCAAAGCACCGATTGTTAGCCACCTTAACATGTCACTTCTCCCATCCTCGATTTACCCAGCGCCTTCGCGCCGAAGACCGGCGCCCAAGTTGACATGAATCGCATCATAGCGAACCATTATAGCCAGGCGAACGTGCATAGCAACGACGATTGCCCGGACGGCAGGTTCGAATCGTCGCAATCACACCAATCCCCTGCCGCCTACGGAAAACAGCAAAACCAGGGAATATCCTCCCTAGACGTCACCTGGGCTATTGTGGTCTCGCCTGGATTCGATTATAAACCCAGTAGAGTCTGGTTGAATCAAGATACGGCGTCACGAAAGTTGCAACGACGCCCATTGGCGGCGCAGGTTAACACGAGAAAGGAGCATGTTGTGGAGAGGATTCAGGTAATTGGCATTTTTCTGGTCATGTGTACACTTCTCTCGGTCAACGTCTGGGCGGCCGAACCGAACCTGCCCGATGAATCGGAGGCGCATACGTTGCCCGATATGACCGTCAGCGCCCCGGCCGAGTTGGACTATACCACGTTGCCCGAGCGGGACCTGATGGCGCGACCCTATACGGAGTCGCCCGGCCTGGAAACCGCCACCAGCGTGATCGGCCGCAAGGAAATCGAGGACATGCACGCCTATTCCGTGGTCGATGCGATGAAGTACGTCCCCGGCGCCTGGACGGAGACGCGGGGCCGCAAGGTCAAGAGTTTCTATTCCATTCGAGGCCAGCGATATCCCTATCCAGGCTACCTGATCGACGGCGCCTGGTTCCGCGAATTCCATGAGATCAACTACTACCTCAGCGCCGCCAACTTCGATCGCATCGAGGTCCTGCGCTCCAGCAGCGCCCTGCTCGCCGGGCCGGGTGGCATGACGGGCATGATCAATCTCGTGCCCCGCACCTACGAGGAGCGGGAGACCCAGGTCGAAGGGCTCTATGGCTCGCGCGACACGTTCCGCAGCAGTGTCACGCACGGGGACGTCGGGGTGGGCTACAACTATGGCGTCAGCGCGGGGTACCATCACACCGATGGACCGACCGGTTTGAACGGCGTCGAGAACATCACGAATCTCTATGGGCGCTTCGAATACCAACTGGCCGATGACGTCACCTTCTCCTGGTCGCACTTTGGCCTGCTGGGCGACCGTGAACTGCAACTGGCCCAGGCGCCCGCCAGCGGGACACTCCAGACCCGCCAAGACGAGTTCGATCCGATGCGAACTTATGTCACCGTCGCCAAATTGCGCTACGAACCGACCAGCGACAGCGCCACTGAAGTGCTGGCTAACTACGGAGGACGGCGTTTCTACGGAGAACGGAACCAAACCACCGAGTGGCTGGAAGAAGACTACGAGTTCGGTACAAGCATCATGCACAGCCAGAAACTGACCGAAGACAACACGCTGCGTTTCGGTGGGCTCTACAACCGCTGGCAAACCCCCACAGGCAAGCGTTTCTACGTGGGCAATCCTGGTGACATCCGCACCTATTCCGGCGTGATCGCCGACGATCACGACTTCGGCCGACTCGACACCAGTATCGGCTATCGCTACACCCGCGAGCACGTCAAGGAATTCGGCGGCTTCAACGTCGAGGGCAGCGCTGGGCCGCTCAGTTCGGTGGCGGTGGAAGACGACTGGGGCGACCCCCTTCACACCATCAACCTGGGCGCCTCCTACGAGTTGACTGTGGACACGTCGCTCTTTGGCAATGTCGCCTGGGGGCAGCTCGCCACCCAACCGGGCCTGCTGGACACCAATCTCCAGAGGCCGGGCAACGAGGAACGCTGCAAATTCGACCTGGGCCTCAAACGGCAGTTCGAGCAATTCGGGGAAGCCAGCTTGACCGGCTTTTTCGTCCGCCAGGACAACGCGGCCCTGGTCAGCAAGCAGAGGGTCACGGTCGATGGCGTGGACTACGCCCTGTTCGAAGAAGGCGACCGGGAGAATTACGGCGTGGAACTGGACCTGCGCTCGCGACGCTTCGCCAACGGTTTCCAGTTCTTCTTCAACGCCACCGCCATGCAGACCGAACGCACTCGCGATGGCGACTGGGAAGACGACGAAGAGGCCCCGGAGATCGTTCTGGGCGGCGGCGTCTCCTATCTGCTGGACAAACTCGATATCGCCCTCTTCGCCAACCACCTCAACGAATACGAGAACAACCGTTTCCTGCCGGGCGGGTCGGACCCCGTGCCCCTGGGCGATTTTACCGCGATCAACGGCGTGGTCACATACCACTGCAATCCGACCACCGAGTTGTTTGTGCGGGTGGACAACATCACCGACGACGAGTACTCTACCGTCGCCGGCTATCCCCATGATGGAACACAGGTATACGCGGGCGTCGTCAAGCGATTCTGATCACCGGCAAGAGATGAAGGCAGGCCCATGGCAAAACAATGGCTTCAACTGAGTGTGCTGCTCGTTGGCATTGTCGTGGTCTGTCTGCTGGCCCATCAGAGCCTCGCAGCGCCGCAACCGACCGAGGCGGTGGAGAACAAGACCAATCTCCTGGACACGCTGCAGGAGTTGGTGGGCCGGTTGCGCACGCAGCGGCAGGATTACTACAGGCAGAAAGCCGAAGACGACGCGGAGATTCAGCGGACGCGGGAGAACGCCCGACTATTGCAGACGCAACTGGATGACGTGCATCGACAAGAAGCGGACCTGGACGAACAGATCCGCAGGTACGAGTCTGAACTGCGAACGCTGGACGACCAATCTGCACTAAAAACGGACGTACGCCGCGCCGTCGCGCGCGAGACCGCCGCATTCATCGCCCGGCAGAAGAGCGAAATCGAAAGCGGAATCCCATACAAGCAGAATGAGCGGATCGCCCGACTGGGAGCGGGTCCGGCCGATGCCAATGAGGCGACTTCCCCCTCGGCGGCCATACAGCTTGGACGCCTCTGGAGCTACGCCCAGGAGGAGTTGCGGCTGGCCGGCTCGTCGGAGACCTACAGCGACAGAGCTTCCCTCGAGGACGATGTCACGCCTTACGCCCGCTACTTCCGCATCGGCCAGTTGATGCTGGGCTATGTCACTGAAGACGGCGTGCAGACCGCCCTTTGGCTGCCCACGCTCGACGGGGGACAGTGGCGATCGATTCCGGACCCGGGCCAGGCCGCTCAGGTACGCAACGCGGTGGAGATCCTCGACCGGCGTCAGGCCCCGGGTTTTGTGTCCCTGCCGATCGTCACCGACCCATTGCCCGCCAAAAGAAAGGCGCCCTGATGGCACGGTGGCCAGACTATCACCGACCCCACGCCCGGCTCTCGGTCATCGCCGCGTGTCTACTGGCGATACCCCTGTGCGGATCACCCTGCGCCGGGGGACAATCGAGTGACTTCGGGCAACGCCTTCAGACTGCGATCGAGCAGACACAAGATGAATTGCAGCAAGAGAGCGAACGAATCGAGCGGGAGGACGCCGCCAGAAAAACACAGCTCGAAGAGACCCGCTCGACCTGTCGCACCCTCTCGGGAGAACTGGTCGAACGCACGCTTGCTATCGCCGAGAAACAGAAGGAGTTGGCCCGACTGCGACAACAGCGCGAGGCCCTCTGGACCGAGCAGGCCCAATGGCAACAGGAACTGGCCGAGATCGAGTCGATCTGCCGCGATGTGGGGAGAGAGTTGGGTGAGCTTTCCAAGACTCTTCCCGTTTCCGAGCTTCGCAACGGACAGGGCCAACAGCTTGCGCAGTTGAGAACGCTGCTGATCGAGGACGATCCCAAGAAGGCCGTTCCATCAGCGATCGCCCTGGTTTCGTCTTTCCTAGGCGAGGCGCGGACGCAGGCCGTATTCGAGGCCGATATCATCGACGCTCGTGGCAAGCCGCAACGCGCCAAGCTGTTGCGCCTCGGCCGAAGTATGTTTGCCTACCATATCCCTGCAACCGCACAGACGGCTATCGCCATCTCGGCCCCGTACGAACAAGCGGGGTTCCGATGGCAGGAGGCTTTGCCCGAAAACATGCAACGCGCGGTCGTAGCCGCGATCGATCAAACCCAGACAGCCAGCGGTCTTGTTTGGATCCCGATCGATGTCACGGGCCGGATGACCGCGGCCACGAGCCTCTCGAACCGAACGCTCGCCGACCGCCTGCGCTCGGGCGGTATGGTCATGATCCCCCTGGCCTTCGTGGCGGTCTGCCTGGCCCTGCTCGTCGCCGACCGATTGCTCGTGCTGCTGCGCGAGGGTCGGCACTCGCTACGCTTCTGCGAGCGGGTTCTGAGCCTCTGTAGCCAGGGCCAATTCGAGCAGGCCGAACAACTCGCCGAGCAGACCCGGGGCGTCCTCTCGCGGACCCTGAAGGCATGCCTGGCGCACCGTCACAGCCCGCCAACGATCCTCGACGACGCCATCCAGGAGACGCTCCTTCATGAATTCCCCAAGCTCGAGCGCTTCCTGCCCTCCATTCGCCTGCTGTCGTCGCTGGCCCCGATGCTGGGCCTGCTCGGCACGGTCACCGGGATCATCGCGACGTTCGACGTCATCACGGTGGTCGGCAGCGGCCAGCCCCGCCTCATGGCCGGCGGCATCTCCGAAGCCCTGATCACTACCGCCACCGGCCTGGCCATCGCCATACCGGGATTGCTCGCCCACAGCATCCTCTCGGGCAAGGTCGACGGCATCATCGCCGATACCGAACGCTTCGCTGCGACGCTGTCGAATCTCGTCAAACAACAGCAACAGGCAACCTCAGGGGACAGGAGCCCACAGCGCGATGGTCGCGAAACCGCTGACTGATCTGTTCGCCCAAGGCGGTCCTGTGATGGTCTTCATCGCCGGCGCCTCGCTCCTCGCCTGGTTTCTCGCCTTGCGCACGTGGTGGCGCGTCCGCTGTCACCTCGTCGCTATCGAACGGATCGCCGCCCGTCAGCCATCGACCAACTGGCCCGGCCGCTTCCTCGCCGAGACCCAGGCGGCGCGTCTGGAGCACAACCTCTGGGTCCTGGGCGCCCTGGCCGCCATGCTACCCCTCCTCGGCCTGCTGGGGACCGTGCTGGGCATGCTCGCCAGCTTCGACGTCATTCAACTCCACGGGACCGGCCAGCCCCGCCTCCTGGCGCGCGGGATCGGCCAGGCCCTGATGACCACGCAGGCGGGACTCTGGACGGCGGTCCCTGTCCTGTTCTTCCATCACATCCTGCGCGACCGCGTGCGTCTGCTCCGCAGTGAGATCGATATTCTATCCCACGCCGAACGGTCCGGCCCCGTCCAGAGGGGAGGCTGATCGTGTTCAAGTCGGTGCGATCCAGGCGATCTCTGACCACGCGAGCGGAAATCCAGATGACCCCGCTGATCGACATGGTCTTCATCCTGCTGATCTTCTTCGTCGTGACCACCAGCTTCGTGGCCGAGACGGGGGTGGGGATCGAGCGACCCCGCGCCGGTTCACCCGAGTCGTTGCCCCGTGAGAGCGTCACTATCGCGGTCAGCCAGAGTGGACAGATTGTGCTGGCCGGACAGAAGACGGGATTGTTCTCGATTCGTCCCCATCTGGAGAGACAATTGCGAAACCGGCCCGGCCTGGCGGCCGTGATCGTCGCCGACAAGACGGTGCCGATCGATCGAATCGTGCGAATCATGGACGAAATACGAGCGGCCGGCGTCACGGATATCGCCCTGGCCACCGAGCAGAAAGAGTGATCGAGTATGACGCAGCAAGGCCACCAAGACCGAACGGTTCCGATGCGATCGCATCGAGGGACGGTGCCGGCCCTCCTGGCCGCGTTCGTGGCCAACGCGCTGCTGTTTTATGTCCTGGCGGCCGCCCGCACAACGCCCTCGCTGCCGCGTACACCTGAGATCGAGGCGGTGGCTCTGACCATGATAGATCTTCCCCTTCCAGAGTCCGAGGCGCCCGACATCGAGCCGCCGGAACCCGACCTCGTGCCCATCGTCATCCAGGAATCGTCAGTCGTGGAGGCTCAAGTCATCCCGGAGGCGGCAACGGTGCTGACACCGCGCCTGCCCACCGGCATACAGGCGATCGGACCCGAGTTGCCCGGTCTGGCGGTCGCCCTGCCCGGACCGGCGGACCTGCGGCTCGTTCCCGGCACCTCGACCACCGCCGTGGTGAGCCCCCTGCCATTATCCGGCGTGGACCGTCCCCCCAGAAAGATCGCGGGCGGAGCACCCCGTGTCCCGGCCTGGGCGCGACGCGCCCGCCTGGAAGGCAAAGTCACGCTGCGCTTCATCGTCACGACCGAAGGCCGAGCGGCAGATATCAATGTCCGCCGCATCGATGGCGATGAACGTTTCGGTCGTGAAGCGATGCGTGCCTTGGCGACGTGGCGCTTCGAACCGGCCACCCGGCGCGGCAGACCCGTGGCGTGTTGGTGTTTCCAAACTGTGAATTTCACGCTCAGCGATTAGGAGTCACCGTGTTCTTCAGAAGACTATTGATGAGCGTCTCGATCGGCGTGTGCGTTGTCACCTGCGCCTGGTCCCAGGACGTCGCGCAGCTTGGCAATACCGCCTTCGCCGAGGGGCGGTTCGCCGAGGCGGTGGTCCAGTACAGGCTGGCCCTGAACGAAACGCCCACGTTCGCGGTCCACGTCAACCTGGGTCACAGCTATATGAAGCTCGAGCGGTGGACCGAAGCAGCCGCCAGCTACCAGGCCGCGATCGATCTGGACCGCGCGGCCGTGACGTCGGACGTCTGGCTCTTCCTGGGTCAGGCCCAATACCAGGCGGAGCGATACCGCGCCGCGCTGGAGGCCTTTCTCGAAGCCGGTTCCCCCAAGAGTGATGGGCAAGCGAACATCTGGGCCGCACGGTGCCTGATCGAACTGGAGCAGTGGCTCGGCGCCAGGACCGTGCTCCAAGTCCACCTGAGTCGCCACCCGAACAGCCTCGAAGCCCTGGAGTTGCTGGCCCACGTGTTCGGCCAAATGGACAACCTCCCCGGCGTGATCGACACCTATCGCGCGTTGATCCGCACGGTTCCCGATCGCACGCCCTACCGCGTCGCGCTGGCCAATTCCCTGGCGATCAACGGACAGAACCAGCAGGCCATCGACACACTCGAAGTCACCTGGCGACTCGACGCCGCCGCAACCGAGAAGATCAATCGCCTGCTGGCCGACCTGTACCTGGCCGAGAAGATGCCCCAGGAAGCCGCCGTGTGCTATGCCAGAGTCGTCCGCGCCACGGAGAAGCCGAGTGCAAACGACTACTTCCGCCTGGGCATGGCCTATTTCCAAAGCAAAGAGTTCATCTCGGCCACTGAGGCGCTGCAGAAAATGCAGCAGATCGATCCAGACGACGTCAAAGCGGACCTGTATCTGGGCCATATCGCTCTCGAGCAGGACGATCAGCGGAAAGCCGAGCGCCACTACGAAGGGGCGCTGAGAAAGAAGCCGACCTCGACCGAGGCCCTCCTGGCCCTGGCCCAATTGCAGATGCGACAGAAGCGCTACGCCCAGGCGGCGACCCATTTCGCCCAGGCCATCGCGCTGGGCCGCAAGAGCCCGCAGGCCTACTACAACCATGTCCTGGCCCTGCTGCACACGCCGGGCCAATCCCGACAAACAGAAGCCGCCCTCAAAGCCGCCCTGGCCCACCACCCCGCCGACCGACCCCTCCAGCAACTTCTCGACCGCTACATCGCACAGCTCCATCTCGACCAACAACCCAAGTGACACAGCCCCATGTTGTTTCATGGCTCCACAAACGTTATAATGCAGGGGACACGTCGTCACAGAGACAGCGGGTGCGATGCGGGCGTCACAGGCGCACGGTTGGGAGTAACTGGATGGACATAGAGATCGGAAAGATCCTGCTCGGACTGATGGCTCTTGGCATCAGCGTGGCCTCTCTGGTGATCTATATCGTGCTGGTGGCCCTCAACCCCCGTCACGTCAAGAGACGCTGGAAATCAGGTCTCGTTCTCGGTTTCGCACTCGTCGCGATGCTTCTTCCCGGCAGTGTGTTCAGCATCGTACATTTTGATTTGTCCGCCTTTCCGGAAGAGATGCGCGTGCCCATGATGGTCAGCCTGGGTCTGGGGGTCGGGCTCCTGTTCTTGAAAGCTGGCTGGTACATGATCCTCTACGTGGTGGCCATAGCGGAGTGGCACAAAGTCGGTTCCGGAGGACCGCTCGGAGGCCGGGCGCGATCGGCGATGTCCTGGAGCAAGACAGCAGTGGCCTTCACCATCGGGGCGCTCGTCGCGGTGCTGAGCCTGATGGTATTCTCCCTTCTTGAGGTCGGAGAGGGGGACTTCCTTGTGACCCTCCGGAGACTCTTCCCGTCGGCCTCCTCGGCAAGCCCCCTCGTGACCATCCCCGTGGTCTCTCTGATGGTGACCGCGTGTGCCATCTCAGAAGAACTCGTGTTTCGAGGCGGCCTGATGGCGCTGGCAATCAGGAAGAGTCAGAACCGTCCCGTGCTAAGACACCTGGGCGGCGCTTCACTTCCCGAATACCGACGCACCGTTGGTGAAAGGGGCGCAGATTTTTCTCTTCGGTCTCATTCTGGCGGAAATCGCACGGCGCGACAGCGTGCGCAGCGCTATTGCGGCCCATGTCGGGCTCAATTTGACGTCGGTGATTGCCCCCCATCTGTGGATACTGGCTGGGCTCTGAGGGCTCATTAGAGAATAACGTCGCCCCTCCCCTCCCAGCGAACCGGCAGGATCGAGCCTGCTTGATTGGCCGTATTCAGCATCATTCCCTGGTCTTCCAGAACATCTGCAATGGTCTCGATTCACCAGATACGGATTAGGGTGCTAAGAACCTTCTCTCCGTAAGAGACACACCCCATAGCGAACCTCAACGATGAAAGGCACTAGCTGGTCGCGTTTTTACGAAGGCGGTGAGTTTTTTCTGTAACCGCTGGGCGCGATTCCTTCAGGAACAAGTGAATGAAACCCAATTTGGAGATGAATTCATGAACGCTTCCGAAGGAAGACAAGACGGTGTCAAAGGAAACAGGATTCACTTTTTGGACAATCTAAGAACATTCACAGTCTTTCTGGTGATTCTTTGTCACGCCGGCGGTGTATATGAAAGCAGCGGCATATGGGCTTCCTTCTGGATTGTTGACGACCCTTCCGTCAACAACCTGTCCGGTCTCACGAATATTGTCCTGGATGTTCTTATGATGCCCACCATGTTCTTCATTTCAGGGTATTTGGCTCCGGCATCCCGGAAAAGCAAGACAGGGTGGACATTTCTAAGATCTAAGTTTAGAAGACTCATCATTCCCTGGGCCATCGCCATTTTGACGTTAATCCCCCTATACAAAACCATATTCTTGTACTCTCGAGGTTTGCCTCAAGAGAACTGGACGACCTACTTTCACTGGAGCAACGGGATTTGGGGCCAGAATTGGCTATGGTTCCTCCCTGTGCTGTTTTTGTTCAACGTGCTCTGTCTGGTTCTTTCCAAAGCAAAGATCAGACTCCCAAACATCTCACTGAAAGGCGCGATTCTTGGCACCTTTGTGATTGGATTTGTCTACAGCGTCAGCATGGATATTCTCGGCCTTCAGGGCTGGACAAAGATTGGCGTGCTCGATTTTCAGAATGAAAGGTTGTTGATTTACTTCATGGTTTTCCTGTTGGGGGCCCTATGCTTTGACCTGAAGGTCTTTGAGACCGAGCCCAAGAACAAGATGGTTTACCATATCGTCAACTCGATTGCCTGGATTCCCGTCACAGCCTACATCATCTTCCTGCTCTATCCCTGGCTCCACCCAGGTGAGTTCGTCGTATCGCGGGGTGTCGACAAATTGATCCTGTGGTTCTGCTTCCAGCTTTCATTGCTCTGCCTCGTGTACATGATGATTGAAACGTTCCGGCGTTTTCTAAACAAACAAGGAAATCTCAGAAGTGAATTGAACAAGAATTCCTACTATGTTTACATCATTCATGTCATCGTCATGGGGGGCCTTGCATTGATCATGCTTGACACTGCACTGCCTTCCCTGGTGAAATACCTCATCTTGACGGTATCGACCTTTGTGGCGAGCAATCTGGTGATTTCGTTGCTTAGAAAGGTTTCAACTTTATCAGCGAGTAGGATTGGCGCGTCAGCGATCGTCCACGGAGAAGAGAGAGTAAGCATATGAAAGATCTGACCGGTCCCCGACAATTTGCCACCACGCACTGGAGCCTGGTGGATGCGGCCAGGTCCGACGAGGCCAGTCGGACCGGCGCCCGAGAGGCGCTGGCGGAATTGTGCCGGGCTTATTGGTATCCCCTCTACGCCTTCGTGCGCAGCGGCGGCTATTCAGCGGTCGACGCCCAGGACCTGACGCAAGCGTTCTTTGCCCGGATCATCGAAACGGGCGGATTCGCCTCGGCCGATCGCCAGCGGGGTCGGTTTCGCTCGTACCTGCTGGGCGCGATGAAGCATTTCCTGGCCAATGAATGGCATCGGGCGCAAACACAGAAACGCGGCGGCCAGGTGCGATTCATCGAATTCGATGCGCTGGATCCAGAGGCTCGATACACCGGAGCATCGAAGTCCTCGGATGACCCGGAGCATCTCTTTGATCGCGAATGGGCGCTTCAGACCATTGCCAGCGCCCTGCAAACCCTGCGCGGCGAGATGGAGAGAGCCGGCAAGGGCGACCAGTTTGACGCACTCAAGGGCAGTCTCACCGGCCAAGACGAGTCGCCCCGAGAGGAAATCGCAGCCCGACTTGGCATGACCGAAGGCGCGGTCAAGGTGGCCGTGCACCGGCTGCGGCAACGTTACCGTAAGCTGTTGCGGGCCGCCATCGCCGAGACGGTCAGCAATGAAGCGGACCTCGACGATGAAATGCGCTATCTGGTCGCGGTTCTGCGGACGCGATGATTTTTTCTGTAACCTCCCAACGTGTTTCTTTCAGGAACAAGTGAATGAAACCGAATTTGGAGATGGATTCATGAACACTTCCGAAAAGGATGAATGCCGGCGATGTGGAGCGGTGGTTCCTGCGCGATCCACCGAGAAGCTCTGCCCCGCTTGCCTCATGTCAGGGGCCCTGGACCCACCCGGAGGCGGGGCCGAGACCGTCGCGATGGCACCGGGCGGATCACTGTCGCTTTACGGGCCCTCGGAATTCCCCTGTGACTTCGGCGGCTACCGGTTGCTGGGATTGCTCGGGCGCGGCGGCATGGGAACGGTTTACGAAGCCGAACAGCTCAGCACCGGCCGCCGCGTCGCCTTGAAAATGCTCGCCCAGCAACTCGATTCGCCGGAGATGCGGCAGCGGTTTCTCCGCGAAGGCCGCCTGGCCGCGGGCGTCAACCATCCGAATAGTCTCTACATCTTCGGCAGCGAGGAAATCGAGGGCCTCCCGGTAATCACGATGGAGATCGCCGGCAGCGGCACGCTCAAGGACCAACTTAAGACACGCGGCCCGCTCCCGGTCGCAGAGGCGGTCGACGCCGTCCTCGATATCATCTCCGGCCTGGAATCGGCCTTCGCCGGCGGTGTGCTGCACCGCGACATCAAGCCTTCCAACTGCTTCGTCTGTCCTGATGGTTCGGTGAAGGTGGGCGACTTCGGCCTTTCGGTCTCCACCCTGGCCAAAACCGATACCTTTGTCACAGTCCACGGTAAGATTATGGGTACCCCGGCCTTCGCGTCGCCCGAACAGTTGCGGGGCGATACCCTGGACGTGCGGGCCGATATTTACTCGGTGGGGGCAACGCTTTACATCTTGCTCACCAACCGGGCGCCCTTCGAGGGAGACAACGCGGTGCAGGTCGTCGCCAACGCCGTCAACCAAAAGCCGAAACTGCTGGCCGAATGGCGTGACGATGTGCCGCCTGGCCTTGAGCGGGTGGTGGCCCGCTGTCTCGCCAAAGAACCGGACGGACGCTATGCCGACTACACGGTGCTGCGCAATGCGCTGTTGCCTTTCAGTTCCAAGGAACCGGATCCCGCGTCGATGAAGCTCCGTGCGTCCGCCGGCTGGATCGATTACTTGATCGCCCTTTTGCCTCCCTATGTGGTGCTCATGCTCTTCGTCGGTGGGGAGAAGTTGATCATCCGGCCTCTGGCCGAACGCACCCTGTATTCGGCGCGATACTACCTGGCATTGTTCAGCCTCGGTTTCCTTTACTTTGGCCTCGTCGAAGGTATCTGGGGCGCCGGGCTGGGCAAGCGGCTCAAGGGGTTGCGCGTGGTCCGCACCAACGGCCGGCCACCCGGCATCGCACGGGCGCTGATCAGGGTGTTTATTCCCATTGGCTGTATTGAAGGCGTCCGAATTCCCCTGACGATGGCATTGATCTCCGATTTCGAGAACCTGACCGGGCCTCAGATTATGCTGTTTGTAGTCGCCGCCAACCTCTGCGCTTGGATTCCCGTGTTGTTGACGTTGCGAGCGCGCCGCGCGAACGGTTTTGCCACCCTTTGGGACCTCGCCAGCGGCACCCGGGTGGTGGTAACGCCGAAAGGCACCGTGCGACCGTCGATCGAGCCTACGGCCGGGCCGGAGATTCCCACCGAGGGTGGGGACCGGCTAGGGCCCTACCGGATCACTAAAGAGATGGTTCCGGGAGAATGGATCGTCGCCATCGATCCCGTGCTGCGTCGCCCGGTCTGGTTGCTACGACGAAACGCTTCGGAACTTTCCCTGGCGCGACGAAATCTTGCCCGGCCCGGCCGTTTACGCTGGCTGCAGAAGGTCCAGGCGGGTCAAGCCACCTGGGATGCCTTTGAGGCGACTAAAGGAACGCCGTTTCCCAGCCTGGTCAAAGGCGCCGAATGTGTACCCTGGCCACGTCTGCGCCATTGGCTGCACGACCTGGCGACGGAACTGTGGGACGCGACAGGCGATCACACCCTGCCGGCCGAGTTGAGTCTCGATCATGTCTGGATCACCGCCCAAGGGCGCGCCGTCCTGCTCGACAAACCCTGGCCCGATGTCGAAACCCATGCCGAACGCATTCCTGTCGGAGACCTCGCCGGTCAACAGCGTTTCCTCAACGCCATCGCTGTGTGCGCCGAATCCACCAGTTGCCCCCTTCATGCCAGGGGCGTGCTCCAGAATCTTGAGGAAGGGAAGTTCGAGAAGCTCAGCTTCCTGACCGGCACCCTGCGCGGACTTTTGGACAGACCCGCAGAGGTCAGCAAGGCGATTCGAGCGGGGTCGATCTTCATGCTGCCTCTCTATTTGTGGATCACTGTTTATGTCGGATACTATCACGGGGGAGGAGACCAGCAGTGGAATGACTCTCTGGGCGGACGCATCATGATTCCCGCCATGGTGGTACTCGGCGTCATCGCCCTGCTTCAACTCGTGGAATTTCTCTTCCGCAGTACCGCCGGTCACGCCATTTTCAGATTGGCGGTGGTCAACGCCAAAGGACAACGCGCCGATCGGGCCAGGCTCTATGTTCGCTGGGCCATCGTTTGGCTGCCCCTGTTTGTTCCCCTGTTGCTCGTGGCGCTGTTGATCAAAGGAACCGAACCTACCGCTGCCTTCATCTGGGCCCTGGCAGTACTTGGCCTATGGATCAGCGCCGCGGCCTGTGCCGTCATTCACCCCCACCGCGGATTGCACGACCGGTTGGCGGGCACCTGGGTGGTGCGCCGGTAAACCGCTTCTTCTTCATACTTCCAGTCCTTTCCAAAATGAGAGTCTACCAGATTTTCTCATTTCAGACGGGCCAGTTCTCGGGGAGCCGGTCAGGAGCACGTCAGGAGCGGGTTCGTTTTGTCCTTTGTTGAAAGGCCCGCACCGACCTTGTGTCGGTGCGGGCCTTTTCTCTGAATCATCTGTTTGCCTGTTGTGTGACCTTACTTCCTGGACGCGGCGGCCAGCATACCCTTCATCGCGGCGATTTTGACATGGGTGGGTTGGTCATCATCCTTGAGCCCTTTGTACAGGGCCAGCGCCTCGGCCTTCTCACCGTCGGCCAGCAACTGTTCGGCGCAGATCAGGCAGGCGTCGGCAACGGGCATCTTCATGTTGGCCGGCGCTTTCTTGGCGAACCTGGTCAGTTGCTTGGCCGCCGCGGAGGTGCCGATCAAAGCCAGCCCGTGGGCCGCGGCCTGGGCGACCTGGGCGTTGGAGTTGCCCAAGAGCTTGGCGATAGCCTTGGTGCTCTTCTTGTCGCGCCGTACGCCCAGCGAACCGATCATGCCCGGCTTGAGCTTGCTGCTGACCTTCGGCAGCGCATCCCGCAGCGCCTCGGCCGCCTTCGCATTCGCAATGCGCTCCAGTGCATAGCGGGCGATGTGTGAAGTCTCCTCGGCCGGCAACAGCGCCGCGAGGGCTTCGACGGACTGGGCCGTGCCAATGACTCTCAGTCTGCGACATACATAGTCCTGTGCGGATCGTGAGATGCCGCCGACAAGTACGTCCACCAGGCCCTTCTCCAGCGTCTGGCGTGCAGCGGCATCGCCGTGCATCTCGATGATCGCCTGATCAATCGGATTCAACGCGTTGCGATCGGCGCCCCAGTCATAGGTCTTGAGCGTTTCCAATGCTTTATCTACGGCAGCCGAATCCGTCCGGGCAACGGCCTTGCCGGCAGCGATGGCAACTGCGCCGGCCGCGAGTGTCACTCTAGTCATATCTTTACTCGTCATAATCAAGTCTCCTTGTCGAAACGGTCGCTTTCTTAGATCACCCAGGGTTCTCTTCTTGCCACGTCGACAAGGCGATTGGCTTCATCGTCGTTGATGAACTGCTGTTTGACCGTGTCCCATTTCAGTGACCGTTCCAGTTCGTAGGCAATGAGGAACAGGTGGCATACAGTGGCGGTGTGGACCGCGAATTCGATGTCGCGGAACGGTCTCCTGCGCGTCTTGACGCAGTCGATGAAGTCACCGTAGATGCCGCCGGTACCAGCGTAGGCGGGAACGGGCTTCGAGGGACCTTTTTCATTCGTACCCTCCACGTCCAGGTTGCCGCGGCCCGGGTAATTGTGGTGCAGCAGCTTGCCGTTCGGGTAGCGACAGGTCGCGAACTTCTTGCCGCCCTCGTTGTGGAAGATGACTTCCTCGGGCTCCAGTTCCCTGACATCGATGGCGAAGGTCGCGCCGCCGAAATGATGGGCGCCCCAGTCGGTCATGCCGCCGCCGGAATAATCCTTGAACGACCGCCAGGATGTTCCGTTGATATTGTAACTGCCGCTGCATCGGTGGGGATGGTACGGCGCCCAGGGGGCGGGACCAAGCCACCTATCCCAGTCGAAGCCCTCGGGGACCGGTTCCCCCTTCTTGTTGCATTCCATCGGAAGCGGACCCACGTTGACGTTGATCGACTTGATAATGCCCTTGCTCCCATTCCAACAGGGATCGACGATTTTCCGATAATCGCCCAGCACGCGCTGGCTGCCGCCGGAGACGACCCGACTGTAACGCCGGGCCGCGTCGATCATCAGCTTGCCTTCGCGGAGCGTCTTGGTCTCGGGCTTCTGGCAGTAGATGTCCTTCCCATGGCGGCATGCGTCGATCACAATGATCGCGTGCCAGTGATCCGGCGTGGCGCAATGCACCGCATCGATGTCATCGCGGACCATGATTTCGCGGAAGTCGTTGTACGTTTTGCAGTCCGTGTTGCCGTACTTCTCGTTCACGCGTTTCCTGGCGTCGTCGCGCGCGCCCTTTTTAACGTCGCTCACGGCAACGTACTGGACATCGTCCCGACCCAGGAACGAACCCAAGTCGCCCCGCCCCATGTTGCCGATGCCTATACCGGCCATCACGATACGGTTGCTCGGTGCGGTGTTGCCGGCGTTGCCCATCGCGGACGCCGGGATCAAGTAAGGCACCGCTACCGATGCGGCCGCTGTTTTCAGAAATGCTCTTCGACCATGAGACATACCCCGGTCTCTCGTTGGTTTACTCTTCTGGTTTGCCACGTGTTGATCCTTTCCTGGGGGTCAGTGTGGATAATTGCGGTGAGCCATATCGACCCTGGCTCTCACTTCATTAATCTGACATTTCCCATCTATATATTCATACACAAAACGTAACTATTTCCGTACACCACCAATGATCTTACGAAACACACGCTGAACTATCAAGGGATATCACGTCCAAAGCCACCCGGTTGAGCGTTTGCACAAGAACGCGGCTCCAGTGGCCCTTCGCGTTCCTTCCGCCACAGGCAACCCATTCTAACCGTCACCCTTTGCGGTGTCTCACTACTTAAGGGGCTCAGTATGTCACTCCTCCTTGAACTTTCTCATCCACGGTGGCCAGTCTTCGGATTGGACTCCGCCAGCACGAGTCCAGCGATTCGCCGTATCGTATGCCGGATACCACTTGAGACTCCACAGCGATTTAAGTTCAACCTTGCGCACCGAGTAGTCTAGAAAGAGCACATTGATTCGGCCGTGGTGACGATTCATGACCACATGGCTGGTACGGGACACATTGCCCCCCAATCCGGGCGGAGGACCCAAGCCGTCTGTGGTCGGCCTAAGTTGATCAAAGAAAAAAATGGATCTTTTGCAGTCGAAGTAGAGGGGTATTTGAGACAGATGTCGGTGAGGCATCGCATTGAAAAAGATCTCTCGCCCACCCAAATCTCTATATAAGTGACTGTTGTATCCATAGCTGCCGATAATGCGGTTCGGGTCATTGCTTATCTCTGCGGTTGTTCTTTCCCCCATTATTCCTCCCCACGGCTTGAACGTACCGCCATCAAAGAAATTGGGCGAGTCCTCATCAAATTCTCCCAATTTACTGGTATTGGGATTGGCCGCGTTGGGGCACAGCATGCTGTTATAGTCCCAGTCGATATAGGCATGCGGAAAAGGAGGAACAATATGCCCTACCGGCCCCGTGGTTGGCAATTGGCCATTATGTTCGGCGAAGTACTGCGAGATCAGTGTACCCCACTCCTTAAGATGGGCCAGGCAGACCACGGTCCGGGCCTGTTGCCTGACGCGTTGCAGAGACGGCATCAGCAATCCCATCAGAACCGCAATCACGGCAATCACCACCAGCAGTTCGACCAGGGTAAATCCGCTTCTTCTTCTCCCGCACATGGCTTCCGCTCCAATCCTCTCAACAGGAGCCCGCTTGCCGTTTCACCAACTCAACTCCAGTTCAGCTTCTCCCTTCGGCCGATCTCCGTCAAGCACAAAAACAGAAGCGCAGCTACTCTTATCTAGTCGCCCTACCACCCCGGGGCGGCACACACCCAACCTTATGTTAAGCGAATCCCAAGGCCTCAATATGGACACCAGTTTTCGCATTCCTCAGAAACAGTCAAAGGGCATTGCACTTCATCTTCCCCTGGGTAATCTATGGCAGGGACCTAAGACAAACCAGCCGCAAGATATGTCTAAGCCCCCAATTCCGAGAGCGTCAGGTGCAGAGCAAGAAGACACAGCATTTTTCGCCATCAGCAAGAAAATTGCATTGCGCACCGGGCAGTCACCGTGCCCGCAGGAGACTCCAAGCATCGAGAGACAGACATCGCCCCGTCCCGTGAAGACCTCGCAGAGGCCCTGAGAGGCCATCTGAATGGGAAACCACCTCACAGCAAAGCCGGCGGCGGCAGATACCGCAAGATGATCGACAAGACTGCAGCGATGTTTCGCGAGGATCTGAAAACTGCCGGGGTACTCTATGAAGATGAACGAGGCCACTTCCTGGTTCTTCACGCGATTCGGCATGCATTCATCACCGGCTTGAGCCATGCGCCAAGTCGAGTGGCGCAGAGTCTGGCCAGACACAAATCAAGCGCGATGACAGATCGCTACACTCACGTCCGTCTCAATGACGAGGGTTCCGCGCTGGCATTGCTTCCCGGTCTGACAAGGCAACCGAGTAGTGAGCGGGCCAGGGACACGGGAACTGACAATGTGAATATCACTAGCCAACGTCTGAACGCGACTGACGAGATCCGGAAGGCAAAGAGTGGGGCGCGTTTGGGGGCGCTTCCGGGAACAAACCTACAGAACTCCGCGCGTCTCGGCGCAAAGCAAAACCGCGTTCCCGTTGTCGAAAACGCGGTTATCAAACGCGCCCGGCAGGACTCGAACCTGCAACCTTCGGATTCGAAGTTCTAATTGCCGTCCATAAGGCATTGATAAGAAATGACTTAAAGCGGTTTTTCGGGGTCACAAACGCAGTTTCAAGTGGACAACAACTAGATGACAAGTAAAATCTGGAATGCTTATCACGTGACGACTGACCTATTTTAGTGACCCACTAGGGGCCCGTACCGATCACTCTGTCGGGAAACCAGGGCGCGGTTATGAGCACTGAATGACTGGATGGACTGCTGAAATCCTACTGCCGCCACGAGGTCTCGTACTGTAACGACACAAGGCCTCAACTGCACGGGTGGCCGACGCTATTGCCCTACGGGCAACAACGAGATGGGCATGCTGGTCGGTGGAAGGCTTGGCCGGGAACTGATCAAGCTATTGACTCAATCGCAGGAATGCCCCATGCCGCTGAAGAAGAAAGGCAAACCGGATGATGAAAAACCGCCAACACAGAACCTTGTTTTTGTTATCTGCCCTCGGGATAGCGCTGTTGGCCCTTTCCGCCGCCGTCGCGGACGTCCCCAATCAGTTGCCCGATCCGGACGGTAAGCCGGGCGATCAGAGCAAGCCCGTACAGGTGTTCATTTTGATGGGGCAGTCGAACATGCTCGGGTTTGGTCGGGTTCACCCCGAGGACAAGCCGGGAACGCTGACGTATCTGACCAGGAAGGAAGACAGGTATCCGCATCTGATCGACGATGAGGGCAATTGGACGGTTCGCAATGACGTCCAATACGTTCAGACCACCGTCGGCAATCGGCAGCACCCACTGACGGTCAAGGGCAACCATATCGGCGTTGAATTGCAGTTTGGCCACATCATGGGTCACATCCACGATGAACCGGTACTCATCCTGAAGGCGTGCACTGGCAATCGCAGCCTGGGTTGGGACCTGCTGCCCCCCGGCAGCGAGCAGTTCACTTATGAAGGCCGGACCTATGCCGGATACGAGGATACACCTTCGTCATGGATCGAAGGTGAGCCCAAGAAAGCGGTCAACTGGTACGCCGGCAAGCAGTACGACACCGATACGACCAACGCCAAAGAAGTCTTGAAGAACCTTGCCAGGTATTGTCCCGACTATCGAGGCCAGGGCTATGAAGTCGCTGGCTTCGTATGGTGGCAGGGGCACAAAGATCAGAATCCGGCCCATGCCAGCCGTTACGAGCAGAACCTGGTGCATCTGATCAAGACGCTGCGCGAGGAATTCGACGCGCCTAACGCAAGATTTGTGCTGGCCACCATCGGTTTCGGCGGATGGGATCTTAAAGGTCCCGGACTGACGGTGGCCAATGCCCAGCTTGCCGTGAGCGGTGAGACCGGCAAGTACCCGGAGTTCAAGGATAACGCCAAGACTGTGGAGGCCCGAGGTTTCTGGCGCGACAAGAATGTCTCACCCAGCGGTGCGGGTTATCACTACAACCATAATGCTGAAACCTACATGGAAGTCGGCAATGCGCTCGGCTGGGCCATGGCGGACCTGCTGGGGAAAGAGATGGTCGGCCAGAAGAAGCCGGTCGAGATGTTGCAGGATGACTTCCTGAAACTGAGATTCGGCATGTTCGTTCATTTCAATATGGCCACGTACAAGGGTGTACAATGGGTTTCGGGGTACCCCGATCCCTCCACTTTCAATCCGGGCGTTGAAGCGGTTAACACTGACGCGTGGGCGGATGCCGCCGTCTCTGCCGGCATGCGGTATGGCATACTTACGGCCAAACATGTCTCAGGTTTTTGCCTCTGGGACAGCGAATTTACGACATATGACGTTATGCACCCTGATTGCCCGTACCGCAAGGACCTCGTAGCACAGTTCATCGAATCGTTCAAGAGCCGGGGACTAAAAGTGGGGCTCTACTATTGCTGGCGTCATCCGAGATTTGGCGATCCCAGTAAATTCAAGGTCTTGCCGCCCGAATGCGATCCTGCGACCCATACTTCGGAACAACAAAATGAATTCCAAAAGGCACAAATTGCGGAACTGCTGACCAAGTATCCGGATGTCTTCTATATATGGAATGATGCACTCGACCCTGAGGTCATGGCCGCAGATAAAATCTCGGCTCACCTGAGAGGTGTACGTCCACAGATTCTTGCCAGTGCGAATTGGTGGAACTGGGCGAAGAAAGGAACGCCGTATATGGATATCGCTGTCAAGGAAATGAGGCAGTTCCCGGAAGGAAATAGGGCGCCAGGCGAAACATGCTGGTGCGTGGAGCAGGAATGGTTCTGGAACGAAGGGACGCGCTCCAAGACGGCCAAACAGGTCATCGATCTCATGAACACGGCCAATAGCAGAAACTCGAATTTTCTGCTTAATGTCGGTCCGGACAGAAATGGAAATATTATAGAATCCAGCATCAAGACGCTGGCGGAAATCGGGCAGCTATGGAATCCCAATGCCACTGCAGACTCTCTGCGGTAAGGATCTTTCTTGCGGATGGAACGCCAAGCGCATATTGGCAATCAAGGCACTGAAGACCGAAGAGAATATTGGGAGTATCTTCCGAACAGGCACTCCCGGAGTGAGGAGATGTCTTGACTTTGACCGCATGTGCATTTCGGGCCTCAACGACAGGAATGAACGATATGAAGGCAACTACCACAAGAGCATGGATCGTATTCTGTGGTGTGCTATTTCTTGCAGCCTGTTCCCTGTATGCAGAGGACGTTTTGACAACACTTCCGTTGAACGGCACTTGGAGCTTTCGTCTCGACGGTGAGGACGTTGGCGTTGCGGAAAGGTGGTTTGCCCTGGAGTTTGATGACACCGTCCAACTGCCCGGTACGACCGACGAGAACCACAAGGGTATCAAGAAGGATGAACAATGCATCGATCGACTCTCGCGGATGTGGTATTGGAAAGGGTCGGCCTGGTATCAGCGTCGCGTGACGATTCCCAACGCCTGGAAAGACAAAAGGGTCACGCTGTTTTTGGAGCGATCCAAGCACACTCGGGTTTGGGTCGACAAGACTTTCTGCGGCTGGGAAGACACACTCAGTGCCCCCCAGATCTTCGACGTAACCGACGCGATAACGCCGGGCGAACACACGATCACCGTACTGGTCGATAATGCCAAGTTGCCGCCGGTCGGCCCATCCCATGCGGTCGATGAGCGGACGCAGACCAACTGGAACGGCATCGTCGGGGAGATTGAACTCCGCGCCTTCGCACCGGTCTGGCTCGACGACCTACAAGTCCATCCGAACGCAGCGGAAAAAGAGGCCCTCGTTCGTGTGATGGTCGGCAACATCACGGGCGAGGCGGCCTCGGGACAAATCATGGTCCGGTGCGAGAGCTACAATGTCACGGAACCGTCGACCTTCAAGTCGCAGTCAATCAAGGTCGCGGCCCCTGAGCGCGAGAACATAATCGAGTTCACCTATAGTCCAGGCGACGATGTACCTCTTTGGGATGAATTCCAGCCGGCAATGCTCCGCTTGAATCTCGATCTGGAAACAACGGCGAGCGGAAAGCATTATCACGATCGGCGGTCTGTCAACTTCGGCATGCGCCGCTTCTCCACACGGCGAAGCCAGTTTATCATCAACGGGCGCCCTGTCTTCCTTCGGGGCAAACTCGATTGTTGTTTCTTCCCCCTAACCGGTTATCCACCCATGGACAAGGCCGGCTGGCTGCGTGTATTGTCCATCGCCAAGTCGTATGGAATCAATCACTACCGCTTTCACTCGTGGTGTCCACCACGCGCTGCGTTCGAGGCGGCCGATGAACTTGGAATCTATCTGCAACCGGAACTGCCGAACAAACGCAGTGCATTCAACGCCCCGGAGAGCAAGGAAGCGGCCCAATACAACATCGACCGGCTCGACGTGGAGAACACCGAAACCAAGGTTTCACTCTACGATTACGCGGAGCGCGAAGGCGAACTGATCTTTAAACACTTCGGCAATCACCCCTCGTTCGTCATGTTCACTCTTGGCAATGAACTGGGCCGCAGGCAGGCTATGTACGATCTGGTTGCCCACTTCAGAGACATCGACGCGCGCCGTCTCTACGCTCAGGGTTCCAACAACGTCCACTGGAATCCCAGCCTGGCTGAGGGCGATGACTTCTGGGTCACCTGCAAAACACACAAAACGCTGCCGGTGCGCGGTGCGTTCTTCCAGGGCGACTATCCCAATCCGCACATTGAGCACTGCCCGCCTTCGACGATGGTGGATTACAGCACGTCAATTGCGGGAATTCCGGTGCCCGTGATCAGTCATGAACTCGGCGAGTTCCAAGTCTCTCCTGACTTTCGCGAGATTCCTAAATACACGGGCGTGACGCGGGCCCGAAACCTGGAGATTTTCCGTGAGCGACTCCGCGAAGCAGGTATGCTCGACCAGGCTAATGATTTTGTGCGTGCTTCAGGCGCCTTGTCGGTAATTTGTCATCGCGAGGATATCGAAGCCACTCTGCGAACCGCCGGGCTGGGCGGCTTCCACCTGCTCGACATTCAAGACTTTCCGGGACAGGGCACGGCACTGGTCGGCATCCTAAACGTGTTCATGGAATCGAAGGGGCTCATTGCGCCGGAGGCGTGGCGACAGTTCTGCTGTGAGACAGTACCGCTGCTCCGCATGAAAAAGCATACATGGACGACCGATGAGACGTTCATCGGCCGGGTGCAGGTGGCCCACTATGGCCCGGCTGATTTACCCAACGCCCACGTGACATGGAGGGTGACTGACAGCGACGGGACGAAGGTCGCCGGTGGCACGTTCGATCCGGTGACGATCGAGCAGGGCAAGGTGTTCGACGTCGATATGTTCGCGCTGTCGCTGTCCCGCATGAGGGCACCACAGAAACTGACGATCACAGTAGCTGTCGAGGGAACCCAGTATCGCAACGCCTACAAGATCTGGATCTACCCACCAAAGGTCGATACCGGTGTGCCACAGGGCGTGATGGTGACCGATAGTTTCACGACCGGCGCGACGCAAAAGCATCTCGACGCAGGTGGCACAGTCCTGTTGCTTCCGAAGCTAGGCCAATTACCCCACAGCATCAAGGGCGCGTTCCAGACGGATTTCTGGTGTTTCCCCATGTTCCGCCGCGCGGCCGAGGGCCGCGGCATCGAAGTGGCGCCTGGCACACTGGGCTTTCTCTGCGATCCGGAGACGCCCGCGTTGACCGAGTTCCCCACGGAGTTTCACAGCAACTGGCAGTGGTGGCACCTGGTGAAAAACTCGCGGCCGATCATTCTGGACGACACGCCGGACAATTACCGCCCAACCATTCAGGTAATCGATAATTTCGCGCGGAATCACAAGCTCGGCCTGATCTTTGAAACCAGGGTCGCCCAAGGCAAGATGTTGATCTGTGCGATCGATTTGCTCGGCCATCAGGACAAACCGGAGGCTCGCCAGCTATTGCACAGCCTGTTGCAGTATGCCGGCTCGCGCGAATTTGCCCCAAAGGCACAGATCGACACCGAACTGCTCAAGAAGTTGCTCCCAGGGAGTATCCAGTGAAACGACGCCAATTCCTCAAGATGGCCGGTGGCGGTATAACACTATCGCCCTACCTCGAACAGTGGGCTATCGCTGCCGACGGTAGTGCCGTGGGCGCCGGCCCATCGGACGGCAAAACGAACGTCGATATTCGCTCTCTGTTTGAGTCGAACAGCGAGCAAGCTTTGGCGCTTACCGAGGCCGTCTTTCGCAAATGTATCCTCGACAAGATCATGCCGCCGACGCCGCCGTTGAGGAACACCTGGATTGTCCCTGGCGGACCTTACTATAGGGGGCAATGGATATGGGACACCATGTTCGTGGTCGATCTGCTAAGCATACTGCCCGGCAAGAAAAAGGTGATCCGGGACATCTTCCAGAATTACTGGGAATTTCAGGACCGCTGGAATCAGCGGATGCCAGCCTATGCCCATGACATGGTGACCGTTGCGATCAAGACCTTGCCACAAGAGGTCCGACAGTTTTCACAGATACCGATCCTGGCCTGGGGTGTCGAACGCGTCTATCGTCGCAATGGTGACGAAAAGCTCCTCGAACAATGCCTAGATCGGCTCGAACGATTTCACGACTGGTATTGGCGCGAGCGGGATGTGGCCAATATCGGATTGGTCACGGTCGGTTCCTATAGTGGAAAGCTACAACATGCACGTTGGGAAACGTTTGACTATGAATGCAATATGGACGATCTTAAGCTGACGGTTCATCCCTCGCGCCAAGGCCCTGCAGAAGGCAAGTGGTATGGTGACATCTGCGTCACGGGCAACACATCCTACCTCATCATGGCCGAACGGAGTCTGGCCCGGCTGGCGGAAATCGTTGGAGATCGACAGATGGCGGCACGGCGAAAACGCCGGATTGACAAAGCTGTTAAGGCGATGCGCGACCACATGTGGGACGAAGAGGCAGGCGCGTTTCTGTCGGTCGGGCGTGATACAATGACGAAGGTTCCGGTCGTAACGATCGGCAGCTGGATTCCATTGACAGCGGGTGTTCCTACCAGGGCCATGGCAAAGCGCATGGCTGAAGTGCTCGCTACTAAGGCTTGGCAGACGCCACTTCCAGTCCCGACGGTCGATCGCACAGATCCGCGCTGGAAATCCAACGGCTTTTGGCGCGGAGACGTCTGGCCCTCGACCAACTACCAAATCGCTCGAGGTCTGGCCTGTTACGGACACAAGACTCTGGCGGCCGACATCGCCGACAAGACCGTCACCAACGCGATGAAGAATGGCATCAACGAACATTACGACTCCGTTTCGGGCCACGGCATCGGCGTCAAGGATTACTGCATGAGTTGTACGCTGGTGACCATGATGCTCGATGGTCTCACACAAGAATACGAAGTAAAACTTCGCAATGAAACTCGGATGAAGCGATAGGACAAGGAGCTCAGTAGAGATCCAGGCGCTCGATTGTTGCCGAAGCTACGAAATGTGCTCATCAGCAGAGCAAACAACGGTGCACTTCTTCTGACAGAAGACGGCGCACTCAGGGCTCGTCGTCGGAATGGGCGCGGAAAGGTGTGGGGTGCCCCAGTTCGATCGACAGTTCAAACCCGTGCTCGCGCCCCAGTGTTTTCAGGTGGCCGGCGCAGCTCCAGGACCAGTTCCTTCCCTCTGTGCCAGAATGAGTGAGACACTTCCTTGCCGTTAATTAGAGTCGAGGGCAAGGAGCCTATGTTATGCTGGATGTGATGGATAAGACACCGAACCAGAGGTTGTTGGCCCCGGAG
>Ga0075114_10000016_pt1 | contig 118674 bp, 96 predicted proteins | sample AntAceMetag02UKM_FD_69784 | JGI IMG/M metagenome (GOLD analysis project Ga0075114, IMG submission 69784) | Saline lake microbial communities from Ace Lake, Antarctica - Antarctic Ace Lake Metagenome 02UKM | ecosystem: Environmental > Aquatic > Non-marine Saline and Alkaline > Saline | place... | reverse complement strand
GGTCCCGTAACGGTGGTTGCTGTTACATCGTAGTGCTTCAAACCAACAAATCTGCATACGGGCAGTCACGGATCTTCCCAACATTGGCACTGTCGAAAGCGAAAGGATCTTGCCAAGAGAGGCCATAAGCAAGAGCCCCAATTCCGTATAACCACTCAATGAAGCTGGCCCCAAGTTGGGGGCGACTTTCAGCGTCTTTCGTCTTGCTTGGAGGAAGAGACGCTCTATTGACAATCTGCAAGCGGGCAGCTTATCTCGGGACCGTTATGCGGCTTGAGAGGTATGCAGGGATTTACTTACTACTCGTTCTTGGTGGAGCGCAATGCGAATTTACGAGAGATACAAGACATTTGTCCGTTATGGGCACGCATACAAAAAGGCGATGTACCTAGCTGCCCTTGTTACAATGGTCCTTTTTGGACTTAGCTTGGCGTTTTTCCTACCTAACGCAGATTCAACATCTACACAAGCTGGCCTAACTATCATTGCCGAGATTCTTGGCGTCTTATTGGGAGTGGTGCTTGTAATAGTCGTACTTCTGGTGGAGCAAGGCCAGCAGGCTGAGGAACTACTAAGAGGGGCCTATCAGAAGTACCGTCGTCTAATGCAATCTTCTCTACAACAGGTAGGTGCTGCGCGTCAGCAACTCATAGAGCGGATCGGAAGTGGAGAGATACAACTCAATGATCCTTTATTCGTTGGTCCATCTGGAATCCCGTCAAGCACTAGGTTCCGTGATGTCATCGGTAATCTATTCGCATTGACAGTTGCTATGCACCCTCAACTGTACGAAGAGTGCGAGGATGACTTGGATGCTCTAGGCTATTCCGAAGACGAGAAGAAGAAATTCATAGTTAGCAAGGGACTGCTGGCAGACTATCATCCTGTGGATTTCCTGAAGCTCGTCGAAGATGTCTTTGATCTGAACTGCATGGCCCCATACTGTAGCAGCGAAGTAAGCGATCTTGCCTCCGAGATATTCGAAGGATATATCCACGATGGGGTAGACAAGGCACTCTCGCAATTTCACAGGTCGAGAAATGTCCTGAGAAGCAAGGTTCTCGCTACTGCCATAACCTTGCTAACTTTGACCACTGTAGGCTCCATAATGACTCTCTTTGGTATTACAGACAAGACCATGATGATTCCAGTCTATACCTGGATCGTTGCATCTGTTGTGACTGGTTTCATGCTTTCGGTACTCCTAGCTCTGTTGCTAATGGAAAAGATGCTCATGTGAGATTGCAAGTAGTCCAGCATAGGCTCAAGAGCAAGCCTCGCTTTTCCGCTTTCAAATCAGAGTGAGGCGCCGCATAACAGTGCATGGTGTGTCCTGAAAGCTGTCGTCTGCTAGTTGGTGAAAGTCCAACCGCGGTAATTGCCAGGAGGCCGCGTAGCAGGCAACCAGTGCTTCTGGGTGACCGGAGGTGCTGAAGCGTAAGGGAGAGCAAAACCGCAGCCCGCAACATCAAGTGAATCCTGCAGCGTCGAAATGTTAGCCCCGAAAGGGGAACAAGGGGGAGCCGAGCTTGTCAGCGAGAGCGAAGGCCACGGAAGGTGCGAAGAGCCTGGAAGAGCAGCACCGAAGAACCCTTCGACAAGCTCAGGGCAGGCTCCTCCGGCGTAGGGGGAGCGGGATGTGGTGAAAGTAGGCGACGGAACAGGAGAGGTCTCATTCGGTCGGTGGTCCACACCCATCGTAATCGCTGGTATAAGCTGAAGAAGTGAAATTCAGGGAGAAGCCGGATGAGAAGTCGGAGGAGGCCATAGTACTGGTGACCATCGAGACAACACAACTCGGTGAGAGGGAAGGGCCTCTACTTCAACCGGGCTTAGCGGGGAGGTAAGTGACGGTGCATGCCCGAAGAGGGCCAACAACACCCAAAGACAAATCACGAGAACTCCAGCGCGAGCTATACCGAACGGCCAAGAGGGATAGATCTCGAAAGTCGCAGGAAGAAGGTTGTCGGAGAGCCGTATGAGGGAAAACCTCACGTACGGTTGTGTGTCCAGCGAAGGCTGGCGTGTTCAGCGGGAGACAGTCCCGTCGGGGTAAAAGCCAGGAGCCCCGTAGCTAGGATAGCAGGGTGGAGGGAAACCGAAATTCTGAAGCCTATCGACAATGCCATCTGAGGGATGGTAGCGAGTCACCAGGCCGTAACGAAAGTGAACGCATAGGTGGCCTCGAAAGTGCGAAGCCCCGGAGGCCGAGCCTGCATCCCAGAGGCGAAGGCAGCATGGGCAGCGGAAGGCTGGCATCGACGGCTGACCCACTCCGGCGGGGTGGTAGCGACAGCATGGTGACGAGGACACGCTAAGCAACTGGAGAAGCCCTCCTGGCCCCAGGGAGAAATCACTGGAGAAAGGTAGGCCCAATAACCAGCAACACTGGGAAATGGGTCGAAGGCGAGAGGGTGGCGGATGGGTCCGTAGTAGCGATGAACCGTGGTAATGCCTGGGGAGCAAAGGGGCCCTGCTGTTGGTAATTCCTCTAACAAAATGGGAGGCAGGGACGAGATGACAAAGGCGTCCATTAATCTGCGAGACCTGAGACGGAGGATATACGTCGAGGCGAAGGCCGATTCGGCTGGAACAGATGAAGTAGAAAGTGGTTGTACCAAACGCGAGATTAAAGTGCGGTACTACCAGGAACCGAAAGTGCTGCCAGCGCGATAGGCCACATAACCCTTGGCGAGAAGTCAACAGGACAGCCCAGTGCGCCTGTCTGCCACAGGCAGGGGAAATCCGCACGCTGGGTTGGACGCGGCGGGAGCTGGAAACGTGGCTATGGGAGCCGGACTGAGGCCCACGACGAAAGGCGTGGAAAAGCCACCGGACCCTGAAGTGCGCGCGCCTGCTCTCGACCCTACCTGTGCGGGGGCGGTTGGGTAACTGGCTGTCCTACCGCGATGGCGCGCAAACAGGCATCTTGTCCATTCCTGGCGGTTAAGCACAGAAACGGACTTTATCTTGTTCTACAAACTTGTTGTCAAGGAGGTTGTCGTGAAAAGCGTCGTGATCACTGGTAGTACGCGGGGGATTGGCTATGGCCTCGCCGATTCGTTTCTCGCCTTGGGTTGTGTCGTCACAGTCAGTGGGCGGAGTTCGACAAGTGTAAAAAAGGCCGTAACACAACTATCATCGGGGCATCAGGCAGATAGTGTGTTGGGGCATCCCTGCGACGTGACTCGGTTCGAGCAGGTGCAAGGGCTGTGGGATGAGGCACAGAGCCATTTCGGCACAGTAGACATCTGGGTGAATAATGCCGGGATTGGTCATCCACAACTTCAATTCTGGACACAGTCGTCGGAGGAGATAAGGGCGGTGGTGGAAACCAACATTGTGGGGACGATGTACGGCGCAAGGGTGGCTTTGCGAGGTATGCTAGAACAGGGTTTTGGGAGTCTCTACAACATGGAGGGCCTGGGCAGTGATAATCGCAGGGTGAGAGGGTTGACGCTGTACGGGAGTACGAAAAGCTGTATACGGTATCTGACGGACGCATTGGCAGAAGAGGTGCGAGGAACAGGAGTGATAGTGGGAGCGTTCAGCCCGGGGATGGTTGTTACCGAGTTCCTGACAGGGCGGTTTGAGGAAGGGTCGGAGGATTGGAAACAGGCGCAGCGCATATTCAACATTTTGGCGGATCGGGTTGAAACGGTCACGCCTTGGTTGGCGGAAAAGGCGCAGACGAACAAGAAGAACGGGGCACGTTTTAACTGGATGACGAGAGGCAAAGTGATAAGTCGTTTCCTTGCCGCGCCCTTTCGCAAGCGCGACTTGTTTGAGGGATTGGGATGAGGAAGATAGTGCGCGCCTAACAAGCGCATGAAGCCGACCACGCTATCGTGTCGCTTTTTGAGGTTTCTTTCGCTTTTGTGGCATTTCATATCAAGTTTGGTCTCACTGCGAAAGCCGCGTGGCGGCTTATGCGCCATCCGTTATGCGGCGCGTTGAATAGCAACTGAAATGACAAACTGGGCAGAAAGGATGTGTTCAAGTCAAGGCGGAGGTTGAGTCGGAGCAAATACCCCTTGAACAAAGGTCAGGAGGGAACATGAAAGTCAGGCTGTTTCTCATACTGGCTGCACTGTTCTGTTCATGCGTGTCAGGCTGCACAAGAGTACGGTACATGAAGGAAGTCTCCCAAGTCTCATACACCGAGGAATCGGGGACGATCCTGCCGGAAGTGCAGTTGTACGAGCAAATCGTCATCACCAGGAACAAAGTGACGTTGACCAGAAACGGCAAAACAGCAGATACAGAGGTCAATGAGGGGACCTGGGAATTCGAGGTTGATGAGCAAGAGGTGGTGGACGCTGGCTACGAAAAGGCGATTGAGATCGCCAAAGCGCGTGGGATCAAAATTCCCATGCTAAAATGAAACAAGGAGGTAATACAATGGTAGAGTTGAGCGTCTATTGTGGGTACGGGGAGGAACTTGAGAGGCGGCTGCGACTAAAAACGTTCCCTGTGGCAGTGAAACTGCTGGAACAAGAATCAGACATTCCCCAAGGCGCGATGCGACCTCTCGAGGATTTCGGCTATCACCTGTCTCTTTGTCAGGCGTTTCAGCTTTCACGTCGTGAGGGCCAGGCAATGGCCATGCTGAAAGAAGACATGTGGTGCTTCGAACCGGTCGTCGGTTACGGACTTGCAGAGCCGCCAGAGTATTTCTTACAGGGACATAACCGCTACCCGAACGACGTAGCGACTCTGGAAGCGGGCAGTCATTATGCTCGTGAGTTCCCTCGTTTGGAAGTCGGCAAGTACGTCGGTGTGGTGTCGGCGCCGCTAAAAACGACCAACTTTGAACCCGATCTGATCATGATCTACGTTGATTCGGCACAGCTAAGCCTGCTGCTCCTGGGAAGGGAGTACAAAGAGGGCTACAACCTCAAGTGCGCGCTGTCCGGCCACGCGGCGTGCGTCTATGCCGTGGTACCCGCCGTGCAGAGCGGGGAGTGTCAAGTTGCGGTGCCGTGTCGTGGCGACCGCTACCGTGCGATGGCTGGAGATGATGAAATGATCTTCACCGTCCCCCGGCAGAGGCTGGAGGACTTGATGGCTGGACTCAGGCACGTCAACTCGACTGGTTCCCAGCTTCCCAATGGCTATTCGTTCCAGCCTGAGTATCCTCTGTCCGAGAGCTATGAAAAGATAGCTCAAATGATCGACTACCTCTAAGGAGACCTGGGATGTGAACAACAAGTTGTCTGAGCGACAAACTGCCGACGACGAGATGTTACCTGAGTACGACTTTTCTGGTGGCGTGCGTGGTAAACACTATCAGGCGTACCAGCGTGGTTATCAAGTCATCATCCACAAGATGGATGGGACGACTGAGGTACGGGACTTTGCACTGCCGGAGGGAACCGTTGTCCTTGACCCTGATATCCGCGCGCATTTCCCGGATTCGGAGGCAGTCAATCGCACACTACGGGGATTGGCTTAAAGGAGGGCATTCGATGTCAAAGAGGATTGGCATTCTGGGTGGTATGAGCCCGGAGTCGACGGCAGAGTACTATGAGTACATTACCCGCACCTACACCGAGCGCTTTGGCGACTATGGCTACCCCGAAATCGTCATCTACAGCGTCAGCTTTCAGCCCTACGTGGATTGGCCTAAGGAGGACCGCTGGGATCTGGTTGCGCAAGGTCTGAGCGAGGCCGCTGGAAGGCTGGAGGCAGCAGGGGCCGACTTTATTGTCATCGCCACCAACACCATGCATCTGGTCTTTGACCAGGTACAGGCCAGCGTTAACGTGCCTATGCTGAGCCTGCTTGATGCTGTCGGCGAGGCCATTCTGTCGCGGGGGATGAAGACGGTGGGGTTGCTCGGCACCAAGTTCGTGATGGAGAAGACCTTCTACCAGGATGCCCTGGCCCGGAAAGGTATCACTGTCCTGGTGCCCGACGCCAGCGACCGCGAGTATGTGAATGATGTCATTTACAACGAACTGGTTGCAGGCCGGATTCTCGATGAATCGCGGGCCGGGTTCGTAACGATCATCGAGAGGCTGGCAGCACGCGGTGCTGAGGGAGTCATCCTGGGTTGCACCGAAATCCCTCTGCTGGTCAGTGAGGCGGATGTAGGGATACCGCTGTTTGACACGACGACTATTCACGCTGAGGCGGCCCTGAACTACGCTCTGGCGTAAAAGCAGTGATCGGGCTTGCTGTGTCGGAAGGAGGCCATAAGGTGACCACGACTGTCATTCAGATTGGGCGGGTGATCCCCACGCCGGGCTATACGCACGGCTCCGTCTCGGTGTTCCTGGACAGCGGCGAGGCCATCGTCGGCGATTTGGTGATGGGCAAACTGATGGGCCTGCTCCCCAGGCCAGGGCCGCCTATCGTCGCCTGGGACCTGGAGCGCAATTTGGAGAGCGTTCGTCAGTTGGTGGCCCTTTCACCTCGCGTTGTCTATGTCGGCCACGGGGGGCCATTCGAGGATTTGTCCAGTTGGAGGTGGACCTCCTACTGAGTGGTGAGGTAGGCCACGTCTCGCCGGATGAGGCCCCCGCGCTATTTTTCGCCCAGCATTACGCCGAGAGCGGCGACCACCCCGACCCAGAGATGGTACAGAGACTGGAGGAGACCTACGGTCAGGAGGAAGCACAGGGTATTCTCGCTCACATCCGCATGATCACCTTTGGCGACCTGTCCGGCAACACTTTCGATGCCCTACTCAGCCGCCTGCGTGGACGTCCGGCCGAGGGAAGCAGCCTGGGAAGCGAATTGGCAACACTGGTCTTGTTGGTGCTGGGGACGCCTCTCCTGGCTCTGGGGATAGTTGTCAAGAGTGTCATCCACACGACCTGAACGGATACGGGGATGTTGCGACGAGAATCTTGATTCACGGCGCTTGGGTCTGCGGCTGGGTCATCGTCGGGTCTGAGGGGGAAGGTGACGATACGGCACTGGAGCATTCCGAACGACAGACGCACGGAGCCGAGTGCGAGGCCTATTGTGCGCGGACCAGGCGGAACCTGCCCCGAATCAGGCTGTCCGAGAAGGAGTAGGCGGAGGAGAATGGACATGAGAAGCGTTTACGAAGACTTCTCAGCAGAACTTGACTCCCACTGGCACCGCTACGTCGCGGGCACGGGCGTGCTGGATCCCACCGGCTCTACTCTCCGCTTCGTCATTGCTGATGCCACCTCCCGGAAGGTAGGGGCGACGTATCCTCGTAACCAACAAGCGCAAAACGTAGCATCACGGGTGCAAAGGGAGTGTTCGTCCTATTCACCCCGTCGTGGGATGCGTCGCCTCTACTCCGACGCCCAAATTGATGACTACCAGGGGTTGCCCCGCCGCCGCTTTCTCTGGCGTCCGCCGTTGAGATTGACTGTGCAGGCCCGTTTCTCTCACCCGGCCGGGGATGGTTCAGCGGGGCTCACCACAGGACTGCGCGGCACGGCCGGCTTCGGCTTCTGGAACGATCCTTTCCTGATGACCGGAGCGCGGATGCCGGCTCTCCCACGCGCGGTCTGGTTCTTCTACGGCTCGCCCCCCTCAAACATGAAACTGGATCTACATACACCAGGCCATGGCTGGAAGGCAGCCACGATAGACACTCTGCGCCCTGCCACTCTTTTACTGGCCCCCCTTGCGCCCCTGGCGGTGCTCTTGATGAACCTCCGCCCCCTCTACCGCGCCCTGTGGCCCCCCATCCAGCGAGCGCTGAACGTGCGGGAGGCCGTGGTTCAGGTGGACATGACTGGATGGCACACTTATGTCCTGGAGTGGGGTGTGGAGCGAGCGTGCTTCAGCGTGGACGGGGTGACAGTGTTGGAGGATGCCCCCTCCCCCCGGGGACCGCTGGGCTTCGTAATGTGGTTGGATAACCAGTACATGGTGGTCACGCCGCGGGGGCGGCTGGGTTGGGGTCTGCTGGATGTGCCGGAACGCCAATGGATGGAGGTGGATCGGCTGGCGATTGAGCCACTGTAAGACACCAACGTCATCCCATACTTGCGCTGTAATATGCGGCAGGACAAATAGCACACGGATACGCACAGATGAAACAGGTTCTCACGGATTTTTAAGGTTCTGGCACTTGACAAGCCAGGTGAATCGGAGTATAATATAGCGTAGTTATTAATCTAACGCCTAAGTTATGATACTAACGCCTAAAGGGCAGAGGGAAAATGAACGGCGATCCCATTGACAAACTGGTGAAAATCGGCTTCTCGGAGTATGAGGCCAAGGCCTACGTAGCCCTGCTCAGGGAGAGCCCCGTCACGGGTTACCAACTGTCCAAGACCTCCAGCGTTCCTCGTTCCATGATCTACGAAGTCCTGGGCAAGCTCACTGCCCGTGGCGCGGCGATGACGCTGCGCAAAGGCGATTCTACTCAGTACGCGCCGGTTCCGGCGGACGAGTTTCTCGACCACCTCCGCCGCGAGCACGAGGAACTCACTACCTCTCTCAAGGACGACCTGGTTACCCTCGCCTCGCCCGCCGACCTGGAATACGTCTGGAACATTGAGGGCCACGAGAATATCATAGCCAAGGCACAGGAAATGATCGGCCAGGCAAAGACAAGCATCTACCTGGCCCTCCTGCCGGTCACATTCCCGGCCTTGCGGCCCGCGCTGGAGGAAGCCATCGGGCGAGGGGGGCGGGTGATGCTCTATACTACGAGCGAACTCGATCTGCCAGGCGGTCGCGTTGTCGTCGCTCACGTGTCCGAGGAGACGCTGGGTCAGGCCAGGGGGCTGGGGCTGGTCCTGGTCATTGACGGGGAGAAGATGTTGATTGGCGAGTGGCTGACCGCGACCCAGGCGCGCGCTTCCTGGACCAACAGCCCCCTCCTCGTCTTCATCGCCGAGCATCACCTGCGGACAGACCTGTATCTCCCCCAAATCCTGGCCCTTTTGGGAGATCGAGCATTGGATCTTATCCAGGAGGAAGATCGGGAGTTATTCGCTCGTGCTTTGGAGAGTCGCATAGAATAAGAAGACTATTATGAAAATCCTGGTTTACGGCGCTGGGCCACTGGGCAGTCTGTTCGCTGCACGGCTGCAAGAAGGCGGGCACGACGTTTCACTTTTGGCACGCGGGCAACGCCTGGCCGACCTGCGCGAATGCGGCATCGTACTCGTGGACACGCAAACTGGGCAGCAAACGGTGACGCGCGTCGACGTAGTCGAACGTCTAATTCCTGACGACGCTTACGATTTGGTGCTGGTCATCATGCGCAAGAACAGGACGCTGGACATATTGCCCATCCTGGCGGCCAACAAGCATACGCCCAACGTTCTGTTTCTGATGAACAACGGGGCCGGGCCAGGGGAATTGGTTGAGGCCCTGGGCTGTGAGCGGGTCTTGATTGGCTTTCCCAATTCCGCTGGATACCGCGAGGGGCACGTCGTCCACTGCTTGACGGGCACGGAGGACGACAAAGCCTTCGTCCCCTTCGGTGAGGTAGATGGCCGCATCACCGCCCGGACGCGGGAGGTTGCCCAGGCCCTCGAAAGCGCGCCTGGCTTTGGGGCCGAGATTCGCACCGATATGGACACCTGGCTCAAGTACCACGTAGCTCTGCTGATGCCCTCGTTGGCGCCGGCCCTCTACATGGCCGGAACGGACAACTACCGGATGGCGCGCACGCGCGACGCGATTGTACTCACCATCCGTGCCATCCGCGAGGGATTCAGGGTGCTGCGGGCGCTTGGCCTGCCCGTCACGCCATCCAAATTCAAGATATTCGAGTGGCTGCCGGAGCCGCTGCTGGTCGTTTTGCTGCAACGGTCACTGGCCGACGAAAGGATGGAAGTGGCGATGGTGAGACACGCCAACGCGGCCCGCGATGAGGTGCAACACCTGACCGACGAATTCCTGGCGTTGGCCCGCACCACGTCCGTGCCAACGCCAACGATTGACCGCCTGTATCCACACCTCGAGCCGGACACGCCGCTGATGCCGGACGGCAGCGCTGAGATACCACTGGATTGGCGCGGCGTGTGGATCGGGCTGGGCGCGTTGGTGGGCGTGTTGGCTGGACTGATCCTCGTCTTGAAGATGCTGCGGGGCAAGAGACACTGAAAAAGGGAGTGTGCCATGGGAGTGAAAAATGGAAACAAGAAACCAGAGATGTCGAACCCAGAGCTTTCCTACTTTGAGTTGCAAGCCTATATCGGCACTACAAAACACCTGGGAGGGTTCGAGACCACAAAGGAGCTCATTGAGTTGTGTCACATCGGCCAGGATACCTATGTTTTGGAGGTCGGTTGCGGCGTCGGCGCAACGGCTTGTTACCTGGCGAAAAAGTACACCTGCCGCGTGGTCGGCGTAGACCTGCGTGAGAGTATGATTGCCAGGTCGAATGAACGGGCGCAAAAAGAGGGTGTAGAGAAGCGCGTCGAGTTCAGGGTCGCCGATGCGCAGAACCTCCCGTTCGAGGACGCCCTTTTCGACATCGTCTTGTGCGAGTCCGTCGCCACGTTTGTCGAAGACAAGCAGAAAGTGGTCAGCGAATATGCCCGCGTGACCAGACCAGGGGGATACGTGGGGCTGAACGAGGAACTCTGGCTCAAGACACCCCCCGCGCCGTTGGTCGAACGGGTCAGACAGATCTGGGACATCAAGCCGGACATTCCCACGCTAGAGGACTGGATGGGGTTTTTGGAGAACGCCGGCCTGCGCGACGTTGTCGTGGAGACCTACAAATTCGATGCGCGACGCGAGTCCAGTCAGATTAAGCGGTATCGTTTTCAAGACATGTGGAGGATGTTTTACCGAACGCTGGTTCTGTACATCAAAAATCCGGCTTTCAGGAAGTATATGGCAGGAAGGAAGCACCTACCCAAGGGCCTTTTCGAATACCTGGGGTACGCGATATTCGTTGGAAGGAGATAGAAATGAACGCCAATACATCTGTGGAACGACCAGGTGGTGAATCCAGCGTGAAAAGCGGAGTGACGAGATGGCTGATCAGGGAGATCGTCGGCTCGTTGTTCACGGCGGCGATCCTGTTCGGCGTTTCGGGCCGCCTGGATTGGGTGATGGGGTGGGTTTTGGTCGGCGTGTACGTGATCTGGACCGGAGCCACCGCGTTGACCGTAATCCCCACTAACCCGGAGATGTTAGTAGAACGCACTGGGCCCAAGAAGGGCACCAAGGGCTGGGACCTGGCGATCATGAGTGTCGTGGGCGTGGCCGAGATCGCCAAGTACGTCGTGGCCGGGTTGGACCTGCGCTGGGATTGGTCGCCACAGGTTCCACTGGCGCTCCAACTCGCCGGGGTGGTCGTTGCGGTGCTGGCTTATGACGTCATCCTCGTCTGGGCCATGGCGGCGAACACGTTTTTCTCACAGACCGTCCGCATCCAGGAAGACCGGGGCCATACCGTCGTCACCGGCGGGCCATACCGGTACGTGCGCCATCCTGGTTACGTCGGGTCGCTCCTGTTCCAGGTCGCAACGCCGCTCATACTCGGCTCGGTGTGGGCGTTCATCCCGGCCGGGCTGGCAGCGTTGCTCATCATTGTGCGGACGGCACTTGAGGATAAGACGTTGCTGGAGGAGCTTGACGGCTACAAGGAGTATGTCAGCCGGGTGCGCTATCGCCTGCTGCCGGGCATCTGGTAGCCGCCAGTGCAAGAAACAGTTGAGCATCACCGAGAATGGAGGATTGAGAAAATGGAGAATAAACAAACTTTCTTCGATTTTGCGGCTGAGGTGGGCCTCACAAAACACCTAGGAGGTCTCGGGGCCACAGAAGAGCTCATTGAGTTGTGCCACATAGGCGAAGGCAAATACGTCTTGGATGTTGGCTGCGGCGCTGGGGTGACGCCTTGCTTCATCGCAAAAAGGTATGGCTGTAGAGTGGTCGGTGTAGACATTTCTGAAGGGATGGTCGAGAGGTCCAAGGAAAGGGCGAAGAGAGAGGGGGTAGCGGATAGGGTTGAATTCAGGGCAGCAGATGCACAAGACCTCCCTTTCGAGGATGACCTTTTCGATGCGGTCATTACCGAGTCCGTAACCGCCTTTCCAGAAGACAAACAGGGAGCGGTCAACGAGTATGTGCGGGTGACAAAGCCGGGAGGATACGTCGGGCTTAATGAGTCAACCTGGCTAAAGGTTCCGCCTCCGCCGGAATTGGTCGCCTGGGCATTCCAGGATTTGGGTGCTAACGTGAAACCTCTGGCTTCTGATGGTTGGGCGGGATTGTTGGAGGGCGCTGGGTTGAGAGAAATAGTCGTGAGAACCTACGAAATCAACACCCAAAACGAAGCCAGAGGAATACTCCGGTGGTATGGTTGTAGAGGAATGCTGGGTGTTTTGTGCAGAACTCTATCCCTTTATGCCAAAAGTCCAGCCTACAGGAGATTCGTAAAGGAAGTACGAGAGGGTGGGGTCACACCCGAGAACCTTGATGAGTATTTTGGATACGGAGTATACGTCGGGAGAAAGTAGGCGAGCTCACAACAAAGGATTGTGAAAGCCACACTAGATGCGTCAACGGCTCGACAGAGCTCGCTGAGGTCTCGTTGGCGTTTTGGAAGGGGGCGGATGTTGTCTATCTGGCGAGTCCTGTTGAAGTGGCTCTTAGCGGAGGAATGAAAATGAACGCAGAAACATATACTAACCACAAATCTGAGATGACCGCCGCGATAGTGAAGCGGATGGTACAGGTCCTTGTCCAGTTTCTGATCCTGGCGGTGCTCCTGTTCATCTCGGCGGGCCGCCTGAATTGGGGGTGGGTCTGGGCCTATCTCGGCGTGGGCGTGGGCATTTTGATAATCAACGTGCTTGTCATGCCCCCGGAGTTGATAGCGGAGCGCGGCCGGACCGACAAGAAGGACATCGAAGGCTGGGACAGAGTGGTCACCACCATCAACATTCTTCCCGCACTGGGCGTACCAATCGTGACCGGGTTAGACGAACGCTTGGGGTGGTCGCCCCAGTTCGTTTCAGCGATTCATCTCATGGGGTTGGCTTTCATGGTGCTGGGGCAGGGCTTGTTTACCTGGGCGATGGTGTCGAACAAGTTCTTCTCAACCTCCGTTCGCATCCAGATGGACCGGGATCATACCGTCGCCACCGGTGGGCCTTACCGGGTCGTGCGCCATCCGGGTTACGTCGGGTATATCGTGTCCGCGTTCGCAACGCCGCTGGCCCTCGGATCGCTGTGGGCGCTCATTCCGGTGGCGATTACGCTGTGTCTCTTCGTCGTCCGCACGGCTCTTGAGGATCGCACGCTACAAGCCGAACTCGATGGCTACAAAGAGTACACCCAGCGCGTGCGCTACCGCTTGGTGCCGGGTCTGTGGTGAGATACGAATCTACGAATTCACGAATTTACGAATCTGCGAGTTACCGATGATTCTCAAAAACCTATTCCGACGCAAAGGCCGCACAATCCTCACACTGTTGGGCATCTCCATCGGCGTGGCCGCCATCATCGCGCTGGGGGCGGTGGCCGGAGGGTTAACGTCAGGATTCGCTGCCATGTCGCAGGGCAGCCAGGCTGACCTGGTGCTCAGCCAGGCCAACGCGATGAGTTCCCTGATCAGCAGCGTTGATGAGACACTGGCCGACAAAGTTCGCGTTTTGCCGGAGGTGGCCGATGTAGATGGCATGCTCTTCACCAATGCCCTGATTGATAACGAGACTTATCTCTTTCTCTTTGGCTACGATCCAGAGGGCTTTGCCATAGACCACTTTCGCATAGTCGAGGGACAATCGTTGGCGGAGGCGCGCGGCGTGCGCGGCAAGCCCCTCATCCTGGGCCGGCGAACGGCGCAGAGCATGGACTTACAGGTAGATGATACGCTCCGCATCACCGGCAGTGTCTTCCGCATCGTCGGCATCTACGAGACGGGAAGCGGGTTCCAGGACGGCGCGGCGGTCGTCCCACTGCGAGAGGCTCAGGCGCTGGCCCTGCAGCCACACCGCGTCTCGATGCTCTATGTCAAGCTGAGCGATCCCGATAAGGCCGACCGGCTGCGGGACCGGATAGAGCACCGTTTCTCCGACTTGACCGTCTCGACCTCGGCGGGATTTGTAGACCAGGAGCAGTTGCTCGAGATGTTGGATGGGATGGCGATGGCGGTCGCGGGCCTGGCGGTCGTCATCGGCGGGATCACCATGACCAACACACTCTTTATGTCAGTCTTTGAGCGCACGCGCGAGATTGGCGTCCTGCGCAGCTTGGGCTGGCGGCGGCGGCGCGTGATGGGCATGATCCTCGGGGAAGCCATCCTTCTGGCTCTATTGGGCGGGCTGGTGGGCAGCGGCCTGGGGGTGCTATCTCTCGCGGCGATCAGCAAATCCGGGTCCGTGTTGAGCGTGTTCGGGGGCCAACTAACGCCCGACCTCTTTGCCCGCGCTTTGGTCACCGTGGTCGCGCTGGGGCTGGTGGGCGGGGCGTACCCGGCCTGGTGGGCCAGCCGCCTGCTGCCGGTGGAGGCGCTGCAATACGAAGGTGGCGGCAAGGCGCGTGTGCCTCGTTTCTTGCCTGGGATGATGCGCAACCTCTGGCGGCGGCGGACGCGCACGGCGCTGACCCTACTGAGCATCGGCGTGAGCATTGCCGCCGTCATTGGCCTGGGGGGAATGGCCGAGGGAATGTTGGGCGCGTTCAACGTGATGATGCGGGATAGCCAGACCGACCTGTTCGCCGCCGAGGCGGACGTTGATGCAGACTTTAGCGCCATTGACGAGCGGGTGGGGGCGCGCATCGCCGCCCGCTCCGACGTGAACGCTGTCTCCGGCATGTTCTGGACCGGCGCCAGCACCGATAAGATGCCTATGCTGCTCGTGGCCGCCTATCACCCACGCGAATTCGCCATCCGCCATTATCGCATCATTGATGGGGAGCCGTTGGCGGCCCGCCGCCAGGTCATTGTCGGTCGGATGGCGGCAGAGAAGATGGGGTCGGAAGTGGGCGATACGCTTCGTCTGATGAACAGCAACTTTCGCGTGGTCGGTATCTACGAGACCGGCCAGGCATTTGAGGATGCCGGCGTGATCATTGGCCTGCGGGAGGCGCAGATGCTCACCGGGAAGCCGCGCCAGGTGCAGTTCTACCTCATCAGCCTGCGTGATCCGGAGCAGGCCGAGGCGGTGAAGCAAGATCTGGCAGCGACTTTTCCGGAGATTGATTTTGCCCTCACCTCCGAGCTCAGTGAAGCCATGAGCGATTTTCGGGTGCTCCAGGATATGGTAGACCAGATCTCGTTCCTGGCGGTGTTCATCGGCGCGGTGGGGATGCTGAACACGATGTTGATGAGCGTGCTGGAACGAACGCGCGAGATCGGCGTGCTGCGCAGCCTGGGTTGGCGGCGGCGGCAGGTGCTGGGAATGATTCTGAACGAGTCGCTGGTGTTGGGGGCAGTGGGCGGCCTGTGCGGTATCCCCCTGGGGCTGGGGTTAGGTGGATTGATTGGCTCGTCGGGAGTGTGGGGAGGAGCGATTGAGCCGGCCTACACGCCTCAGATATTCGTGCAGGCGATTGTGGTGGCGATGATCGCTGGGGTGGCGGGCGGTCTCTACCCGGCCTGGCGGGCGACCCGGATGCGGCCGGTAGAAGCACTCAGGTATGAATGAGCTATGGTCTTCAAGAATCTGTTTCGACGCAAGGGACGCACGATCCTGACACTGGTGGGCATTTCCATCGGCGTGGCGGCCATCGTCGCGCTGGGGGCAATGGCCGAGGGATTGCGCGCCGGCTACACGGCTATGGCCAGCGGCAGCCAGGCCGACCTGGTGCTCACCCAGGCTGGTCAGATGGACATCACGATAGGCGGTGTCGAGGAGGTGGTCGCCGAACAGTTGCTCGCCTGGCCTGAGGTCGCCGACGTAACCGGCATGCTGATGGGTAACGTGAAAGCCGAGGACGTCCCCTACTTCTACGTCTTCGGCTACGATCCGCAGGGCTTTGCCATCGAACATTTCAAGATCGTGGACGGGCAGGGGTTAGCTCGGTCGGAGACCGGCCAGAGCAGGGGCGTGCGGGGAAAGCCAACCTTGCTGGGCCGCGCCGCCGCTGAGAGTTTCGGCAAAGATGTGGGCGATACCTTGCATATCACCGGTGGCACTTTCCGCATCGTCGGCATCTACGAGACGGGGGATGCCTTCGAGGAAGGAGGTGCGGTCATTCCGCTGGATGAAGCCCAGTCGCTCCTGCTGCAGCCGCGTCGCGTCTCTATGTTCTACATCCGGCTGCGCGATTCCGCCGACGAAGCCCGGCTGCGGGTGCGGGTGGAGCGGCACTTCGACGACCTGACCCTATCCACCACCTCCGAGTTCGCCGACCGGCAGATGATGATCGAGAGTATGGAGATATTCGCCTGGGCCATTTCGGGGCTGGCGGTGGTCATCGGTGGTGTGGGGATGACCAATACGCTATTCATGTCGGTCTTTGAACGCACGCGGGAGATCGGCCTCTTGCGGGCGTTGGGCTGGCGACGGAGCCGGGTGCTGCGTCTCATCCTGGGCGAGTCGCTGGCCCTCTCCTTCCTGGGGGGGCTGGTGGGCATCGGCCTGGGAGTAGCAGCTGTCTACCTGCTGCGCGGCTCTATTCCTTTCATGGGGGTGTTAGGAGTGCAGTTCTCCTCTGAACTCTTCGCCCGTGCCATCATCACGGTGGTCGTGTTGGGGCTGGTGGGTGGAGCATATCCGGCCTGGTGGGCCAGCCGCCTTCTGCCGCTGGAGGCGTTGCGGTACGAGGGGGGCGGTGCAAGGACAGGCCTTGCCCTTACCTGCGGCGGCATGACGGTGCGCAATCTCTGGCGGAGGCGGACGCGCACGACGCTCACTCTGTTAGGAATCGGTGTGGCCATCGCCGCCATCGTCGCCCTGGGCGGTATCACGCGGGGGATGACCGACGTTCTTACTGCGATGATGACGAGCGCTCAGACCGACTTGCTGGCCATCGAGGCGGACGTTTCCGACACGGGCTACAGCGCCATTGACCAGCGGGTGGGAGCACGCATCGCTGCCCTGCCCGACGTGGAGGCGGTTTCCGGTGTCATCATCACCATCGCCAGCACCGAGGAGAACCCGCTATTGATCGTGTTCGGCTATCATCCCCGTGAGTTCGCCATCCGTCACTTCTATATTGCCGAGGGGGAACCGCTGGTGGCTCGTCACCAGGCCATCATCGGCCGGCAGGTGGCGGAAACGATGGGGCTGGAGGTGGGGGACACACTCCGCATCCTGGAAAGCAACTTCCGCGTGGTCGGTATCTATGAGACCGGCATAGGCTACGAGGAAGCCGGGGTGGTCATCGGCCTGCGGGAGGCCCAGGCCCTGGCCGGGAAGCCCCACCAGGTGACGTGGTACGCCATCAAGCTGCGCGACGGCTCGATTGAGCGGGCCGAAGCGATGCAAGACTACCTGAACGAGAGATTCACGGAGATTGATTGCTCCATTTCTTCCGAGTTCGTCGAGATCATGCCCGACATGCGGACGATGGACCAGATGGTAGGACAGATCTCGTTCCTGGCGGTGTTCATCGGCGCGGTGGGGATGTTGAACACGATGCTGATGAGCGTGCTGGAGCGGACGCGGGAGATCGGCGTTCTGCGGGCGCTGGGCTGGCGGCGGCGGCGTGTGCTGGGGATGATTCTGCAGGAGGCCCTGGCGCTGGGTGCCGTGGGTGGCGTCTGCGGCATCCTGCTGGGGCTAGGGCTGGCCTGGGGGGTAATGCAGATACCGCTGGTGGGGGACATGCTGAGAGTAAGTTACGGCCCTGACCTGTTCGCCCGGGCGCTAGTGGTGGCGCTGGTGACCGGTGTGGTGGGCGGGCTCTACCCGGCCTGGCGGGCGACGCGGATGCGGCCCGTGGAAGCGCTCAGGTATGAATGACCAATGTCCAATGACAAATGATAAATGACAAATGATCAAACACGCAACACGCAACACGCAATACGCAACACGAATGGAGGTAATGATGATGAAGAAATCTGGTCTTGCAGGGCTGGTGGTGTTGGCTGTGATCCTCTCCGGCTGTGGAGCCGGCGCGGAGGAGACCCCAACGCCGGAGGTGGAGGCGGACTTCGTGCCGGTGGTCTCCGTCACGGGGGAGGTAGTGCCGGCAGTGCGGATCACCGTCAGCGCCCAGGCCGGCGGCACGGTGGTGGAGGTGTTGGTGGAGCCAGGGGACGAGGTGGCGGCAGATGCCTTGCTGGTCCGGATCGATTCCACCGACGCGCAACTGGCGGTGCAACAGGCGGAGGCGGCACTGGAGACTGCCCAGGCTCAACTGGTGCTCCTGCGGGCCGGGCCGCGCCCGGAAGAAGTCGCCGCCTCCGAGGCACAGGTAGAGGCCGCCCGGGCCGCGCTGGCGCAGGCAGCCGCTCAGCGGGACTATCTCAAGTCCGGAGCAACGGAGGCGGAGATTGCCGCAGCCCAGGCGCAACTGGCGGCGGCCCAGGCAGAGCAATGGGTGGCTCGCGAGGCCCACGATGCGACGATGAAGTGTTATTACGTCAAGCGGGGCGGCGTCGAGCATGAGACTTGCCCCGCTCTGGGCACGCCCGAGGAGCATGCGCGCCACAATCTCTACACCGCAGATACGGCACTGGCCGCTGCCCAGGCTCGACTTGACGAACTGCTGGCTGGTGCGAACGCTGACCAGGTTCGTGCAGCCGAGGCTAGCGTTTGGACTGGCGCAGCCCAGCGGGACGTCGCGCAGGCCCAACTCGACCTGCTCCTGGCGGGCGTTACCGGCGAGGAAGTCGCCGTGGCCCAAACAGTCGTGGCCCAGGCCCAGGCGGCGTTAGATGCAGCGCGGGTAGCGCTGGAGCGGTGCGAACTGCGTGCCCCATTTGATGGCACCGTCGGCGCGGTGGACGTGCGGGTAGGCGAGTTGATTGTGTCAGATCAGTCCCTGATCACCCTGGGCGACCTGATCACGCTGCGGGTAGAGACCACCGATCTGGACGAGATTGATGTGGCGCGGGTGGCGGTCGGTCAGCAGACCATGGTCACCTTTGACGCCCTCCCGGAGCGGGTCTTCACCGGCTACGTGACCCATATCTCCCCCATGGCCGAGCCTGGCGCGGGCGGAGTCAATTACACTGTGACCATCGAACTGGACGAGATGGACCCAGCAATCCGGTGGGGGATGACAGCGTTTGTGGATATTGAGGTGGAGCAGTGAAAGATGAGATCATTGTTGAGACTCGCGATTTGGTGAAGGTTTACGGAGATGGAGCGGAGGTGCGGGCGCTGGACGGGGTCAACCTGCACATCGGGCGGGGGGAGTTCGTGGCCGTGATGGGGCCGTCGGGCAGTGGCAAGTCCACGCTGCTCAACATGATCGGCGCCCTCGATCGTCCCACTAGCGGGCAGACCCTGTTCAACGGGCAGGACCTGGCAGGAGTGCGCGATCTGGATGCCTTTCGCGCCCGCACCGTCGGGTTCATCTTCCAGTTGCACAACCTGATCCCCACGCTGACCGCCCGTGAGAATGTGGAGGTGCCGATGCGGGGCCAGCCTATTAACGCGCGGGCCCGTCGCAAAAGAGCAACGGAGTTACTGGAACTGGTTGGGCTAGCGGAGCGGATGAACCACTTGCCCAATCAACTATCCGGCGGCGAGCGGCAGCGGGTGGCTATCGCCCGTTCGCTGGCGAACGAGCCCGCGCTGATCCTGGCCGACGAGCCCACCGGTGACCTGGACTCCCAGAGCGGCGCGGAGGTGATCGGTTTGATGCACCAACTGAACCATGAGTTGGGCGCCACCGTTATCGTCGTGACCCACGACCCGGCGGTGGCCCGGCAGACCGGCCGCATCCTGATCATGCGGGATGGCCGTATCGTGCACAGGCACACGGTGGGGACCCCCTTCGAGGAGGACCTGGCCGCGTTTCGGCGCTCAAAGCTGGGGCAGGCGATTCTGGCGGGAGACGAGGCGGCGCTGGCCCAACTCGGCCCTGACGAGCGGACCGCGCTGCGGCGGCTGCTGGAAGGGGTGGCGTGAGCCTGGATCTCGTCGAACAGTGGACCCGTTGGGCCGGCGCAGTGGCGGCGTTGGTGTGCTTGATCGCTGCGCTGGCGGGGATGGCCCGCGGTATGCGCCGTCCCCGCGGGCGGGCGACCGGTCTGGGGAGCAAGGTACTGCGGCTACCGGCCTATCTCCTAATCAGCATCCTACTTCTTTGGCTCATGCTACTTGCTGTGGCGACCACTACCGCTGCCGCTCTCGCCTTTGGCCCGGGCCGTGGCGCTGGTTCTGGGCGCGCTGCTCCTCTTCCCTGGCCCTATACCTCTGGGCGCGGCTGACGCTGGGTGAGATGTACAACGTCTCCAGCAGCATGGGCGCGCAACTCTACGCCGACCACCGGCTGGTCACCCACGGGCCGTTCGCCATCGTCCGCCACCCGATGTACCTGGGCGTCATCCTCGCCTCGGCAGGCGGGCTCCTCATCTACCGCACCTGGACGCTTCTGTTCACCACAGTGAGCTTCCTAGGTCTTGTGCTGCGCGCCCGGCGGGAGGAGGAGGCGCTGGCGGCCGAGTTCAGCGAGCAGTGGGAGGAATACCGCCGGCGGGTGCCGGCCTGGATACTGCATATCTTGAGGAGGCATGGGAGGAACTACGGCTAACAGACCCGTTATCATCATTGGGGCCGGACTCGCCGGACTCCCCATGGGCTGCTACGCCCTTGTGAACGGTCACCGCGCCCACATCTTCGAGCACTACTCCTGATCCACAGAAATCCCCCGAAAACCTCTTGACAAAATCCCTGTTTTGTGGTATTATATGTCTAGTCTTATATATGATTGCTCCTATATGTAAGGAGATAGATGTCACTGGAACACGCCATCCTGGGTTTCCTGCATTACGCCCCCTCTTCGGGGTATGACCTGAAGAAGGCATTCGACACCTCGGTGCGTCACTTCTGGCCGGCCGACCAGAGCCAGATTTACCGCACCCTGGCGCGGATGACGGAGCGGGAATGGGTGAAGGTGGAAGTCATTTCTCAGGAAGACCGCCCGTCCCGCAAAGTCTACCACATCACCGAGGCGGGCCGGGAGGAACTGTGCCGCTGGCTGACCACCCCTCTGCCCCTCAATGAGTCACGCCTTCCCTGGCTGATTCAGGTCTTCTTTGCCGGGCAACTGGACGACGAGGAGATTCTGGCCCTCTTTGAGCGGGAAGCCGAGCAATTGCGGGCAAGGCTGGAGCGCTACGATCTGATTCCGCAGGAGAGTGCCGTCTACGTCGAAGCGGTCGATTCCCCCCGCGAGACCTTCTTCTGGATGTTGACCCTGGATTATGGGATCACAGTGAACCAGACGACTTTGGAGTGGGTAGAAAAAGTCATCCAGCGCCTTCGGCGCAAAGAGCAACCACCTTCTGAGAAAGGAGAACGACAATGAAGATTCTAGCCATCAACGGAAGCCCCCGGGGTGCCCGGGGCAACACCGACCGCATCCTGCAACCCTTCCTGGAGGGGGCGCGGGAGGCAGGCGCGGAAACGGAGGTAGTGTATCTCAAGGACAAGAAGATCAACTATTGCCTGGGCTGCTTCAATTGTTGGACCAAGACACCCGGCGTCTGCGTTCACAAGGATGACATGCCCGAACTGTTGGAAAAGATGCGACGAGCGGACATCATGGTCTACGCCACGCCGCTCTACGTCTTTACCGTCACCGCGCAGATGAAAACGTTTATGGACCGCCACATCCCCCTGATTGAGCCTTACATCGTCAAGCGGGGCGACCAGTACATCCATCCCCCGCGCTACGAGACGCGCCACAACAAAGTGGTGCTCATCTCAAACTGTGGCTTCCCGGAACGACATCACTTTTCGGGGCTGGTGGAGACGTTCCGCCGCTTCACTTCTGGCCCCAATTCGGAACTGGCCGCCACCATCCTATGTGCTGGTGGGGAGTTGCTGAAGCAGCCAGCGCTGCAGGAGAGTCTCAGTTGGTACATTGAGGCCGCCCGCCGCGCCGGGCGGGAGGTGGTCGAGCAGGGCCACATCGCACCGGAGACACAGGAGGTGTTGGACCGGCCGCTGGCCGATCCGGCGGTCTACTCCCAGATGGCGAACGCTCACTGGGACAGCGTCATCGTTCGCCCGGAGGGAGGGAGCGGGCCGGGGGAGGACGAGCCGGGAACGAGGCTGCCGCCGCCCGCCTCCCGCGACACGGTGCGCGACGTGATCGCCGGGATGACGATGGTCTTTAACCCCGATGAAGTGGGCGACTTGCAGTCCGTGGTCCAGTTCGACGTGAGCGGCGAGGAGCCGGGGCAATACTATCTGCGCATCGCCGAGGGGAAGTGTGCAGCGTTCGAGGGTGTGCATCCCGAACCCACGTTGACCATCCACACGCCCTCGGAAGTGTGGCTGCGCATCAGCCGAGGCGAACTGGACGGTGCACGGGCGATGATGGAGGGGAAGTACTCCATTGAGGGCGACCTGGGGTTGCTGATCCGCTTCAACAGACTCTTTGCGACCCCATCGGAGGTGTAGCAGAATGACAGAGAAGAAGAAAGCCCGCATCTCCGGCATGGTCTGGACAGCCATTGCTTTCGTGCCCTGGATTTTCTACTGGGTGCTCGCCGGGATGGGACACACGACCGCTGCCATTCTATCGGGGCTATCTGTCTCCCTGGCGCTTAACGGCTACCGTTTCGCCATCCGCAAAGTGAAGATCCTGGACGCGGTGTCGCTGGGCTTCCTCGCCATCAGCGCCCTCATCACCCTCGTCCTGGGCAGCGATTTGCTGGTCTTCTACGGCGGCGTGCTGTCAGACGCCACCCTGGCGCTGATGGCGTGGGGCTCTCTCATCGCCGGTAATCCTTTCACCTACGACTACGCGAAGGAGGACTGGGACGAAGCTTTCTGGGACGATCCGATCTTCGTTGAGACGAACCAGATCATCACCGCCGTCTGGGGCGGAATCTTCACTACGCAGGCCCTCATCGGGGGAACGGCGATGGTGATGGGGCTGGAGGGGATGACTCGGATCATCCTGGTGGCGGTCGTTCCTCGCTCCTTGTTGGCCATCGGGATTGCATTCTCGGCATGGTTTCCCCACTGGTATCCCCAACGCGCGGCAGCGCGGCGAGGCGGCCAGCGCATCGACGGGATACCGGACGGCGTGGCAGGTCTGCGGCTGGTCGAGTTCATGCCGCTTGCTTTCAACGCCGGGGCAGCCGACGACATGCGGGCCACGGTACAGTTCCACCTGAGCGGCGACGATGGCGGCGCAGGCTACCTGCAGATCGAGCCGGGCCGCTGCACCTTCCACCCCGGCAAAGCGGACCAACCTACTTTGGTGATAGAAAGCCCAGCCGAGGTGTGGGCGGCCATCGTCAGGGGAGAGATGAACGGTACTGAAGCCTTCCTGACCGGTGCCTACCGTGCCACCGGCGATCTGAATGTACTGCTACGATTTGATGCGATGTTCAGAGAGGACAACCTTCGAGGTGATCCGTCACTGAGTTGAGGAGAAATACTCGCTTGCCGTCAACGGCTGTTCGGCAGGGGAATTTGGTAGAAAGCAATTACCCGGCACTAACACCCCTCCTGCCCCGTCACACCCCAGGCCAAGGAGCAGGCTCACATCCCCCGTCCATCGTCCAGGACATCCCGCACCCAGAGGGCGGCCAGCCGTCGCAACAACCGTCGCAGCCAGGAGCGGAGCGCGGCCAGGTTGTAGCGCAGCCGTCGCAAGAACCGCCGCCAGAGTGGGGCTGGCGCTGGCTGCGGGCGGGTCCAGCGGATGGCCACTGCACCCCAGGTCAACCCCGCGCCGAATCCCACACAGACCACCAGGTCGCCCGGCCGGATACGGCCCTCCTCCACTGCTTCGCTCAGGGCGATGGGGATAGAGGCGGCGGAGGTGTTACCGTATCGTTCCAGGTTGCTGTAGACCCCCTCGGGAGGCAGGCCCAGGGACCGGGCCGCCGCTTCGATGATACGCTGGTTGGCCTGGTGGGGGATCAGCAGGTTCAGATCGGCCAGCGAGAGCCCGGCCTCCTCCAGCACCTCCCGCGTGGCGGTGGGTATGGCGCGCACAGCGAAGCGGAAGACCTCCCGCCCCTTCATCTGGATGAAGTGCAACCTCTCTGCCACGGTCCGATGGGAGGCCGGCATCCGGCTCCCGCCGGCCGGCAGCCGCAGGAGGTCCCCTCCGGAGCCGTCCGCTCCCAGGACCGTGGCGAGCACCCCGCCCTCGTTCTCGCCCGCCCGGAGGACCACCGCCCCAGCCCCGTCGCCGAACAGGATGCAGGTGGCCCGGTCGGTCCAGTCGGTGATGCGGGAGAGGGTCTCCGCGCCGATCACCAGCGCCGTCTGGTAGACATCGGCGGACAGCAGGTGCGCGGCGACGCTGAGACCGTAGACGAAACCAGAGCAACCCGCCGACAGATCGAAGGCGACAGCCCGGGTGGCTCCCAGCGCGTCCTGGACCAGGCAGGCAGTAGCGGGGAAGAGGTAGTCAGGCGTTGCAGTGGCGACGACGATCAGATCAAGTTGGACCGGGCTGAGTCCCGCCACCTCCAGCGCCTGCTGGGCGGCTTGGGTCGCCATGCTGGCCGTCGTCTCGCCGTCCTCGGCGATGTGTCGTTCACGGATGCCGGTCCGCGCGTGGATCCACCCGTCGGAGGTGTCCACCATCCGCGAGAGATCATCGTTGGTCAGCACACGTCGCGGGACGTACTTCCCCCAGCCGACGACATGGGTATGGGCCTTCACGTGGCTTCTTTCCAGTGGCGGAAGATAAGGCACCCGTTGTGGCCGCCGAAGCCGAAGGAGTTGGAAAGGACCACCCGGGGTTCCATCTGTCGCGCCTGGTTGGGCACGTAGTCCAGGTCGCACTCCGGGTCGGGATGCTCGTAGTTGAGAGTCGGATGGACCCAGCCGGTCTCAAGGCTCTTGACGCATGCGATGGCCTCGACCGCCCCCGCCGCCCCCATCAGGTGACCCAGCATGGACTTGGTGGAACTGACCGCCAGCCGGTCGGCATGGGGGCCGAAGACGGCGCGGATGGCCTGGGTCTCTATGGGGTCGTTGAGGAGCGTGCCGGTACCGTGGGCGTTGATGTAGTCCACCTCCTCGGGGGACAGGCCTGCGTCGTGGAGCGCCTGTTCCATTGCCCACGCCGCTCCCTGCCCCGTCTCCTCCGGCGCGGTGATGTGCCAGGCATCGGCGGTCGCTCCATAGCCGGCCAGTTCACAGTAGATGCGGGCGCTGCGCTGCCGGGCATGCTCCAGGCTCTCCAGCACCAGCGCTCCGGCTCCCTCCCCCAACACAAACCCATCTCGTTCGGCGTCGAAGGGGCGGCTGGCTCGCTCGGGCTCATCGTTGCGGGTGGAGATTGCCCTCATGTTCCTGAAGGCAGAGAGGGTGAGAGGGCAGATGACCGCCTCGCTTCCGCCGCAGACCATCACCTCCGCGTGTCCCCGCCGGATCACCTCCGCTGCTTCCCCGATGGCATGAGAGCCTGTAGCGCAGGCGGAGGCTACACACAGATTAGGGCCTCGCAGACCGTAGGTGATGGCGACAGTAGCAGAAGCGGCATTGGGCATCATCATCGGTGCCATAAAAGGGTTCACGCGGCGGGGGCCGGACATCTGGAGGACGTCGTAGTTCTTCAATAGAGTGAGGACACCGCCGATGGCGGTTCCGATGATCACGCCAGCCTCTCGCCCGTCATCTCCCTTGAACTGCAGCCCGGCGTCGGCTAGCGCCTGCCGGGCGGCTTCCAGTGCGAAGATGGCGAAGCGGTCGTGTCGGCGGGCCTGCCGGCGGCCGAAGAGGGCCACAGGGTCGAAATCCTTGACCTCAGCGGCGATCCGTACCTCCAGGTGGGATGGATTGAACAGGGTGATGGGACCGACGCCGCTGCGGCCCGCCAGCAGTCCCTCCCATAGCGTGGGCACGTCGTTCCCCAGCGGCGTGACCGCGCCCAGGCCGGTGATGACCACGTGTTTTCTCATCCTTGCCTCCTATCCCTGATCGGTCAAAAGAAGAAACACCAACACCGCCAGGAAGTGACGGAGTCTACTGACGATCATCGCAACGCTGGCGCTGCAGACCTTTGACTTCCCCGCAGGTTTGGGCTATACTGAACTCAGGAAGAAAGCATTAACCACCACTGAGAAGCGAAACGAAAGCGGCGAGCGTACGGAAGCGGGACAAATAGAGATTAAGGAGGTCTACACGTGAACATCCTCGTCACCGGTGGCGCTGGCTACATCGGCAGCATCGTCACTGAGGAACTCATCAAGCAAGGCGACGGTGTCGTCGTCTTCGACAACCTGTACTATGGTCATCGGGCTGCCGTTTACCCCGAGGCTGCCTTCGTCGAGGGAGACCTGGCCGACCGGGCCGCCGTCAAGTCCCTGTTCGACACCCACGACATCGAGGCGGTGATGCATTTCGCCTCCCACACCCTGGTGGGCGAATCTATGGAGCAGCCCTTCAAGTACCTGGGCGACAACGTCACTAACGGCCTGAACCTGCTGCAAGAAGCGGTCGCCCACGATGTGCGTCGTTTCATCCTCTCCTCCTCCGCCAGTCTCTTCGCCGACCCGGAGCGCGTGCCGATTGACGAGGAAGAGTGCGTCATTCCCGCCAATCCCTACGGCGAGTCCAAGAACATCCTGGAGCGTTTGCTCCACTGGCTGGACCACATCTACGGCTTCCACTACGCGGCGCTGCGCTACTTCAACGCAGCCGGCGCCTCCCCCTCCGGCGAGCGGGGCGAGGACCACGATCCCGAGACACATTTGATTCCGCTCACCCTGCAGGTACCGCTGGGCCAGCGCGAAAGGGTCACCATCTTCGGCGACGACTACCCCACTCGCGACGGCACCTGCGTGCGCGACTACATCCACGTGGTCGACCTGGCGCAGGCCCACATCCTGGCTCTGAGGGCGCTCGACGAGGGCAGCCGCACCTACAACCTGGGTAATGGCGAGGGGTTTACTGTCAAAGAGGTCATTGAGACCTGCCGAGAGGTGACCGGTCACCCCATCCCGGCTGAGGTCGGCCCGCGTCGCCCCGGCGACGCGGCTGAGTTGGTCGCCAGCAGCGAGAAGATCCGGCGCGAACTGGGCTGGGAACCGCAGTACCCTGACCTGCGGACTATCGTCGAGCACGCCTGGGAGTGGCACCGCACGCATCCGCACGGGTATGGGGACTGATGCGCGTCGCCGTCAACGCCTGGTTCTGGGATAGCCCCACCACCGGCAGTGGGCAGTACACCCGGCGGCTGGTGGAACATCTGGCTGCGGTCGCGCCGGACCTGGAGATAGTGCTGGTAACACCCAGGGGTTGGAGGTCTCGCGTTTCACGCTTCGCGCTTCACGCTTCACGCAGCACCCAATCTGAAACCTGGAACCTGGAACCTGAAACTGGTAGCCTGAGGAAGGTCTGGTTCGAACAGATCGCCTTCCCCAGCGCCTGCCGTCACCTGGAGGCCGACGTGGCACACGTGCCGTACTGGGCCCCGCCGCTGACCTCCTCCGTTCCCACCGTCGTCACCATCCATGACCTGATCCCGCTGTTGCTGTGCGAGTACCGAGGTGGACCGCTGGTGCGGCTCTACACCGCGCTGGTCAGCGCCACCGCTCAGAGCGGCGCACTGGTGCTCACCGACTCAGAGGCCTCCAGGCGGGACATCGTCAACCACCTGGGGCTGCCGGCCGGGCGCGTGCGCGTCGTCACCCTGGCCGCCGACGAGCGTTACACCCCGACTCCCGCGTTGGGCGAAGGTCTCCCGACCGAGCTCCTTCGGCGCTACTCCCTGCCGGAGCGATACGTGCTCTATCTGGGTGGCTTCGACGTGCGCAAGAACGTCGTCACGGCACTAGGTACCTACTGCTGGGCCGGGCCGGTCATCGGCGAGGAGTGCCCACTGGTCATCGCCGGACGGCTGCCGAAACGAGACACTCCTTTCGCACCTGATCCACGCCGATTGGCCCGGGAGCAGGAAGTAGACGAGCAATGCGTGCGCTTTATCGGCTTCGTGGACGAGGCCGACAAGCCTGCCCTCTACCGGGGTGCGGTGGCGTTCATCTTCCCCAGTCGCTACGAGGGCTTCGGCCTGCCCGTACTGGAGGCGCTGGCATGTGGCACGCCGGTCGTGGGCAGCGACGCTGCTTCCATCCCTGAGGTCGTGGGCAGTGCGGGGGTGCTGCTACCGCCGGATGACGCTGAGGGGATGGCAGGCGCACTGATCCAACTGGCGACCGACGATGGCTTCCGTGCGGAACTAAGCCGCCGCGCGCTGGTCCAGGCCGCCCGCTTCTCCTGGGAGCGCACCGCGCGGGAGACGCTCGCTGCATACCGGGACGTGGTGGGCTGAATTGCGGATTGCGGACGAAGTGGATATAATGGGCATAGACCGAACGCAGGTTAGCGTGTAGGAGGCTAAGGGAGAAATGACAGTAACAGTTGCGATACCATCTGTTAGCCGTTTCACCGGATGCATCCTCGGCCAGGCGGTCGGCGACGCGCTGGGTTTCCCGGTCGAGGGGCGCGGGCCTGCGGAAACCTCGGCCGCCGTTACCCCCTTCCCCGACCATTTCACCTCCCACCCCTGCGGTCTCTTCCCGCCCGGCCAATACACCGACGACTCGCAGATGATGTGCGCCATTCTGGCCTCGCTGGTCGAGCGGTGTCCTGAGGCTCTCGAAGGACGGGGCCGGGTGGACCCCGAGGACATCGCGGCCCGCTTCGTCCCCCTCTGGCGCGAGGGCGAGGTCGTCGGGCGGGGGTTGGCCACTACCGAGGCAGTCCAGCGATTGATAGTCGGCGTTCCCTGGCGCGAGTCGGGCACCCCGCCCCCCCAGGCTGGCAACGGCTCCGCGATGCGCACCGCACCGCTGGGGCTATGGCTCTACGACGACCCTGTCGCGCTGGCCCAGGCCGCTGCTGACGTGAGCCGCATCACCCACACCGACCCGCGCTGCCTGGCCGGGGCGGTCGCCATCTCCGCCGCCGTCGCCTATGCCGTCAGCCACGACGTGATAGAGACCGACGCTTTCCTCGCTTTCGTCGCCGGTCTGGCGCGGCCCTACCACGCCGAGTTCGCCGCCCTCATTGAGCATCTGCCCCATTGGCTGGAGATAGATGAGCCTGCTGCTGCGCAGGAGATCCGTTACGCCGGGCTCTCACCTGGTCGGGAGCCCAACTGGCCTGGCATAAGCCCCTTCGTCATCCCCACCGTTATCGTGTGCCTCTACGCCTTTCTGCGCACCCCCGCCGACTACCGGGAGGCGGTGCGCTTCGTCATCGCCCATGGCGGCGACGTGGACACCACTGGCGCGATCACAGGGGCCATCAGCGGCGCGTTCAACTCCATTGAGGCCGTGCCGGAGAGCCTGACTCGCGTCGTCACCGACCAGGGCCGTCACGGTTACGAGGAACTCTGCACCCGGGCCGAGCACCTCTGGGCGCTCAAACATCCTGCGCTACCCACGCAACCCTGATGACCAAATCTCAAATCTCAAATCTCAAATCCCAAACCCCAGGGCTGCCCCTCGCAATCTCTGCATTTGTCATTTGTCATTTGTCATTTGTCATTTTCTTGACCTTTCTGGCCCTCTACACCACCACGCTCCTCCCCGACGTTCTCCCCGCCGACTCCGGTGAGTTCCAACTGGTCGCCACCACCGCCGGCGTGGCCCACCCGCCTGGCCGCCCGCTCTATACTATGCTGGGCTGGCTTTTCGCCCACCTGCCCCTGGGTCCCAACCCGGCCTGGCGTGTGAACTTCTTCTCGGCCGTCGTCGCCGCCGCCACCGTCGCCCTGGTGTTTCATATAGCCCGTCGGCTGACTGGCTCCGCCTGGGGCGGATTAGCGGCTGCGCTGATGCTCGGCTCCGCCACCACCTTCTGGGCCACGGCGACCACCGCCAGTATCCGTCCCCTCACCGCTTTCTTCACCGCCCTCTGCCTCTACGCTCTCACGCAACACGCAATACGCAACACGTTTCACGTTTCACGTTTTACGTTTCACGCACCACGCCCCCAGCCCTCCAACGACCGTTACCTTACCTTCTTTGCCCTCGTCCTCTCCCTCGGCCTCACTCACGATGGCTCTCTGCTTTTTTCTTCCTCCACCTTCCTCGTTTACCTCATCCTCGTTGACCCCACCCTCCTGTGCCAGCCTCGCCGCTGGCTCAGGCCCATCGGTGCTTTCGCCCTCGGCCTGCTCGTGCTTCTCTACCTGCCTCTGCGCGGTGCAGCAGGCGCTCCCCTGGCTCCACGTGACTTGGCCACACTGCCCGGCTTCCTTGAGCACATCCTGGCCCTCGGCTTTCGGGGTGACGTGTTCGCCCTCAACCTCTTCGACCGGTTGGTGCTGCTTCCTACACTGCTGCGTTTCCAGTTCAACCCAGTGCTCCTGCTGGCTGCGTTTCTCGGTGCGTTGCTCCTCCTCTGGCGCGACCGCAAACTGGCGCTTCTCCTGGTCGGCAGTTTCCTCGTCCACACCGCCGCCACTCTCACCTATGACGCTCCCCAGACCGTCGAGTATGAGATGTCGGCTTACGTCTCACTCGCCCTACTGGTAGCAGTCCCCTTCGGGGTAATCTCAAATCTCAAATCTCAAATCCCAAATCCGCAAATCTGCAAATCTGCAATCTTTCGTTTGTCACTTGTCATCACTCTCATCGCTGGTATCGTCAACCTCACCGCCCATCTCCCCAATTATCGCGCTCTCTCCCAAAGCCGTGACGCCCGTGTCTATGCCGAGACCATCCTGCGCGAGGCTCCCGCCGATGCTATCATCCTCTCCAACTGGCACTGGGCCACGCCGATGTGGTACCTGCAGCGGGTCGAGGGACTGCGCCCCGATGTCACCGTCAAGTATGTCTTTCCCCGTGGCGAGTCGCTGGCACAGAACTGGGTGACCATGATTGAGGAGTACATCCCACAGCGGCCGGTCGTCGTCGTGCGCTACTTCGAACACGAGTACAGTGACCTGCCCTACTGCTTCGAGCCGTTGGGCCAGGCGTTCCTCGTCCGGGCTACATCCAACTTCACACTGCCTCCTGGCCTGACCCCGCTTGACGTTCCACTAGGCGAGCAGATTGTGCTTCTTGGTTACCGGCTGGAAGCAGACGACATTGAGTCCTCCCGTCCGCTCGTGCTGACCCTGGCTTGGTCACCCACCGTCACCCCCACGGCCGACCTTGCTCTCTTCTCCCAACTCCTCGGCCCTGACGGGCGGCTGTGGAGCGCCACGCAGGACCGCTCTCACCCGGCCGGCCGATTCGCCGCAGGGGAGGTCATCGTCGAGCAGTCCGTCGTCTATCCGTTGCTTCACGCCCCTCCAGGTGACTACACCCTCACCGTCGGTGCCTACCTGCCTGCCGAGCCGGGCGCGCCCCGCCTCACCACTGATGGCGGAGCCGACGCTGTGCGGTTGAGCACCGTGCGCCTCCGACCGCCCACCCGGCGGCCCGTCACGCGTCATCCGGCCTTCTTTCGCTTTGCCGGTGGCCCCACCCTGATCGGCGTCGACTATGACACCGGTGTGCCTGGTCAGGTGCGGGTCTATCTCCATTGGGCGGGGCTGGGCACAGGGGCTGCTCTGCAACTGCTGGACGAGAGTGGCACGGCGCTTGGCCAGAGCCAGGTTCCGGCGCTGGAGCGCGGCCAGTACGCCACCACTGCCATTGATCTCCCCGCCGCGCCTGCCTGGGTCGCGCTGCTCGACGGCGACCGTCCTTGCCGCTGGAACCTGCTCTTCAGAAAGGCCGTACCACTGCCCTCGCCCGCTCCTGGCGAGCGGTACGTTCCCTTCGGTAGCAGTCTAATCCTGCTCGGCCTCAATGTACCTGCTGGAGACCTGGAGCCAGGGACCGACATCACGCTGGGTCTTCACTTCCTTGGCGCGCATCCCCTGGAGCGGGACTACGTCGTCTCCGCAGCCCTCACCGGCCTCAACCCCGATGGAACCTGGGCCTGGCGCGACGCCCACGACACCATCCCGGTCCAGGGAGCCATTCCCACCCTCAAGTGGATCCGTGGCTCGGTCATCTACGATCCGCACCAACTATCCACCCCCAGCGATGCCCCGCCCGTCCCGGTCATCGGCTCCCTCGTCATCTATGACCACTTCACCCAGGCCCCGCTCCCCCCCCTTGACGAGCGTCTGGGCCCCACCGTCCCCCTCGGCACCTGGGCCGTCGTCTCCCCATAGCCCCCCGATCTATAACCCGTAATCCGCAATCCCCCCCCCTTTTGCCATTTGTCCTTTGCCATTTGGTATTCGTCATTCCCCCCTTCCCTCTCCTGCCAGAATGTGTTACAATTATGCCAAGGGAGCGTACCGAGATGCCCAACGATCTGGCGAAGCAACTCAAGCAAGTCCCGCTGTTCGCCAAACTCAGCCGGGACGATCTCAAGGCGGTTGCCAAACTGGTCAAGCGCGTGCAATATCCGACCAGGAGCGAGATATGCCGCCAGGGACAACTCGGCGTCACGGCCTACTTCGTCGAAAGCGGCGAACTGAGCGTCCTACACATCGATCCGGAGGGCATTGAGCGAGAGGTCATCAGGCTGGGGCCGGGCGAATACTTCGGCGAGACATCGCTCCTGCTGGGCGAGCCACGCGATGCCACTGTCGAGGCCGTCCAGGACACTACACTCCTGTACCTGAACAAGGATGAGTTCGACCAGTTGCTGCACGAGCGGCCCTCGGTGCTCAAGGCGTTGCAGATGCGGCCCGATGTGGCGGAAAAGCGGCGTACCCGGCGCTTTAAGTGGCAGGCCCCAGACGAGGTCGTCGTCACCCGCCTACGCAAGCACAACGCGATACTGATCCGTAATCTCGCCGCGCCCTCCTTTGTGCTCTTGATGGATCTGGTGGGCTGCTGGTACCTACGCTCCGGAGGAACGTTGGTCTTAATAGTGGGAGGTCTCCTGGCTCTGATCCCACTGCTGTTCGCTTTGTACCTGATCGTGGACCAGTACAACGACAACTACATCCTGACAAACAAGCGAGTTGTGCACGAGGAGCGCGTTCCCCTCATGTACGAATCCCGCGCCGAGGCCCCCTTGCGCACTATCCAGGACATTCAGCAGTCACAGGAGGGGCTCTTGGCCCAGTTGTTCAACTTCGGCGATCTGATCATTGAGACGGCAGGAGAACGTGGGCATGTGGTCTTTCGCCAGATTTCGAACCCAGCAGAGACGCGAGACGCCATCTTTGAGCAGATCCGGCGTGTGCAGGCCGGAGCCAGAGCCGAGGAACGGGCCGTCATCCGCGATGCTTTGCGACGTCAGTTCGGCATTCAGTCTCCTGAGGAACCAGTCACTGTGCCCCCCCGGCCCCCTGAGAAACGACCTTTCAAATTGGCCGTACCCGGGTGGCTTCTTGCGCCCTTGCGCATCTTCACCTATTTCTTACCCTCGCTGCGCCACGAGCAAGGAGACACAATCACCTGGCGCAAACATTGGGTCACCCTGATTCAGCCCATCGCGATTCCTACAACTCTCACCGTAGCCGCTACACTCATCACCATCTACCTGGCTTCTCGCAACCCTTCCAACCTAGCCCCAATCCTGATCGGCTACGGGACACTGATGGCCTTCTTGTTCCCCTGGTGGCTATGGAGATTCGACGACTGGCAGAACGACACCTATCAGGTGACAGCCACGCGCATCATTGATATTGAGCGGCGGCCCTTCTACCTGCGTGAGCAGCGCCGCGAGGCCAGCCTGGGTAAGATTCAGAATATCAGCCTGGAGATCCCCGGTGTTCTGGGGAAGCTGCTCAACTATGGGTCAGTGACCATTGAGACGGCTGGGGCCGAGCCCTTTACCTTTGACTACGTCAAGAACCCTCGTGACGTGCAGGCCGAAATCTTCCGCCGGGTGGAGACGTTCCAGCAACTGGAACGTCGGGAGGAAGCCGAACGCCGTCGGGCCGAGTTGGTCGATTGGTTCACCGTCTACGATCAGATTGACCTCTCGAAGGACTCTGCAAACCCACCACCACCTTCACATCAACAGGAGACCTAATCATATGCCCGTTCGTCCAATCGTGCTTTCCGACAACCCACTGCTACGCAAGAAATCGCGCCGCGTGCGACGTGTGAGCCCGGCTTCGCAACAACTCATCGACGATATGGTCGAAACGATGCGTGCAGCCAACGGCATAGGCCTCGCCGCCATCCAGATTGGAGTGCCTGAGCGCATCATCGTGGCGCAGTTGCCCAAAGATGAGGAAAACCCCGAGGGGGATACACTATACACCGTCATCAATCCCAAACTGGCGCGTAAATCCCACGAGATGGAAGACGGTGTTGAAGGTTGCCTCTCCATTCCCGGCTGGGTCGGGGAGGTCCCCCGCCATCGCGTCGTCACTGTCAAAGGGTTGGACCCCCAGGGACGGGCCGTACGCATCAAGGCGGAAGGGTTCCTGGCCCGCGTTCTTCAGCACGAGATTGACCATTGCGACAGCATCCTCTTCATTGACCGCATCGAAGACCCGGAGAAAATCTGGCCCGTGCCTGAGGGGGAGGAGGAGGCGGCAGAGGCGGCCCAGGAAGTACCTGGTGGTGGGGGCAAGGTATGAGCCGCTGGTGTGATTCCGTGATCCGCCCGCTTGACGCTACCGGATTGTTGTGGTACTATGTAAAGCACATGGATGTGTTTCACTTCAATTGTAGGGCAATTTAGCAAGTTGCCCCTGGGACAAAGTGGTATACAAACAATTCGTCCTACAGCCCACTTGCAATGCACCCAAAGCATGTAGCGGCTTGGCTAGTGTGGCACAGACGAAGGAGGTAGCCTGATGAAGGAAACCCGGCGCTCTTTGCTTCTAATCACGATGAGCCTGCTGATCGTGCTCGGTATGATGGCTGGCTGTTACAGACCAGTGGCTCCTGATGTGACGCCGACCCCAGCAAGCGGGGCGGAGGCTGCTCTGCCGGAGGAGGAGGGGACGCCTGATCTGTTGGCCACAGCGGCCGCAGAGTCGACTCGGGTAGCCCAGACGACGGAGGAAACTCCGGCGGCCGAAACGCCCACCACGCCGCCGGCCACGCCGACCCCCTCTCCGACGACCGCGAGTCCCATTGCCGTGCCCACCACATCTGTTCCCGCCACGCCTGTCCCGACTACGCCCACGCCGGCTCCAACGTCGCTCCCCACAGATCAGGCTACTCATGTGGTCCAGCGGGGCGAGAATCTGTTTCGCATCGCGCTGCGTTATGGCACGACGGTGGAGTCCGTCGCCAGCGCCAACGGCATCGCCAACCCGGCCCGTATCTACGCCGGACAGGTGTTGATTATTCCCTCACCAGGCGCTCAACCCCCCTCGCCGTCCACAGGTGCGACCACATACGTGGTGCAGCCCGGTGATAATCTGTTCCGCATCGCATTGCTCTACAACATGAGTTACCTGTACCTGGCGCAGTACAACGGCATCGCCAACCCATCTAGCATCTACGTCGGACAGGTACTGCGCATCCCATAGGGAGGGGTAACCCTGCCCGCGCATCAGGTATGGCCCACGCACCCCGTAAGGGTGGGTTGACCTTACCCGTGTGTTGGGTATGTTTCATGTATCTACACCGAGGGGGAATCCGTGAGAGATTATAGAGGGCCGCGGGGTATCCCACGGCCCTTTGTCTACCAGAGATGATCACCAGCCTGAAGAACAGCAAGGTTAGAACCGTGCGGGCACTGCAGAGTCGGCGGCGCGTTCGCCAACGAGAGCAGTGCTTCGTCTTCGAGGGGACACGGCTTGTCGAGGAGTCTGTCCGTGCTGGTGTCCCTCCCGTTCACGTGTTCTACGCCGAGCCGGTAGAGGCCAGCGAGCGAGGCGGGAGACTGCTGGAAACACTCCGCGAGATGAACGTCCCCTGCTACGCTGTGAGCGAACCGGTGATGGCAGCCTGCTCCGACACTGAGACTCCGCAGGGCATCCTGGCCGTGCTTCCCATACCCAACCTCTCCCGCTCCGAGCATCCTACCCTCACGCTCATCCTCGATCGTGTGCGGAATCCAGGGAATCTGGGCACCATCCTGCGCACAGCACTTGCGGCGGGAGTGGAGCAAGTGCTGCTGGCACCCGGCACGGTGGATGCCAGCAACCCCAAGGTAGTGCGTGCCGCCATGGGAGCGCACCTGCTCCTTCCGGTGGCAGCACTCAGGTGGGAGGCTATCGCCGAGGCGGTGCTTGGCTGCGACGTGTGGCTGGCGGCGGCCGGTGGCGAAACGCTCTACACGGCAGTGGACTGGACGCGGCCGGTGGCACTCATCGTGGGAGGCGAAGCAACCGGGGTGGGGGAGCGAGCCCGGGCGCTCGCGCAGGGACAGGTCTCCATCCCGATGGCAGCGGGCGTCGAGTCTCTGAACACAGCGGTGGCAGCAGCGGTGACCCTCTTCGAGGTGGTGCGTCAGAGAATGGCGAGAGTGCCCGGCGTGGCTTGACAACACTGTTTGACAAAAGGGAGCTTTTGCGGCATAATACAAAGCACGACGGATCGTCGGAAAGGCTGTGATGGAGAAGAGTAGGCGGAGGGAGACCGCCAGGGAGGTGGGGCCATGGACTGAGAGCCCCGCTCGGAGGAAGCCCGCTGAAGTTCGCTCCTGAGCCGACCCTTGAACGGGCACAAGCGCCTGAGTAGAGGGCTCCGCAGGCCCAGCGTTAACGGGGCAGCCATTTGCCAACGTGGCCTCAAGTGTCGCATTGGCCGATGGTCATTGAGAGGGTTTCCCTGCGGGGAAACCAAGCGGGGTGGTACCGCGGGAGTGCGCGCTCTCGTCCCCAGGGACGAGGGCGCTCTTGGTTTATGGTGATTGTAGCGATTGGGGACATTTCGACACTCCCTACACTCAGGTTTTGAGTGGCAGCATGATACCATACTTGCGCGGCTTTCTCCACTTCATTGGAAGGAGGGATGCCAATGCTTGGTCAATTGAGCCAGATGGAAAAGGAAGCCCTTGCCGCGCTGGAGGCGGTAGAAGACGGCGACGCGCTGACTGCCTGGCACAGGTGCTACCTGGGTAAGAAAGGAGCACTGACGCTGCTGTTGCGCTCCGTTGGGGAACTACCGAAGGAGGAACGCCCGGCCTTCGGCAAGGCCGCCAACCAGGCCAAGGTAGTGTTGGAGTCGGCCTACCAATCGCGGGCCGAGGCACTGCGTCAGGAAGAGATGCAGCGTGAACTGGAACAGGGTGCCATCGACGTCACCTTGCCGGGCCGCCCCACCGGACCTGGGCACCTGCACATTACTACCCAGACACTGCGTCAGATTTATGCCATCTTCGCCGAGATGGGATTCCAAGTCTACGAAGCCCCCGACGTCGAGACCGACGAACTGAACTTCGGACTGCTGAATATGCCACCGCATCACCCAGCCCGCGATATGTGGGATACCTTCTGGATCAGCGACGGGGTCGTGTTGCGCACGCACACATCGCCGGGACAGATCCGGGTGATGCATGATCGCTACCCCGAGCCCATCCGCGTCATTCTGCCTGGCAAGTGCTACCGCTACGAGCAGGTCACGGCCCGCGCCGAGCACCAGTTCTACCAGGTAGAGGGACTGGCGGTGGGACGCGTCATCACGATGGCCGACCTGATCGGCACGCTGACCGAGTTTGCGCGACGGCTCTACGGGCCCGAGCGGAGCATCCGCATCCGGGGTTCCTACTTCCCCTTCACTGAGCCCAGCATTGAGGCGGACATGGATTGCATCCTGTGCGGCGGGGAGGGTTGCCGGGTGTGCAAATACAGCGGTTGGCTGGAGATCGCCGGGGCGGGGATGGTGCATCCTGTGGTGCTTCAAAACGGCGGCTATGATCCTGATGAGTGGAGCGGCTTCGCTTTCGGGCTGGGGGTCGAGCGACCAGCGATGCTCAAGCACAGCATTGACGACATACGCCTGTTCTACGGGAACGACTTGCGATTCCTGCGGCAGTTTCAGTGAGGGCTTTATGACACAGTGGTGTCAGTCGGAGCGCCCCCTTATAGCGCTCGTTGCCGTGTTTGTGATACTTGGCGTGGCCTACAGCGTGACCGTGCCGCTGTGGGAGGCACCCGATGAGGTAGCACACTTCGGATACATTGAACACCTGGTTAGGACACACTCTCTGCCAGTGCAACGAACGGGAATACTAGATGCGGCGCATCATCCCCCGCTGTACTATGCGGTTGCAGCCCTGACCAGCAGCATAGCGGACTTTAACGACCCTACAGGAGCCTTTCAATCTAACCTAGAATTCGTCTGGGCCGGACATGGCGGAGTAGCGCATAATGCAGCCCTCCACCGTACAGCCGAGACCTTTCCTTACCATGGCATCGCATTGGCTGCACATATAGCCCGGTGGGTCTCGGTAGCAACTGGCGCAGTAACAGTGACGTTTATCTACGCCATTGTACGCCGTGTCTTCCCTGAGCCCCGATGGCTGGCACTGCTTGCGGCTGCGCTGACTGCATTTAACCCCCAATTCCTGTTCATCAGCAGCAGCGTCAACCTCGATGGAATGACGGCAATGACCTGTACGCTGGCCTTGTGGCAATTGATACGCACACTTGAGAGACCATTACGGTGGCAGGAGTGGGCATTGACCGGTATCGGTTGCGGGTTGGCTGTGCTCTCCAAGTCCAGCGCTTTCGTGGTGGGACTCACAGCCGGCGGGCTGCTCCTGCTTAGCGCCACGTGCCAGCGCTCGTGGGGCCTGCTGTGGCGTGGTGCACTGGCGCTAGGAGGGGCATTCTCGCTGGTGAGCGGATGGTGGTTCGTGCGCAACCTGGTCTTGTATGGCGACCCTCTGGGCTGGCAGACCTTCCTGGCGAACTGGGCAGTAGTGCAGCGCTGCGGCCGGGTCACGTGGAGTACCGTGTACAGATTCATCACCACGCAGTTCCAGTCATACTGGGCGCGTTTTGGGTGGATGACGATCTCAGCGCCGAAGTGGGTCTACCTGCTATTACTAGCATTGTGCGGCTTCAGCCTCTTGGGCTGGGGGACATGGCTCTGGCGACGCCGGTACCGCTCATTGGGTGGGACTCAGGCGCTTGGCCTGGTCGCCCTCGTACTCCTTCCACTGCTGCAGGAAGCGTTCCTGTTCCGAAGCATCTTCACCTTCAACGATTCTTGGTATCAGGGGCGATATCTATTCCCCGCTATTGCAGCACTAAGCACACTGATGGCGACAGGGCTGTGGCATTTGACACCTAACCGAGTGGCGAGAACTGCGTCAGTTGCGATAGGAGCAGGGTTGTTACTTCTTGCAACCACGGTGCCGATCTGGGTGATCCGACCACAATACGCGACTCCCACCCTCGCCAAGTGGCAAGTTTGGACCTTGCCCTATCGCTCCGATGTCGCTTTTGGTGAACGGCTACGCTTGTTGGGCTACCGCTCACAACACGCAGAATTGTCCAATCAGCGCAACATCACCATAACATTCTATTGGCAAGCCATACAGCGTCCCGACTTAGATTATTCGGTGTTCGTGCACGTGATCAACGAGGCTGGCGAGTTGGTAGCCCAGGGTGACGCCGGTCTGGGCAGCGATCAGAACTATCCGACCAGTGCCTGGGGGGTAGGAGACATCGTTCCTAGCCAACACACCCTCACATTGCCGCCAGACCCGCCATCAGGCGCTTATGAAGTCTGGAGCGGCGTGTATTTCTGGGCCGACGGGTCACGTCTGCCCGCCGTTAAGGATGGTGCCCCTATAGGCGACTTCATCATGCTGGATCAATCGGTTTTTTGGATTCCTTGACCTATGGATGAAACGCTTCTGACGAATATGCAATGCAACGCAGCCTGTGGAAATCCCAATCCGAGGAAATGGCTGAAGGGCGTGAAGCAGGTGGCGTGGGCTGTCGGTAGTCTAGCCCTCGCTGCAGCGCTGGTCACCGTCGAGGTCTCTCGCTGTCGAGGGCAGATTACGGTCAGTAACATAGACTTCTTCGGGATGTCAGCGCGTGCCAAGTTATTACCTGGTACCCTATCCACCTGGGTGGACGGCTTCTATCCTATAGGCATTCCGCTCCTGCTTCGTATGGGGTTAGCACTGGGACTCGATGTAGTGCGTACTGGACAGATCGTTTCGGTATTCGGAGGGGTGCTCTGCCTATATGGAGGGGCTTTGTTTGCCTGGCATCTGACACGCAGTCATGCCATGGCCCTGCTCACGATGGCTTATCTCTTCACCACGGGGAACATCCTGTTCTTCGCTAGCTTCGAGGGAACCGATATGCTCGCCGCTGGTCTGCAGGTTCTGGCTCTTGGTATCCTGGCGGGCAATCCTCGACACAAGCGTGTTGTGTTGCTCGCAGGTTTCGTCAATGGGTTGGGATACCTGGTGCGATATACGGCGATGGTCACGTTCGTGGTCTGTTTGGTGTACCTGCTGACAATGGCTCTGTACCGCCGAGAGCGTAGAGACCTGTGGACCGTGCCCATATATGGGTTGGGATTCCTGCTTGGGGCCCTACCACAGATCGTGCCAAGTCTGTTGGTCAAAGGTACCCCGTTTTACCAGACCCAGGCATACCATATCTGGCTCAAACTGTACGCTGACAGTGACTTCGTGCGTACTGTTTGGCAAACAACCCCTATTGAGATCACGCTGTGGGAATTGTTCTGGCTCGACCCGTGGCGCTTCGCCGGGCACTGGTGGCAAGAATTCTCTGGATTCTGGCGGACGCTCGATGTCCCGCTGGTTAGCAAGCCGCTGGCGCAGCTCACAAAAGCGGGTTTCCTGTTCGCCGTACTAGACGCACGCCGACTGGACGTTGAGCATCGCGCATTGTTGTCTTTCTTCATTATCAGCGTAGTGGGCATTCTGAGCATCTTCAACATTGACACACGGTTCCTGATTCTTGTAGTGCCGGCGTTCATGGTGTGCGCACTATACTTCTTGTGGCGGATCCTTCCTACCTCGCTCGTGTTTGGTCGCATCCGCCTGCCGGTCAACCTGCTGGTGCTAGTGGTGTTGTTAGGATCATTGCTGCGTATTCCTTGGAATTTCGCCCACATAGGGGGAGGCGCCCGGCATGCTGGTGTCATAGAGGCCAGCAACATGATGCACGCGGCCGGGGCGCAAGCAGCCGATGAAGTGCTGAGTACTAATCTCTATCACCAGGATGTGGCGTCGCCTACGAGGGATCACTTCAAAACGCTTTTCCTTCTCGGAGAGCCCCAGACGGTGGTTGATCTCCGCCAACAGGCGCTTAAATCGGGTTGCCGGTTTCTCATCTACCACTCCTCGCAGGGGCTGGAATTCTACCCTGAATATGAGGAGTTGCTTTGGCCTGAGAATCGCCCTCTCGGGTACACGCCCATTTGGGCTACGCCCGCTTGGGTGGGGGAAGACCGCCGGTTTGCTGCTTATCGGCTCGAGCCGGACAACCCGTCGCCACAGACACCCACCCGTGTGAGCCTGGCTGGCGGTGTCTCGCTTCTGGGTTACGACCTGATCGTCAGCGATGATCAGCCAGCCGGGACAGGCAGTCGTGTGGGCTTGTATCTGTATTGGCAGACCACGAAGCCGCTCACCAAATCGCTCAAGGTATTTGTGCATCTGCTTGATCCGCAAGGAAACCTGGTAGCCCAGCACGACGGCGTGCCTGCGATGTGGACGTATGACACGCGGGACTGGCGACCGGGGGAGGTGATTGTGGACTTCCACTGGATGATGGTGCCTCCTGATGTCGAGTCCGGCATCTACACTATCGCTGTGGGTCTCTACGACGAGGGTGCCGGCAAGCGCTGGCCCGTGTTGGAGGGTCCTGAACAGCCCGGTGGAGATCAGATCATCCTGACTCAGACCAACCTCGGCAGATAACTTAGCATTCAAGGAGGACGAAATGAAGGTGCCCTTGTCCTGGCTCAAAGACTATGTGGATATCACAATCCCCCTCGAAGAACTGACCGAGCGGCTAACGCTGGCTGGGCTGGAGGTAGAGACCGTCGAGTTCATCGGCCTGCCGGGGGCTGAACTGCCTTGGGATTCGGACAAGATCGTCGTGGGCGAACTCCGCGCCGTACACTCCCACCCCAACGCCGACCGGCTGGTACTGGCAGAGGTCGAGTACGGTGGGCCGAAGCCTGAGGTCGTCGTTACCGGGGCTCCCAGCCTGCTGGAGCACCGGGGCCAGAGCGACCTGCACCTGAAGGTAGCCTTTGCGATGGAAGGTGCCCACCTCTACGACGGCCACGCCGAGGATTGGCGCGTCAGGAAGTTGAAGAAGACCAATATCCGCGGCGTATCCTCACGGGCCATGGCCTGCTCAGAGAAGGAGTTGGGCCTCTCCGACGAGCACGAGGACATCATCTACCTGCCGAACGATGCGCCGGTGGGTACACCGCTGGTCGACTACTTGGGCGATGCTGTGCTGGAGTTCGACATCAAGGGGCCATTCGGCCACTTGCAGTCGGTCTTCGGCATCGCCCGTGAGGTGGCAGCACTGCTGGACGCGCCGCTCAGGAGGGATGTGCTCGAGGTGCTGGAGCGCCACCCGGCACAACTGACCTCCACGCCGGATTCCCTGGCGCTGGAGATCGCCGATCCCGACCTATGCCTGCGCTACTCGGCGGTCTTCATCCAGGGTGTGAAAGTGGGGCCTTCATCCTTCTGGATGCAGACGCGACTGCGCCGCGCGGGGATGCGCCCCATCAACAATATCGTGGACGTTACTAATTACGTGATGCTGGAGTTGGGGCAACCACTGCACGCCTTCGATTACCACGTCCTGCGGTCCAGGCCAGGCGACGACTGTCCGGCGATCATTGTGCGCCGCGCCCGCCATGGCGAGCAGATGGCGACGCTCGACGGTGAACTGCGCACCTTCGACGAGGAGATGTTGCTCATCACCGATGGGGGTGGCCCTGTGGCGGTAGCCGGCGTGATGGGTGGGCTGGAAAGTGAGGTCACCGAGGCGACGACCGACGTCCTTCTGGAATCGGCCAATTTCCACTTTCTCAACGTCCGCCGCACCTCCCGCCTGCTGGGGTTGACGAGCGATGCAAGTCAGCGGTTCGGGCGGCGGGTGGACCCGGAGTTGACGGTGAAAGCAGCAGCGCGAGCGGCTCACCTGATGGCGGAACTGGGCGGCGGCACTGTCGTCCCAGTCATCGGTGACCTGTACCCGGGCCGCCAGCCGCAACGTGTGATCGAATTCGACCCGGCCTACGCCACACGTGTCCTGGGTGTCGTGGTGCCGACCGACGAAATTGTGCGTATTCTCACCTCTCTGGAATTCCAGGTAACTCCTTCCTCATCTGCCCACCTACTCGTAGCCATCCCCTCCCACCGCCTCGACGTCATGCGGCCTGTGGACCTGGTCGAGGAGGTGGGGCGCGTCTGGGGGTACGACCGTTTCCCGATGACGCTCATACGCGACGAATTGCCTCCTCAGCGAGCCAACCCCCACCTGGAAGGGGCCGAGCGTGTGCGTGACCTCCTGGTCGGCTGTGGGCTTGACGAGGTCATCACCTACTCGCTGGTGGACGTCGAGGATGAAGGGGAACTGTGGCCCCAAGTGCCGCCTCCTGATCCCGCTCGTTATTTGCGCGTGCGTAACCCCCTCTCGGCCGAGCGGGCCTACCTGCGCCAGACGCTGCTTCCCTCCTTACTCCACACGACCCACAACAACCTGCGTTTTCTCGACCGTGTGGCTATCTTCGAAATCGGTGCGGTTTATCTGCCGGTAGAGGGGCAGACGCTGCCCGACGAACCGCGCCGAATGGGCATCGTGCTGACTGGTCCACGAGAGGCCCGCTCGTGGCTGGCAGAGCAGGATCGTACGCCGATGGGCTTCTACGACCTCAAGGGAGTGGTGGAGGCATTGTTGGTGGGGCTGGGCCTGGAAGGAACATTCGAGCCGGACGAGCACCCCGCCTTCCAGCCGGGCCGGTGCGCGCAGGTCAGCGTCGGGGGTGACATGGTAGGCGTGATGGGGGAGTTACATCCCCTGGTGCGAGAGGGTTTCGACTTGCCCGCGCAACCCGTCTGCGCGCTGGAGTTCGATCTGGACAGGCTGCTGACGACCTGGGGCGCGCCTCGCAGGAGAGTCTCCATCTCCATCCACCCGCCAGTCTACGAAGACCTGGCGGTGGTGGTGGGCGAGAGTGTGCCGGCAGTGCAAGTACGTGACCTCATTGCTCAGACCGGCACATCGTTGGTGCGCTCGGTCGTGCTGTTCGACGTCTACCGGGGGGAACAAGTAGGGCCTGGTCAGAAGAGCCTGGCCTACCGCCTCACTTACCAGGCAGACGACCGCACGCTGACCGACCGGCAGGTCGCCAAACTACGGGCCAAGATCGTCCGTCGGCTGGAGCGGGAACTGAACGCGACGCTGCGGCGATAACCCCCCCACACATAGGAGGGCGATCGCCGCGCCCCTACATCTATCCGCCCAGCAACCTGGTACGCAGGCTGGACAGACTCCGCAATGCCTTCTGGCCGGTTGTCGGTTTCTCTAGTGACCGCAAGCCTGCTTCGTAGGCCGCCAGCCCACCGCTGCGGTCGCCTGTCTTCCACATCTGGACTCCCAGCGCCAGTAGCGTCTCCCCTTGGCACTGGGCGTCGCCTAACTCGGCGAAGATGTCGGCCGCCTGGCGCAAACATTCCTTCGCCTTGTCGCGCTCACGTTTGCTGGCGTATAACCCACCTAGATTGCCGAGCGTCTGGGCCTCACGATTGCGGTCCCCCAGGCGTGCAAAAGCCGCTTTTGCCTCGTCCAGGGCAGCAATTGATTCATCCCACTTGCCCTGCAAGCGGTAAATCACGCCCAGATTGTTCACCGTCTCGGCTGCTTCGATCTCGTTCTTCTCGGCGACGAAAACCTCCTGAGCCTGTCCAAACTTAGTGGCGGCCTCCTCATACAGCCCCTCCTGGAATAGCCGCAACCCTTCTTCCTTCAATTCCTGTGCAGAAGCCGCCTTCTCCACTACCGCACCTCCAATCTGTGATCTGCAATCAATACGTAATGTCCAACAGCCCTTCGGCAATGGTGCGCAGTCCACCAGCCGGCATGCGAGCCAGTTTCATCGCCACTTCCAGATATTTGATGTTGATGGGCTGAGTGACAAACTCCTGCACCTCTCTGGGAAGTTCGCGGAAATGGTGCCATGCCTCCTTCAGCCGATGCCATTCTCCCACTGGCCCTTCCCGATCGTCGAGGAAGTACTCCAAAGGCAGGTGCAGATGGTGAGCCAGCGCATCCAGTTCTGCCAGCGGGATAGGTCGCTCTCCATACTCGTAGGCGGAGAGGCGGCTGGTCGAACAGCCCAATACCTTCGCTAACTCTTTCTGAGAGATACCGGCCTCTAGCCGCGTCTGGCGCAGGAGCGCCCCCACAATGCGGTGACGCAGAGCCAGTACCTCCTGCAGCGGCGGTGGAACTTCCTTTGTTGCAATCTCCGGATTCTGCTCCCAGAAACGTGCTATCGGAGTGTTGAGTACATAGGCCAGCACCTCCAACTCCGGCAGCGAGACAGGCTTGCGTCCATCCTCGTATGCTGTGATGGTGCCTGTGGAAACCCCCAGTGCAGCCGCGCATTCCCGCTTGGTCTTCCTGGCTTGCTCTCGTGCGTCGCGTAGCAGCAGGCCGATGATGCGGTTCCGCAGGGCTAGTTTATCATCAACCATCATCCCCTCCTTACCGTAGCGTCTGATCAGAAAAGGCCAGTCATTGTTCTCAGGCGTTAATTATAGCACAACCAGGCAGGGCTACAAAACGCGGAAAAATTGATTCGCGGCAGAAATTACTTGCGTGTTCAGGGCGTCTATGTTATAATCTAATCAGTATATGTGGTGTGGTGGAGGAAGTGGGCAAGCCCCACTTTTCTTTGTGTACGGTCACTGAGGGCTTATCCGATAAGGTGCTCCCTGTCCTACGCTCGGGGCGGGCGTTCTCTAGGGACGAGAGTCGGGACGGGGTTTTTCGGATCGGTTCTGCGGAGTAGTGGCCCAGGTTGCTCCGCCGGGTCGCTGACCCGGCGGCTTCAACGAGACAACGAGGGGAAATAATTGGCTATAATGCCCTTACCAGACCCGGCTTGTGATCGGAACGGGGGCCATAGATTCCCGTCAGCAGGAGATAGGCAATGAAGTCGGAGTTCCTATTGGCATTCAACCAAATCTGTAGTGATCGCAGTCTACCCAGGGAAGTTGTACTCGAAGCCTTACAGATGGCCTTGGTGTCTGCCTACCGCCGTAACATCGGTGTCAACGCGGTCCAAAACGTCACCGCCAAGATTGATCTGGAGACCGGGCAATCGCATATCCTCGTCGAGAAGCGGGTAGTAGTAGGGGAAGCCAGCGATCCCGAACAGGAAATCGCTCTGGCGGATGCGCGTGCTATCCAGCCTGATGTCGAAGTGGAGGGTATGGTGCTGGTCGAAAGCACCCCCAAGGACTTCGGTCGCATCGCAGCGCAGACCGCCAAGCAGGTCATCCTGCAACGTATCCGCGAAGCCGAGCGAGAAGTGCAGTACGACCATTATGTCCAGCAAGAAGGGGAGATTGTCCACGGCATAGTGCAGAGCATCAAGCCACAGGCCGTGACGTTAAACCTTGAAGGCACCGAGGCGATCTTGCCGCGTAGTCAGCAGGTGCCTGGTGAGCGTTACAATCTTCACCAGCGTCTGCGGACCTACGTGCTGGAAGTCCGCAAGACGGGTCGTGGCCCACAGATCACTGTCTCGCGCAGTCACAAGAACATGCTGCGCCGGCTGCTGGAATTGGAGGTGCCCGAGATTTTCAACGGTGCGGTTGAGATCAAGTCCATCGCCCGCGAGGCGGGTTCTCGCTCCAAAGTCGCCGTCTCTGCCCGCCAGCCCGGAGTAGATCCGGTGGGAGCCTGCGTTGGTATGCGCGGCGTTCGTATCCAGTCCATTGTAAACGAACTGGGCGGGGAGAAGATTGACATTATCGAGTGGAACATCAACACGAGTGCATTCATCGCTAAGGCGCTCAGCCCGGCTAAAGTGCTGAGCGTGCAACTGGAAGAGGACCCGGTCGGGGGGAAAACCGCCAACGTGGTCGTGCCCGACGATCAACTCTCGCTGGCAATCGGGCGGGCTGGGCAGAACGCGCGGCTGGCGGCGAAACTGACTGGCTGGCGCATTGACATCCAGAGCGTCACCGAGGCGGCCACATGGTCGTTGCGACGGGTGAATGAAGACTCAAATGTCCTCCCCGCGCTGGGTCTGGTGGCGGAATCGCTTCCCACCGTCGCCATCATCCTGCGACGGCACGAACAGGAGAGACTGCCCTATAACAGTGAAGAATTGCTCACGATGCGGCAGGTGATCGAAGGGGTTCAGGGTTATTACGCTTCGATCCGCGACGCTGAACGAGCGCAGCGCATAGCAGAGGAGGCGGCCCGCCGTGCGGTTATAGAGGCCGCCGAAGCCGAGCACCGCGCGGTTATCGAAGTGGCTCTCGCCCGTATCCCACCCCAGGCCCACGAGATTCCGCTGACCGAGATAGGTCTCAGTGCACGTGTACTGGGTCACCTGGAGCGAGCCAGGTTGGCGACCGTCTGGGACGTGATGGAACGGCTGGCCGAGGGGGACGAGGGATTGCTGAGACTGGATGGCATCGGCCCCAAGAGTCTAGCCGAGGTTAAGAGGTGCATTGAAGCGTTGACTCTGCCAGAGGTCGAGGAGGGTGTTCCTGCAGAGGAGGCCGCTGTTGAAGCGGAGGTGGAGCCAGAGGCAGAAGCGGCGTTGCCTGCTGAACCAGCTCCTGAAGCGCCGGTCGCAGTTGTAGAGGTAGTGGCCGCAGAAGAGGAGGCCATGCCGCCAGAGGTCGCTTTGGAAGCCAAGGTGGCGGAGGAGGCCATTGAGGAAGCACCGGCTGAGGAGCCCGCAGTTGAACCCGTGGTTGAAGAGATCTTGGCCGAGGTGAGGGTCTCAGAGCTGGCCTTCGAGGAAGAGGAAGTAGAAGATGAAACCCGACTCGAGGAGGAGCGCAAGCGGGACCGCCGCCGCCGCCGGGAGCTGGTCTACGATGAGGAAGCAGGCATAGTCGTCGCTCGCCGCCGACGCAAGAGGGACGACGACCTCGGCAAGTGGAACGATATCTTGGAGTAGTGGCGGCATGAGCGAGAAATCTCAGCGGCGTAAGCACATTCCACAGCGCACGTGTATTGCCTGCCGCACGGTGCGACCCAAGCGGGAGTTGGTGCGCATTGTGCGCACGCCCGAGGGCGTAGTGGCAGTGGATGAGACGGGCAAGCACAACGGACGAGGAGCCTACCTTTGTCGTCAACGAAACTGTTGGGAGACAGCACTGGCACGGCGGCAGTTGGAGCGGGCCCTAAAAGTGACGCTGACGGCTGAGGCCGAAGCCCGGTTGCGAAGGTACGCGGAAACCCTAGGGGTTCCAGAAAACCCTTAGGGTTTAGAGCGACACAGGAGGGTGGAAGCGAAGGGAGAGGGTAGAGATGAGTGAGCAAGTAGAGGCACAGGAAAAGCGCCAGGTCGAGATACCGGACCTCCTGACAGTGCGCCAATTGGCCGCGTTGATGGACATCAGTCCCATCGTCGTGATTAAAGAGCTGATGAACGCTGGCGTTATGGCGAACATCAACCAGCAGATAGACTACGAGACAGCCGCTATCGTAGCGCAGGAGTTGGAGTTCGAACCCAGGGAGGAATCGCCGGCTGTACGCGAGGAGGTCATTGAAGAGGGAGTGACGTTGCTGTGGGAACGCCTTTACGCTGGCGAAGACCCAGAGAAACTCAAGCCTCGGCCGCCAGTTGTCACTGTCCTGGGCCACGTGGATCACGGTAAAACCTCACTACTGGACGCTATCCGCCACACCGACGTGGTGGCCAGTGAAGCAGGAGGTATCACGCAGCACATTGGGGCTTATCAGGTCGAACACAATAAGCACGTTATCACCTTCCTCGACACCCCAGGCCACGAGGCCTTCACCGCGATGCGCGCTCGGGGAGCCCACACCACTGACATCGTCGTGTTGGTCGTGGCCGCCGACGACGGCGTGATGCCCCAGACCATCGAAGCCATCAACCACACTCGGGTTGCCCGCGTTCCTATCATCGTTGCCCTCAATAAAATGGATAAACCCACCGCCCAACCCAACAGGGCAAAGCAACAGTTGGCCGACATGGGGCTGACCCCCGATGATTGGGGGGGAAACGTGTTGTGCGTCCTCGTCTCGGCGAAGAAGAAAACTGGCCTGGATGACCTGCTGGAGGCGATCCTGCTTGTCGCGGATTCCGTAGAGATCAAGGCGAACCCCGATCGTCGTGCAGTTGGGACAGTACTGGAAGGACGGCTGGACCGCACCCGTGGTGCGACTGCCACTGTGCTGGTGCAGAACGGCACGTTGCGCGTGGGCAACACCATGGTGCTCGGCCTGATTCATGGCCGCGTGCGCAAGATGCTTGATGAGACCGGGTGTCCTGTTCAGGAAGCACTGCCCTCGACGCCGGTGATAGTCATGGGCCTTTCCGGTGTGCCCGAGGCAGGGGAGATGTTTAAGGTTGTGCCTGACGAACGCACCGCGCGGGCCATCGTCACCAAGCGCAAGGAGGAACTGGCCGCCAAGGCCGTCGCCCCGGTCATGACCTTCACCCTCGACGACTTCTCCAGCCGCATCCAGGCTGGGCAGGCGAAGGAACTCAACCTGATCGTCAAGACCGACGTTCAAGGTTCTATCGAGCCCATTGTCAATTCACTGAAGCAGCTGGGCGGTGAGGGTCTGAATGTCAACATCATACACGCCGCCGCGGGCAACATCAGCGAATCGGACATCAGTCTGGCTATCGCCTCCCGCGCCATCGTCGTTGGCTTCCGTGTGTACCCCGATCCAGCCGCCCGTCGCTTGGCGGAAAGCAAGGGCGTGGACATCCGTTCCTATGATATCATCTACAAATTGGTGGATGAGGTGGACAAGGCACTCAAAGGGCTGCTGGAGCCAACTTATACGGATGTGGTGATCGGCACCGCCAAGGTACAGGCCACCTTCAAGGTCCCCAAGGTTGGCGGAGTAGCCGGGTGTTACATCCGCCAGGGGGAGGCGCGGCGCAACGCCCGTGCGCGGGTCTTCCGGGGCAAGGAGCAACTGTACGATGGCCATGTCAGTTCGCTCAAACGGTTCGATAAGGACGTGCGCGAGGTACGAACGGACTTCGAATGTGGTGTGGGTTTAGAGGACTTCCACGACTTCGTCGTCGGTGATGTGATCCAGTTCTATGTGAAAGAGCGGCAAGAGGCTGTGTAACGAATCCCGAGTAACGAATCGCGAACCCCAATGGGCAGAAAATATCAACGCCGGGTTTCTGACCTGATACGCACTCACTTGACAGACCTGCTGGAGCGGAAAGTCCACGATCCGCGCCTGGAGATGGTCACCGTCACCGACGTGGTGGTGACGCCCGATGCGCTGCGCGCCGATGTGCATTTCAGCGTGCTGGGTGGGACAGAGGCGCAAGCGGAGGCGCAGGCTGGGCTGGAGGGTGCGGCTGGCTGGCTGCGGCGCGAACTGGGCCGTCGGTTGCGGCTGCGCAACACACCGGAACTGGTTTTCCACTACGACGCCTCGCTGGAGCGCGGTGAACACATCGCTAGCATCCTCGATGAATTGAGACTCAGTGACGACAAAGACGAACACTACTCTGAAACAGGCTAGCCGACTTATCCAGTCGGCGCACCATCCCCTGCTTATATGTCACGTCGCCCCTGATGGCGATGCCGTCGGTAGCCTGACGGGCCTGGGCCGGGCTTTACGTAAGATGGGCCTGGAGCCGATTATGGCCTGCTCAGACCCCATCCCTGCTCGGTTCAACTACATCCCTGGCGTCGAGGCTGTAGTGGGGTCTGTGAACAGTTCCTTTGATCTGGTCATCTCTCTTGACTGCTCCGACCTGGAGAGACTCGGCGACTTTCCACAGATGCCAGCGTTCGGGAGCGCACCGCTGCTAAACATCGATCACCACCTGACCAACCTGAATTTCGGCACTGTCAACCTGGTGGATCACCAGGCCTCGTCCACTGCCGAAATCGTGTTGCGGCTGTTGGAGTACATGGCTGTGCCGCTCGACGCCAAGCTGGCCACTTGCCTGTTGATCGGCATCGTTGCTGATACACGCGGCTTCCGCACGAACAATGTCACCATCCAGATAATGGAGGCCGCGCTGCGGTTGATGATGGCCGGGGCCTTGCTTCCCTATGTCACACAGCACAGTCTTGACCGCCGTTCGACTACTTCGATCCTCCTGTGGAGAGCAGCGATGGCTCTGTTGCAGATCGAAGACCGCGTGATCTGGACCAGTATCCCGCTGGTGATGCGCCGCGCGGTGGGCCACACGGGCAACGGTGACGCTGGATTGGTCAGTTTCCTCGTCGGCACCAACGACGCTGACATTGCCGTCGTCTTCACCGAGCGCGAAAACGGTCGCATCGAGGTCGGGTTACGCGCTATGCCTGGCTTCGACGTCGCCCAGGTGGCGCTTCAACTCGGCGGCGGCGGTCACGCCCTCGCCGCTGGATGTACCCTTCCCGGACCACTGGAGGAGGCCCAGACCCGGGTGCTGACCGTGCTCCAGAATGTAGTGCGCAATGCATGATCATGCCCCACGTTTCACGCTTCCCAGGCGTGCTCAGTAACGCACTATGACCGACGGGTTCCTCAACCTCAACAAACCACGAGGACTAACCTCTCACGACGTCGTGGACCGTGTCCGCAGGCTGACCGGTGTCCGCCGTGTGGGTCACGCTGGCACGCTTGATCCGCTGGCGACGGGCGTGTTACTCGTCTGTGTCGGGCGGGCCACCCGCGTATCCGAGTACCTGATGACCGGGCAGAAGGTTTACCACGCCCGCTTGCGGCTAGGTGTCGCCACCGATACCTACGATGCTGAGGGACAGGTGGTGGCGGAAGCAGAGGTCGAGGTGAGTCGCGCCCAGGTCGAGGCAGCACTGGCGCAGTTCCGGGGCAGGATCACCCAGGTGCCGCCGGTGTACTCGGCGCTCAAGCACAAGGGCACGCCGCTTCACCGGCTGGCCCGCCGAGGCGTCGATGTGGAACGGATTTCTTTTCTCAAGGCACGCCAGGTGGATGTCTTTCGGCTGGAATTGACCGGCTGGGGGCCGCCGGAGTGCACGTTGGAGGTGACCTGCTCGCCGGGGACCTACGTACGCGCGCTGGCCCACGACCTGGGGCAAGCCCTCGGTTGCGGGGGCCACCTCACCGGACTGACTCGCCTGGCAAGTGGTGACTTCCGGCTGGATGCCGCCATCACGTTGGAGGAATTCGCCCAGGCGTCCGCTGAGGGCCGTTGGCCCGACCTGCTGTACCCGATAGACGCGGCGCTGACCCGCTTCCCGGCGCTGTATCTGGATACGGAGGCGGCGCGGCGGCTCTGCGCAGGACAGGCAGTGGAGGTGGGGGAGACTTCGCCGAGCCCAGTCGAGGCGTGTGGAGGTGTGCGGGTGGAGGTGGACGAGAGGAATGAGGCTGCTGGCCTGGTCCGCGCCTACGGGCCTGACAGGACCTTCCTGGCTCTCGTGGCTTATGACCCGGCGACTCGCCGCTGGCGGCCTCGCAAGGTGTTCCACACGTGGCGTCCTGAGCCTGTCGAAGGGCCGGAGGGTTTCTTCTGAACATGGCAATGCGCGTCGTCCACGATGGCTCGACTGAGCTCACCGAAGTCCTGAAGCAGGCCCAACTATCCGCTCGCTCGCACCTGGCTATCGGCGTCTTCGATGGCGTTCACTGTGGCCACCAACAACTCATCACCGGCCTGGTGAAGGCGGCTCACTCGACGGGCAACGTCGCCGTCGTTCTCACCTTCGACCCCCACCCGGCGACCACGCTAGGCCACGAACCACTGCCTCTGCTGACGACGGTGGAGGAGCGCGCCAGGTTACTGGCCGCATTGGGGCTCGATATCATGGTCGTACTCCCCTTCACCCCGGCCACTGCCCGCATCCCGGCCACTGATTTCGTCGAGGCCCTGGTTCACCACCTCCGCCTGGCCGAACTGTGGAGCGGTCCAGACTTCGCACTCGGCCATCGGCGCGAGGGGGACATCCCGTTCTTGCTCCGCTTGGGGGCAGAGCGCGGGTTCGCTGTACACGTCGTCGATCCGCTGATGTGGGAGGGGGCCACGGTGAGCAGTGGCCGCGTGCGGGCTGCGCTGAAGGCAGGGGACATCCCCCAGGCAACGGGCTGTCTGGGCCGTCCCTACCGGCTGACGGGCGTCATCACCCCTCTCCAGCCCCCCCCTCCAGGGGAAATGGAGCAGGAGGGGCACAGCATCGGAGCGCCCACGGTCAATATCTCCCCTCCGCCTGAGCGGTTGGTTCCCGCCTGTGGAGTCTATGCCTGCCTGGCACAAGCCGGACGATTGGGGACTCGCCCGGCGGTGGTAAATATCGGCATTCGATCCACACCTGGCGGATGTGCACCGGTCGTCGAAGCGCGCCTACTCGATTTCGAGGGCGACCTCTGCAACCAGGCACTGGCGCTCGATTTCATCGCTCGTCTGCAAGATGAACGGGCCTTTCCCACCCACGAAGCGTTGATAGCACAGGTCCGCGACGATGCCACTCAGGCGCGGACTATCTTCGTGAGGCGTGGGGCGTGAAACGTGAAATGATCAGTGTGATCAGTGCCTTCAGTGTTTTAGTGGTCCTGCAGCCCCCGCTCCCGACGCGCTTTGGCGATGATACGGTCGAAGTACCAGCGAAAGAGACCGGTGAGGCCGTTGGAGAGCAGGAAGTAGAGCCGTGTGTCGAGGCTGGGCAGGATGTACACCTGTCGTCGCTTGATGCCGCGCACCAGCGCCTGGGCGACCTGATCGGCCGTCAGTGCCCGGGCCGCCCCGGCGATGCGGCGAGTCTCCAGAGGCTTGAACTGGTTCTCGTAGTGGAGTTGAGGCGTGTCGGTGTCGGGTGGGAAGATGATGGATACGTGGATGGAGTAGGGCTTCATCTCCGCGCGCAACACGTCCGAGAAGCCGCGCACGGCGAACTTGGCCGCGCTGTAGGCGGTGTAGCCGAACACCCCCAGGAATCCAGCCACCGACGAGAAGTTGACGATGTGACCGCTGCGCCGCTCCATCATCATAGGCAGGACCGCCTTGATCGGGTGTAACGTGCCGAAGAAGTCCACGTCCATCGTACTGTGGAAGGTCTCCAACCCCAATTCCTCAAAGTAGCCGGGATGGGCGAAGCCGGCAGCGTTGATCAGGATGTCGGGCGGGTGGCTGTCGGCGGTGAGGGCGGCGATGGCCCCCTGTGTCTGCTCCCAGTCCGTCACGTCGGCAGAATAGGCCCGGAGCCGCTGGGCTGGATTCTCCCGCAGGGGTTCCAACTCGGCCAGTGTCTCGTCCAGCAACTCCTGGCGGCGGGCGATGATGGACACGTGGGCTCCGCGCCGGGTCAGCAGTCGGGCTGTGGCCCGGCCGATGCCGCTGGAGCCGCCGGTGATGATGGCGTGTTGGGTGTGAAAGTCCATGTTTTCTCTCCTTACCCGATGAGTCCCAAGGCCTGGCCCACCTCCCCAAACGTCGCCAGCACGCAGTCGAGTTGCTCGTCGGTGTGGGTCGCCATGTAACTGGTGCGCAGCAGCGCCGACTCCGGCGGCACCGCTGGCGAGATGACCGGGTTGGTATAGATCCCCGCCTCGTAGAGCGCCTTCCAGGCTACGAAGGTGCGCATGTCGTCGCCGATGATGACCGGGATGATGGGGGTCTCGCTACCACCTACGTTGAAACCCAACCGGCGGAATCCGGCCCGCATGCGCTCGCCGATCTGGTTGACCCGCGCGATGCGCTCCGGCTCCTCTTGCATCACCTCCAGCGCGGCCAGCGCGGCGGCTGTGTTGCCCGGCGGCATGCTGGCGCTGAAGATCAGCGAACGGGCGTTGTGCTGGACGTAGTGGATCACGTCCTCCGCGCCAGCGATAAACCCGCCCAGGCTGGCGAAGGATTTGCTGAAGGTGCCCATGGTCAGGTCCACCTGATCGGTGAGGCCAAAGTGGGCCGCCGTGCCGCGTCCCCCGCCCAGCACGCCGACGGAATGGGCATCGTCCACCATCAGCCGCGCTTCGTATTTCCGGCACAGCGGTACGATCTCCGGCAGCGGGGCGATATCGCCGCCCATGCTGAAAACGCCGTCCACGACCACCAGTTTGCCCGCGTCCCCCGGCAGTCCAGCCAGGACGCGCTCCAGATGGGCCATGTCGTTGTGGCGGAAGCGACGCATCTCACCGAAGGCCATCTGGCAGCCGTCCACGATGCTGGCGTGATCCTCTTTATCGGTGACGACGAAATCGCCCCGACCCACCAGCGCCGAGATGGTGCCCACGTTGGTCTGATAGCCGGTGGAGAAGACCAGCACCGCCTCCATACCCACGAACTCGGCCAGCCGGTGCTCCAGTTCCAGGTGCAATTCCAGCGTGCCGTTGAGGAAACGGGAACCGGTACAACTAGTGCCATACCGTCGTGTCGCCTCGATGGCGGCTTGGCGCACCCTGGGGTGCATGGTCAGGCCCAGGTAGTTGTTGGAGCCGATCATAATCAGGCGATGATTGCCTACGGTGACTTCGGTGCCCTCGCTGTCGGTGAGAGGGATGAAATAGGGATACAGGCCGGCCGCCTGGATTTCCTTTGCCTGGGTAAAGGCCCGGCACTTGTCGAATAAATCCATCTGAATATCCTCCTTGCTTCTGCGTCGCTCAAGTTGCGCTGTTGTTTATAACACGGTATCATAGCCAGAGTTTCAGTAAAAGGCTTTTCCACGGGCGGTCCGTGGTGTATAATTGGAGGAGTTCATTCATTTTAAGGAGTTGCCTCATGAAACGAGCGGTTAGCGTTAGCCTGGGAAGTCCCGCCCGCGACAAGCGGGTCGTTGTCACTTTCAAAGGAGAGCCGATCAGCGTCGAGCGCATTGGCACTGACGGCGACGTGGAGAAGGCTCGGCGCCTGTTCGCTGAACTGGACGGCAAGGTCGATGCGCTGGGCGTGGGTGGAGCTGACCTGTATCTGCGCCTGGACGATCGCGAATACCCCCTGTACGCCGCGCTGAGACTGGTCAAGGACGTCCACCGAACGCCCGTGGTCGATGGTCGTGGGCTGAAGCACACACTGGAGCGGCGCGTTTTCGAGTTGGCAAAGGAGGCGCTGGGTGGTATACCCCATTTCCGCAGTGCCTTTGTCCCGGTGGCGGTTGACCGGTTGGGCCTGGCCCAGGCAGCAGCAGACGTTTCCGACGAAGTGGTTATTGGCGATCTCATGGTCGCTCTCGGTATCCCCATCGCCATACGGGGCATTGACCAGTTCCGCAAAGTGGCACGCGTGTTACTGCCCATCGTCAGCCACTTTCCCATGAGTATGATCTTCTATGGAAGTGGTGGCGAAGAGCCCGATCCCAAGTACCAGCGGTACTGGGAGGCTGCCGATCTGATTGCCGGCGATTTTATGTTCATGTGCAAGTATTTGCCCGACGACCTCACGGGCAAGACGGTCGTCACCAACACGACCACCGCCGATAACATCGAATTGCTGCGCGCGCGGGGCGTGCGCGAGGTAATCACGACGACGCCCCGGTACGAGGGTCGTTCTTTCGGCACCAACATGATGGAGGCAGCGCTGACTGCTTACGCGGGCAAAGGCCGTCCCCTCAGCGACGACGAGCTAAACGAACTGATCGATGAACTCGATCTGCGGCCCAGCGTGCAGCGGCTGAACACGTAGAGGGGCCTTTTCAGCGCCCTCTTTAGCGCTTTTTAAGGCCAGTCAAGCCGTTTGCCCCCGAACTGAAATGCACCCCACTTGCTTACTGCATTTGCCTTCTGAGCCAAAATCGTGTAGAATGGTTCACAATCACATACGGTGTCTCTTCTCCGACCCACCGCCCCTAAGGGCCGATCCTACGGGGGGTGGGCGATAGGGTATGGCTGGAAACGGCCACACCTCCCGTGCTTGGAAAGGAGAAGGACGACGGGCAGCCAACGCGCCGGCGTCCACCTCTTTCCAGGTGGACGCCGGTTTTTGACATAGGACGCAGATCGCCGCAGATTTTCACAGATAGGACCAAAAAAAAGCAGCGTGTATCCGCGTTAATCTGCGTCCCCCATAATATGCACAAGTCTCCGACCCATTACCCCCTAAGGGCTGTGCCTACGGGGGTTGGGCGACAGGGTGTGGCTGGAAACGGCCATGCCTCCCGTGCTTGGAAAGGAGACCTGGACCGATGTGAGCCTTCTCCTGCATCGCTCTCATCTGCCCCTTTCCAGCGCGGGCGAGAGGAGTAAGGGGGGTGATGGGATGTAAGTGAATGACAAATAGATAAACCAGAATCTCACAAGGAGAGAGACTCACAATGGATAAGCGAATTCTTTGGACACCTGTAGTCCTGATGGTGGTGCTGGCTCTGGTGGCCGGCTGTACGTCGCCAACGGACGTGGATATATCTGATCAGCCGACTGCCGCCCCTGGGCAACCGACGGCTGCCCCCGAGCAGCCGGCCCTGGAGGGCAAACTGATCGTCTTCCACGCCGGCAGCCTGAGCGTGCCGATGCAGGCCCTGGCGGAGGCTTTTCAGGCCAGGCACCCCGACGTGACCTTCGAGACCGAGGCCTCTGGCAGCAACGCCGCCGCCCGCAAGATCAGCGAGTTGGAGCGCGAGGCCGACCTGATGATGTCGGCCGACTACACGGTCATTGACAAGTTGTTGATCCCCGACTTCGCCGACTGGAATATCCAGTTCGCCCGCAACACGATGGTCATCGCCTACACTGACCAGTCTTTGTACGCCGGCGAGATCAACGCCGACAACTGGTACGAGATCCTCACCCGCGACGGCGTGATCTACGGCCACTCTGACCCCGACGCCGACCCCTGTGGCTACCGCACGCTTTTGGTCTGGCAACTGGCCGAGGCGCACTACGGAGTGCCCGGATTGAACGGTACGCTGGAGGAGCACTGCCCGCCGGAGAACGTGCGCCCCAAGTCGGTGGAGTTGATCGCGCTCCTGGAGTCGGGCGACATGGATTACGCCTGGGAGTACCGGTCGGTGGCCGTGCAACACGGCATGAAGTTCGTCGAACTGCCGGACGAGATCAACCTGAGTTTGGTCGAGCACACCGACTTCTACAGCCAGGCGACGGTGGAGATCGCCGGCAAGGAGCCGGGGACGACCATGACGATGGTGGGTAAGCCCATCGTCTACGGCGTGACTATCCCCAGGAACGCACCCAGCCCGGACCTGGCCCTTGAGTTCGTCAAGTTCCTCGTCGGCCCGGAGGGGCAGGCGATCATGGAGCAGATGGGCCAGCCGCCCATCGTTCCGCCAGTTGCTGGTGACAAGGATGCACTCCCATTGGAGTTGCAACCGCTGATTGAGTCACCGGACACACTTGAGACGTGATACGTGATGCGTGAACGCGAGAACAAGAATCATGCATCACGTTTCACGCTTCACGTAGGACGAAAATATGAGAGCCTTGTTTGCCGATAAAATGCGAGTCTTGTTCGTCGTCCTCGGATCGCTCTTGATCCTGTTCATCGCCTGGCCTCTGCTACGGACGATCACGGCCTCCAGCCCGACCCTCCTCTGGCAGACACTCCTGGAGGAGGAGGTGCGTGGTTCGATAGGGCTGACTTTTTACGCTTCCCTCATCGCCACGATCATCGCCTTTACCTGCGGCGTGCCGCTGGCCTACCTGCTGGCGCGGGTTGATTTCCCCGGTAAGTGGCTGGTCGAGGGAATCATTGACGTGCCCATCGTCGTGCCCCACTCGGCGGTCGGCATCGCGCTGCTCATGACCTTCGGGAGGCGCACGCTGTTGGGACAGGCGTTCGGCCTCTTTGGCCTCAGGTTCGTCTCCGCCGCGCCGGGTATCGTCATCGCCATGCTCTTCGTCAGCCTCTCGTTCCTGGTCAACGCGGCGAGGGAGGGGTTCGAGGCGGTCGACCCCCGCCTGGAGCGGGTGGCCCGCACGTTGGGCGCGTCGCCCTGGCGGGCCTTCTGGAGCGTCTCCTTCCCGCTGGCCTGGCGCAGCATCCTTTCGGGGCTGATCCTGATGTGGGCGCGGGGCTTGAGCGAGTTCGGGGCCGTTGTCATCCTGGCCTACCACCCGATGGTCGCCCCGGTGCTCCTATACGAGCGTTTCGAGTCCTTCGGGCTGCGCTATTCCCGGCCCGTGGCGACCTTGATGATCCTGATCTGCCTGGTCACGTTCGTCGCGTTGCGAGTGACTACTGCCGGGCGGAAGGAGGACAAGGCGTGAAGAGCAGCGGGAGCGTGCAGGTCAGAGACCTGTGGGTTGACCTGGGGGAGTTTCATCTGCGCCAGATCAACCTCGACGTTGCTGCTGGCGAATACTTCGTCGTCCTCGGGCCGACCGGCGCTGGCAAGACAGTGCTTCTGGAGGCCGTCGCGGGTTTGCATCAACCCTGCAAAGGGCGTATCATGCTGGACGGCAGGGATGTCACGAACGTACCGCCGGAGCGGCGCTCCATCGGATTCGTCTATCAGGACTATGTGCTGTTCCCTCACCTGGGTGTGGCGGAGAACATTGCCTTTGGGCTCAAACTGACGAAGATGGATCGCGCAACCATCGAGGAACGGGTGAGCGGAATCAGTCAACTGCTGACCATTGACCACCTGCTCCACCGCAGACCGGGGACATTGAGCGGGGGCGAGCAGCAGCGAGTGGCCCTGGCCCGGGCGCTGGTCGTCGAGCCCCGGCTCTTGCTCCTGGACGAGCCGCTGAGCGCGCTCGACCCAGAGATGCGGGAGGGATTGCAACGCGAGTTGGAGCGGTTGCATCGAGAACTGGGCACCACCACTATCCACGTCACGCACGACTTTGAGGAGGCCGTGGCGCTGGGGGATCGCATCGCTGTCGTGAACGGGGGGCGGGTCGTGCAGGTAGGCTCCCCAGAGGAAATCTTTAGAAGGCCGGGCTCTGAGTTTGTGGCCCGCTTCGTGGGGGTGAGAAACATCTTCCGAGGAGAGATCCGTCCCGGAGACAACGGCTACAAGGTGCTCTTTCTCGACGGGATGGAGATAGCCGTGGTGACTGGACTTACGGGCCAAGCGCACGGTTCGATCAGGCCGGAGGAGATCGTCATCTCCAGGGAACCGCTTCGCTCCAGCGCGCGCAATTCCTTCCGTGGCCGTATCGTGAACATCGCGGACAGGGGGATGCTCATCTACGTCACTGTGCACGTCCCCCCGGATTTCACCTGTATGATCACCAGGAGGTCCCTGGAGGAGATGGAACTGCGGGAAGGGCTGGAGGTCTACATCGTCTTCAAGGCCTCAGCAGTGCACGTGTTTTGATAAGATTTGCCGATTTGAGATTTGCTGGTTTGACTATGGCTCACTTAGATGCTTACAATCGCCCCATTAGTTACCTGCGTATCTCTGTGACCGACCGCTGTAATCTGCGCTGCGTTTACTGCATGCCGCCGGAGGGGGTACCCTGGCGACCGCACGACGAAATCTTGCGCTACGAGGAAATCGAGACAGTCGTGCGGGCGGCAGCCGAACTGGGCATCGGCAAGGTGCGGCTGACCGGGGGCGAGCCGTTGGTGCGGCAGGGAATCGTGGGCCTGGTGCGCGGTCTGGCCCGCATCCCTGGCGTTGATGACCTGGCGATGACCACCAATGGTATTCTCCTATCGCGCTACGCCGCAGATTTGGCCGAGGCGGGTCTGCAGCGGGTCAACGTCAGCCTGGACACTCTGCGCCCGGAGCGCTTCCGGCTCATCACACGGTTGGGCCAGTTGGAGGATGTCATGGCCGGGATGGAGGCAGCCCGGCGGGCGGGGCTGGAGCCGGTCAAGATCAACACCGTCGTCATCCGGGGGATGAACGACGACGAGGCGGTGGACCTTGCCCGCAAGACAATGGAGGCGGGGTGGAACGTTCGTTTTATCGAACTGATGCCGGTGGGGAACGGTGTGCTGGCGGACGGTGATTGGCGGGAGAGGGTCGTGACAGCAGCAGAGATTCGGGAGAAGATCGAGGCCGCGCTGGGGGAATTGGAGACGGCGAAGATGAGCACCGGCGGCGGGCCAGCCCGCTACTACCGGTTGCCAGGCGCGAAGGGTACGCTTGGCTTCATCACCCCCATTAGTGAGCACTTCTGCTACCGCTGCAACCGGCTGCGCCTCACCGCCGATGGTCAATTGCGTCCCTGTCTCCTCTCCGATTACGAGATAAACTTGCGCACGCCCTTGCGCCAGGGGGCGGGCGTCGAGCAGATCAAGGAACTGCTGCTACAAGGCATAAATAGCAAGCCGATGCAGCATCATCTGGACGAGTCGAGGCGGCCGGAGAATCGGGTGATGTCGGAAATTGGAGGTTAGGCGTTGGAGATTGGAGACTGCAAGTCGACGGAAGACGCGCTGGCCGTCATCGAAAGCGGCGTTGCCGTTCTCAAAGCCGCCAAATCCTGGTGGGATGGGAGAGTCTAATGAACAGATTGACCCATGTAGACGAAGAGGGGCGCGTTTGTATGGTGGACGTGGGCGGAAAGGCGGACACGGAGCGGGTGGCCGTTGCTAAGGGTGAAGTTGCGATGCGCCCGGAGACGCTGCGCCTCATCGCCGAGAAGGGTGTATCGAAGGGGGACGTACTGGCTGTGGCGCAGGTGGCGGGGATCATGGCAGCCAAGCGTACTCCCGATCTCATTCCTCTCTGCCACCCGCTGCTGCTGACCAAGGTGGACGTGGAGTTTCGCATAAACGAGGCGGTCTCGCGGATTGAGATCACCGCGACGGTGCGCTGCCGTGGGAAGACCGGCGTGGAGATGGAGGCGCTCACCGCCGTCAGCGTCGCCGCCCTGACTATCTACGATATGGCGAAGGCGGTGGAGCGGACGATGCGCATCGGCAACATCCGCCTGGTGCGCAAGAGTGGTGGCAAAAGCGGAGAGTGGAGAGTAGAGATTAGAGATTGGAGATGTAGAGAGATGGGGAATGCCAGGGTCAGGGTGAAGTTTTTTGCTGCTCCACGGGAGACGATAGGCACGGGGGAGATCGAGATGGGGTTGCCGCCGGGGACGACGGTGGGAGAGTTGATCGATCTTTTGACGGAGAAGTATCCAGCCTTGCGTCCCTACACCCGCTTCATCAGTGTCGCCGTGAACCGCGCGTACGTTGGAATGCAGACCGAACTGCACGATGGGGACGAGGTCGCTTGCCTGCCGCCGGTAGGGGGTGGATAGGCCATGGATCAGAAATGAAGATGCATGGGTATGACAGAAAAAGTGATACTTTCGTGGAGTGGAGGTAAAGACAGTGCGCTGGCCCTTCACGTACTTCAGAGAGCCGGAAACTATGAAATATTGGCCCTGCTGACAACGGTGACAGAAGACTACGACAGAATCAGCATGCATGGTGTACGGCGGACTCTGCTTGAGGCACAAGCGGCATGCTTGGGTTTTCCCCTTGAGAAAGTGTTCATTTCAAACAACACCACCAATGAAGAATACGAGGCTAAAATGCGGGAGGTGCTTGAAAGGTACCTGGTGGCCGGTGCCTCCTCCGTGGTTTTTGGGGACATCTTCCTGGAAGGCATCAGGGAGTATCGGGAGGACAACCTATCGAAGATTGAGATGAAGGGCGTCTTTCCGCTATGGGGAAGGAATACCACCGAGGTTGCCCACACATTTATCGGTTTGGGCTTCCAGGCGGTTACTACCTGCGTTGACTCAAATGCTCTCGAAAAAAGATTTGTTGGCCGAGTCTTTGACGAACAGTTTTTGTCGGACCTTCCCGCTGCTGTTGATCCTTGTGGTGAGAATGGGGAATTTCATTCGTTTGTATACGATGGGCCGACATTCAAGGAGAGGGTATTACACACGAAGGGGGAGATCGTTTTGAGAGATAACCGGTTCTATTACTGCGATTTGATACCTGTTCAAGTGGATAGGCGGATGGGGGAAGCGGATGAAGTTGTTTGAAATCACAACAGAGGAAGTGTCCGTTGACGAGGTTGTCGGTCGGCTGGCGGACCCGGCCATCGGGGCGGTGATTACGTTCGTCGGCGTAGTGCGTGGTACGACGGACGGCCCGGAAGGTAGAAATGAGGTACGCTATCTGGAGTACGAGGCTTACCCGGAGATGGCCGAGGAGATGCTGCGCCAGATCGGCGACGAGATCCGCGCCCGCTGGAAGGCAATCAGAGAAGTCGCCATCGTCCACCGTGTGGGGCGGCTACAGGTGGGGGAGACCGCTGTGGTCATCGCCCTCTCCGCAGCCCACCGGCACGAGGTTTTCGACGCCGTCCACTACGGTATCGACCGGCTGAAGGAGATCGTGCCCTTGTGGAAGAAAGAGGTGTGGACGGATGGAGCAGAATGGAGGAGCGAGGGGTGGGGTGACAAGGTGACAGGGAGAGGGGGAGACAGGGAGCAAGGGAATGACTGAACCGATGTTGAGTGTGGAGGAGGCGCTGGGACGGGTGCTGATGGAGGTCCATCCTTTGGAGCCAGAGCGGGTGCCCATCCTGGAGGCGCTGGACCGTGTTCTGGCCGAGGACATCTACGCAGATGTGGACATCCCGCCCCACGACAACTCGGCCATGGACGGCTACGCGGTGCTGGCGGCCGATACCGCCGGAGCCAGCCGCCAGACCCCTAACCGCCTGCGTCTCATCGGTGAGATTGCAGCGGGCTACATCGCCGAGATAGAGGTGACGCCTGGCACGGCTATCCGCATCATGACCGGGGCTCCCGTCCTGCTGGGAGCCGACGGTGTCGTGCCGGTCGAGGACACTGAAGCGGAGGGGGAATGGGTGGATGTCTTCGCAGAGGCAGCGGTGGGCCAGTACGTTCGCCCTGCTGGAGAGGACGTGCGCCGAGGGGAACTGGTGCTGCCGCGGGGGACCTTTGTCCGCCCACAGGAGATTGGAATGTTGGCCACGCTGGGACAGAAAGAAGTGCTGGTCGTCCGCCGCCCCCGGGTGGCGATCCTGGCCACTGGCGACGAGGTGGTGGAGGTTGACGCCCCTCTCGCGCCAGGGAAGATCCGCAACAGCAACAGTTACTCCAACGCTGCCCAGGTGATCAAGTGCGGGGGGATACCGATCTTGCTGGGCATCGCCCGCGACCGGGTGCAGGAGTTGACGGAGAAGATCAAGGCGGGATTGGCCGAGGGGGTGGACCTGTTCCTCACCTCCGGCGGCGTCTCGGTGGGCGACTTCGATGTGGTGAAGGATGTGCTGGCCGCCGAAGGGGCGATCAACTTCTGGCGGGTGCGCATGAAGCCAGGGAAGCCCCTGGCCTTCGGGCACCTCAACCTCCCCCCCCATCGGAGGGGGATAGAGGGGGGAGGAGCCGTGCCCATTTTGGGCCTGCCGGGCAACCCTGTCTCGGTGATGGTCTCCTTCGAGATGTTCGTCCGCCCGGCCATTCTGAAGATGCTGGGAGTGACGGATTGGGAGCGGCCTGTCGTGGAGGCCACTCTGATGGACGCGGTGAGGCAGAAGGACAGTCGCCGCCACTACCTGCGCGTGCGGGTCGAGGAGCACGAGGGAGAGTATCGCGCGACCCTCACCGGCGAGCAGGGGTCGGGCATCCTGAGTTCGATGGTCAAGGCGAACGCACTGGCGATTATCCCGGAGGAGTGGACGCACGCGCCGGCCGGTGCGCGGGTGCGGGCGATGATGCTGGATTGAGATGGTATTATGAACACTTCCACCAGGCCCTCTCAGGCACGCGGCTATCTCATCGCTTTCGTCGCCACGGCTATCTGGTCGACAACGGCTATCTTTATCGGCTACCTGACCACGCGCTTTCGTATGCCGCCGCTACCGCTGGCCTTCTGGCGTGACTTTATTGTGGCGGGCACGCTTTTTGGGGTGATCGCTCTGGTGGCCCGGCCCCTGCTGCATCTGGGACGCCAGAACGTTCTGTTCTTTGTCCTTTACGGCTTTGTCCTGGCCGCTTTGAATGGGCTATGGACGGTCTCCGTAGCGCTCAACGGGGCAGCGGTGGCTGCGATGCTGATCCATAGCTCGCCAGCACTCACGATGCTGGTCGGACACCGCTTGTGGGGCGAGCGGCTGAGCGCGCTCAAGATCGGCGCGGCGGTTTTGAGCATCGTAGGCTGCGCGTTCGTATCCGGCGCGTGCGACCGGGCCGTCTGGCAGGTCAACCCGATCGGCATCCTCGTTGGCCTGACGAATGGCGTGGCATTTGCCGCCTACAGCCTGTTGGGCAGAGTCTCGTCAAGACGGGGTGTCAATCCGTGGACAGCCACGTTGTACGCTTTTGCATTTGGAGCAGCCTTTCTGTTGCTCGTGCAGCGGTCAGACACGCTCTTGTGGTTGTCCCGGCCGCTGGTGGCTGGGCCGGGTGGGTGGCACGAGGCCGCCCTGGGGTGGGGGACGCTGGTAGTGCTGTCCATCGGTCCCACCCTCGGCGGATATGGCCTGTACACAGTCAGCCTGACGCATCTGCCGGCCGCTACGGCCAACCTGATCGCCACGCTGGAACCGGTCATTACGGCCGGATTGGCCTTTTGCCTCCTGGGCGAGCGATTGACCGTCCCACAACTCCTGGGCGGGAGCGTGATCCTGACCGGCGTGGTGCTCCTGCGACTCAGTGATCGTGCGGCCGACGTCGCAGACCTCCCACCGCAGTCATCCCAATCACAATTGTCATAGCAGACCTTCCCGGTGCGGGGCCTTGCCTTTTGGGGCCGACCTGGGTACAATGGCATGTGGGAGGAGCGAGCGATGGCAGGAGAGACAATCCTGGTCCTAGACGACGAACCCAACATCGTCGAACTGGCGCGGATGTACCTCGAACAGGATGGGTTCCGCGTACAATCAGCCGGCGACGGGGCCAAGGCGCTGGAGATGATCGGTCGCCAGCCCCCGGCGCTGATGGTGCTCGACCTGATGCTGCCAGAGGTGGATGGTTGGGAGGTCTGCTGGAGCGTGCGCTCCAGCAAGGTCGCGCCCGATCTCCCCATCATCATGCTTACCGCCCGCGACGACGACGTGGACAAGATCGTGGGGCTGGAACTGGGGGCCGACGACTACGTGACCAAGCCCTTTTAACCCCCGCGAACTGATCGCCCGCGTCAAGGCCATCCTGCGCCGCACCCGCCGCGCCGCCCGCACCGAAGCGCCCGTCCACGTGGGCGATGTCACGATAGACCCGGCCCGCCACGAGGTCACGGTCGCCGGGCGACCGGGGGATTTGCGTCCCAAGGAGTTCGATCTGCTGCTGGCGCTGGTCGAGCACTGTGGGATCGTCCTCAGCCGCGAACAACTGCTGAACCAGGTCTGGGGCTACGATTTCTACGGCGAGACGCGCACGGTGGACGTCCACATTGCCCACCTGCGCAAGAAACTGTCTGGCTCCAACGTCGAGATCGAGACTGTCCTCGGCGTCGGGTATAAACTCGTCGTTGACTAGTGAGCGTCTGGCGAAACGGCGGATTTCGGGCCACGGCAAGGAGTGTACGCAAACCAATGAAGGCTGATGAAATGGAATGTACGCATGCTGGTTGAAACTGTTCTTTCTATGTTGACCTATTATCTGTGATTTCAATCGATCCCGACACAAAGTTTGGGACTATTTCAAGACCAAAACAACAATTGCCGTTGTGATAGGTGGGGGCCTCTTTTTGCTGTGCGCCTGCGCCAAACAGGGACACCCCACGATAACACCAACAGACGCACCGCTTTCTGCGAGGACTGCCGTCCCAACTAGCACAACACTGCCTGTCCCCACCTACGCATCTTTGCCCAGCCCGCCTCCTTCGATCGAGCCGACGGGCGAGCCACCCACTCACACCCTGACCGTCACCGACCATGGCCCATCTGACGCCGATCTGGCGATTCAGGTCTCGGGGCCGGTTCAAGTTGTCCCAGGTGAAACGACCATCTACACCTTGACCATTCGCAACCGCGGCCCGGCCCCGGCCACATCCATCGTGCTCACCGACGTACTCCCGAAAGGCGTGATTCCGGTCTGGACCCAACCTGCTCAACCTTTGTGCGGACGGCAGGAACGCAGCGTCAGTTGCGATGTGGGCGATTTGCGGGGAAGTGACGCGGTCACTGTTACTCTGGACCTTTCTGTCGGCGGGACCGAGACCCTCATTACCGACACGCAACTGGCTGGGGTGACCCTGGATCTGTCCGCGTCCACTTGTGCTATAGATCAAGATTCTACCCCACCCCACGTCACGTGTCGTCTGACCAACCTCCAACCTGACGCCGATGCACAGATGCGCATCGGTGTAGACGTGGACGCCTGGATAACAGGGACACTCGTCCACACCGCCACCGTCGCGGCGAACGAGGCCGACACGAACCGCTCGAACAACCGCGCAACGTTCACAATGACGGTCGGTGCGGCCGGGCCTGTGACCGTCACCACCGTTCCCACCACCACCGACCTGGTTGTGCAAGCCGACGGACCCTCAAGCGTCATCGCGGGCCAGCCATTTACCTACACTTTCACCATCACCAATCGAGGAGCGCTGGACGCTACCGGCGTGAGTTTTGAGGACGTTTTGCCGCTGGCCACGACTCTCAACGCTTACGCGCCGGGTTTACCTCTCTGCGAGCAGCAAGACGATGCGCTCACCTGTTACCTGCGCGATCCAGACAGCGACGAGACCATTACCTTTACCCTGGTTATCATCGGGTATGCCGGGCAGCCAATGATAATAGAGCCGGATCTGCTGATGCCGGGTTGGCCCATCTGCTCTGTGCTGAAAGAGAGAACTTATCTCCACATCGTCAACTGTGAACTCGGAGTGTTGAAACCCGGCCAGGCAACCCACGTTCAATTGGTCCTCGTTGCCAGGGGAGTGCAGGAGCGGATGATGGTCAACACGGCTTCCGTGAGTGCCAATGAGGTCGAACTGAACCCTTTGGACAATACGAACGCCGCGACGATTACCGTGCAAACCAGAGCTGATCTGTCAGTACGGTCCGCGATCTCTGGGCTGGCGGTCGCGGGCAAGGCGTTGAGTTATACCCTGACCGTCGCTAACATCGGGCCATCGGATGCCGCCGATGTGGTGCTCGCCGATACGTTGCCGCTGGGCACGAGGTTGGTCTCGGTTGTTCCCAGCCAGGGAGAGGATTGCAGGATAGAACGAGATGATACCTCGACCGACACTGTTATCTGTAGCCTGGGCCGTCTGAGCGGCGGCGAGACAGCCACCGTAACTATTATCGTCGCGGTTGACGAATCGCTGACTCCGGCATTGGCAGAACCGATCACTCACTCCGCCAGGGTCGTGGCAGAGCAGGCCGACCCAAACCCCAGCAACAACGAGTTGACGCAAGTCATCCCGGTCAGCACCGGGGTTGAAGACTAGGTTATGACTTTTATTCTGCGGCGCGCCAGACGGCATTGGCAGATCTTGCTCACCCTGAGCCTGGGGGTGGTCATGACGACGGCGCTGCTGGCCAGCGGCCCGCTGTTGGTGGACACCGTCATTGAGATGGGACTCTATCTCACGCTTCAGAGTTCCAGCGTGGCAGATGGAAGTCTGCGCCTCACCACATCCACCCAGGTAGATCAGGTTGGTTTTCAGGCGCTCGACAGCGAAATACCAGCCTTGCTCCAGGGCGCGTTGGGCGAACACCTGGGCCGCGTGGTACGGACGGCAGAATCGGAATGGATGTTCCCCTGGGTAGGCGGCCAATTGGCGACCGATCAGCGGGTCAATCTGCGTTTTTATGAAGGCATACAGGATCGCGTCGAGTATGTCGCGGGCGAGTGGCCGGGGGAGGCGAACGGTGAACCCATCGGCTTTGCTCAGGGCAGGCCCAACGTCATCCGGGCTGTCATCGGCGACGGAATGGCCCGCTCGTTCGCCCTGCGCGTGGGCGATCGTTTACCGCTGAGCCTAAAGCAAAACAGCGCCGGGCCGGACGTCTGGATCGAGGTGGCGGGGGTCGTGCGTCCCCAAAATCCCCGCGATCCGTATTGGTTTGGCGAGTTTAGCCCTTTGGCTTCTCATAGTACCCAGCGTTGGTCTAGCCAGTACAGTGCGATTGTACCTGTGGACGCTTTCTTCCCGGCCGTCGCCTCGCTGTTCCCCGGAGACGAGATTGAGTTGGCCTGGCACGCGCTATTGAGACATGATACCTTTTCCGCCGCCGACATTGAGCCATTCCAGGCGCAACTCACCGGGCTGAACGCCGAACTAGACGCTTTTCAACCTCGTGTGACACTGTACACAGGCGTGCCGGATATCCTGGCGAGTTTCCAGAACCAGATCGAGTCTATTCGTGTTCCTCTCTACATCCTCATCGCCGAAGTGATGTTTCTGGTGCTGTATTATGTGACAATGGTCGCAGCGCTCTCGATGCGCCAGGTGGAGCGAGAGTTTGCTATCCTGCGTAGCCGGGGAGCTTCAGGTTGGCAAATCGTCAGAATCCAGCTTGTTGAGGCGCTGATCATTCTGGCGGTGGCCTTTTTGAGCGGCCCTTGGTTGGGGGCGGGGTTGGTGAAAGGGTTGTCCTGGGCAGGGCCGCTGGCCGACATGGGGCAGGCCGATTGGGGTTTGAGCCAAAGCGCCTGGCTGGCTGCCGGCATTGGCACACTGGCCTGCCTGGCGGGTCTGTTGCTTCCTCTCGGCCCAGCGCTGCGACGCAGCATCGTCACGCATCAACAGATGGCGGCGCGAGGCGCCCGCCCGCCGTGGTGGCAACGGTTGTACCTCGACGTGTTCGTCCTGGTGGGAGGGCTGGTTCTGCTGTGGCGGCTGCGCCTGTACGGAGAGATGACCACCGGCGGGCCTGGCGGCGCCCGATTGGATTGGCTGCTGTTGCTCTCACCGGTGGCTTTGCTATTGGGGTCGGCTACCATCTTGCTGCGGGTGTTCCCGTTGGTTCTGCGGGCGATGGCCTTTTTCGCCGCTCGTGGGCGAGGGCTGGCAGGCGCGCTGGCTTTGTGGCAGGCATCGCGCAACCCCACCCACGTGGCCCGGCTGGTCTTGTTGCTCACGCTGGCAATCGCCCTGGGCAATCTCTCCACTGGGTTGAACGCCACGCTGGATCAAAGCGAGTACGATCGGGCGTACTATTTGGCTGGCAATGACCTGCGGCTGACCTCCCAGCGCGCTGTCCCGCTGGTTGATTTGCAGTCGGCGCCAGGCGTGCTTCAACTGTCCGGCGCGTGGCGCGGCCAGGGCACGGTGGCCGTTGAGTCCACTCAGATGCATCCCAGCTTTGAGGTATTGGCAATCGAGCCGGATTCATTCACAGGAGTCACCACGTATCGCGACGACTTTGCGGATCATGACATGGACGAACTGTCAAGTCACCTGGCGGTCCAAGAAGGACAGCATCCCTCGCTGCTGCTGCTCCCCGGCCAACCGGTCAGATTTGGGCTTTGGTTGTGGGGGATGCCTGAGGACAAAGCGGAACTGGATTCGTATCAAAGGTGGATAGATGGCGACGGAGACGCAGAGCGCGTTGGCGTGGTGGCCAAACTGCAAACGGCTCAAGGCGAGCTGTTCACCGCACGCCTGCAAAGGCCGGAAACCACTGGGCAAGCCGTCCTGCAGACGGATCGCTTTACTCTGCATACGAACGTCGGCGGGCGTGACGTCGGGTTGCGTATTTGCATCAAGCCGGACAACAAAGGTTGGCACTACTTCGAGGGTTCCTTGCCGGTTCTGCCGTCCTCCAGCTATCCGTTGAGCTTGCATTCTCTGTGGTTCCAAAATCAGGCCACCAGGCTCGGCGAGCCAATCGCAAAAGGAATGGCTCTGGTTGTAGACGACTTGACAGTGGTTGATGCGGAAACCCAGGAACTGCAGGTCGTCGAGAACTTTGAGGGCCTCACCCGCACTTTGTTCTTAAATGTTATGGAGGGCTCTAGCATCCATGAAGGCCTCAGAACCTTTCCAACAGGCTGGGCATCTCGTTCTGGGAAGTCGGGGCAACTAGTGTCAATGAGTTATTCCCGCCCCGGGCAGACGTATCCCCTGCGATTGCGACAGGTCTGGACAAGCGCACCCCTGCCGGCGCTTGCCAGCCCAGCCTTTATCGAGATCACTGAGCTAAAAGTTGGCGATGTGGCCCGAGCCTGGGTCAACTCGGCTGAAATAGATTTTCGCATCGTCGGCACGGCGCGTTACTTTCCCACGATGTACGAGCAGTTGGAAGCAGGTTTCTTGATTACCTCGCGCGATCTGTTGCTCGCGTTGTTTAACGAAACCTCACAACTCTCCACCAATCCCAACGAGGTCTTTATCGAGACCGACGGTAGCACTTCGATTGACAACCTGTCGTCAATGGTGCCTATGCTCTCTCAGAGTTGGGAGGCGGAGAGCGTGCGCCAGACCCTCAAGGCCAACCCGCTGGCGCTGGGGCTGCGCAGTGTGACTTTTTTCGGCTCCGCTCTGACGACATTGTTGAGCCTGGTGGGATTTGCCACCCATTTCTATTTGAGCGTCCGTCAGCGGGAGACGCTTTACGGGGTGATGCGGGCGCTGGGGCTCTCGTCGCGCCAGTTGTACGGCTCGATAGTGCTCGAGCAAGCAGTCCTCATCCTGGCGGGGCTGGCCCTGGGCACCGGTCTGGGGGTGTTGCTCAACCAGATCACTTTGCCACGACTGCCCGTTTCATTAGCAGACCGGCCACCCATTCCACCCTTCGTTCCGCGTGCGGACTGGCTGGCTGTCGGATCGCTCTATCTTCTTCTGGCCGTGGCTTTTCTGGTCATACTAGGCATCGTCACAGCTCTGCTGTGGCGTGCGCGCATTCACCGCATTTTGCGGATCGGGCAGGAATGATCAATCTCACTTTGCGCCACTTGACCCGGCATTGGCGCTTGAATGTAGCTGTGCTGCTGTGCCTGACGCTGGCCTCGGCGCTTTTGGCCGGTTTTTCCAGCTATACCGCAGCCGTCGCGGCGCGGGAATTGAACCAGAGCCTGGCTGAGGCCCGTCCCGCCGAGCGCAACCTCCTCATCACTGGGCCCCGTCATACTTTTAGCAAAGAGTTGTACGAACCTCTGCAAGAGAGCCTGGGGCAGGTCTTAAGGGATCGGTTGGTGATTCGCCACGCAGCGGCACCAGCCGACCCGCAGACTTTGATCGAGGGGACAGGCCAGAAGCGAGTCATCGCGTTCCTGGACGTGTATTCGTTCAACAAGTTGTCCGAGTATGTGCGCGTGGTCGAGGGCAGGTTGCCCGCCCAGGTCCGTCTGAGTGAGGCTAAAGGTTCTTGGCGACCACCGCCGATAGAGGCGGTCATTGGCGCGCGCGCAGCCGAGCAGTCGGGTTACGGCATCGGCGATCGTTTGACGGGCAGTAAAACGTACCATCGCCTGGACATTGTGGGAATTGTTGAGCCTCTCGATCCCCACGACGATGTATGGGGCGAAGATTTGAGTGGTTTTGCCATCCGTGACCTCGACGCAGACGCAATCGCGCTGCCACTGATCATTGCGCCCGCATCAATGCAGAGTAATTATCCCGAAGCGCCGATTTTTTGGCACGAGGTATCCTGGCGCATCACGTTGAATCACCATCTCATCAGCGTAGACAAAGCCGAGACGCTCCATTCAGACCTGATCAACTTTCAGACGCAATCCGCAACCAAACGCGCCACGATCAGCACCGGTCTAGTTCGAATTCTGGCCGATTACCTGGCACGGCTGTCTCGTGTACGTATGACGTTCTTTTTGCTCACCGCACAGACTCTCATCTTTGTGTTGTACACGCTGACGTTGTTCACATCTTTTGTGGTTGACCGCTCACAAGTCGAATTGGCGACGCTATCCGAACGAGGCGCCAGCGCCTGGCAAATCACCCGGGTCTTTGGGCTGGAGAACCTGATCCTGGCGTTGCCGGCGGCGCTGCTCCTGGGGCCGGGGTTAGCGCAGGGTGCGATACAGTTGTGGGGCAAGAGCACCGGCGAGGTAGTGCCGAGTGCGTTGCCCCGCGAGGCGTGGCTGCTGTCAGGAGTCGCCGCCGGCTTTGGGTGGCTGGCACTGGTCTTGCCTGTCTTTCTGGCGGCGCGGCGTAGCGCACTTGGATGGCAGCATAAGCGCGCCCGACTCTCGCAGCTATCGGTAGCACAAAAACACTACCTGGACCTGTACCTGTTGGCCTTTGGCGGGCTGCTGTATTGGCAACTGAACCGGTCTGGTTCTTTTGTGATGAGCCGCCTGGGAAACACCCAATTGACGGATCCATTGCTATTGATAGGGCCTTCTCTATTGCTGATCGCTATAGCGATGGTTTCTTTGAGGACCTTGCCTTTCCTGCTGCGGCTGGTCGCCTGGTTTTTTCGACACCTGCGAGGATTGGTGCTCCCCCTGGGCCTGTTCCGTCTGGCCCGAGACCCGCTGCAACCCAGCCGCGTGGTGCTACTGGTCAGTCTGACAGTCGGCTTGATGCTGTTCACCCGCACCTTTGGGGACTCGTTGGCTTACAGCCAGGAGGCACTACGATCCGACGTGCTGGCGCAAGGAATCAGCACCGCTTTGCAACTGAACGCGCTGACCTTACTCCTGTTCAGTGTGATTGCGTTTTTTCTGGTTCACTTTGTCGCGGCGCAGGGGCGTGTGCGCGAGTTCGGCGTCTTGCGTGCGATGGGTCTCTCGGTACGCCAGTTGCTGACCCTGTTGGTCATAGAAGGCATACTGGTGCTGTTACTGGGGCTGCTGGCAGGCACCATCGTTGGTTTTGGCCTATCCCACATTATGATTCCTTACCTTTCGCAGCCGCTTGCCGAGTCGCTTGGCGGTGTCACCATTGAGCGGATCCTGATTAATTGGCCCGCCGTCGCCCGGTTGTATGTCCTTTTGATTGGGGTTTACGGATCGGCGCTGGTGCTTCTGGTGTTGGTTCTAATGCGCACGGGCGTGCACCAGGCACTACACATCGGAGATGAATGAGTATGGAGACAGAGTCCTTTGTGCTATGCGATAACCTATTCAAAATCTACAAGATCGCCGACTTGGAAGTGGTCGCGCTGCAAGGCCTGAACCTGGAATTGGCGCAGGGCGAGATGATGGCCCTGGTCGGCCCATCGGGTGTGGGCAAGTCCACGCTGCTAAACGTGATCGGGGGGCTAGACACACCCAGCGCCGGGGGTGTGTGGGTGGCCGGTTGGGATCTGCTCAGGATGAAGGATCGAGAGCGGGTCGAATACAAACGTCAGGTTGTGGGCTTTGTCTGGCAACAGCCATCCCGCAACCTTTTGCCCTATCTCTCGGCCCGAGAAAACGTCGAGTTGCCTATGCAGTACAATGGCGTCGAAGCCGACGTGCGCAGAAAACGTGCGCTAGAGTTGCTGGACGCAGTTGGCCTGGCCGACCGCGCTGATTTTCACCTCGATCGTCTCTCAGGCGGGGAGCAGCAGCGGGTCGCGCTGGCCGTGGCGCTGGCGAACAACCCGCCACTGCTGCTGGGCGACGAGTTGACCGGTCAGGTGGACTCAGAGTCAGCGATGCGGGTCATTGACGCGCTGCGGGCCATCAACCAGGCTTATGGCACGACCGTTATCATCGTCACCCACGACCCGCTGGTCGCCAGTCGAGTGGACCGCGTGGTGACGGTTCGCGACGGGCGCACCAGCACCGAGATTCGCCGCTGCCGGAATCAAGAGGATGGCAGCGTTCACGAAGAAGAGTGGGTCATTCTCGACCCGGTGGGCCGTTTGCAACTGCCCCGCGCTTACGTCAACAACCTCGAAATGAGAGAGCTGGTCAGGGTGCACCTGGAACCGGATCACATTTCCGTCTGGCCGCGAAAGGACGACGAACGACGGGCGATGGATGACCCTTCGGCAGGCTCAGGGCAGGCAGGACAAGAATCACCGGTCGCCCATCTGTGGTCAGCAGACGGCGATCAGCGGTCAGATGTTGGCGTCTCTATTGCGGCGAAAGACCTGACCCGCACTTTTGAGCTAGCCGGGGAAAAAGTGCACGCACTCCAAAGAGTTAACCTGAAGATTCCCGCTGGTTCTCTGAGCGCGATCAAGGGGCCTTCGGGATCGGGCAAGACGACGCTTTTGACCCTGGTCGCGGGCCTGGACGAGCCTACCGCTGGCGCTGCGTGTTTCGGTGAGCGGTCGTTGGCCGAGATGTCGGTCCAAGAAAGGATTGATCTTTGTCGGCAGCAGATTGGCTTTGTCTTTCAAACCTTTGGTCTGTTGCCCTTTTTGTCTGTTGAAGAAAACGTCCAGGTTCCGTTGCGGCTCCTGCGCACCTCCCGCCAGGAGCGCCGGGTTTTAGTGGACGAGGTGTTGGAAATGGTCGGCCTGGCGGATCGCGCTAAGCACCGCACCTACGAGCTGTCGGGCGGCGAGCAACAGCGCGTCGCCATCGCGCGGGCCTTGGTCAAACGCCCCGCGCTCATCCTGGCCGACGAACCCACGGGCCAATTGGACACGCTGACCGGCGCGAGTATCATCGCGCTTTTGAAAGAGATCGCAACCCAGACAGGCGTCACGGTGGTAGTTGCCAGCCATGACCCCAACGTCCACGAGGCTGCCGACTGGCTCTTTGAATTGAAGGATGGATGGTTGGTCGGAACTGTGGATCAACGTGGGAAGAGGATTTTGCCCTAACCTTCCTGAGAAGCACCTTCCGTGAGATCGTGGCGCAGTACACCAGTGTCGATGCGTCCGTAGAAAATGTTCCCACGCACCTGGCGGGCGTTACGCCGTTTGAACTGGTGAGGGAGTCCGAGTGGATCACGCTGGACCTGCAACGGGCAGCCTTGTACGACGAACTGGACAGGTTTGAGTCGGTGCGGGATCGCATCGCCAACGTGCATCTGCGAGGACGGTTGGAGGGCAGCGAGTGGGTGCTGAGCCAAGCGCCGTTTGGTTTCTACGAAGCGTTGGACACCATCAGGAACCAGTGTAGGTACTCGGGAGTGCTGACGATGGAAGCAAGTATGCCACGCGATAGCGATTGGGAGGGTCTCGTGGCAGTTATGGTGTCCTTGAGAAGGCAGTAGATTAAAACCGTCCTGGGATTCGAGTACAAACTGGTTGCTTGAACTGGACGCTGGATACTGGATACTGGTTGGTCGCAATTCACTGTTCGCAATTCGCCATTCGCATGTTCCGTAGCCTAAACTCCCGACTGCTGCTCTCCTACGTCGCCGTTACCCTCGTCTGCCTGGCGCTGGTGGGGCTGGGGCTGCTGCTGTTCGTGTGGACCAGTCCCCTGTGGACCCGGACGGCATTCCTGCGGCTGGAGGCGACGGTCCGGGTGACGATGCCCGTCCTCCGGCAGGCAGGCCCGCTGGAGACTCTCCCGCCGGAGTCTCTCCACCGTCTGCTGGCACAAGCGGCCGAGGAACAGGAGGTGCGGGCGTTGCTGCTGGACGGCGAGGGGACGGTCCGCTTCGACAGCAATGGGGACTGGGAGGGGCAGCGGATGGACGCTGTGACCCGTGCGCCAGTCGTGCGGGGCCGCGTCCAGGGAACCTTCACCGCCCCCACCGGAGGTCGCTGGGCCTTTCTGGGCCAGGTAGTGGCTGCGCCGGGCGGGGATCGCCGGATCATCGTCTTCGTCTCCCCCCAGAGCCGGCTCCTGATGCTGGCCTGGTTTGCGGAGAACCTCCTGCCACCGCTGGTGCAGGCGGGACTGGTGGCGCTGGTGCTCTCCATCCTGCTGGCGCTTCTGATCAGTCGCTCGGTCGCCGCGCCGCTGCGGCGGGTGTCTGGCGCGGCGGAGAGCATCGCCCGTGGCGAGACCGGCACGCGAGCGCCGGTTTCCGGCCCGGCCGAGGTACGAGCGCTGGCCCGCTCCTTCAACACGATGGCGGACCAGGTCGAGGCCGCCCACCAATCGCAGCGCGACTTCGTCGCCAACGTCTCCCACGAACTGAAGACTCCCCTCACCTCCATCCAGGGCTTCTCCCAGGCGCTGCTCGACGGCACGGCCTCGACGCCCGAGGCGACGGCCCGCGCCGCCCGTGTCATCCACGACGAGGCGGAGCGTATGCGCCGGATGGTGGATGAGTTGCTGATTCTGGCCCGCTTCGACGCCGGACAGATGGTGATGGCGCGAGACCCGGTGGAACTCGGCCCGCTGCTGCGGGGGTGCGTCGAGAGACTAGCGCCCCAGGCACAGGCGGCCGGGGTGGCTCTGGAATTAGACGTTCCCGAGAAACTGTTCGTCACCGGAGATGGGGACCGGCTGGCGCAGGTCTTCGCCAACTTGCTGGACAATTCCGTCGCGCACGCGCCCGCCGGAGGCAAGGTGACCGTCGTGGCGCGCCGGGGAGAAGAGGGACAGGGTGTCGAGGTGACGGTCACTGACACTGGGGAGGGCATACCAGCCGAGGCGCTCTCCCGCATCTTCGAGCGTTTCTACCAGGTGGACAAGGCCCGCCGGCGCAGCCGGGGGGCCGGGCTGGGGCTGGCGATCACGAAGGAGATCGTCGAAGCCCACGGTGGCACCGTCACCGCCGAGAGCGTGGTGGGATTGGGTAGTAAGTTCACGGTGCGGATCCCGGCACGGGAGGGAGATACGGCGACGACGGTGGTGAAGAGGCGGTAGAGCAGATTTCAAGTGCGCCTGCATCTTGACAACTCTCCCTGGTGATGGTATAAATACGCTCTGTCCAACTAGGGCAATCTGATTAGGCTGAAAGAGCACTCTACGGAGCAGGACGTTGGCACCAGGTGCTCTTTGTTTTGCGCCCAGAGGAAGGAACTCCCAGCACCGCCTGTTCACGACGGTGATGGAATCTCAGGAGGTAAAACAGCATGATCGAAGTGGAGAATCTGACCCGCTATTACGGCCCCACCCGGGCTGTGTACAACATCAACTTTCACGTGGACAGGGGGGAGATCGTCGGCTTCCTGGGCCCCAACGGGGCGGGGAAGACGACGACGATGCGCATGCTCACCAGTTTCCTGCCTCCCAGCGACGGCACGGCCCGCGTGGCCGACTTCGACGTCTTCTACGACTCGCTGGAGGTACGCCGCCGCGTCGGCTACATGCCGGAGACGGTGCCCCTCTACCCCGAGATGACCATACAGGCATATCTGGACTACATGGCCGCGCTGCGCCAGTTGCCGGACCGCGCGCAGGCGGTGGACCGGGCACTGGAGGCATGTGGCATCGGTGACCACGCTGACGCGCCCATCGGCAAACTCTCCAAAGGGTATCGGCAGCGCGTCGGGCTGGCGCAGGCCATCCTTCACGAACCGGAGGTACTCATCCTCGATGAGCCCACCATCGGCCTCGACCCCAGGCAGGTGACCGAAGTGCGGGCACTTATCCAGGAGATCGGTCGTGAGCACACCGTCATCCTCAGTTCCCACGTGCTCCCCGAGGTGAGCCAGACCTGTGGTCGCGTGCTCATTATCAACGAGGGGGAAATCGTGGCCGAGGGGACGCCGGAGGAACTGACAGCCCAACTGCAAGGGGCGGAGCGTGTACTGGTGCGCATCGCCGACGCCGACCCGGCGGAGGCGGTTGACGTGCTAGAGCGAGTGGACGGCGTGATCAGCATCGAGTCTATTAGTGAGGAGGCCCGCGGGGAGGCATACGGCAGGGCCTACCAGGTCTCTTGCACCCAGGGGTACGACCGCCGCGCCGAGATGGCCCGCGCCGTCGTCGAGCAGGGCTGGGGGCTGCTGGAACTTCGCAATGTGGGGATGAGCCTGGAGGACGTCTTCCTCGAACTGACCACTGAGGAAGCGCCCCACAAGGAACGTGAAGGAGGGGAAGATGCGTAACGTATGGACTATCGCACGACGGGAATTGTACGCTTACTTCAGTTCCCCCATCGCCTACGTGACGATGGCCGCCTTCCTGGCGGTGATGGGACTTCTTTTCTGGCTCATCACCATCTACTCCCAACAGGCGGTGATGGCCTACACCCTGGGCAGCCCGTGGCTCTTTTTCGTACTCATCCTCTACGCCGCCGTAGTGACGATGCGTTTACTGGCGGAGGAGCAGCGCTCGGGTACCATCGAACTGGTGCTCACCGCGCCGGTGCGCGATTGGGAGATGATCGTGGGTAAATACCTGGCCAGCCTGATCCTTTTCCTGACGATGCTCCTCGTCAGTCTCTACCAGCCGCTCATCCTGGCCCGCCTGGGCGATCCCGACCTGGGTGCGGCGGCTACCGGCTATCTGGGTCTCTTCCTGGCCGGGGCGGCGCTGCTGGCTATTGGCACACTGACCTCGACTTTCACTCGCAACCAGGTCGTCGCCGCTATTATGGGCATTGCCATCGGCGTGGCGCTGTGGCTGGTGGAGTTCGTGGGTTCGCGGTCGCCCGGCACCTTCACGGGCGACTTTCTGACCCAACTGGCCATCTTTACCCACTACTTCGACTTCATGGACGGGGTCATTGACACCCAACACGTTATTTACTATCTCAGCCTGGTGGCCATCAGTCTCTTTCTGGCCACGCGGGTGCTGGAAACAAGGAGGTGGCGGTAATGCGTCGCTTCGCCGAACGATATGGATACATCCTGGGCTACGTCGCTTTGACCGCACTGGCAGCCGGCGCGTTCCGCTATCTGATCTGGCGTCAGGTGGACGTCTGGGCCGAGGGGCTGCTGATCGGCGGTGCGGTGCTGGGGGTCTTGTTCGTCCTGGCCCGTCCGGCGCAGGTGCGGGCCGCACTCACCCGGCGTGGTACCCGCTACGGTTCCAATGTTGTCCTGATGAGCATCGCCTTCATCGGTATCCTGATCGGGCTGAATTACCTGGCTGGGCGGTATCACTATCGCTACGACGCCACGGAGTTGAAGGAACACACCCTCTCGCCTCAGTCCGTCCAGGTGCTGGCCGAGTTGAATAAGCCGGTCACCATCGTCGGCTTCTTCTCGGCCGACGACCTCCAGCAGGAGAACTTCACGAAACTGTTGGACCAGTATCTCTACTACAACGACCTCCTCTCCTACTCAGTGATTGACCCGGACCGTGAGCCGCTCAAGGCACGCCAGTACGAGCCTGTTCCCTACGGCGGCCTGCTCCTGCAGAGCGGCGAGCGCACCGAGAGAGTCTACATGCCTGACGAGCAGGACGTCACCAGCGCGCTCCTCAAGGTCATCAGCGAGGAGAATAAGGTGATTTACTTTCTCACTGGCCACCAGGAGCGCGATTCGGAGGGCTACGGCAGTGATGGCTATTCGATGGTGGCCAACGCGCTGCGGGATCAGAACTACGAGGTGCGCACACTCAACCTGGCGGTCACGACGACCGTTCCGAGCGATGCGTCGGTCGTCGTCGTCGCCGGCCCGCAGACTGAGTTCATAGAGGACGAACTGACGCGGCTGCAGTCGTACCTGATTCGAGGGGGCAAGGCGCTCATCATGCAGGACCCGCTCTACGATGCCGGTTTAGGCGACATTCTGTCTATCTGGCAGGTGCGCTTTGGCGCTGGTGTGGTCATAGACCCGGTCAGTTCGCTCATGGGCAGCGTGGCAGCCCCGGTCGTCGAAGGCTACCGCTTCAGCCAGATCACCAAGGACCTGCCGATGACCTTCTTCCCGCTGGCCCGTCCGGTAGAGCAGACGGGGGAAGACCCCACCGGGAACATCACTTTCAGCCCGCTGGCGGAGACCACGCCCCAGAGTTGGGCCGAGCAGGACCTCGAATCAGCCGAAGTGCAACTTGATGCAGGGGTGGACACACCAGGGCCGCTCACGTTGGTGGCGACTATCGAGTCTCTGCCCATCGTAGATTGGGGAGAAGCGCAGGCAGACCCTGACCTGAAGACGCGCCTGGTGCTGATCGGCGATTCGGATTTCGCCTCCGACGAGTATGTGGGGAGCCTGGGTAACGGCGTGCTTTTCCTCAACGCGATCAACTGGCTGGCAGAGGAGGAGAGCCTGATTGCCATCGGTCCCAAGGGCACGCAGCCGCGCTCCGTATTCCTCACGCAGGTGCAGGCGAACATCCTCTTCTTCGTCAGTGTCCTCCTGGTCCCGCTCGCGCTCCTGGCCACAGGCATCATCGTGTGGTGGCAAAGGCGGTGAATGGCCAATGACAAATGAACAAATGAACGTATCCTCTCAATAAGTCGGGGAAGGTGGGGCAAATTGGCAATTTGCCCTACGTTGGCCCCAGAATATTGAGATGATACAAATGAACAAATGGGTGTGGAGGTGGTGAGGCAGTGAGTGAGCGCAAACCGTGGATCGTGACGCTGGTGCTGGTCGGCATCATGGCCGTGCTGGCGGCCTACATTTTCCTGGTGGAGGCCAAACGGGAACCGCCACCGGAGGAGGGGGCTTTACCTACGCCGGCCCCGCTCTGGAACTTCGAGGGTGGCGACGTGATGGAGATCGCGGTGACCAAGGGTGGGCAGACGACGGCAGTCGAACGCGACGATGGAGAATGGCGACAGACCCGGCCGGGGGAGGGCGAGGCCGACGGCGCTCGGCTGAACGGCCTGGTGGATCAAGTAGCCGGGATGAAGTTCAGCCGCGCCCTGGCGGACGTGGGTGACCTGTCCGCCTTTGGCCTGCAGGAGCCAGAGGTGCAGGTAACGCTGGTGCTCAGCGACGGGACTACGATCAACGTGGATGTTGGGGCGGAGAATCCGCGTGGGAACGCTCGTTATGTGCAGAAGGAGGGGGATTCACTGGTTTACCTGGTGACCATCGGTGACGTGGATGGATTGATCAGGCTGGTGGACGAGCCACCCTACCTGCCGACGCCCACCTTGTTACTGATCCCGACAGAGACGCCGACGGTGGAGCCTTAGCCAGTTCCGATGGAGACGAACGTTGGGCTTCTGCTGGAGTTGTTCAAGAGTGGGAAGACGATGGCCCCGGCTCTGCAAGAGGGTGTAAGCATGGGCCTTGCGCAGCATCAAAGCCTCGGCTTCCTCACGCAGCCTAGCCAATCGTGAAGTGGCCCGAGCCCTGGCTTGCAGTCGCTGTAGGGGCAAGTCTCAGACTTGCCCCTATGCCTGATCACACCTACTCTGCGCGTCCCATCAGCGCGTTGATCTCCCGGCGCAACTGCTCAATCTCCTGAACCACCCCAGACTCGTCAGGCCGCTGCCGGCGCTGCATCCTCTTGAAAGCCAGTTCCGCACACAGTTGGTGCAATCGCCGCGCTCGCCGCCAACCTTTCAGCCCCCCGGTCCACAGCGTCCGCCACTACGCACGGCTGCGCCCACCCGGCGTCACCATCGTGCGGTAGAGTGCATCAGGGATCAGCAAGACGGTGACAGTGCGCGGCGGCTACACTACACCGACCATGGGGATGGAGGGCCACCTGCTGCTCGTCACCTCCAGCAAGGACGGGGGGACGTGACCAACTCCTGCTGATCCCCAATGGCTGGCCGACGTTGGGCACGCCGGTGCCACTGGATATCGCCGTATACCCGCAGGAAGGTATCGCGCTCGATTCAGATGGGGATCGTGTCTGGATGACGAGTGTGGGCAGCGGGCTGGTGAGTGTGATACAGGACGGCGAGCCGGTCTGCCCCACCCCGTTCTCGACCGGCGCCGGGGGTGGGGGCGAACCCCACTAGGGCTGGCAGCCTGTTTTCACCTTTATCTACCCCGAAATGAAGTCCCGGCCTCCGCGGCCGATCGGGACCCCCGCCCAGCCTAATCGTAGATTCCGCGCAGCAGTTCGACGTAGGAGTCCAGGAAGCTCTCGGCCTCGCCACGGTCCATTAGATCGGTCAGGATGCCGAAGTTGAACTGCAGCCAGCCCCGGAAGGTGTGGACAACGAAGCCGCAGCCGAGGTGGCGCAGAATGGAGAAATCGTAGTCCACTCCCATCACCTCGAGGTTCCCGGCCCGCTCCAAGAAGGAGCGGCCCGTGGGACGGCCGTCCTTCATCTCGGGCCAGAGCAGTCCCAAGTTGCTCACCACGAACGAACACGGCCGCTCCAGGATCCGGCGGACCGGGCCACGGCGCATCCGCAGGGGGAAGCGCCGCCAGAAGCGGATCAGGTGGATCAGCGCAAGGAAGTTGGCGATATCACAGCCCTCAGCCAACTGCCGCTTCCGCTCGGCGGCCACCATAGATACCAGCCTGGCCAGGTCACGCCGATCTTCCGGATCGGTGTAGATCATGACCGCCGAGCTCTGGTTGGCGGCTAGAGGGCCCACCCCCAGGCGGTCGCGGAGGTTGGTGACGGTCCACACGCTGACCAGGTCCGCGCTGGCGCCCTCCTTTTCCACCCAGCGCTCCACGGCCACGGCGCTCACGGCCAAGAGTAGGTCGCCAACGCTGCAGCCCAGGCGCTTGGATGTCTTGCGCAACCGTTTCATCTCCTCTGGATCGATCCGCCGGATGAGGTTAATGCGATTGGGATGGATGCGCTTTTCCTTCTGCGCGAGCCTGGCTGGAGGCCGTCGCGCCTCCTTGACCGCGCTGCCCAACAACTCCCGCAGAAAACGCGCCTTCGTGTAGCTGTGTAGCTTGCCGGCTTGCTCCTCCACCACCGAGGATGGGGCGATGGCCGCCTTCACCCAGTCCGGCTGGCTAGCGGTGAACAGCCGGTCGTAGTGGGCCAACACCCGCTTGTAGAACTCGAACATGGTGCCGCCGTCGGCGGCGGCGTGATGCCAGACGCTGGTCAGATAGTACTCGTTGGTCGCAGTCCGGAAGAGGTAGATCTCGATGGGTCTCTCCCGTTCCAGGTCGGTGCCGCGAAGCAACCGCTGACGCAGGTGGCCTGAGATCGCCTCGCGCGCAGGAAGCCCCTCCTCCACCGAGGAGCGGAGATCCGCCAGCCGGATCTTTGTTTCGCGATGCCGCACCTGCTCCCAGAAAAGGAGATAGCGGCCGTCTATCTTGCGCTCGCGCAGAAGGGACCGGAAGACAGGGAAGCCGGCGATGGCTCGGGAGACGGCCAACATCAGCCGGTCCAGGTCCGGATCTCCCTCGAGCCGGATGCAGTCGTACTCGGTCTTTCTGTAATGCGGCGTCTCATAGAGGATGAACGGCTCGGACGCCTCGTGCAGAGGAATCCAGTGACAGGGGATGTCGGTCATCACGATGCTCCGTTCTCACGTGTAGCCGATTTGCCAGCCTATATGACTTCGCTGCACACTTTTATAGCATTCACGATCCCTGTTTGGGACGAAAGGCCTCCCTCACCATCTCTTCGCCGAAGAAGCCGCTGGCCTCGCCCTCCGCCGCGTAGCGATACACTGCCGCCACGTAGATCCCGCTCAGCGTCGAATTGATCAGGCCCAAAAAGACCAGCGCCAGGACGAACAGCAAGACTGTCAGCACAATGGTCACCACCGAGCCCGTCGAAGCAGCCAGAACAATGACCGGGATGCCAAGAATGACCACCAGCACTGCCAGCAGGCCAAAGATGATTCCGATGCTGAAGTTGCCGACGATTTGCTCGCCCCAGGTCTTCTTCAGAAGGTTCGCGCTCTTCTTGATGGCCTCTATCGGCCCGACGCCCTCCACGACCAGGACAGGCACCACCAGGTACGTCGCCAGATTCCAGGCCAACCCAAAGATCGAGGAGACAATCTGCCCCAGGGTTTTCCCGCGCTCCGATAGCCAGCGCAAGATCATGCCCACCGTGGCAGAGATCAACGCATAACCGAAGATCGGCCCGATGCGCTTCATCGCGATGCGGAACCCATCGCTGACCGTCGGGTCGCCCCCGCGCAGGCGGATCATCGCCGCACCGACAAGAGCCGAGTTGGCGAAGATGATGACGAAATACTGCACCAGGTAGAACACGAAGCCCACGACATAGCCGAGTGTCTGTGACCGTCCTGCCAGCAGCGAGTCGAAGAAGTCGGCCAGGAACATCGGGAAGGCAAAGCTGGCCGTCACCACCAACACGCCAATCGCGGACACGATGGGGAACACGATCAACTCCTTGTCGGCGCGCAGCACAGCAGCGCTTGCTTTGATCAGTGCCCAACTGTTGCTTATCCGTGCAAACATCGTATCACCTCCTCCTTGATGTGTCGCCCCCGTATGGGCGAGCCTCTTGTTTGCCCCTGATGATCAAATCCCGTCTGCCGCTATTGTACACACACCCGCCACAGAAGGCAAACGCCCGACCGACGTCGGTAGCCCGCCCCTGGTCAGCCTACGCTGGGTGGGGGAACCCCTGCCGTAACCCTAAGCTTGATGTTCGGCCCGCTGTTCACGAATGTACTCAAGCGGCGATCCCGAAGGATTTGCAGAATGGGGAACTGGGTATATACTATAGAAGGATTCTTTTTTATCTTTATCTGCGTACATCCGTGTTGATCCGTGTCCCATCAAGGAATGAGGATACTATGCCCAAGACCGTTCGCCAACTCGCCCTGCCCCTGGAAACCCACCGCAACCATTACCTCTTCTCCGACCATTTCCTCAACGAGGTGTTGCCCGGACAGGATGCATGGCGCGAGTCTGAAACAGAGGCCAGGCAGGCCCTGGACGGTATCGTCGGGTTGTACTCACGGCTGGAGGACGCGCTGCCCCACTACAATGAAGCCGCTCTGGAGCAAGAGTGGATCCGTCCAATTCTCGATATCCTGGGACACGTCTACCACGTTCAACCCTCTTTGACCGGTGCGGTGGGCACGCCCGATTATGCTTTCTTCACCGGCGAACCCGCCAAGCAGACCGCCGCCCGCGTGTGGGGTACACCCACCTTCTGGGAGACGGCCCTGGCAGTGGGCGACGCCAAGCGCTGGGACCGCCCGCTCGACAAGCGCCTCGTGAACGGCGCACCCGACGCCTTCACCAACGCCAACCCCTGCTACCAGATTGACTATTACCTGCGGCGGACGGGCTGCGCCTGGGGAGTAGTCTCCAACGGGCGGCGGTGGCGGCTCTATCACCGTGACACCAGCGTCCTCCTGGACCACTTCTACGAGGTTGACCTGGTCCAACTGATCGAGCAGGGCGATCTGGCCGCCTTCCGCTACTTCTACCTCTTCTTCCGAGTCGTTGCCTTTCAACCCGACGTCGACGGGCGCTGCTGGCTGGACGAGGTCTTGTCCCAGAGCACGGCCTACGCCGTGCACGTCGGCGACGAACTGAAGGGACGGGTGTACGAGGCACTGCGGCTGCTGGCCCAGGGCTTTCTCGATTATCCGACAAACCGGGTTTTTTCTGAAAAACCTGGTTTGTGTCCCGACCCAACCACCGACCTGTCTCCTGTCCACGACGCATGCCTCATCCTGCTGTACCGGCTGCTGTTCCTGCTCTACGCCGAGAGTCGGGGTCTGTTGCCGCTGGATAACCCCAGTTACGCCGGGCAGTACAGCCTGAAGGCGATCAAGGAGGACATCGCCCGCAAGACGGACGACGGCATAACCTACCTGGCGCAGAAGGCGACTATATGGGACGACCTACGCACCTTGTTCGACATCATCTGCAGCGGGCAGGAGACGCTGGGCGTGCCGGCCTACGACGGCCGGTTGTTCGACCCGGCGCGGTACCCCTTCCTGGAGGAGCACCCCATCGGCGACAGGTACCTGGCCCAGGCGATTGACCTGCTGGCCCGGGCCGAGGCCGGGCCGGGACAAGGGTTGAGTTTCGTGGACTACCGCGATCTCTCGATCCGCCACCTGGGCAGCATCTACGAGGGGCTGCTGGAGTACCGGCTGGCCTACGCTGCCGAGGAGATGGCCGTCGTCAGGCGGGGCAAGCGTGGCAAGAAGGAGGAGATCGTCCTCCTGTCGGAGGCGGAGAAACCGGGTTTTTCGGAAAAAACCCGGTTTCTGGAACGTTTCCCCGCCGGGCAGGTGTACCTGGTCACCGACCGGGGCGAGCGCAAGGCGACAGGCAGTTACTACACCCCCGACTACATCGTCAAGTACATCGTCGAGCAGACGTTGGGGCCGCTGGCGGACGCCCAGGCGGAGATGGTGGAGGAAGAGGTCGCGGCGTTGAAGGCGAAAAGCAGGGGTGGGGCGCGGCGCACGAAGGCCTACAAGGACGAACTGGCTCGCTTACAGAACAGTTTCGCCGACCGCGTACTGGCCCTGAATGTCCTCGATCCGGCCATGGGCAGCGGGCATTTCCTGGTCGAGGCCACCGACTACCTGGCGCGGCGCATCGTCGAGGCTGGGGTGGTGACCGAGGCACTGGCGGACGGTCCGGCTACGCTCACCGGAACCGGCGACGAGGAGAGCGAGTTGAGTCACTGGCGGCGGCGGGTGGTGGAGCGCTGCATCTACGGGGTGGACCTGAACCCGCTGGCGGTGGAACTGGCCAAACTGAGCCTGTGGTTGAAGACGGTCGCCAAGGGGAAGCCGTTGTCGTTCCTGGATCACCACCTGCGCTGTGGGAACTCGCTCATCGGGGCACGGGTGGCCGACCTGCAGGTGCTGCCGGTGAGGAAGAAGCGGCGGAAGAAAGAGGCCGAGGTGCAGCAGTTGGCGATGTGGGATGAAAGCGCCTTCACCCAGGACATGTACCGCGTGGTGGGGGCGATGCGCCAGATACAGGAGTACGAGACGGCCGATCTCGTCAGCGTCAAGGAGAAGGAGCGGCTGTTTGAGGAGACGGTGGAGCGGGAGCGGCGCAAGTGGCGCACCATCGCCGACCTGTGGACGGCAATCTACTTTGGGCTGGAACTGACCCCGCAACTGTACAACGCCTGCGTGCAATATGTCCAGGGCCAGCCGGTACTCTTGCAGGCGGCCCAGGCGGAGGCGCTGCTGGCCCAGGCGCACGGGGTATGGGGGGAGAAGCGGTTTTTCCACTGGGAGATCGAGTTCCCGGAAGTCTTCTTCGACGAGTACGGCCGGCACAAGGGGGATACGGCGGGGTTCGATGCGGTGGTGGGGAATCCGCCGTATGTGCGTGCAGAAACGGCAGACAAAGCTCAACGGGCCTTCCTGATGGAGTATGGCTACTATCAGACCATTTATGGGCGTTTTGATGTATACGTGCCGTTCGTGGAACGTGGCTTGCGCCTGCTGAAAGACAGAGGCTACTGGGCCATGATCATCCCCTCGGCGATGATGCTGATCAACTATGCTGAGAAATTGCGGGCATGGGTATTGTCGTTGAAGACTTTGAAGGCTGTGTGGGATCTCAGCCGAGAACGAGTCTTCCAGGATGCAGTCGTGACTACGTGTGTGCCTGTCATCTGTAATCTACTCCCAGATGGGCATGAGAGAACGAAGATAGGAATTGGACTTTCGAACACTCCCTCAGAGAGCTTGACTGCTCCGCAGAGTGTGTACTTCGAATTGCCTGGACATTCGATTCGACCAGAGTTGTGTGACAAAGAGTTGTTGCTCAAACGGAAGGTGGACAAACGCTCAATTCGGCTGGGAGACATCTGCTATTGTATTACCGGGGTGGTTGCGCACGATTCTCGTACTGGTGCATCCAAAGACCGACTTATTCATCCTAGAGCCATAGACGAGACCTGCAAACCCTATCTTGAGGCCAAGGAGTGGTCGGGGCGATACTCAGCTCTGGAACCACAACGCTACATAGAATACAAACCTGAGTTGATGCACAGGCCCAAGTTTCCAGAATTATTCGAGTCGCCGAAAATCCTTGTACAGCGATTAGCATCGGGCGACCTCATACAGGCAACCCTTGATCGGGAGCGAATATACGTCAATCACGTCTTTAACTGTTGTGTCAAGCTTGAGGACGTTGTTCACCTCGGTTCCAGCCGCTTACACCTTGATCCTTCTCGTCTTGCTCCCCAAGAGGAGTATAGCATAGCCTACGTATTGGCAATCATGTGTAGCTCGCTTGTGGGTGTCTACCACAGCCGCTATCTGTCCCCAGGTCTGGACATCTTCCCCGAGACGATGCGCAGCCTTCCCATCCGCCGCATCGAGTTCACCACCCCGCCGGAGGAGCGGGAGCGGCTGGTGGAGGAGGCTTTGGACCACGAACAGCACGAAATAGCGCGAAAGGCGCGAAACGCGAAAGGAGATTTCGTGCCTTTCGTGGACTTTCGCCAGTTTCGCGATCCAGACTCCTCCCTCGGCCGCTGGCTGGACGACCGCCTGTCGGCTAAGCCCGAACAATCCGACGTCGTCCACGACCTCCTGGCCCACCTGGCCGGGCGGATGATCGAGATGCACAAGGAGAAGCAGGCGGAGGTGCGCGGCTTCCTCGATTGGCTGGCGGAGTACACCGGACGGCCGGTTGACGAGTGGGCGCTCAAGACCCACCTGCGGTGTTACTACGAGCACGACTGGGCCGAGATGCAGCGGGTGCTCAAGCGCAACCAGCGCAAACTGCCCAACGTGGACCTGGACGTGGACGGTTACAAGAACGAGCCCGCCGCCACGGTCCGCGCCGCGTGGGAGACCTCGATGGAGACGTTGCGCCCGCTGCTGGCGTGCATCGAGGCCACCGACCGGCTCATTGACCGCATCGTGTACGAGTTGTATGAGTTGACGGAGGAAGAAATCGAGATTGTCGAGAGTGCAACCAGGTGACAAGAGGCGGCACCCTGCCAAAGAAAGACCCGGTGTGAGGAAAAGGAACTTGAAAAAAGATTTGGAGACGAGTATGTCGAATACAAGAAAACAACGCCTTTTATAATCCCTGGGTTGAAGCATAATCATTGAAGGATTACTGAAAAGAGAGAGGTGAATGTTGTCATGAATGATGTCTTCCGGATGGTGCCGGCTTCAGGAAAAGTTCTCTGGACGTTGGGCGGAATCGCTCTCCTGTTGGTCGGCTTGCTATTTCTCTTCAGTTACATCGCTTACTCATCTCGACATGTGCGCTTCGAGGTATCCTCAGGCGGACTCAGCATCATCGGTGATCTGTACGGGAGGACGATTCCGGCCGAGTCATTGATGGTCGGCCAAGCGAAACGTCTCAATCTGGCAGAGTCCCACGAGTACCAACCTCGATTTCGAACCAACGGAATAGGATTGCCCGGCTACCGGGCGGGGTGGTTCAAGCTGTGCAATGGGGACAAGGCACTTCTTTTCGTCACCGATACGACAAGGGTTGTGTATATACCTACAACTGAAGGTTACTCGGTCCTTCTGAGCGTTGTCAAGCCTGAAGTGTTCCTTCAAACTCTGTTGGATGCCGTGTCGGGCCGGTGAAGGTGTGTCGCACTGATTTGGTTCAGCATCGGAGGGGGTCTAACAATGCGCTGGAGCTGACCGGGCTATATCAGCAACAGAAAAACCGCACGGCCTGCGGAGAAGCCGTGCGGTTGTACGTCTCGGTCAGGGCGGGTTGACCCTACCAGCGGTCACGGCTCCCGCCGCCTCCTCGGTCGTCCCGCTTCGGGCGTGCCTCATTTACCTTGATCGACCGCCCGTCCACCTCCCGGCCGTTGAGCTGGTTGATGGCCTCCAGGGCTGCAGATTGCTCTGCCATCTCGACGAATGCAAAGCCCTTGGACCGACCCGTCATACGATCTGTGATGAGGTTCACAGAAAGAACCTCCCCGAGCGCTCTGAAGAGTTCAGACAGGGTAGCTTCGGTGGTCTCGTAGCTTAGGTTGCCCACGTACAGTTTTTTCGCCATTGCTTTCTCCTCCAAACGCGGCACATGGCCGCCTATATACCTGGCTACAGAGCCCTCACACGGACGGCCTGCAAGCCCTTGGGTCCCTGCTCAACGTCGAACTCGACCTGCTGGTTCTCACGCAGTGAGCGGAATCCTTCCCCCTCGATGGCCGAGTGATGGACAAATACGTCCTCTCCGGCCTCACGAGAGATAAAGCCGTATCCTTTGGAATCATTGAACCATTTGACGGTTCCGGTTTCCCTTTCGGTCACTTTCTTTACTCCTTGGTTTACGTGATCTTGGGCGAAGCAGTGCAGGCAGAACAAAAAAAGACCGCCCAGTTTCCGCAAGTCTGGACAGTCTTTGATATTACAGCCAAGACCCACTTCATCTTACATTAACATTTTACCACACTTGTGCGAAATAGCCAAGTGCTGAGCCGCCCCTTCCCTTTATGCTGCGATTGTGCTAGAATCTAGCAAGATGCAGGGTTGTTGTGATCATTGCCCTGTTGTCCCGGAATTCTCGAAGAATAAGGAGGTGAATCACGATGGTTCTCTACGTCACAAAGTGGGATATTCTGCCAGACAAGGCGGAAGCCTATAGCAGGTGGACTGGGCCCGCGATCCAGCGCGTCCTGGCAGTTCCAGGAGTGGCCGAGTTTCGAGGGTACCGGCCGGCCACTGGTGCGTCCCAGGTAGTAGTCACCTATGAGTTCACTGACCTGGCCACCTGGGCCGCTTGGTACGCTCACGAGGACGTGCAGAAAGTCTTCGATGAACTGCGCACCTTCGTGACCAATGTGAGCATTGAGCTTTGGGGTCCGTCACCGATCGTTCCCAAGCCTATTCGACCCGGTCAGTAGACTGGTGGGTAGCAGCCGAGGAGCGCAGAGAGGTGAGTGGGAACATTGTTCCCCTTACCTGTGATAATAGAACGAGGGCGGGCGAACTCTGCGCTCCCTTCGGTCGCTTGCCCTGCAGGTCAGCTAAAAACGGGACACTTGCCACCGAGTCATTCCAACAACAATGAACGGCAGTCTTCAGGCCGAAAAGACGCCCAACAATAGCCCGTGCGACCGAAGTCGTTTGTGTAACTGTTATGACCAAACAATCGGGACACAAAACGAGCATTCTTGACCAACTCTTATCCCAGCAGGGGGATTGTGCGCAAAGCAGCAAAAAGGTTGCTGAGCGAACGAAAGCGAAAATGAAACCTGAAACGCGAAACCGACAATGAATCTATTCACACTAAGTCCTCAAGACCGAAACGACCTGACAGCCTTTCTGCGCGACATGGTGCAGACGCCAAGCCCCTCGACCCAGGAAGGTGCGGTGGCGAAGCGTATCGTCGCGGAAATGACGCGGTTGGGCTTCCGCGACGTGCGCACTGACCGCATCGGCAACGTCGTCGGCTGGATCGGGCCAGGCCACGGGCCGGTGCTGATGCTCAACGGCCACATGGACACGGTGCGGGTCAGTGACCCCGAAACCTGGAGCCGCGCGCCTTTCGGAGCCGAGGTCGAGGACGGCCTGCTCTATGGCCTGGGAGCCTGCGACATGAAGGGCGGGCTGGCGGCGATGGTCTACGGGGCGAAACTCCTGCGCGACGCGGGAGTAGCGCTGAAGGGAGACGTCGTCGTGGCCTGCGTGGTGCAGGAGGAACCGTGCGAAGGCATCGGGTCACGGGTGCTGATCGAGGAGGAGGGGGTACGCCCGGAGTGGGTGGTACTGGGCGAGCCGACCGATCTGAACGTCAGTCGCGGGCACCGTGGCCGACTGGAGATGTGCCTCGTCGCACATGGCCGTTCGGCTCACGCCGCTTGCCCGGACCTGGGCGACAACGCCATCTATACCGCCGCGCGGCTGTCATTCGGCCTGGAACTGCTGGCAGGCCAGTTGGGAGACGACGACTTTCTCGGTCCTGGCACCTTGGCGGTGACCGACATCTCCTCCATCGCCAGCAGCCGCAACGCCGTGCCCGACCGTTGTGAGTTGATTATTGACCGACGGCTGACACTGGGGGAGAACGAGACGAAAGCGCTGGCCGAGGTGCAGCGGGTCATCGCCCGCGAGGGTGTGCGCGCGGAGGTGGAGGTGACCGAGTACCACGCCGTCAGTTACACCGGCTACACTTGTGACGCTCGCGAGTTCTACCCCGCCTGGGTAATGCCGGAGGATCATCCGCTGGTGACGGCCGCCGTGCGTGCCGTGCGGGCCCAGTTGAAGCGCCGGCCCCAGGTGGGCCGTTGGGACTTCTCGACCGAGGGGGTCTATACAGCGGGTGTGGCTGACATCCCCACCGTGGGGTTTGGGCCGGGCGACCCCCACCATGCACATACCGCCGACGAGTACGTGCGGCTGTCTGACGTCTACGCCGCCACGGAGGTGTACGCGCGGCTGGCGGCGGGACTGCTAGGATAAGGTGCGACGCACTTCTCAAGTGCGTCGCACCTCAGATAAGGAGGCCACATCATCGGCAACCGGCTGGAACAGCACCTGAACCAGGAGGACACAGCGACGTGAGCCAGGGGCTACGAATTGCCCGAGAGATCGGCCAGGCCCTGGCGGAGGGTGCGCCGGTGGTGGCGTTGGAATCGGCGCTCATCACCCACGGCTTTGCACCCCCGGCAAATCTGGAGGTGGCCCGGCGGATGGAGGCGACGGTGCGCGAGCAGAGAGCGCTACCAGCCACCATCGCCGTGCTGGAAGGCAGGGCGAGGATAGGGCTCTCTGACGAGGAACTGGCGCGGCTGGCCTCCGACCGGACGGCCCGCAAGGCCAGCCTGCGCGACCTGCCGCCTGTGTTGGTACAGGGCGCAAGTGGCGGCACGACCGTCGCCGCGACGATGCACCTGGCCCACTGCGCTTCCATCCGCGTCTTTGCTACCGGCGGCATCGGGGGTGTGCACCGGGGCCATCCCGAGGATGTCTCGGCCGATCTCCTCGCGCTGGCCTCCATTCCTATCATCGTCGTCTGCGCTGGGGCCAAGGCCATCCTCGACCTGCCACGCACGCTGGAGTACCTGGAGACCCATGGCGTGCCGGTGATCGGCTACCGTACCGGGGAGTTCCCCGCCTTCTACAGCCGTCACTCGGGACTGAGGGTGGATGCGCGGGTCGAGACACCGGAGGAGGTGGCGCAGATGGCGCGGGCGCGGGCAGAACTGGGCCTGTCGGCGGCGCTCCTGATCTGTGTCCCCGTCCCCGAGGTGGACGAACTACCGGCCGGCGAGGCCGAGGCGGCCATCGCGCAGGCGGTGGAGGAGGCGGAGTCGGCCGGCGTGGGCGGCAAGGCACTGACGCCGTTTCTGCTGGCCCGGCTGGTCGAACTGACCGGTGGTCGCGCCCGCCGCGCCAACGAGGCGCTGCTGCTCAACAACGCCCGCGTGGCAGCCTGCATCGCGCGGGCTTTGAAGGAGGTATCCCATGTGTAACTCAAGACTCTTTCGCACTGTCGAAGCAACCGCTGTACTGCTCTTCCTCGTCCAGGCCGTGCGCGTCCTCTTCTCCGTCCTCTTCGGCCTCATCTACGACGCCATCTTCTCCGAGACGCTGGCTTTCAGCACGCTGGGTCTCGTTATGCTCTTCGTCATCGCGGCGTTTGTGACGCCGCTCGCGGCCCCGCGCCTCCATTGTAAACATCGGAGTGCGCTACTGCTCGCCACGGCCCTCGTCGCCGCGCTGGCCCGCATCCCGCTGACGATCAACCTGCTAGCGGTGCGGCTCTGGAGCAGCATCCTCATCGTCGGAATGACGGGGGTGTATGCCGTGACGCTGCTGCGCGAGCGGCCTCGCGTCTTCCCGACCTCCCTGCTGCTGGCCTTCGCTGCCGACCAGTCTCTCCGCGCCGCGGGCAATACCTATGACGTCGGGCTGCGCGATTGGTGGCTGCCGGTGCAGGCACTGCTTTCGCTGGCGACGTGCGTCGTGGCCTGGCTGGCCTTCTCCCGTTCCCAGGACGAATCCCCAGCCGAGGAGGGTATCGGCATTGCGGGCGGTCTGGCTGTGGGGGCACTGCTGTTCCTTGAGACCTCGTTGCTGGGCTTCCCCAACGCGGTGGTCCGTTGGAGCGGCGTAGACTACGGTGTCGTCGCACCGCTCTTGATGGCGATCACGCTCCTACCGCTGATGCCCGGCGTCCGTCAAGCGAAGGCCCGGCTCCTGGGCGGGCCCTTCGGCTGGGCTCAGGGCAAGCGGCTGGGTGGTCTGGGACTGTTCTTTCTGGCACTGGCCGGGTTGGTGGCAGGGAAGCAGGCCGGTGGAGCCATCGCTGCCCTCGGCCTGCTGCTGGCCCAGTTCCTTGTCCTGATACCGCTCTTGGACGTTGTCGGCCCCCGCCGCAGCGGTCGGACGGGACTGGCATTGGCGCTGGGGATGGTGCTGTTTCTGGTCCTCAACTTCGCGCTGGCCTTCACCTTCACCTATCCCTACACCATCCTGGCCTTTCGCGGTATGGGACTGTACGTTTTCCTGATCGCCGCCGCCGTCGCCTGCCTTCCCGCCCTCCGCCTCTTCACCTCTCAACCAGTATCCAGTAACCAGCATCTAGCAACCTGGACTTGGCTGTCTGCCGCCCTGGTGGTGCTCCTGGCCACAGTCTTCGCCTGGCCCCCCACGCTCAATCTGAAGGAAACCGGCCCCATCCGGGTCGGCACCTACAACATACACTATGGCTACAACACCTCCTGGCAACTTAACCTGGAGGCGCAGGCTCGCACCATCGAAGAGAGCGGCGCCGACATCGTGGTGTTGCAGGAGGTGGACGCCTGCCGCATCACCAGTTATGGCGTGGACGACGCGCTATGGCTGGCGCGCCGATTAGGAATGCAGGAGATCTATGGCCCAGCGCTGGAGGGACTCTCCGGCATCGCGCTTCTGACCCGCTTTCCCATCGCCGAAGCCGACACCCGGCTGCTGACCAGTCAGTTGGAGCAGACCTCCATCGTGCACGCCCGCATGACGGTCGGCGACCGGCCGCTGGATGGTTACGGCATCTGGATGGGGCTGGATCCGGAGGAGCGGGCACGCCAGTTGGACGACGCGCTGGCCTACATCGGCGCGGCCTCTCCGGCCGTCTTTGGCGGCGACTTCAACTCGACCCCCGATTCGCCCATCTACGCCCTCATCCAGGCCGCCGGTTTCGATGATCCCTTCATCGTTGGCGGCTTCGACCCAGCCCCCACCTCCCCGGCTATCGAGCCCGACGAGCGCATTGATTTCGTCTGGGCGCGGGGGCTGGATGTGAGGGATGGTCAGGTGCTCGATTCGCTGGCATCCGACCACCGCTGCGTCGTGGTCGAACTGGCGCTGCCGTGATCGCTCGTGTGAGTGATCTGCGGGGTTTGTGACTGCGCCAGACGGCAGCGTTCGCTGGTCGCCCATTTGTCCTGCTCGCCCTGTTGTGCTACAATCCCTATCAGGATCAAAAAGCCACGAGGCTTGCCCAGGGCCCGAGTCAGTGGCCAGGGTAGGTGCCAACGAATATGCCCTGGTAAGGTACATTCCAGCCAGCACAAGGCCCGCCCAATGCGGATGTCACGCAGATAGGGCGGCGGGTGGTGGAGGTGCGCGTTGGCGTCACCCGCATCGAGCGCATCCGCGTGTGGGACGCCTGCACCAGCACCAACTACCGGCGCGTCGCCGGCGGCCACAACCCCCGCCCCACCAAGCCGGAACGGTTGCGCAACCGTTTCTTCTGCAAGTTCTGCTACTATCCGGAGGACTTCGGCCCCCTGGGCTGCGTGGGATGCGGGCGGTGTATCGTCTCCTGCCCGGTGGATGTTGACATCACCGAGGTGTTGAGGGATGTGGCGGGGCGGTGAGGTGTCCACGGCCACGAGTACAATCAGGGAATTTGATCAAGAATCGAAGCAGTTACTGAGGCACACCGTGATCTTGTTGTCGGCCAACCCCTGCTGTAGTGCTCCTATCGCAAGTCTCCGACTTGTAGTGATGATTTAGGAAGGGAAATGCACATGGATACCAAATTGATACTGGAGTCTCTTGATAAAACAGATGCTATGGAAGACCTTCTCCTGACCGGCGCTCCGTTTGTGGGGCCAGGGGCCGTGATTTCCAACAATCTGGAGTGGTCTACAGAATTCAACAAGGGCAGAGCTTTGTTTCTGAGAGGCGACTACGAGTCTGCAGCTCAAACATTTCGTGAACTTGACGAGGCTTTGCCGCAGCATGACAGAATTCTTACACCGTCGAAAATCAACGAGACCTTCTGCTGGTTGGAACTCGGTGAGTTTGCCAAGTACATAGAGCAATACGAACCTTTGATGAAAAGAGGTCGAGTATATGGGCTCGTGCTATGGAAGCTCGCCTTGGCTTTTCACCGCACAGGGGACATGGTTAGTGCTGAATCTTGCCTGAGACAGTGGGTCAGGTCTCCCGCACTGCAATTTCTTGCAAGAGGGTATCTGCTGAATTCCCTGCTACAGGTCCGCAACCGCAAGATGGATGAAGCCATCACGCATTTCGACCATGCCTGGAGAACAGACGAGGACTTTTGCAAACGTACAATAGTGCAGTATCTTGGGGCCGAGGTAGGAGAAGCGTTGCTTAAGGGTGTGGCTCTGGTTGAACCTCTTGTGAAAGAGGAGCTTCGGGTAGTTGCTAGGGAAGAAGTCATATCGACTTTGGAACGACTTTTGATCCCCCGTGGTCTCGGCAAATATCCCCAGGCACGTCACCAGCTAAGCGAATTTGAATATCAAGCGGGTTACATTGCAGCTTTGGAGCGATTTGGCGACGGCGATGTTGACGAAGCCTTGAGGCTGATAGATAGTCTTCTGAAGGGTTCCCAAGAAAAACCTGTGCTATTGTGGGCTAAGGCAGCTTACCTAGCAGCAAAACGGGAATGGAAGAATAGCATGAATCTTATTGAAGATCAATTGGACGATCCAAGCGTTCCTGGAGGCGTGTTTTGGAATGCTGCATGTACCTATTTCAATCTGGTCGACTATCCCTCAGCACTGGATACGATTTCCCGATGTACGGAGAGCGAATATCGAACTTCAGGTGTTGCTTGGTTGACACGCGGGCTATTGGCTCATGTTTGTGGAAATATCGTCATCCGCAACAATAGTATTAGGGAAGCTATAAAGACTTCCCCCCAACAATTAGTCTATTATGTTGGAATTCTAAAGCAGATTGGAGCTGATATTGAAGGACTGCCAAAGGCAGAGGAAAGGGTTGCAGGGGTTTCGGTAGAGGACGAGGAACTAGTTACGCGATATGAAGAACTTGCGAAGAGAACTCGCAGGCTTCTAGATAGTATGGAGTTTAGTAAACGTAGACTGCGACTTGCGGAACAGTTTGCTCAGTTTGCTCCGGCGAGCATCGCAGACCTTGCTGAAGTAAAAGACACTACCTTTCGTCCAATCCTATTGCCAACATGCCCAGCACAGTTGTATGACTACAAGGAAGTCTTTCTTTCTGGTGTTGATGCCTTCCGAAGGGAAGCATACGAGGAAGCGAGTGAGAAGTTTGCAGACCTCTACGTGAAGGCAGATCGAAACTATACTGTTGCGGTCAACCTTGTAGCATCTCTGATACTTAGTGAAAGGTACTCTCGCGCTGTAGATGTATTATTAGACGCAATACAGCGAAGGGAGGTTGGTGGAGCCAACGCAATCCGGAATCTTATCTCAGCTCTTATGAGGTCAAACAACCTAAAAGATGCATTCCCATGGTTTGGCAAACTCTTAGAAGTCTCAAATGAGGAGTATTTCAACTTTGTTCAAATGGCTTATGTTGCGCATCTGCTGGGGCGTAAGGAGGATGTGGCTACAGCACTTTACAACGCCTGCACTGTCAACTTGACCGAGCCGTCTATTCGTTTGAAAGGCGCGGCCGTAAAGGCATGTTTGAAAGTCAAGGACAACGATAGAGCATTTGCGCTGCTCAGGTATTTTGCAAAAGAAGGGCCGCTTCCTTATGTCGTAGCAGGTGCGACAAGACCCCGAGTCCCAGCATACCAATGCAAGGGTTACTTGGTTATGAAGCGTGAGCATGAGTATTTTCGCCGTAGGAGAGACAAAAGGGCTGCGCTTGCATACTTTGGGGAAGTGCTTCAGGCCAGGGAAGCGGACTACGGTGCTTTGGTTGACAGGGGCACTGTAGATGAGTTGTTTAATGCACTCAGATTTTACGGTGAGAGTCTGCTCTGGAACGAGGAACTTGATAGAGCTCATGACGCTTTAAGCCAGGCGCTGGGTATTTTGGTAGATCATTCGGGGTACTATGCACCCAAGCAATTGTCAATAAGATACCACGCGCTCACCGAGATTTATTTCAACCGTGAACACTACTTCTGGGCACGTGAGCTTTGTGAGAGAGGTCTGGAAGCTGATGGGGACAATAGAGGTCTGCTAAGACTCCACGGCCAAATCAAACAGAGGATCGGGCGAATTCCGGAAAGATCGCGAGAGGCGCTGAGAGAACTGGCCGAACTGCCCATAAGCCGGATCGAGAAGGCCGGAGATTTTCTCGAAGTTCTGCCGAAAGTCAGTCAGATTGTTCAGCCGCTATCCCAAGACTTTCCAGCTTCGAGGGAAGTGGTTGGAGATCTAGTAGGGCTTATAAATGCTGTGCTCGGCATCGAGACTGTCCCGCTCGTTGACAGAAATCAGGAGATTTCGAGATTAAGAGAGACGGCGAGCAGGATCGAAGGGGATCTGCCATTGTATCTGCCAAAGGCTTCTATCTCAGCACTACTACCAGTCCTCAAAGGCATAAGTAAGACGTTGGGTGAAGTTCAGGCAAAATCAATCTGCCCAGAGTTTACTTTCGCAGTGGAACCGGCAAGCTACTATCGAGAGAACGAGGCCTCGCTGGTGTACAAGCTGAAAAACACAGGGCGCGCGGACATACGCGAACTACGAATCACAATGGAGAGTGAGGCACCTCACAGATGGGTGCCAGTGTTGGAGGAGCACTCCCTTGACGTAGTGAGAAAAGATGAACTATTCTGGGTAGATTGGCCAGTTCATCTGGAACAACCACCTGAGCCCGAGATGGGGATCATGCCAAAGGTCATGTTGCGCTTCACTGGTGGCAGCCTTAGAGGGGAGTTTGTCGAGCAAACGATCTCCGATCAAGACACAAAGCTGCTACCATTCATTGACATAAACGTGGACTATCCTGTGATCGCGCTCAAGCCCGAGGAGGACAACAAACTATATGGCCGTGAAAACTTGCTCAGAATACTGAAGAACTCGTTCACCAGCTCCGGCCAGACGCGAATTCCTTTCATGGAGGGTGTACGCAAGGTTGGCAAGACTTCCATATTCTATTTTCTTGCAGCACGTATAGGTGACAATCTGCTGCCAGTGTACGTCAACCTGTATACTACGTGGACTAACCCGTTCCAACTGCTTGCCAAGTGCGTCAGTGATGCGGTTGCCTTGAGAATCGGCGTGGAATCAGGCGATGTGGACCGAATAGCTACGAGAGATGACTTTGACCGATTTCTGACGAACATAATACGGAGAACAGGCATCAGGCGTGTTGTACTGCTTCTGGATGAATTTCATGCGGTCATTGATCGCATAGAAAAGGGCTCTCTTCCAAGCGAATTTCTTGGGGATTTGAGAGACATGTACATGAGTCGTAGCCAGAAAATTTCCGTCGCATTTGCCGATTGGTATTTGATAGATGAGCTCAAGGCGCGTGTTCCTGCTCAGCTTTGGGCAGACTTGGCCCGAGAGCCAGTCAGTTTCCTCAACGAGTTAGATGCCCGGGAAGCAATCTTAGCGCCAGCAACAGGTTCACCTCTCCGTTTTGAAAGGGATGTCATTTCGAGTATCTATTATTACACAAATGGATATCCCTGGCACATTCAGTGGATCTGCTCTGAATTAGTGAACCACTTGAACATCCAAAAGAGGTACGTTGCCATACCTCAAGATATTAATCTCATGGCCAGAAGGCTATGGAGGGAAGACAGGCTGTTTAATGAAGGCGTATGTCGGCCTGAAAGACTCACCAAGGACAGCCAGTGTGTTATATATGGGATGCTTGAGATCCTGCAGGAGTCTAAGCAGGACATTTGTACCTGGTTTAGCAGAGATATAGTGGTGAACTTGAGACTGTCGGTAGACGTAAAGGGCGAGGTCTCCGGGCTGACACAGTTGGAAATTCTTCAAGAGCATGACGATGGACAGCAGATGCGATTTTGCAGCCCCCTTCATGCCCTATGGTTTGAGACAAAACGTCAAAAGGGCGCTGACATTCACGGTGAATCGCTAGAGGAAACAACGTGGGGTGACCACGGCTCTTCACTAATGGCGATACCAGAAAACCCAGCTTCAGAAATCCGTCGTAAATGTGATTACCTTAAGGACCTCAAGAGTCGACTCCGTCAAGCATTGGATGATGAACATCAGGCATTCAAGAATGTTGAGATGCCAGAGGAGTGGGCAAATGCTTCTATAGTCGTTCGCACACGAGATGCCTGGAGCGTCCTTATTAAAGCCCTCCGTGATCTTTTTATAGAAGATATGAGGTCACGACTTGACTCATGGGATGATAGGCGGAAGTATCCAGACCTGAACAAACAACTGCATTCTATACGCCTGCGCCGCAACTTTGTTGAGCACCCAGACTCTGTGGAGGGTAAGGATGAAGAAGAACGATGCTGCTCAGAAGACATAGGCAAGCGCTTCCCAACATCCGCTGATGATTGGCTGATCTTGCAGATGAAGGTTCTGGATGGATTGACAAAGGCACTTGAGGTTACCATTGAACAAGTTGCTAGGACATAGTGCTCTAATCGCTAACCCCATGCGCCGGTACCTGGGCCGGCTGGCCGGGGTCAAGGGTTAGAATCACTGAATTCATTGAGTCCACTGACACCACTGATTCAGTGTCATCATCCTCCTCAGTGCTTCAGTGATTCCAGGGGGTAGGGCGGGCTTTGCCAGCGGGTGGCTGTTAGATGACAATGCTCAACCCTTCCAAGCAGAGGACAGGAGTGCAGTATCTATGACCGATCATGCTGACTTGACAATCGAAGCGTTTGTAATTCTCCGTGAGCATTTCTTTAGCCAGAACGGCACGCCAAGACCATTTCCGCTGCGAGAAAAGCGAAACACACAGGATAATCCACTGGATGAGTACATCTGTGGCGTGTTGGGTCATCATCTACAGGATAGCGAATGTGTGCCCTCTCCTGGCCCGTTAATAAGCCCTGACCTGGCGCTGCTCCGTCCAGATTGGTGCAACGGTGTTCCCAGGGTAGCCTTGCGGGACGACTTGACGAGAGTTGTTGGGATCGAAATCAAGAAACTGGAGCGTACCAGGTCAGGTTCAGTGGCGAGACGATCCGGCCTCGACTACAACACGACACCTCCTTGTGGGACGATTCGCGTGTACGATGCGAATGACAATCCGCTCGACATACGCGGTTTCTATCTCTTCGTCTGTCAGGAGCAGGAGACAGGCGCAGAGAACACCTACCAACTCAGTGCTCTGGCGCTCTGCGATGGCAATATGCTGAATGAGACTTTGACCTATATCTCTCAGCCGTCGGCCAACGGGAAAAGGAAATCGGCCTCGGCACGTATGGAAACGGAGCGAACAGGCACAGGCCGATGTTCATTTTCGCTAATCCGCTTGGTACGCCCGAACTGGACAACGCAGCCACCCTTGTCCATCCAGATTCGACTCTGGCAAAATCTGGAACTGGTTTGCAAATGGCCTACCGACTGATCCGAACGGCCAAGAATGGAGAGCGGGGTTTCTATTGCTACCGCTTGGCTGCGGATGTTGGAGCAAGCCACTCCATAACCGACTTGAGGAATCCTTTTCCTACACCATCATCCCGCAGTACCCGCACACAAAGTAGAGGCAGGTTCAGGCTACCGATTGAGCCCTTGCAATATGACGAGGTTGAGCAATGAACACCTTGACGCACAAAGTAGCTGAGGTGCGTCCCGTTTACGCCCGTGGCGACCCGCCCAAACAGCGAAAAGCCATTGAGCAGTCCTTTCCATTCGTGGAAATCAGCGAGGTCGCTGAGCGTGCATCGTGGCGTAAGGATGTTTACCAACCTGTTTACTACATTCACAAGTGGTGGGCCAGGCGCCTCAGTTGTGTATTTCGTGCCATTGTGTTGGGAGCCTGTGCGCCTGCGGGAGGCGCTACTGACAGAGGGTCAGATGGTGTCCTCGACCTGTTCTACAAACCTGTCCGGTTTCCAGACACACTTATCTACGATCCATTTATGGGCAGTGGGACGACCGTCGGGGAAGCGCACAAACCAGGATGCCGTGTCATTGGGCGGGACATCAATCCGGTTTCCTACTTCGTCGTCAAGAATGCGTTGAGCACGCACGACGTCTCTGAGGTGCGGCGGACTTTCGAGGCGATTGAAAGGGACGTGAGTCGCAAAATCAAGTCGTACTACAAAGCACGGACTGAGCAGTACGGTCTCGTGGACGTGCTCTATTACTTTTGGGTGAAATTCGTCCCCTGTCCCCGCTGCGGCGCGCAGGTTGATTTGTTCAACAGCCGCATCTTTGCCAAGAACGCTTGCCCAACCAGACACCCAGAGGCAAAATCTCTCTGCCCTGTCTGCGAGGCGATTAATTCCATAATGGTACATCAGACAGAAGTCAAGTGTGACCAATGTGACACATCTTACAACCCCCAGGAAGGTTCAACCGGTAGGACAAGTGCCACGTGCCCCGATTGTCAATGCACGTTCCCAATCATTGAAGCCGTAAGGGCCCTGGATCATCCACCGCATCACCGTATGTACGCCAAAGTGATTCTCAATCCCGACGGGGGCAAAGAATATCTCCCTATTGACGAATACGATCAGGCGCTCTACAGGAAAGCATCCACGGAACTCCGAACGGGCAACTTTGCCTATCCTCAGGTGGCGATTGAACCGGGCTACAATACAGATCAAGTGCTGAATTACAATTACACCCACTGGCATCAGATGTTCAACGACCGCCAACTGCTATGCTTGAGCATTCTGAGCGAGCGGATTCGTGATGTCGAACAAGGCTCTCTTCGCGCTCTGTTCGCCTGCCTGCTGTCGGGATGTCTCGAGTTTAACAGCATGTTCTGCTCCTTCAAGGGAGAGGGTACGGGAGCGGTGCGACACACCTTTTCCCATCACATTCTGAAACCCGAGCGCACGCCGTTGGAAGCAAACCTATGGGGAACGCCTGAATCTTCGGGGTCGTTCTCGACCTTGTTCGAGCGACGTATTCTTCGAGCCCTCGATTACAAGGACAACCCTTTTGAATTGAAACTCTCTGATAGGGTGAATGGGAAAAGACAGAGCAGGAAGGTGTTCAACATTAACCGGAAGATGGGAGGCGAGATAGCGTCAACTTACGACGACTTTCAAAGGGACGGCTTTGACATCTATCTGTCGTGTGGAAGTTCCAGCCAGACGGATATTGAGGATGGTGTCGTTGATGCCGTCATAACGGATCCGCCATTCTTTGACAATGTGCACTATTCCCAGTTGGCCGATTTCTTTTATGTCTGGATACGAGAGATGATGAGTCGTGAAGGGATCTTTCAAGCAGAAACCACACGCTTAACTGAGGAAGTCCAACAAACAGACCCTCGACGTTTCACGGACAACCTGATCGCCGTATTCAGAGACTGCCACCGAGTGCTGAAAGATGATGGGCTGCTCATCTTTACTTATCATCACTCACGACCAGAAGGCTGGTCTGCAGTCCTGGAAGCCATCCACGAAGCGGGATTTTACATCGAAGCCACTCATCCCGTCAAATCAGAAATGTCGGCAGCGATACCGAAACAGCAGGCCAAAAGCCCGATAGACATTGACATCATCATCGTTGGGCGAAAACTCGCTTTGATAGATCCCTTCTTGGAGGTTCCACTAGACCTGCTCAGCGAGTGTATTGAGGAAACCCGTGAGATTGTTGAAGCGTTCAACAGATCGGACAGAAAGTTGAGCCGTAGCGATGTAACCGTCATCATGATGGCCCGCTTGATAACAACTTTGTCCCGAACACGCGATCTAGAAAAGATTCTCGGTTACTTGAGTTCTGTCGAAAGGGAGACAGGTGTGGTCGTTGGAAGAATCTGGAAACAGCAGCATCCGAGAGACATACTCTTGGAAGAACGGCAGATGAGACTCTTTTGAGTTGAAGACAAGACAAGGAGAAGCACAATGACCGAATCACAAGTAGCGCCGTATGGTTCTTGGAAGTCGCCCATCACCTCAGACCTGATCGCCTCTGCCACCATCAGGATTGGGCAGATCATGCTCGACGGCGAGGACATCTACTGGACCGAGATGCGCCCGGCGGAGGGCGGACGATACGTCGTCGTGCGACGGACCCCGGATGGGCGGACGACCGACGTCACGCCATCCCCCTTCAACGCCCGAACGCGGGTGCACGAGTACGGCGGCGGCTCCTTCGTCGTCGCCGACGGCACGGTCTACTTCTCGAACTTCGCCGACCAGCGGCTCTACCGCCAGGACCCTGGCGCCGAGCCGCGACCGATCACCCCTGAGGTAGACCTGCGCTATGCAGACGGCGTCGTTGACCACCGCCGGGGCCGGATCATCTGCATACGCGAAGACCACACCGACCCCGACCGTGAACCGGTCAATGCGATCGTGGGTCTTGATCTCGCGGGCAACGAGGGCAACGATGGCGGCCAGGTGCTCGTGTCCGGGAACGACTTTTACTCGTCGCCATGCCTCAGCCCCGATGGGTCTCGCCTGGCGTGGCTCACCTGGAACCATCCGAATATGCCGTGGGATGGCACCGAACTGTGGGTCGGCGAGTTGAGGGCAGATGGCTCGTTGGGTCGGACTGAGCGCGTTGCAGGCGGCGTAGCTGAATCCATCTTCCAGCCAGAATGGTCGCCGGACGGCATCCTGTACTTCGTCTCTGATCGGACCGGCTGGTGGAATCTTTACCGCTGGTGCGACGGGCGCGTCGAGCATGTCTTCGAGATGGGGGCCGAGTTCGGAAGGCCCCAGTGGGTCTTCGGCATGTCCACCTACGCCTTCGAGTCGGCTGAGCGCATCGTCTGCGCCTACACTGAGCGGGGGACGTGGAGACTGGCGAGCCTCAATGCGGCGACGGGCGAACTCGAGTTGGTAGAGAACCCTTATTCAGAGATCGAGTACATCCGAGCGGCACCTGGTTGCGCCGTGTTCGTGGCGGGCTCACCAACGGAGCCGACGTCCATCGTCCGGCTTGATCTTGCCACACGGCAGTTCGAGGTACTGCGCCGCTCAAGCGAGATCGTGGTTGACCCCGGGTATCTGTCGCTGCCACAACCGATCGAGTTCCCGACCGAGCATGGATTGACTGCCCATGCCTTCTTTTATCCGCCCAAGAACCGTGACTACGCCGCTCCACCCGGCGAGCGGCCGCCCCTCATCGTCATCATCCACGGCGGGCCGACATCGGCTGCCTCCAGCGCGCTCAGCCTGGGGATTCAGTATTGGACCAGCCGAGGGATTGCCGTCCTGGACGTGAACTACGGAGGCAGCACTGGCTATGGGCGGGCGTACCGCCAAAGGCTCCAGGGCCAGTGGGGTGTCGTTGACGTGGACGACTGCGTGAACGGCGCGCGCTCTCTCGTCGAACGTGGTGAGGTTGACGGCGAACGGCTGATCATTCGTGGCGGGAGTGCTGGCGGCTACACGACGCTCTGCGCATTGACCTTCCGCAACGTCTTCAAGGTTGGCGCAAGTTACTTCGGGCTCAGCGAACTAGAAGTATTTGCAGAGGAGACGCACAAGTTTGAGTCGCGCTACCTGGATCGACTGGTCGGTCCCTACCCCGAGCGGCGCGACCTCTACCGGGAACGCTCGCCGATCAACTTTGTCGAGCACCTCTCGTGTCCGGTGATTTTCTTCCAGGGTCTTGAGGACAAAATTGTCCCGCCCAACCAGGCCGAGTTGATGGTCGAGGCGCTGCGCGCGAAGGGGGTGCCGGTCGCGTATCTCCCGTTCGAGGGTGAGCAGCACGGTTTCCGTCGCGCCGAGAACATCAAGCGTGCCCTTGATAGTGAACTCTACTTTTACTCGCGCATCTTCGGCTTCGATCTCGCCGACACTGTGGAGCCGGTGCCCATCGAGAACCTTGGGGCGTGAGGCGTGAAACGTGAAACGTGATGCGTGTTGTACATTACGTGAGACTTGTCTTCACGTTTCACGCTTTGCGTTTTCCCCTTCCCCCTTTGGCTCTCTCAGTGTACAATAGGGTTACCATGCGCATCCGCTATCTCAGCCTGACCAACTTCCGCAACTACGCACGGCTGGAACTGACACTGCCTGAGCGGCCGCTGCTTCTCTACGGCGCGAATGCCCAAGGCAAGACCAGCCTGCTGGAGGCGATCTACCTCCTCGCCACCGGTTCCTCGCCCCTGACCTCGCTCGACCGTCAATTGATCAAGTGGGAGGCTGAGGTGGAAGGATTGCCCTACGCCCGCGTGTGGGCCGAGGTCGTGCGCCGTGACCGTGTCCAGGAGGTAGAGATTGTCCTGCAGAAGAAGCCGCTGGCGAATGGCACGGTCCGGCTGCAAAAGACGATTCGCGTGGACCGGGCGCGCAAGCGCCGCGCCGACCTGGCCGGGCGGCTGAATGTCGTGCTGTTCATGCCGCAGGACGTGGAATTGGTCGCCGGTCCGCCCGCCGCCCGCCGTCGTTACCTGGACGACACATTGTGTCAGGTGGATGGAGCCTACTGTGCGGCACTGGAGCGTTATAGCGAGGCACTGCGTCAGCGCAACGCCGCGCTGCGGCACCTGCGCGATGAGAGAGGCGACCCGGCCCAACTGATCCCCTTCGAGGAGGTGCTGGCCCGCGAGGGGGTCGTTGTGGCCAATGGTCGCCGCGAACTGGTGGCCGCGCTCTCGCAACACGCCGGCTGCATCCACCAACAACTCACCGGCGGAGCGGAGTGGCTACGGCTGGAGTATCACCCCAACTTTGACCCTGCCGCGCCGCCTGCGCTGAAGTACCAGATGGGGCTGGGTCTGCAGCCCTACCAGGGCCCTCCGCTGGGGGTTGGAGCCGAGGAGTTGGTGGTGGCCTTCCGACAGGCGCTCCTGGCGCGGCGGGCGGATGAGATCGCGCGTGGGACGACACTCACCGGCCCCCACCGGGATGAAATGCGCTTCGTTGCTGGCAGCCCTGCCCAGGGCACGCACGAGGTGGACCTGGGCACCTATGGCTCGCGGGGGCAGCAGCGCACGGCGGTGCTGGCGCTCAAACTGGCGGAACTTACGTTCCTGCGGGAGCGGACGGGGGAGGCACCGGTGCTCCTGCTCGACGAGGTGCTGGCCGAACTGGACGTAGCCCGTCGGCGCTACTTCCTGGGCCAGGTGGACAGCGTCGAGCAGGCGTTACTCACCGCCACCGACTCCGGCATGTTCGATGCCGAGTTTCGTGAGCGGGCCGTGCTATGGGAGGTGCAAGGGGGAATCGTGAGAGGCGAGTAATGAGTAAACGAGTAGATGAGTGAGTGGGGAGCACTGCCTGCCCACGCCTCATCTACTTAATTCCTCGTCTACTTGTCTACTTGCACTTCCCCGCAACGGCCGCTTTTGGGGCACGCCCGGCCGGCGGGGGTACTTCTCCGGTGTGGCGGCTACTTTGTCTACCACCACCAGGTGGCGCGTTTCGGCCAGCCCGCGTAGTTCTACAGGCATCAGTTGCCGCACCCGTCCTCCTAGCGTGACGATGGCTGCATCGGCTCCGTGCACCTCAGCGGCGGCCCCTTCTCCCTTTTGCGCCAGCATCGCGCCTCCCACCCGTACCAATGGCAGCAGACACTCCGCCAGCGCTGGCATCTCCGCCACGGCGCGGGCCAGCGCCCAGTCGTACCGTTCGCGGTGGGCCGGGTTGCGCCCCAACTCCTCCGCCCGCCCGTGGGTTACCTCGACCTTCTTCAATCCCAGCGCCTGCACGGTGTGCTTCAGGAAGGCCACTTTCTTACCCGTAGCCTCCAGCAGCGTCAGTCGTATCCCTGGGCAGACGATCTTGAGCGGCAATCCTGGAAACCCGCCCCCCGTGCCCACGTCAATCGTCCGAGCCCCGGCCGCCAGTTCTGCCCAGGGTAGTGCCTTGAGACAGGAGAGGGAGTCGAGAAAGTGGCGTACCAGCACTCCTTCCCAGTCGGTGATGGCGGTCAGGTTGAAGCGTTGATTCCAGGCTACCAGTTCCCGGTGATATGTCTCAAAGGCGGACAGGTGGTGGTCAGCGAGCGTGACGCCCAGTCCACGTGCGCCTGTGACTAGCAGTTCCATTGATTGTTGGTTCTTGGGCTTCGGGGGTTGGGCTTTGTGGTTTGTCATTTGTTCATTATATCACGTTCTGTCGATCAGCGCACATCGGGGCGTTAGAGCGTGCACGATGAGAGGTCTGACTTGCCTTTGTCTCTAGTTTTGCTATAATATGGTCACTGTACCGGGCAGGTGGCTGGTTTCACATCTAGCGAAGGGAGGTGAGCGTATAACGGAAGTGTCCCTGTTATGTCCATCAGTGAGTGACAAACCCAACTCTGTTACCCAACCTAATTAACTAGGAGGAGAACCAAAATGCGTAAGTTACTCTTGGCAAGTATGAGTCTATTGATCGTCGTGACACTGCTCGCTGCCTGTGGTCCCCAGCCGACTGAGGCTCCTACGGAGGCCCCGGCCGAGGTCTTCAAGGCTGGCATGGTCACCGACGTAGGCGGCATTGACGACAAGTCCTTCAACGCTACCTCGTGGCACGGCATGGAACTGGCCGAGGAGGAGTTGGGGGTGGAGGTCGCCTATCTGGAATCGCAGCAACAGACTGACTATGCGGTCAACATCACCCAGTTCCTGGATCAGGACTACGACACGATCATCACCGTCGGTTTCCTGTTGGGGGAGGACACGGCGACGTTTGCTGAGCAGAATCCTGACACGAACTTCGCCATCGTGGACTTCGCCTACGACCCGATCATCCCCAATGTCCTGGGCCTGACCTTCGCGACCGACGAGGCAGCCTTCCTGGCCGGGTACCTGGCGGCAGGGATGAGTCAGACCGGCAAGGTGGGCACCTTCGGCGGCATCGAGATTCCAACCGTCACCATCTTTATGACCGGCTACAAGGCTGGCGTGGAGTACTACAACGAGCAGCACGGGACCGATGTCGAAGTGCTGGGAATGAGTACCTTCGTCGGCAACTTCGAGTCCACTGATGACGGTCGCCGCGTGGCGGAGGATCTGATCGCCGAGGGTGCGGACATCATCATGCCGGTGGCTGGGCCGGTGGGGTTGGGCACCGCTGCTGCGATCAAGGAGAATCCCGGCACGATGCTCATCTGGGTGGACACCGACGGGTGCGTCTCTAACCCGGATTACTGCGACGTCACCCTGACCAGCGTTATGAAGAACATGGACATGGCGGTGCTGGACGCCATCCGGGCGGGCGTGGAAGGCACCTTCGAGGGCGGCTTCTACGTCGGCACGTTGGACAACAACGGGGTGGGCATCGCCGACTTCCACGAGTTCGAGGACGACGTGCCAGCGGAGTTGGCGGCCGAACTGGAGGAGATCGAGCAGGGGATCATTGACGGTACCATCGAAACTGGTCAGTAGCATGTGACCGGACGGGGTCTGTTGGCGGTGACGGGCCAGCCCCGTCACCGCTCCCACCACATCTCGCGAGGAGGCGGCAATGGCCCCTGTTCTGGAACTGCGCGGCATCACTAAGGCTTTCCCCGGCGTCCTGGCGAACGACCGCATTGACCTGACCCTGGAGGCGGGTGAGATCCATGCCCTCCTGGGCGAGAACGGGGCAGGCAAGACCACGTTGATGAACGTCCTCTACGGCCTCTACGCCCCCGACGATGGGGAGGTTACCATACGAGGCCGGCGTGTGGAGATCCACGAGCCCAATGACGCCATCGCCCAGGGCATCGGCATGGTTCACCAGCACTTCATGCTGGTGCCGGTGCTCACCGTGACAGAGAATGTCATGCTAGGGGTGGAGTCGATCAAGAACGGGATTCTTCTGGATCGGGCCACCGCCGCCCAGCGCATCCGCCAGATATCCGAACAGTACGGGCTGCAGGTGGACCCCGACGCCTACATTAGGACCCTGCCAGTGGGGGTCCAGCAGCGGGTTGAGATCATCAAACTGCTGTACCGGGAAGCGGATATTCTTATCCTGGACGAACCGACGGCGGTCCTCACTCCTCAAGAAGCAGAGGAACTCTTCAAGGTTGTCCGATCGCTGGTGGCGCAGGGCAAGTCGGTGATCTTCATCACCCACAAGTTGAAGGAAGTGATGGCCATCGCCGACCGGATCACCGTCCTGCGCAACGGGCGGGTGGTGGGCACCACCACCCCGGCCCAGACCGACGAGCAACAACTGGCTGCGATGATGGTCGGCCGGGAAGTGCTCCTGCGTGTGGAAAAGGGTCCTGCCAATCCCGGTGAGACGGTGCTGGACGTGGAGAACCTGGAGGTGCTGGACGACCGGGGCAACCTGGCGGTCCGGTCCATTTCCTTCCAGGTGCGGGCTGGCGAGGTGCTGGGAATGGCTGGCGTCCAGGGGAACGGTCAGACGGAGTTGGTGCAGGCGCTGACCGGCCTCCGGTCACCGCTGTCGGGTCAGGTGCACATTCTGGACGCTGACGTCACTGGTGCGTCCCCCCGGCGGGTGCTGGAGCAGAGGGTGGCCCACGTGCCGGAGGACCGCCAGCAGGACGGGCTGGTGCTCAGTTTCCCTGTATCCGACAACCTGGTTCTCAATACTTACTACCTGCCTCCCTTCGCCCGCCTGGGCATACTGGATCAAGAGGCCATCCTGGCGATGGCAGAGAAAGGGACGCGAATGTTCGACGTGCGCACTCCCAGTGTGTTGACGCCGGTCTCTAACCTCTCCGGTGGCAACCAGCAGAAAGTCATCGTCGCTCGTGAGTTCTCCCGCCCCATCCGTCTACTTATCGCTTCCCAGCCCACACGGGGGCTCGACGTGGGATCCATCGAGTATATCCACCGTCGCATCGTCGAGAAGCGTGATGAGGGGTGCGCCATCCTCCTGGTCTCGCCAGAATTGGACGAGGTGATGGGGCTTTCAGACCGCATCGCAGTCATGTACGAGGGGAGAATCATGGACACCCTGCCCGCTGATCAGGTGACCAAAGAGAAGATCGGTCTGCTGATGGCGGGGGTAAAGGAAGTGCGAAAGGAGGCTGCCGGTGCAAGCGTTGCCTGATAAGCCACGGGTAGGTCTGGTCACCGACGTGGGCCGCATCGACGACGGCACCTTCAATCAGCACGCCTACGAGGGGCTGAAGCGGTGCCTGGAGGAGCAGGCCATCGAACTCGATGTCATCCAGACCGAGTCCCAGATGGATTACGAGCGCAATATCCATCAAGTCATTGAGCGTGGGTGCTCCTTTGTCGTCACCATCGGCTCTCGCACAGGGGCGGCGGTGGAGCGGTTGGCGATGCGCTACCCTGCGGTCCAGTTCATCATCGTGGATCACGAGCCATTGCCGGAGAGCCGCAACGTTACTGGGCTGGTCTTCGCCGAGGACCAGGCCGGCTTCCTGGCTGGCGCGTTGGCGGGGCTGGTGACGGAGCGAGGCACGGTGGGCTTCCTGGGCGGGATGGACATTGCGCCGGTGCGCAAGTTTCAGAAGGGATTCGAGCACGGCGTCGCCTTCACCAACCGGCGGGCGAGTGTGGTTCAGGGGTATACTGACTCCTTCACCGACCGGAAGGCAGGAGAGACAGCCGCCGGAGAGTTGGTCGGGCAGGAGGCCGACGTAGTCTTCGCCGCCGGGGGCTTGAGTGGCAGCGCGGCAATCCGGTCCGCGGCTCAGCAAGGTGCCTGGGTCATCGGGGTGGATCAGGACGAGTGGGTGACGACCTTCCAGGATGGGGAGGCCCCCGGCGCGGAGCGATTGCTGACCAGCGCCGTCAAACGAGTGGATCAGGCGGTCTACACTGCCGTCATCCAGGCGGTGCAAGGGAGACTTCAGAGCGGTGCGCTTCGCTTTGACCTGGCGAACGATGGAGTCGGGCTGGCTCCCTACCACTTGGCGGACACCGCCGTCCCCTCCGAGGTGCGGGGTAAGATCCTGGAGGTGGCCGAAGCACTGCGCACCGGCCGCGTCCGCACCCGGGTGGGGCCTCAGGGGGAGGCGCTTCTCGGGGGGTTCTTGCAGCGCCTGATGGCCAGGAACTGGCAGGCGACCCTGATGCCGATTCTGGCTATCTTCACCGCGCTGGTCATCGGCGCTATCTTCATCGCTGCCTTCGACCCTGAGGTCTGGGAGGCATTTGGCACGGGGCTTGCAGCGGGACTGGCTGTGGCCTGGCAGTCCATCGCCCAGGCCTACGCTGCTCTCTTCGAGGGAGCCTTCGGCAGCCCGGCCCGCATCATCGAAGGTTTCTCGATCTATTACCAGACCGGGGAGACCGCCGAGTTGTTGCGGGCCATCTACCCGCTGACGGAGAGTCTGCGCGTCGCCACTCCCTACATCTTCGCCGGGCTGTCGGTGGCGCTGGGCTTCCGCTGCGGCCTGTTCAACATTGGCGCGGAAGGGCAGTACTTCATCGGCGGGTTGGCCTCGGTCTTCGTGGGCTACAGTCTTAAAGGTCTACCCTGGTTCATCCACCTGCCCCTGGCCCTGGGGGCGGGGATGGCAGGCGGGGCTCTCTGGGCGGCCATCGCCGGTTTTCTGAAGGCCAAAACCGGGGCCCACGAGGTGATCAACACTATCATGCTCAACTACATCGCCTACCGGGTGGCCGATTACCTCTTGCAGGTCGGTGGGCCAATGGCCCGGCCAGGGGATAGCCGGCCGGTGAGCCCCAAGATTGAGCTCTCTGCCTACCTGCCTCAGTTCTTCCCCAACAATCCCTCCATTCGCATCAACGTTGGTCTCCTTCTGGCGCTGGTCGCGGTCGGCGTGGTCTACTGGCTCCTCTTCAAGACGACCTTAGGCTTTGAAATCCGGGCGGTGGGGGCCAACCCCCGCGCGGCGCGGACAGCCGGTATCAGCGTGGCGCGGAACTTCGTTCTGGCGATGGCGATCAGCGGGGCGCTAGCGGGGATGGCCGGGGCCCACGACATCCTGGGCGTCATCCACTACATGCCCAACGCTTTCTTCTCTGGCTACGGCTTCGATTCCATCGCCCTGGCGCTCTTGGGCAAGAGCCATCCCGTGGGGGTGCTGCTATCGGCGCTTCTGTTCGGCTTTCTGCGGGCTGGCGCACAGCGGATGCAAGGGTGGGCCCACGTGCCCATTGACATTATCTCCGTGCTGCAAGGGCTGATCATCATCTTCATTGCCGCTCCGGAGGTGATCCGTTTCCTCTACCGCCTGCGCGTTCCGGAGGAGGCAGCCGAGGCAGTCTTCACCCGGGGCTGGGGTCAGGTCTAGGGAGGTTGGATATGAGCACTGCATGGGAGCGAGTTGCTGCCCGGAGGGGGATCCCCCGCCGACGGGCGGTCATATACGGTCTGATCTTTCTGGGAGCAGGGCTGCTCATCTTCTTGCTGTTCGCCCGCACGGCCAGTGGAGACCAAACGTCAACCTTTGTGCTGAACCCTGCGAGGTCGCGCGCGTTGCCGGTGCCGGACCTGCCCATTCCCACCGCGGCGGCGCTGTATGCGTTTGTGCTGGTGTGTGTCTTCCTGGGAGGCTGGCAACTGGCGCGGGGCTTCCGGCGGGCCAACCTGGCCCTGGGCGGGGTGGCGATGCTGTTTGTGCTGGCCTTCCTCACCTGGGCCGCCCGCGGCCGCTCGCTGAACCTGACCGGCCTGTTTTCTAGCGCCCTGCTGCGGGCCGTCCCTATCGCGCTGGCTGGGCTCTCTGGGGTGCTGTGCGAGCGCTGTGCAGTGATCAACATCGCCATCGAGGGCATGATGATCACCGGCGCCTTCTTCGCCGCTCTGATGGGGAGCGTGGCGGCCAATGTCTGGGAGTGGCCGTCCTGGGCCGCCCTGCCCTTCGGCCTGCTCAGTGCCCTGGCCGCGGGGGCGCTCCTGGGGCTGCTGCTGGCGGTCATGGCGGTCCGCTTCAAGGTGGATCAGATCATCGCTGGTACCGCCATCAACATCCTGGGAGTGGGTCTCACCAGTTTCCTCAGCGCCCGCATCCTGGCCGAGTTCCAGCACCTCAACAACCCTGGTATCTTTCCGCGGGTCTCCGTCCCCGGCCTGTCCAGCATACCTCTCATCGGACCGGTCTTCTTTGAACAGAATGTGCTGGTCTACACACTTTTTGGCATCCTGGCGGTGGCACACGTGATGCTCTTCTACACCCGCTGGGGGCTGCGCACCCGGGCGGTGGGGGAGCATCCGCGAGCGGCTGACACGCTGGGGATCAACGTCTTCAAGACCCGTTACATCAACGTGATGCTGGGTGGGATGGTGGCGGGTCTGGGTGGGGCCTTCCTGATCCTGGGTTCGGTGGGCCGCTTCGATGAGTTGATGACCGCCGGCAAGGGGTTCATCGGCCTGGCGGCGATGATCTTCGGTAAGTGGATGCCCTTCGGTACTTTCGGCTCGGCCCTCATCTTCGGCTTCGCCGACGCGCTGCAGACTAAACTGGCTATCCTGGAGGTGCCCGTTCCCTCCCATTTCTTGCTGATGGCTCCCTACCTGGTGACGATGGTTGTCCTGGCCGGTGTGGTGGGCGAGGCCATTCCACCCGCCGCAGATGGTCAGCCCTACGAGAAGCAATGATCAGCGATTGGCCGCCGGCAACTAGCCGCTAGCATCCAGTATTGAGTATTGAGCATCTGATGACCAGCATCCTGATCCAAAACGTAACCGCTATCACGTTGGACGAGCGGGACCGCATCCTGCATGATGTGGACATTGCCATTGAGGATCGGACCATCGTAGCGGTGGGTGAAGCCCCTGAGGGCTTTGCCGCCGATGAGGTGATTGATGGCCGGGAACGGGTAACGCTCCCCGGCTTCTTCAATGCCCACACCCACGCGGCGATGACGCTGGAGCGCGGCTGGGCCGAGGACCTTCCCTTCGACCGCTGGCTCAACGAGAGAATATGGGTCGCTGAGTCGGCATTGGAGGAAGAGGACGTCTACTGGGGCGCGGCGCTGGCCTGCTGCGAGATGATCCACGCGGGCATCGTCGGCTTCGCCGATCATTACTTCTGGATGGACCAGGTTGCCCGGGCTGTGGAGGAGAGCGGGATGAAGGCCAGCCTGGCTTGGTGTCAGTTCGGCATCGGTGCCGAGCACGAGGTGGGTGGAGTAACGCTGGATGACACTATCCGCTTCGTGCGGGAGTGGCACGAGGTAGCCAATGGTCGTATTCGTTGCGTCATGGGTCCTCATTCTCCTTATATGTGCCCGCCGGAGTTTCTGCGCCAGGTCGTCCGGACAGCCCATGTGTTGGATGTCGGTGTCCACCTGCACGTGGCCGAGTCGCAGGAACAGGTCACCAACTCCCTGACCACCCATGGGAAGACGCCGGTGGCGCATCTGGCCGCGTTGGGCGTCTTCGACGTCCCCGCTATCGCCGCCCACTGCATCGTCGTCAGCGATCAGGACATCGTCACCCTGGCCGAGAAGGGTGTGCACGTGGCCCACACTCCCAAGACCTACCTCAAACTGGCGATGGGAATGGCACCGCTGCCTCGGCTGCTGGAGGGCGGTGTGAACGTCGCGCTGGGCACCGATGGCCCAGCCTCGAACAACGACCTCAACATGCTTGAGGTGCTGCGTATCACCGGACTGTATCACAAAAACGCACAGAGCCGGTCTGAGGTGTTGCCCCGTACCCAGATTCTGCGCCTGGCGACGCAGGCTGGTGCGCAGGCACTGGGTTTCCTGGAGAGCGGTGTCCTGGCCCCCGGCCGTCCCGCCGACCTAATCCTGCTTGACACCAGCGCCTGCCACTGGTTCCCGCGCCATGACCTGGCCGCTGGTATCGTCTACGGTGCGCACCCTGCTGATGTGAGCCACGTCATTGTGGATGGGCGGTTGCTTCTGCGTGACGGAGAACTCCTGACGCTCGATGAGGAGCACATTTGCTACGAGGCTGAGCGGCGCGCTTTTCGTATGGTTGGCACCCCGTTGCGCCAGGTGCGCGCCTATCGGGGGTAGAGCGTGCGGGCGGGAATGTTGTTATAGCGCTGAGCCCTCTGCCGCAGGCACGTGGGGGGTGTTTTCTTGCACTTTACACCCTCAGAAAATCGTGCTATACTGAGTATGCTACATAAGACTGTAGTTGGCAATTCTTGCATATCTTTGGTATACTGGCAGTAGAAGGCTTTACCGTGGGCAATGAGACAGGACAACAGGCGTGGGTTGAGACATGGGCCAGGCGCATCAGTGCGCTGGGCCTCTCGCCGGTGGTGCTATCGTTGCTGGATATCGTCCATGCATTTGGGTTCTTGGGCAGCCAGGCGTTGCTCATGGCTCAGCCACTGATGACCGGCATCGTGAACGAGACGACGATTGAGCGCACCGTGGCTTTGCTGGACAGTCCAGAACGGCTGGCCCGTTTGAAAGTGTGCCTGGAAGGAGAGAAGGGCTAGAATGGGTAGTCTTTTGGGTCCTATTTCAGGAGTGCACATCGGGGCCATCCTCTTGCTGACCCTCAGCGGCATGGTGCTGATATCCCTGCTGCTCCTGCGCGGTCGGAGGGGTCTGCATCCGGCGATACGTCCGCTGCCCGCCTTCCAGGACTTGCGGGACGAAGCAGGGCGTGTCGCCGAGAGCGGTGGGACAATTCACATCGCGCTTGGCAACGGCGGGTTGAACGGGGGGGATGCAGTCACGTCGCTGGCCGGGCTTCAGGTGGTAGAGGCGCTAGCCGACACAGTCGTCTCCTACGGTGTCCCGCCAGTCATCACTGTGGGCGACCCCACGTTGCTCCCTCTGGCCCAGGATGTCCTGCGCCGGGCGTACGAGCGCTGTGGTCTCACAGAGTGGTATGACCCTGGTCGGGTGTGCTTCATCGCGCCCTCGCCGGTGGCGTATGCAGTCGGGGCCGCCAATGTGGCCGCGGCCGATGCTGTGACGACCAATGTAATAGCAGGTGTTTTCGGAGCCGAGGTCTCGTTGATTACCGACGCTGGGGCGCGGCGTGACCTGCCTCAGTTAGCTGCCGTTGCCGCTCCCTGTGCTGTTGGCGCACTGTATCCCGCCACCGATCGCCTGGCGGTGGGGGAGGAGCTGTATGCCGCTGGCGCTCATACGACTGGAGAGTGGCGCTACCTGGCCAGCCTGGTGGCCCAAGACGTCCTGCGCGTGATCTTGGTGCTGCTCATCCTGGGGACAGCCGTCTTGGCGCTTATAGGTGGTTAGAGGAGTCTGATGGGTCGTCTCATCAAGCAATGGTTTCCTGTCCTCATTGCGACAGTCACGGGCCTGGTTGTGCTGGCCGGGTACCTGATCCCAAGTCCGCCCTTGATCTTCTACCGTGACCGCCTGGTCGAGTGGGCGGTCATCGTGGCCGCCTTTGCCTTCATCCTGGGCCTGTTCAACATTCTGCGCGTTCATGGTGGGCGGGCGATTCGCCTTCGGCAGGGCTGGCCCTATAGTCTGGTATTGCTACTCGCTGCTTTGGTGGCCTGGGTCCCCTCGGTTCTGTATGGGCCATCGGGTACGCTAACCCAGCAGATGCTCGACTACGTGATCAGCCCCCTGGGGGCATCACTGGCTGCGTTGCTGGTCTTCACGCTGGCGTTGGCAGCGTTCCGCTTGCTGCGCGCACGACGCAGTGTGGAAGTCGTGCTCTTTATATTGATCGTGGCCGTGGTATTGCTGGGTAATGCACCTTTCATAGGTCTGGAACGGCTGGCCGACGTCCGGGACTGGATCATCAATGTGCCTGGGATGGCGGGGGTGCGCGGCCTGCTGTTGGGAGTCGCGCTGGGCACGGTGATCACCGCCCTGCGGATCCTCGTGGCCATTGACCGGCCTCATAGTGAATTCTGAGTTGTAGTGCGATGATTTACTGCCCAAAGTGCGGCACGGCTAATCGAAGGGGTAGTCGCTTCTGTAACGAATGTGGCGAACCGCTCCCGATGCGCACGGCGCTGCGCTGCCCTATGTGCGGCACGATGAACCCTGTCGGCAACGTCTATTGTGACCGGTGCAACGCTCGCCTCATCCCGATGGCAGTTTTGCCCTCCGAGGGAGTGGAACCTGAGCAGGTCCCAATTAAAGGGCTTTCCCTGCCCACTATCCCGCTGGAGGGGGAGAGTGAGCAGCAAGTTGAGGATGTGACCGAGGAAGTCGGGACACGGGAGGGAGCAGAGAGTTGGTTGGCGCGACTCCGGGCTTCGGCGGTGGAGGAGCAGCGGCAGGCTGAGGATGTGACCGAGGAAGTCGGGGCAGGGGAGGAAGCAGAGAGTTGGTTGGCGCGACTCCGGGCTTCGGCGGTGGAGGAGCA